>OLOJ01003608.1_pt1 | contig 10805 bp, 10 predicted proteins | sample 1672251 | NCBI WGS metagenome assembly OLOJ01 (sample SAMEA3136664, study PRJEB25190) | human gut metagenome | biome: human gut; feature: human-associated habitat; material: faeces | place: Austria | collected 2013 | reverse complement strand
TTCTCCGTTATGTAGATCATTCAGTACAGATGCGAGAAAGTTTCCATAAGGCCATTTTCCCTATGTTCCTTTGTTTTTTCGGTATATGGACGTAATTGCCTTTATCATGGTCATTGAGTTTCCTTATCATATTCCAAAAGATGGATTTATTGCGCTCATATATTATTTTATCAGCTCAGGAAATGAAAGGTATGTGGTACTTTCCTTTGCAGGTACAATGAAATTGAAAAGATATTGTATCGGAGGAATGAAAAATGAAAAACAAAATCATTCAGGAAAATATGATACCACCGTATAGAACGATGTTGCTGGAAACGGAGAAAAGTGCAGCGACTATGGAAAAGTACATGTACCATGTACGGCAGTTTGTTGCTTGTTATGCAGGGAAAAGAATCAACAAAGCACTGGTATTGGAATACAAGACAAGGTTGGGCAGAAAATATGCCGCGTCCGGCGCAAATGCGGCGCTGGCGGCAATCAACGGCTTTTTGCGTTTTTGGGGATTTGAAAGCTGTAGTGTCAAGCCTTTCAAGGTTCAGAAACAAATATACCAGCCGGAAGAAAAGGAATTGACCCGCGAAGAATATATCCGGCTGGTAAAGGCCGCTAAAGAAAAAAGCAGAGAACGTCTTGCGTTGCTGCTGGAAACGATTTGCGCTACCGGAATACGGGTAAGCGAACTAAAATATATCACAGTGGAAACCCTTTTAAAAGGTAAGGCCGTCGTGACCTGTAAAGGGAAAACAAGAACGGTGTTTTTGCCCCACGCATTGCAAAAGAAACTGTGGCGGTATATTCAAAAACGGGGACTGAAAACCGGCCCAGTGTTTGTCACCTGGACAGGCAAACCATTGAACCGCACGAATATCTGGCGTGAAATGAAATCTTTGTGTGAAAGGGCGAATGTTTCTACCTCGAAGGTGTTCCCCCACAGCTTGAGAAAATTGTTTGCCCGGACGTTTTATAGTATCGACCACGATGTGGCAAAGCTGGCGGATATTTTAGGCCACAGTAACATTAACACCACCCGCATATATATTGTCACCACCGGGGCGGAACACCGCCGTAAGATGGAACTTATGCGGCTAGTGATCTGAAAAAAGACAAAAAAATACCAGCGCCTAAAACGCCAGTATCATTAACAACAGAAGAATCATTCTGTAGTTGTTAGGTCGAAATAATTGCTCACAGATACACATATATAATTTATCATAATCCGCTTTCAAAGTCAATATAACGACTTTTAGGCACAACAAAGAACCCCTTTCAGCATATTTTGTTGAAAAGGTTTTTTGTTGCGCTTTTTTTGTGTTTTGGCACAGCTCTTACAACTTTCTGCCGACAAAATTTATCCCGCCATTACAACAGAATGATTCTTCTGTTGTTTCCATCAAAAAATTCATGTTTTATGGATTGGATTTATTTTTTGGGGGAGGGATTTTTACCATGCAGTCGAAAACTGTCATTTACAGAATACAAAGTTTTTATGAAATCATAACGCTGGAGTTTTTAGCGCCAGACCCAGAGCAGGGACGTTTACCGGTTGCGTTAAAAACAACCCTGCTTGCTAGGAAGGCGGTGCCATGAAGGACGAAGAACTGACGACGGAGGACTTATTGGCGGAAATCGACCGTATTTTGGGAAAGGAAAAAACACCGAAAGAATCCTTTGAAGCGGCTCTTCCCGATTATGAAGAACGGATGAAGGAAACGGATCGGGTACTTTCTGAACTGCATATCCCGGAAACGGAACAAAAGGAAACCCCGGAACCTGTCATGGAACTTTCCTTTCCTGTGCAGGAAAGTGAACCTTCCGCAGAAACCAATATTGCGGAAACGGGGCAGGAACCGGACAAGCCGGAGCGCACGAAAAAACACGCTGGAAAATGGATTGGGGATATTGCCTTTTATCTGTTCCTGATCGTGTTAGTGGTGAGCGCAGCGCTTTTGAAGGGCGGCGATAGCGGCGCGCCGAAATCTTTAGCCGGATTTAGTATGTTTACCGTATTAACCGGCTCTATGCAGGACGAAATTCCCCAAGGCTCTTTGGTGATTACCCAGCAGACCGATCCCCAGGAATTAAAGATTGGGGACGACATTACCTATTTATCCAGCCCGACTACGACGGTAACACACCGGATTGTCGGGATTATTGAGAATTATAAAGATACCGGGCAAAGGGCGTTTGAAACGCAGGGAATTATGAACGCAAAACCGGACGAGCAGCCTGTACCTGCCGGAAATGTAGTGGGAAAAGTCATTTTTCACAGTTATGCGTTGGGGCGGGTGTTCACCGTTCTGTCAGAACACTGGCTGATATTTCTGATTTTATTGGTTCTGACAGTGGCGCTCATCAAGACGCTGAAAATCGTCTTTGGCCGCAGCCGTTCGGAAACGAATACTCAATCATCAAAAAAGGAAAGAAAGAAGGAAGTTTTATGAATCGGGCAAAATCAAAGGACAAACGCAGATTCATTGCCGCTGGTATCTCGCTGGTGCTCATAGTGGCGATTATGCTGACCGGCACTTTCGCATGGCAGAGTATCAGCCAGAACGTAGTGAATGAGGTCGGTGTAAAAGGGCTGAACGTAGGCGGACGCCTGCATGACGACTTTAATGGAGAAGAAAACAAAGATATTTACGTAGAAAACTTCGGGAACGAACCGATTTTAGCCCGTATCCGGCTGGACGAATACATGGAAATCGGAGCCGGTGCAGGCCGGAAAGGTGAACAGCAGGAAACCAATCAGGCCGAGCCGGTTGTAGAAGGCACGGAGCTGGAAGATCAAACTACCTGGACAACTCATATTCCCAATGAAAGCGGTGTGATAGATTGTGATACGCCTGCCTCAAAGCTGCATGAATACTTCGAGTGGGAAATGGGCGGTTCCACCATTTTTATGCCTACATTTAATAAGAACAAGGACAGCCTGAAATCAGACATCAACGGTACGTTTGCCGGCCCGGACGGCGATCCTGCCACAAAAGAAGACAGGTTCACAGATTATCAGACGTACACCGATCAGCAACAGGTACAGGGCAACGCGGTGTACGACGCAGATGACAACACCGTGGACGAAGGCGATAGCAGTGCAGAGGGAGTGAACCACAAAACAGTGGAAGAAACCCACACGGCAAAGCCTACTCAGACCGGCACCGTCATTACGATGGAACAGTGGAAAGAGGACGGCAGCCAGCCGGGAAAATACTGGGTATATGACACCGACGGCTGGGCATACTGGGCGGAAGCGATCCAGCCCGGTGAGGCAACCGGCCTTTTGCTCAGCAAAATCAGCTTGAAAAAGGAAATGACGGACGACTGGTATTACGGAATCAACGCAGTGGCACAGTTTGCAACTGACGATGACTTGGGAGACGATACCGAGGATACCGGCTTTTACGAGGACGGGCTGACCGACGACGCTTATGAGTTGCTGATGAAAGCAGCGGGATACGAAAAAACAGTGGAAATCACTACGGAGGATAATGTCGATAAGGTTTTGCCGGGAAACACCTTACAGTTTACCGCGAAAATCACCCTGGGCGGCAGGGTATTCGGCTCACAGGCAGTGGACTGGTCGATCAGCAGCGCACATAACGGCGGTACTTCCATCAATACCAGTGGATTGCTCACCGTGGCGGCCGGCGAAACCAATGAAAAGCTGACAATTAAAGCAGCATCACAGACAAATCCTGAACTGTTTGCGGAAAAGACAATAAATACCGGAAAAACATACGAGAATATTGGAACCATCACCCCAGGCAGTACAGAGACAGTAAGGATTGACGGGATAGACTGGTATGTGCTGGCAAAAGAGGACGGCAAGGCGCTGATTTTATCAAAGGATTCGATAGGAAGAAAAGCATTTGGCTCAACTTGTGCATGGAAAGATTCCACTTTAAGGACCTATTTGAACGGCGAGTGGCTTGAGAGCACGACGCTGTTGAAAGAAAAAGCGGTGCAGACAGATATAACGACCCGTATTTGGAATACCAGTGATTTTGACACAACGCAGGACAAGGTGTTTCTATTAAGCGAAGCGGATTTGTTCGGCACGTATAATTATGGGAAAGAAGATACTGATTCAAAGGATTATACCTACAATGGTCAGGTAATTGTGCCAAATATAGAGATAAGGAGCTCGAATGATACAGTCTGGCTCCGTTCGCCGGCTGGCGCAACGTTAGCCGCTATGTGCGGCGGCACTGGCACAATAAATAGCAACAACGTAGCACATGACCACGGCGTGCGCCCCGCTTTGTGGATTAAACTGCCGTAAAAATTTCGTTTAGAAAGGGTGAAAAGCGATGAAACGGAAAAAAATACAGGACAAAAAGAAAGTACTATTCAGCTTTCTGGCTCTGGCTTTGACTGCTGCAATTTTGATGACCGGCACTTTTGCGTGGCAGAGTATCAGCCAGGAAGCGTTAAATGAAATCGGAGAAAATGGCCTGAACGTGGGCGGCCGCCTGCACGACGATTTCGACGGAGAAAATAAAGATATTTATGTGGAGAACTTTGGGAATGAGCCGATTTTGGCCCGTGTCCGGCTGGACGAATATATGGAAATTGGTTCCGGCGCGGGAACGAAAGACGGTGATGAAGGGAATAATAAGGCAACGCCTGTAGTTGCCGATACCGACATCGACGATGTGAGTACTTGGACGCCCCATATTCCCGCCACAACAGATGTGACGGACTGCGACAAGGAAGGAACCCAGTTACATACCTATTTTGAGTGGGAAATGGGCGGCTCCACCATCTTCATGCCGACGTTTAATAAGAATAAGGACAGTCTGGCGGCAGATGTAAACGGCACCTGGGGCGGCCCGGACGGTGATCCGAATACGGAGGAAGATAACTTCACAGATTACCAGGAATACACCGATAAGCAGCAGGTAATGGGCGACGCGGTGTACGACGCAGACGATAATAATGTGGACGAAGGCGAGGAAAGCCAGGAGGGGACCAATCACAAAACAGTGGAAGAAACCCACACCGCAAAGCCTACTCAAACCGGTACTGTTATTACCATGGAACAGTGGAAAGAGGACGGTAGCCAGCCGGGAAAATATTGGGTATATGACACCGATGGCTGGGCGTACTGGGCGGAGGCAATTCAGCCGGGCGAAGCGACCGGGCTTTTACTCAGTAAAATTAGCCTGAAACAGCAAATGACGGACGACTGGTATTACGGAATCAATGCGGTGGCACAGTTTGCAACCGATGATGATTTGGGAGACGATACCGAAGATACCGGCTTTTACCGGGACGGGTTGACCGACGACGCATACTACTTGTTAATGACGGCGGCGGGACACAAGGAAACGGTGGAAATCACTACGGCAGGTGACGATGACAAGTGCCTGCCGGGAAACACCTTGCAGTTTACCGCAAAAATCACCCTGGGCGGAAAGGTATTTGGCCCGCAGGAGGTAGATTGGACAGTAACAGGAAAAACCGAGGCTGTACAGTCTGGAACCACAATCAATGACAGCGGATTGCTCACCGTAGCGGCTGGCGAAACCAATGAAGAACTGACAATTAAAGCAGCGTCAAAAACCAAACCGGAACTGTTTGCGGAAAAGACAATAAAAACCGGAAAAAGATACGAGGATATTGGCACCATCACCCCAGGCAGCACCGAAACGGTAAGGATTGACGGGATAGACTGGTATGTGCTTGCCAAGGAAGATGGAAAAGCATTGATTTGGTCAAAAAATTCGCTGGAAAACCGGAGATTTGCCCCTTCCTATACCGATATCGTATGGGAGGACAGCGAACTGAGAACCTACTTAAACAGTACCTGGTTGGACAAGCAGGCTACCTTGAAAGAAAAAGCAGTACAGACGGATATTACAACCCGCGTTTTCGGAACGGATACCTTTAATACAACCCAGGACAAGGTGTTCCTCTTAAGCGAAGCGGATTTGTTTGGCACGCACAGTGGTAACAAGCCGTCTCCTGATGCAAGGGACTATACCTACAATAACCAGGTGCTTGTGCCCAATATAGAGATGAGGAAGTTTACCGGAACAAACTATGCTTGTCTACGCTCGCCGTATTCCTCTACGTATATGGCGGTGGTGCGCAGCAGCAATGGCACGCTCTTCTACGGCTTTCCATACACTGCCAACGGTGTGCGCCCCGCTTTGTGGATTACCATGCCGTAAGGAACCGCGGCAGATAAAAGTTTAGAGAAAGGAGGAAGCCTGTGGGCAGAAGGAAAATCCTTAGTATTTTTCTAACCGCTGTTTTTGCTTTGTCCGCTGTGCTGACCGGCACCTTTGCGTGGCAGAGCATCAGCCAGACAGCAAAAAATGAGCTGGGCGGCTCGGTGGAACGGCCGGTTGAAACAGAACTGTTAAAGCTTCAAAAGCTGCCCGACGGCACGGAAACCGACCGTCCTGTACCTGGAGCTTCCTTCTATCTGTTTACCGCAGAGGGAGAACAGATCGGCGGCCTTTACCACACCGACGAAAACGGGAAAATCCCCGTCCGGCTTCCCCCCGGCGATTACTATTTCGAGGAATTTTCCCCCGCCCCCGGCTTTGATTTTGACAAAGAGGAGCAGGGCGAACGTATTACCCGGTATCCTTTTACCATTACCGGAGAGGAAACCGAACCGGTAGTCGTTACCGTATATAACGTGCGGAAACAGGGGCCTCTTACGATTGAAAAGACCGTCCAGAATGCGGACGGCTCCCCTCTTACCGAAGAACAAAAGCAGCAGGAGTTTACATTTGTTGTCACCTTCTCTGACGGCGGTGCTTATTCTTACCGGATAGACGGCGGAGAGTTGCAAGAGATCGCCAGCGGCGGTACGCTGGTGTTAAAACACGGTCAGAAAGCTGTATTTGAAGGACTTCCGATGGGAGTTACCTATCATGTTACCGAACAGCCTGTCCCCGGCTATACCGTGTCTGCCAGCGGGCATACCGGAACCATAACGGAAGCAGGCAGCACAGCGCGGTTTGTCAATACATATGCCCCGGAGATTCCGGGCAGCCTGGAGATTTCCAAAGAACTGAAAAATGCAGACGGCACAGAGCTTACGGAAGAGCAAAAGCAGAAGGAGTTTGCTTTTGTTGTTACGTTTTCTGACGGCGGCGCCTATGAATACACAATAGACGGCGGAGAACCGCAGCAGCTTCCAAGCGGCGACACGTTGGTTCTAAAGGCCGGGCAAACTGCTGTCTTTGAAAATCTGCCGAACGGCATTACCTACACCGTGCGGGAGATCGACGCGGCGGGGTATTTGCCGGTGGTTGAGGAAGTTTCCGGTACGATTGTGGGCGGAGAACACGCCCTTGCCATTTTCCAGAACAGAGTGCCGGAGGAACCTGGCAAGCTGATTGTGACCAAACAGCTTGCGGGAGAATACCCGGAAGCGGATAAGGACAAAGAGTTCCATTTCACGCTGATTGTTGACGGCGTGGAACAGGAATTTGTCCTCAAGCCCGGAGAAAGCATGGAATTTGAACTTCTGCCCGGCGCTCATTATGAGGTGCGGGAGGACGATTATTTCCCGGACGGCTATGTTTTCACCATAGAGAATGGCTACGGCACGATTGTTGCCGGCCAGACGGTGACGGCTGTTGCAACCAATACCTTTGCGGGCGAAGTACAGACAGACGTCGAGGGCGAAAAGACCTGGGTGCTGAATGGCCATGAAGCGGATTTGCCGGAGGCAATCATGGTTCGGCTGAAAAACGGTGATCTTATCGTGGAAGAAATCACCGTCATACCGGACGAGAACGGCGAGTGGCATTATACCTTCCATGCGCCCAAATACGACGCGGACGGAAACGAAATCCACTATACCATAGAGGAAATTCCGGTTACCGGCTTTCTCCCTTCTTACGATGGCTTTGACATTATAAATACCTATATTCCACCGGTGAAAATTGATCCTCCTATCATTGAAAAGGTTGTAGAGGGCGAGAACGCGCCTGAAACACAGTTCTCTTTCCTGCTGCGTGGCGAGAACGGTGCGCCCATGCCGGAAGGAAGCAACGGAAACACTAAAATTATCACGCTGAACGGCAGCGGTGAGGCGGAAATTGGAACCTTTACGTTTGCCGCCCCCGGCGTTTACAGCTACACCATTTCCGAACTGAACACCGGCGGGGACGGCTGGGAATATGACGATACGGTCTATACCCTTACGTTTACCGTTACAATGGAAAACGGCGTGCTTCATGCGGAACAGGAGCTGGTGAAGGTTGGAGAACCGGCACAGACCGCCCGGTTTGTCAACCGCTATGAACCGGACCGAACAGAGAACACGGAGGTTTCCGGTACAAAAACATGGAACCATGGGAATAACCCCAACCCGCCGGATTCGATTATTGTGTATATCTATGCGGACGGCGAGCTGGCGGCCCAACGGCTGGTAACAGCAGAAGACGATTGGCGGTATTCCTTTGATCTGCCAAGGTATGCAGAGGACGGACATGAGATTGTCTATACCGTAAAGGAACAGCCGGTGCCGGGCTACGAAACGGAAATCCATGGATATGACCTTGTGAATACCTATACCGAAACGCCGGAACCTGAACCGCCTGACCGTGGCGACGACGATACTTCCAGCACACCGCCTGGAGTTACAGACGGCCCGCAGACCGGCGACAGCAGCAATCCTGCTTTGTGGTTTGTATTAATGTTGTCAAGCCTTGCAGCGCTTATTGTTACCTTATTGCTGGGGAGAAGAAAAACACGTAAAATGCGCCATCTGAAACGCTGGTAAGATCATTTTACAAAGATAGATCGGAGTGATTCTATAACAAGGTGAGTAACGTGTAATGGAAAAAGAAAAGGAGGATAAAAAGCAAACTGCTTCTTATCCTCCTTTTTACACCTTGTTTGGCAATTACCCGCTTTTTTGTTTTATATGTAGTTGCCTTTTGTTCTCAAGACGGTTTCCTGCATATTAATAATAGGTGATGATTTGTATGGACGAAATAACTGCATTGAGAAAACGAATTGTAAGACAGGATATGTGCCGGCGTAGACGAAGAAAAGCAATGTGGGCGTTTTTGATTTTAGCGATTGCTTTTGTAAAACTTTTTGCTGTAGATTTTGTAGTCGTTCAAGGAACATCTATGGAACCGACGCTGCGAGAAGGACAAATTCTTGTGCTTCAAAAATCAGCCTATTGGATCGACGATCCACAAAATGGAGATATTGTGGTGGTTCAACATGGAACAGAAAAGTATATCAAACGAATCGTCGCATGTCCGGGAGAGATTCCACCGGGAGAAGACGAAATTTTGCAAGAGGGAAGATACTATATTATGGGCGATAATAGGGCTGTAAGCGTTGATAGCCGAAGCTTTGGGGCAATATCGAAGGATTTAATCCTTGGCCGCATAATAATATGATGAAAAGCTAGGTCATTTGCTTAAATTGCTGATTGCGGGTGAGCAAATAGGGGATTGGATATACTGTTCACCCACTTCCAGAAAAAGATGGTTAATGCTTCCTTTTTTTGTAAAGTATTCAATGATTTGTGGAGAACTGCATTTACGCTCAGAAATTTCAAAACATGTTATGGAAGGTCGATTTTCTCCGTTAGTTATAATCGCCGGAGAATTTTCAGCTGTATACAGGATTGCCACTTTATCCTGAAGCTTTGGAAATCCATGAAAATATAGGGTGTCTTTATCAAGAGAGAGATAGTTCATACTGGTTAACCTCGAATTCTGTTTTTTGCCCATGCTTTTCTTATTTCTTAGTATAGCAGAATGGAATGGTAATCTCAAATTGAAAATGTCATATTTTCTGATTGGATAAAATTTGTTTATGTTTCATAGAATCAAGCATATTTACGGTAAGGAGAAGCGACGAAAAGGAGGTAAATATTATGGACAGGAATGACCAAGAAACTAAAATGTCAGGAATACGTGTTTATAAGACAGGGCAAAGAATAATTATCGAAATTGACGGAGCACAGGATAATTTTGACCAGGCAATTCTACAATTTCTGTCTGCTTTTCTGAACCAGCCCATAAAGTCTGAAGCATTAGACCTGCAGCCGGTAACACAAGAGCTGTCAAAGCCAATAAAAAGAGAAACATATTCAGAAGGTTTGATTTTGACAGAGGGAGCATATAAAGGAATTTCAGCCAGTCAAGCTTTACATAGATATGGAGAAAAAGCACTTGTTGATCTGTTTCATTATGCAAAAACGACACATGATCAAGCTAGGAAAGAAGCTGTCTGCGCCGCATGTAAAAATTATATGTCAACGGCATTGGAAGCAAAAAAGCAGAGCATAGTGAGCGAAGATGAGATAGACGATTTTATCCGGACGGTAGTCCCTATTATTGACGTACAAAAAATGCTTCAGATGTTTACCTATCAAAACTTGGAAGATTTTTTGGCTGCTGCGGACTATGATGAGAAAAAACTTGCCTTTGATGGTGTGATTGATAGTTTGGTCCAACGGGGAAGACAATAAGGCAGAAGCGCAGCTCATTTTTGGGCTGCGCTTTTAGCTTAATGTTTGTAATAGAAGGGGGTGGAAAAATGAAAATTGTAATTGACGGGGAAGAGCTTGTGTTGAGAAAGGAAGAAGTGGAAATCGCCAAGCAGGCAGTAAACAGATTTATACGTGTTGTAAAAGAGGGCGGTGTCGAAAATAATATGCCAACCTTATATATCACCTTGCTTGCGGTAATGCACGCAAAAGCAACCGATTTATTAAACACTTTGAATGGAGAACAAATAGCTAAAGTGCTAAATTTGCTGAAAGAGACTGATTCCACAACCCAATGAAATTGAAGAGGGCGCTCCAAAAGCTG
>OLOJ01003598.1_pt1 | contig 10824 bp, 8 predicted proteins | sample 1672251 | NCBI WGS metagenome assembly OLOJ01 (sample SAMEA3136664, study PRJEB25190) | human gut metagenome | biome: human gut; feature: human-associated habitat; material: faeces | place: Austria | collected 2013 | reverse complement strand
CTGCATCCGGTGCGGTGCCTGTGAGCCGCGCTGCCCGTACAACCTGCCGATCCGCAAAATGATGAAAAAAGCCGCCGAGGATTTTGGGGAATAACCAGCCGAACTGTATAATCGCAAAAGAGCATGCCGCAGCGGCATGCTCTTTTTTACCACAAATTATAGGTCAGGATCGGCACATTGTAGGACACGCCGCACAGCAGCATGACAAGGAAGCAGACGCCGCTTGCCAGATGCCAGACCAGCGCCAGCCCGCAGAGGACCAGCCGCCACCGCGGTGCTTTGGCACGGCACTGCGCAAGGAAAACGCTGACCGATTCCAGCCAGAATGCCCAGAAGCAGATGAACGGCCCCCACCAGAGATTGGCGTGGTAGAGCCGCTCGCCGCTCTCGACCAGCAGCAGGGCCTCGGCCATCGAGACCGCAAAGGTGAACAGGCTGAACCGGTAGCGAAAGCTTTTCCACGCCGCACGGCCCAGCAGCAGCCCCACAGCCGCCGCAAAGACGAAGGAGCGGGCCAGTCCCAGCACCCCGGCCTCGTTGAAGGGGCCCCACAGCATACGGTGATGGTCAAACGGCACCGTGAAGATAAGCCGGATGCCCGAATCCTCCGCCGCAAACAGCACCCTTGCCTGCACAAAGCAGAGCGCCACACCGGGGAAAACGCTGCAGCCCATAAGGATCTCGTTTTTCAGGTTTTTAGCGCGGCTGCGCACAAAATCCGCAATCAAAAGCACCAGCAGCGCCGGGGCAAATGCAAAGATCAGGTTGGCCTTAAAGCTGGTGGCCACTGTCAGCAGCACGGTGTACACCGCGTAGCTGTGCAGATCCAGCCGACCGCGCACCGTGGGCCAGACGCGGTAAAACGCCAGCATCGTCAGCAGCGCAAAGGGGGCCAGCATGATGTAGGTCGTGTTATGGTAGATCGTGCCGCCCACCGTGCCCTGATACCAGTAGCCGCCTCGGGGCATCCAGACTGCCGTGGCCAGATTGACCGCAAGGCTGACGAGCAGCCGTACCGGGCGGGTACATTCCGGCAGGGCCGCCCGCAGCCCCCACGCAAACACCGCGACCGCCGCCAGATGGAACACCGCCAGCAGCACAGCAATGCCGATGCGCCCGGCGATGTCGTAGGCCGGGCCGATGAGCAGCGACACGGTGGAGTAAATCATGCCCTGCTGCGCAAAGTACAGATGCTGCCCCAGATCGGAGGTGTACGGGTCATCGCCGCCGCCGGGGCTGCACAGCTGTTGGTAATGCAGCCAGACCATCGCCGCGCCGAACACCGCCAGCGCCAGCAAACAGACAATAGTCAGTATAGCATTCTTTTGTTGCTTGCTTTTCGTCACAGTACTATGCCCCACATTTCTTGCAGCAGGTAGCTTTCGGTGCCGATCATGACCGCATAGGATACCCCAGCCAACATCAGCCCTAAAAACACGATACCGCTGATGACATGCCAAACGAACGTCCCGCAGCACAAAACCGATGTAGCAGCCTCTACCGGCGTGCGTATTTTTTTGTGCAGAGAGCACAGCAATTGAATCAATGATTCCAGCAGCAGGATATCATAGCAGATGAATGCGCCCCACCACAAGTTACCGTCATACATACGGCTGCCAGTCTCAGTCAGGCAGATGCCCTCGGCCAGCGAAACGGCGAACAACAGCAGACTGAACTTGTAGGCACAGGCACTGCGCCACTGCCGGAACAGCAACAAAAACACTGCCCCCACAAACACCAGTGAGCGCGCAAGACCATGCTTGGCATTGTAATTAAAAACGCCCCACAACACTTTTTCCGGATCAAAATTAGTGGTAAAGATCAGTGCAATGCCGGAATCATCACCACCAGCAAACAGCACCTTTGCCTGAACGATGCAGAGTAGAATTCCCGGCAACACTGCGCAGCCAAGCCAGATTTCCCACTTGAGAGCCTTGCCGCGGGTGCAGATAAGATCACCTATCAGCATCGCCAATAGAGCCGGAGCAAAGGCAAAAAGGTAGCTAGGCTTAATGGCTGTTGCCACAGTAAGTAATATCGTCAGCGTCATCCATCTGCGCCATTGCAGCTGACCGTGATGCTCTGCCAATGATAGAAAAACCAAAAATGCTATGAGCGCCAGCGGCTGTAACATAATGTAGGTAGTATTGTGATAGATTGTACCAGTGATAGCGCCGAAATACCAGTAACCGCCGTTAGGCATCCAAACCGCTTGGCATAGGTTTGCAGCCAGCGACCAAAGCAACGCTCCACCGGGGCATACCTGCGGCACAGCCTTACGAATAGCCCAAGCAATAGTCAGCAGTGTCAGCAGGTTGACAGCGCCCAGAAACACCGCTGTACCCAGATTACCTCCGATGCTAAATACAAACCGCAGCAAAATTGTGACCAGCGAAAAGCCTGTGTTGCCCATGGCACGCCCCGCCATGTGGGCCGGAATATCCGAGTAATAGTATCCGGTGGAAATCAGCTGCTGGTAGTGCAACCAAACCATCAGCAAGGAAAATACCGCTGTACCCAGCAGCCCCATCCCCCACAACAGCCGTTCTTTTTTGTTCTGTGCCAAAGGTAGAACCTCCTTGCGTTTTAGGATTCAGCATGTCCAGAAGCTGCACTTTATTCCAGCCGGATGCTGTCGGCAAGGATTGTCTCGCCGGTCAGCGTGAGCAGCGTGGCTTCCTTGGCGGCGTAGACCTCGGTGCGCTTCTGCTCGCCGTCCGCTGTTGTGTAGTACAGCACGGCATACTGCGCTGTACCGGCGGGCAGGCAGACCGTCACATCGGTCAGTGCATCGGGGTTTGCGCCATAGCCCAGACCGCACCACGCAATGTCGTAGTGCTTGTCCTGCCCCAGCGTAAAGCCCAGCCGGTAGACCGCCTCATCATCGGCGTGATCCTCGGTACGCCAGACCTGCAGCGCATGGGCATCGGCGTCCTGATCGTGATACCGCAGGAAGAAAGCGTTTTCCGCCACGGGATGGCCGCCCCAGATCATGAAATCGGTCACGACCGGCGTGTCGGTGCCGGCGGCGTCGGCCAGACCGGCGGCGACACCCTCGCCAAAAACCGTGTAGGCACGGCCGCCCGCCTCATAGGCCGAGCGGGTCGCGGCGCGCTGCCAGACGACCGAGCCAGCCATGCAGACAGCCAGCAAAGCATACAGCACGGTGCGGCGCTTTGGCCACCATGCCTTGCCGCGCGCCCAGCGCAGCAGCGCGGCCAGCACAGCCAGCGCCATCAGGCCGACGCCGTAGCTTTCGACCGTCTGGGGGATGTAGCCGTGCCGCCAGTCCACCTGACCGGGCTGCTGGTATTTGGGCGAAAGTCCGATCAGCAGCGCCGGGGCGGAGAGCATGGCAAGGCCGGTAAGGAACAGCAAAAGGTTCCGCTTTTTGTTCGGCAGCGTATCCAGTGCGGCCAGCGCGGCCACGGCGGCCCCTGCGACCATAACGCCGCAGAGGACATCCGCCGGATGGATGCTGCCCGGGCGGACGCGGCCCGCCAGCATCGCATTGAGCGGGAAGCCCGCCGACATCTGCATCAGCCAGGTGCGCAGCAGCGCGGGAATGTCAAAGTTCGGCGATATGCCGTCAATACCCTGCACATCACCCGCAAGGATGCCTGCGGCCCGCAGCGTGTTGGCAAGCCGCGCCCCCATGTTGAAGGCCAGCGTCACGCACTCGCCCAGGAACACCGGCACCGTCAGTCGCAGCGCATCGCGCGCCTTATCGGTGTACAGCCACGCAAGGCCGAAAATCGGCACGATATAGGTAAAGCCGATTTCAAAGGTGGCACAGCACTGGAAGGCGCAGTACCCTGCCAGCACGGCCCAACGCTTGTGCCCGGTGTCCTGCCAGCGCAGCACGGCCAGCCCTGCCACAAGGGCGGGCAGCAGCGTGCTTTGCACCAGCGCACCGTAAGAATACAGACTGTTGCCCGTAGAGTCCTGCCAGACGCTAAACATCATCGGCAGCAGGCAAAGGCAGGCGATGCCCAGCTTTTTGCTGCGGGACGCCTTGCCGACCAGCCATGCGGTCAGCACAGTGTCCGCATAGGTCCACGCCAGAATGTACAGGCGGTAGCCGACCAGATCCCCCAGAAACCAGCTTGTCAGCCCGCGCACCGGCGGCGAGGAGAACGGCCGGAACCGCCCGTTCTGCAGCGTAAACTGCACCCACAGATCGCCGAGGTAATCCAGCACACTCTGCCCAAAGGAGGTATGGGTAATATAGTAGTAGTTCTGCAGGTTGATCAGCTCATCGTCGCCGCCGAGCGGGGCGCAGGTCGTGATGCTGAGATACCACCAGCCGAACACAACCGACACCGCACAGAGGGCAGGCCAGAACCATCGCTTTTCCGTCAGTTTTTGCAGTTTCATCCGTCACTCCTGCCCGAGCGGGATATAGCAGAGCATCCCGCTCTCACTTGTGATGACATCGCCCGGCGCACAGCCTGCGGCGGCGGTCAGCCCCGCCAGCGTGGCCTGCTGGTCCTCCACGGCATAGCCGTCCAGATCCAGATAGATGCCGGTCATGCCCTGCGCGCGCAGTTCGGCAACCATTGCCTCAGGCTCGAGCGCGCTGGTCTCCTTGTACCAGAGATCATTTTGGGTGCCGTAGCCCGCACCGTAGGTGAATTTGAGGGTCCTGCTGTGCAGCGGGCCGCGCAGCAGCGTGTAGTCCCACATATTGTTGAGCGAGCCGTTCTCAAAATTTTTCATATACGGCAGCGTAAAGAGCATCGCGCCCTCCCCCGCTGCGTCCTCGACCTCCGCCATAAAGGCAGCGTCCTGATACCAGATCTGCTGGACCTTTTCGTAATCCGGGGTGAAAAGCCCCTGCTGCTCCCAATAGCCGTAGCCCAGCAGCAGCACCGCTGCCGCCAGCAGCGCCCCGCGGCGGCGGCCGGTAAACTGCGTCAGCAGCTTTTCCGCCGTCAGGCCCACGGCCAGCAGCGCAAAAAACGCAATATAGGGGCTGATGCGGTTATAACCGCGGATGAACCGCACAAGGATGCCGATGATGCCGCCGAAGCCCGCAATGGTCGCCAGCAGCAGCGCCATGACATTCAGGCGGCTCAGCAGCCAAAGACGGTCGCCAAGGCGCGGCGTCCCGGTTTTGCCGGCCCGCCAGTCCCAGTTGCGCAGCAGCAGGACGAGCAGCGCCAGAAAGCCCAGCACACCCACAATGCCGAGGTAGCCGTAGGCATTCTCGTTGTACATGGGGCCTTCATCAGTGGTCAGGATACGGAAGTAACGCCCCAGCCAGTTTGCAAGCTTCTGCACGCCGTACCCGTTGGGGGAGAGCAGCAGCGAGCTGATGCGCAGGCTGTAGATGTCCGCGCCGACCGGGCTGCGGTAGACGCCGTTGGTCAGCGTGCTGCCCTGCCCGTTGAGGATGCCCAGCACCATCGGGAAGAAGTCGGGGATCATCCAGCCGACGATCTCGGCGATCGTCACAAGGCAGGGCAGGCCCACGCGCCAGCTGCGTTCCCGCAGCATCAGGCAAAGCGCCGTGACGCAGAGGAAAAAGCAGGTGAAATACGGGTAGTAGGCCGCGCCGTTATTGGCAATGCCCCACGCCATGGCCAGCGCCAGCCAGTTGCGCTTATTCCTGAAAAAGCCCCTGCCCGGGCGGTTGAAGGCGGGGTCCTCGGCACACCAGAGGCAGAGCAGCACCGAGAACGGCACGAACTCACAGGCGGCCAGCATCATATGGCCCGCCATCCGCTGCTGCACATAGGGCGTCATACCGAAGGTGAGGCCGAACGCGAAGCTGAGCCACCGCCGCAGCCCCACCATCCGGAACACCGCATAGGCCGCCAGCGCGTTGGCAAAGGGGATGACCAGCACATAGAGGTTGAACACCGTGCCGGTGTCCTTTGTAAACAGGCCGACAAACCAGACAAAGATGTCGTAGATCAGGTCGTAGTTCGGGTTATACTTGCCCGCGACCTCATAGAACGGCCAGCCGAGCGAGCCGGTCAGCTCGCCATAGCTGCGCTGCACCTGCCCGACCCAGTAGATGCCGTCACCGCCGTAAAGCATCGGTGCGTGCCAGTCCAGACGCCACAGCTGGAAGAACCAGTATTCACTCAGGGCCACCGCCGCCAGCAGCAGCGCGATGGTCAGAATTTCCCGGGTCAGGTTTTGTTTTGATTTTGGCATGGGGTCTCCTTTAAAAGTTCTGCCTTCCCCCTTGGGGGAAGGTGGCCCGCAGGGCCGGATGAGGGGCGGGTGTATCGTTATTGCCCTGTAATGGGTGCCGCGGAAAGCTTGCCCCTCATCAGTCCGCTTCGCGGACAGCTTCCCCCTCGGGGGAAGCCTTTACTCGCCCCGCTGCATGGCCTCCACATAGGCGTCGCAGACCTCCGCCGCCGGGCCGTCGCCGCGGATGTGGCCGTGGTCGATCCAGATGGCGCGCTTGCAGAGCTGCTTGACCTGCTCGATGCTGTGGCTCACAAAAAGCAGCGTTGTACCGCCGGAGAGCATCTGCTCCATCCGCTCATGGCATTTGTGCTGGAACATAAAGTCGCCGACCGACAGAATCTCATCACAGACAAGGATGTCGGCCTTAACCTCGGTCGCAATGGCAAAGCCAAGGCGCGCGATCATGCCGCTGGAATAGTTTTTGACCGGCACATCGACAAAATCCCACAGCTCGGCAAAGTCGATGATGCTGTTGAAATGCTCCTGCATATAGGCGCGGTCATGGCCCAGCACCGCGCCATTCAAAAAGACATTTTCCCGCGCGGTCAGGTCCAGATCAAAGCCCGCGCCCAGCTCGATAAGCGGCGCGATCTCACCGTTGACGGTGACTGAGCCGGTCGTGGGGTACATAACGCCCGCAATCAGCTTGAGCATCGTGCTTTTGCCGCTGCCGTTGCGGCCGATAAGCGCCACCGACTCGCCCGGCTCCACGCGGAACGAGACATTCTGCAGCGCATAAAACTCATTGAAAAAGAGCTGATGCTTCATCAGCTTGACAGCATATTCCTTGAGGGTCTCGGTTTTCTCCTGCGCAAGGTTGAAGCGCATCGAGACATCCTCCACCTGAATGATGGACATGGGGGAAACTCCTTACAGATACAGAATAAAATTGCGCTGCAGCTTGCGGAAGGCCGCAAGCCCCACGCCCATCATGACGAGCGCACTGCCGATGCAGGCAAACCATGTGTTGGGGCCGGGCACCGTGCCGTACATGACGAGGCACCGCATGCAGTTGATATAATGGTACAGCGGGTTGAGCTTGATGACCGGCACCATGAACGGCGGCAGCGCCGAGATGGGATAAAACAGCGGCGTGGCGTACATCCATGCCATTGTCAGGATGCCGTACAGGTATTGCAGATCCCGGAAGTAGACCGCCAGCGCACTGAGCAGCACCGCCATGCCGGCGCAGAACACCAGCAGCAGCAAAAGCGGCGCCCAGACGAGCAGGATCGTCCAGTAAAACGGCGAGCGGGTGATCACCATGACCAGCACGATCGCCGCAAGGCTGAACAGCAGGTTGACAAAGCTGGACATGACGCGGCTGATGGGGAAGATGAATTTGGGAATGTACACCTTTTTGATCAGGGACGCATTGCCCAGCACGCTGCCCATGCCCATGTTGGTGCTTTCGTTAAAAAAGTTGAACAGGGTATTGCCGCAGATCAGGTACAGCGGGAAGTTCGGGATGTCGAACCGGAACATATAGGAGAACACAAGCGTCTGCAGCAGCATCATAAGCAGCGGGTTGAGGATGCTCCACACATAGCCCAGCACGCTGCGGCGGTATTTGACCTTGAGGTCACGGGTCACCAGCTCACGAATCAGCGGCCGGTATTTCGAGAAATTGTGCCAGCTGTTATGCAGCTGACCGGTGGATTTTTGCATAGGGATATTGGCTCCTTACAATTATTCGCAGGCGGGTGCGCTGCGGGACGGAGAAAGCCTTCCTTGTCAAAGGGAGGTGGACGCCATAGGCGGCCGGAGGGATTCCTGCGGCCTTGCGGCAGGCACGCGCTCCCGCAAGGCGGTCGGAATCCCTCCGCCTCGCAGGCTTGGCACCTCCCTTTGACAAGGGAGGCTTTTTAGGTTGTTACAGCTTAAACGGCGTATCTCCCGTCAGGCCGTCGGCGCGCAGCATGTTCTGCATGACATCAATGTCGGTGCTGACATCCAGCGCATCGCTGGCAAACAGGCGGTCAAGCTGGTTTTCAAACGCCTTGACCAGCGTGTCCATCGTCTGCTCAATGCGGCGCTTTGACTCCGAAATGTTCTCACCTTCCACGCCCTGGTTATCCAGCTCGGCGTAGGTGTTCAACAGCTTGAGCGAGGTGGGCAGGTAGTAATCCATGAACTTGCGCATCTGGGGCAGCTTGTCGGGGTCGGACTTGGCCTGCTCAAAAATTTTGGCCGAGACCGCTTCCAGCCGGCTGATCTTGTCGCTCATCTCCTCATCGGGGATGGCATCATTGACCCGGCGCAGCTCGTCCAATATCTTCTTGTACTGGTCCCGCTCTGGCATATCGGTCTGTTTTTCAGGCTGCTTTTCGGGCTTCGGGGCGGGGGCGGGCGTCGGCTCGGGCGGGCGCTGGCTGACCACCAGACATTTGCAGCGCATGTCCAGATAGGCATCGGGGCCGAACAGCCCCTCGTCAATGCAGTTTTCCAGATGCTTGCAGCACTTGTCATAGCTGCAGGGCAGCGCGTCGGCAATGTCCTGAATGTACATATATTTTGCATCGCCGACGATCTTGTCGATCTTGCGGCGCATCCGGCGGGAGGTGCGGATGTGCCAGCCGCCGAACAGGCAGCCGATGCCGCCGGTCAGCGACATCAGCATCGGCATCGAATCCTCGACCAGCCAGGTCCAATAGCTGCCGCCCTCCGTCAGGGCCTCGGGCAGCCAGTAGATGGCGCTGGGCAGCGCCGCCAGCGCGCAGAGAAGCAGCAGCACGCCCGCCACCGTCAGGCCGGTGGCCAGCGCCGCGCCCTTCAGCCTTTTGGCGGCCGGCTGTGCGCCGGGGTCGGCGCTGCGGCGCAGCGCGCTGCCGTTGAGGGGACGCACCTCGGCATCATAGACCGGCGTTGTGTTGACACGGCCAAAGCCCTGTGTGCGCACCCGGGCCTTTTCTTCAAAGCCGCCGAGCTTGCCGTTCTTCATGGCGGTATTCAGCCCGATGAAGATGAATCCCAGCGGCCACCATACCACAAAGCCGATGACAATGGCCCACCACGGGAACTGGAACGGGCCGTCCCCGGCGTGGTATTCGCTGCGGCTGTAGTTGTTCTGGTAGCGCGGGCCGCTGCCGGAGTAGGGATGCTCCGGGTCCGTGTACTTGGGTCGTTCGTTTTGGTTGGGCATGAATGGCTCCTTCGGCGATCCTATCGCCTGTGCATTACGGGATGTCCGCCAGCAGGGTTTTCATATCCTCGCTCAGATAGTAGGTGCTGCCGGCCTGATAGGGGTTGTTTTTGCTGTAGGGCAGATGGGTGCAGAGGTAACTGACCCACCGACTGTAGCCCGACACTGTAAGGTGTACGCCGTCAGGCTGGGCAAAGTCTGTCATCAGGCAGCCCGCATCATCGGCAAACTCGGCGTTCAGGTCAAGGTAATAGCAGCCGCGCTCGGCACAGAGCTGCTGGATGGCCGCGTTGATGACCGCCAGCCGGTCGGGCGCAAGGCCGGGCAGCGTATCGCTGATCTTCTCCTGCGTGGCGGGCAGGACCGACTGCACATAGAACGCCGTGTTCGGCAGCGCCGTGCGCAGCTCGTCCAGCATTTTGCCGTAGTAGGCCAGAAAGCTGTCATCGTTGCCGGGCTGGACCAGCGCGTTTGTGCCGATGAGGATATACAGCTTGGCGGGCTGGGCGGCGGTCAGCACATCCAGCGGGACCTCCTCGCCGCGGTCGGGGCTTGAGACGGTCGTGCGGTTGACAATGGTGTTGGGGCTGATGCCCTCATACCCGCAGACGAGCGCGCCACCCACATCAATATTGTACTCATTGACGCAGAAGCCCGCTGTCAGCGAATCGCCCAAAAATGCAGCGTCCGCAAACCAGCTGGTATCCACCCGGCCAAACTCCGGCAGGGCGGCCGGCTTTTGCGGCAGCGCCGTGTAGGTGTAGCCGCCGTCCGCCGTCTGGCGCTGCGGGCCTACGGTGCCCCAGTTCAATGCCGGGGCAGCGGCGCTGCTCTCCCCTGCGCCGCCGTAGGGCACGGGGGCCACCAGCCGGGTGCTGCTCGGCTCCGCCGTGGCGGCGGGGGTCTCCGGCTCCCCCTTGGCGCTCTTGGGCAGCACCGCCGTGATGACACCGGACAGCACAAGGATGCCGCACACCGTCCCCGCAAAGGCAAGGCGGCGGCGTCTGCGGCGCAGTTCTCTGCGGCTGCGGGCGGCGGCCCGGCGCTGCTCCTGCGTGGGGGTGCGGCGCTGCGGTGGCGGCGCTGCCTGCTCCCGGTCGGGGACGGCCCAGTCCCCTTCCATGTGATAGCTTGTATTCGTGCGCGGACGGCGCGGTCCGCGGTCATTCGGGGTCGGCATAGGGATGCCCCCTTTCGTGGCTAAGGCTTGTAGGGGCGGGCATTGCCAGCCCGCCGGTTTCCGGTCAGCTGCCGGGCGAGCAAGGCTCGCCCCTGCGGGACAGCAATCCCGGGGCATTGTAAATCAGTATTGATTATAGCACAAAGCTTTTATAAATAACAGTAGGTGAGAGCAAGTTTTTGGCTCTTGCTAAATAGGAAACGGCATTGTATAATAAGAAAATAAATAAAAAGCGCCGCCGTCTGCGGGGGTCGCTTACAATTTTTGGGGTGTAATCATGGCAGAAGAGAAATTT
>OLOJ01003576.1_pt1 | contig 10874 bp, 8 predicted proteins | sample 1672251 | NCBI WGS metagenome assembly OLOJ01 (sample SAMEA3136664, study PRJEB25190) | human gut metagenome | biome: human gut; feature: human-associated habitat; material: faeces | place: Austria | collected 2013 | reverse complement strand
TTTTGGGACGCCGTAGCTTAAAATCCCCGTCCCAGAAAAATCATTGCGCAGGTAGGACGGCAAAGGTAGCTAGAAAAGCCCCATCCTAAATGAGCTACAAGATTTCGGCTAGGAGTGCTCGGCGCCCGTTTGTTTTATCACTGCAGGTAGAAAGCGCGATGATGCGTGCATCGGGGCCAACGTCATCCATGTTCTCGTGCACCGCCGTCCGCGAGACATGCGTGAGCAGCGTCTGCATCGAGGCCTGGTCCAGGTTTCCCGGCCCAAAGATAATGTCATCACTCGCAGCAAACGAGCACACGGCAACAATGCGCAGGCGGAACGCCCCGTCCTTTGTGTAGAGCGTGCCCGTGCGGTGCAGGTCAAAGAAGCCCCTGTCTAAAAACCGGTCGACATCACCAAACATCGCACCGTTATCCATGTGGTGCGCATAGAGCAGATTGTAGGAATCGGTCATCGCGCGACTGTTGCGCGTATCCAAAAACACCGCTCCCGAAACCGCGGACTCCCCCAACGCGTTTTTGTTGAGGTATTCCTGGTTATCTTTTCCCTGAACAAAGGGATAGTCGATGTTGGTGCCATCGATGGTGACCCATCCGACCACGTCGGGATTTTTGGTCATCAGTTCCTGCAGGCGTGCGCAATCGTTGGCCCCGGTGGGTTTGTAGTGCAGCAGCTCATCGCTGATGAACCCGCCGTTCATAACGTTGTTTGTATCCCACAGCGAATAGCCCCCGTACAGCAGCATGAGCAGCACGAGAAAGCCGGCAAACCACGTAAGTACGCGGTCGCCGGCTCTCGCCAGCCGAGCTATGCGTTTAAGCTCCATCGGCTGTAATCCTCGCTGTTTTAACGGCGGTTACGACGAGGACGGAAGAAGACCACGCCCATCACGGCAGCAAACGCGACGATTGCCGCATAGGGAACGACCGTCCGAATAACATCGGTCGGAACGGTAACATCCTTGGTGTTGGTAAAGATCACCGTGGTGTCGTAAGCACCGATAGCTTCCTCGACAATAGAGCTACCTTCTGTCGAATTGGTGCCATCACCAATCTTGTACGACGTCTTATAACCGTCGCCATGATAATCCGCCTCAGTTACGGCGAATTTATCCTCCGATGAGAGACCGTAAACGATGACGGATTCCCCATGCTTAAGCGTCTCGGTAAACGTAGCTCCCGACTTGGTTGTAGTTTGGTTCATGGTAGTAACACCGTTTTTCACAGTGCCATACTTATAAGTCTCCCCGTCAGCGCCTTTAATCGTGACGGTAAACTCAAAGTCCTTATTTTTATCGCCCTGGTTACCGGCTACGACCTTTGTGATGGTCAGCTTATGGGTGACATATTTGTTCTCAAAGCCTGAGGTCTTGCTGCCCGATCCCGCCGCTGTGCTAAGAGTGCAGCCCTTAGCAACTAAGCCTGAGTTGCCATTTTCTACGTAAACATCCAGGAACAGTTCCTTGTACACAACGTTGAGGCCATCCAGCTCTGGCGACGTCTGCGTAATTTTGTATCGATAGATGCCCGGAGCCGCGAACCTTGAGGTAACAAGGCTGACGCTCATTTGGGCGGTTATTGTCTTAGTAACGCCGTCGGCATTATCTTCGCTAGAAAGACCTTCGGCAGAATAATTTACGGAAGACGGCGAAAGCGCGACGGCACCGGGCACTCCAGCAGAAACGGGCATGTTGTTACTCGTGCTCGTAAGCTCACTCGTCTCCGCCGGCGCAATCGAATAGCCGAACTCCGCATTCGGCTCCACGGCGTTCTTATTCATGGTAAGCGTCGAGGTGATTGTGACCTTGTTGTCATTTACCGGCAGATGCGGAGTAGTAGAGCCCTCCTCCGCCCACGCCGGCGCAGCAACTCCCACCAAAGCCAGCAGCATCGTTGCGGCCACAACTGCAAATGCTGCCAGTCGCCTCTTTCCAGTTTTCATGTTGTATCCTTCCTCTCGGGCATATGCCCTTAATAAAACCAAGCTCCGTGCCTACAAGTTCGACCTGCGCAGCACGCTGATCACGTTGCCCTTGATCTGCGAACGGGCAATCGGTCCATACAGGCGACTGTCATGCCCGCCCTCGCGCAAATCTGCCAGCACAAAGAGCTCATCCGTTCCCAGATGCACGGGATAGTCCACAGCAGACTCATAGCGCGGCGTCGGCGTGGTGATATCGCTTTCCACCACAACAGCCCCGTTAACCATGAGCTCGCCCGACTCGGTAATCGTGACCTCATCACCGGGGCGGGCAACCACGCGACCCAGGCGCTCTTCGCCATCCGCGGTGTATACCACCACGTCACCCTCGTTAAAGCTCTGGCTGAGCCTCCAGTAGAGCATGACGTCACCCGAACAGATGCGGGGGGCCATCTCGCCAGTCGTGACCGGACCCACGCCCAGGACCACGCCAAAGAGCAGCCAGAGCGTCACGACAAAAAATGCCAGGCGCGCCAGAAAGCCCACGATATCGCGCCGGTCGTCCGCTTCTCCCAGATCTGGTGCCGCATGGGCGCCCAACCTCACGTTCGACGCGGCCGAATACCGCGAGCCCCGGGGTCTTCCCTGCGGGGCCGCTCGTGCGGCTGGCCCATCACCAGCATTGCTGGCGCCATGTCTTCTCATAGGCGCCCGCCCCTCTTGGAGCCGCGGTGTAAACGCAGCGCAACCATGCCCGTAGCCAACAGCACGCCGGCGGCCAAAATCGCCAGGGCATAGATGGGGTTGCGCGTAATACCCGTAGGCACCGCGACCTGTCGAGAATTGGTGGCCTTAGCTTCAACGGCAACGGTCACACGCGGACCGTTGAGCGTGCCGCTCGCACCCGTAAGCTTAGCCTGATACCCCAACGAAGAATAATCGTCTTCGCTCACGGCATAGACCGCGTTGTAATCCAGCGCCTTAATCGAAACGGTCAGGCCGTCCTTAACGGCAAACGGCACGGTCGCCTTGCCCTGGCCATCGGCCGTAAAGGCCGTCTTGTTTTCCACGGTCTCGGCCCGATCATTCGGTCGCGCCACGAGCGCATGGCTGCCTTGGGCAGACGCATCCGAATACTCGATGGCGTAGGTCTGACCAGCCTTGAGACCCGTAAAGGTCGCCGTCATCTTAAAGTAGGCACGCTTGTCGCCCATATTGCCCGTAACGCGCTTGGAAACCTTGAGCGTGTAGGTGCGTGGGGTGAACCGTGCGTATACGCATCCCGTATGGCGCTCTTTTACGTTGTACGTATAGGTGGGTGAAGACGACAGCAGCTCCGGGGCGTCCGGATTTGACAGGTCGTACCAGCCCTCAAAGTGATAGCCCTCCTTGGGAGTGGCCACCGCCTCCACAAACGTGCCGTCATCCACAAAGTAGGCGATACCCGAAGTTTTGTACGCGTCGGCGTCCTTGCCCGAGCGATCCCCGGCATCGATGGAGCCCTTTGCCCCCTTAAGCTTGGAGCTGACCGTACCGCCCGTCGTTACGTTGCTCCACGTGCCATCGGCATTTTTAAGCTGAGCAACAAAGGCCTGACGATACTTCCATTGCGCCACGAACGTCGCGCCTTGGCTCTCGGGAATGTTTTTGACCGTTACCTCATCGCCCGCAGCACCGGTATCCGAATCGACCTTCTTGCCCTTAATGGTAAGAGTGCCGGAATCCGTGGTGCCCTCGGGAGCCGTATGGGTCACCGTGTGCTCTGCGCTAAAACGAATGGCTTTTCCCGAGCCCGCGTACTCCCAGCCCATAAACTTCCAACCGTCGTTTTGCCCTTCGGCAGCATGGGAGGTATAGCTCGCTCCAGCACCAGAAAGCTGCACGAAATCGCCCGTGGAATCATCGGACGGTTTATAGTGATACGCTTTGCCGCCGTTCACATCGTATTGAACGCCTGCCTTGGAAAACACGAGGTGCACTTTGTAGTGCTTTGTGACCTTGTCGACCTTAAAGTGATAGGTGCCATCGTCCAATATGGTCCAATGCTCAGCATCGTCCGCGGAATAGAACTCGCCGTTGACAAAAGCACCGATAAAGACTGCCCCGTCATCGCGCTTGGCATCGACCATAAAGTAGGAGTTCTTTTCCTGTTTACCTACGTAGTTTTTGGCATAGGTAAAGTCGGCGGTCTTGGTATCGGAATTATAAAAATACGTTCCGCTTCCGTTGGGCGTCGTGTACGTCTCGATGCGATAGAACTCCCTAAACGAGATATTGTCGAGGAAGTTGCCGATCGAATTGCTCCCGTTGGCCGTGTTGTAGGCCACAAAAGCAAAGACGCTCTGGTTTTGGCCATCCGGAATGGTGTAGGTATAGTCGTAGTCAACCTTTTTGTTCTGCTCGAGCGCGTTGGAACCGTAGGAAGCCCAAGCGTCGTTTTCGGACGCCATGATCCACACGCACCATTTTTCGGTATGTTCCGCATCGGCCGTCCACGAGAGCGCGCTTCCGCTGGACGCATTGGCAAATCCGCCCACTTTGTCAAACTTAGTCGAATACAGGATGATCTTTTTGCTGCAGCCCGATTGGGAAAAATTGGCCACATCCAAGCCGACATAGTTATCGACGCTCATTTGAATCCATTGAACAATTTGCTGGTACTGATCGAGTGCCTTTTGATTGTCCTTGTACGGCTCGTTTTCTTGTCGCGGACCGATGATAAGGGCCATGGCGTCTCGACCCGAGCGGCCGCGGTGGTCGAGCCCCCACTCGTACTGTTTTCCCGGCTCGGTCGTCACATATTGGTAGAGCGAACTCGCCTCGTGTGCGTTGAGCTCGGCTGCATAGTCACCATCGGAGGGCGTAAACGTAACAGAATGCCCAGCTGGGTCGATATAGTAGTCGTTCTGGGCAACGATCTCGATACGATGGTCTGTCTCGGTCGTACGCCAATGGGGCGAGCACAACGTAAACTTGCTGGGCCTCTGGTTCCCTAGATGTATATCCTCTTCAAAGCTGCCGTTAGCAATGTTCGTATTCTCGTTCTTAAGATTCGAGGTCGAGAACGCATAGCGCGTGAGCGTTGTCATGGTCTCAGACGAGTTTTCCTGATACACCTTGGCAAAGTCGCTATAGATGTTGCGCGTGCCCTGCTTTTCCACGTGAACGTCGTTGACCAGATTGCCAAACCACTCCCGGTATTGTTCGTTTGCCCCCGTAAGATTTGAATCGTAGCAAGTTAGTGCAAGCATCGTTTTGTCGGACGCTGCGGCATAGACTGCCTGATAGGCAAACTCATCGTCTTGCTCGGGAAGCGCTCGATAATAGTGTGTACTGTTGGTGCCAAAGGAGAACCAACCCTGTCCGTTAGAGCTTACGAGCCACACAGAAAGCGCAATGCGACCGTCGCTCTGCTCAAACGAGAAGTGGGATCCGTCGGCGCTGCTACCAGCAAAGCCGCCATTTGCAGCAAAGGGATCGCTGTAAACGGTGTACTGCTCAACGGTATTTCCCTGGGGCATCTTGCCCTGCGCCTTAAGCCAAGTCCGCAGCTGCATGAGCTGGTCTTGGCCTGCGCTGTTAACCGACAGATTCTCCTGTTGAGGACCCATCGTGAGCATCAGCACGTCGTGTTCGGTTGCGGCGCGATGGTTGAGGCCCCACTCGTACGTGGAGCCGCTCTGGGTGGAAAAGGTGGTGTAGGTTGATCCGGGTTCAAAATAAGCATTGGTATCCTGCGGCTTAAGATTCCACGCAAGCGCAAAGTGATTACCGTTAGCTTGTTTGAGGTTTCTTTGACCGTTGAGGAGCTTCGTGGGGAGGTCGAGGTACGACGCCTCGCCGATTTTCTTATCCGGAGAGGTCGTCGACCAACCAGAAGCTTGGTTGGTAAAGGTTGGGTTCGCTATAAGGTTGCCATCGTCACCGTACGCACGCGAGGGCAACCCCCCCCCCGACCATAACGAATGTGCATAAGACCGCTGCCAACATCACAAAGGTGCGGCGCATCGACGCTATATGACCGAAAGGACCCTGCACGGGCGCACCCCCCAGCCGCAGCCCGAGCTTTCGCGCAAGCTGCACAAGTAGTACGTTTAAGTTTTTTGATTCTACAACCAGCTCAGGGCAAAAGCAAAATCATACGTGACCGATTTGGAGTCATTTTTCGCACCTCATTTTTCGCATTGCGCAGGTAGGACGGCAAAAGTAGCCAAAAAAGCCCCGCGCCAAATGAGCTACTTGAGGAGTTGGGCCATGGCGTTGACGAATTTTTGGACTTGGAGGGTTGGCTCGAGCGGGTAGTGCAAGAAGACCGGCACCTCGCGGCCGCATAGAAACGGCACGCCCACAAAGGCCGGATGCACCCCCGACCATGCGCCGCAGGTGAGCACCGCGTCGCCCTTTTCCTCGGCTTCGTTAAAGAGCGCAAAGTCGAAGCTATCCGCATCGATCACGTCCACGCCGCCGTCGGCCAACAGGTCGATGCGCAGGCTGTCCATAGCGTCGTTGCCGTGACGGAGCACGCGCAGGCGCATGCCCTCCAGGTCGGCAACCGTGATGCGCGTCTTGCGCGCCAGCGGGCTCGTGCGCGGCAGGTCGATATAAAACGGCACGTTGACAATGCGGAGCTTTTGGCAGGCATCGCCCCAGCGCGGAGTCGAAAAACTCGACTGCACTACATCCACCTCGCGGCCAAGGCTGCGCATGACGGATTCGCGCTCGTCGTAGAGATCGCTTACCGGCACGATCTCGAATCGCAGCGATGGCTCCATCTCGTGGATGCCCGTCCACATCGACAGCGTTTGGCGCCCCGGGCACATCATCGACACGCCCAGGCGCACGGCACCGCCATCGCCCGCCGCGCGTCGGGCACGGCGCAGCGCGTCCTCGGACTGCCGCATGATCGAGCGCGCGTCATCCACCAGCAGTGCGCCGGCCGGCGTCACCTTGACACCCGAGTGCGAGCGTTCGAACAGCGTGATGCCGAACTCGGCCTCGAAACCCGACACCTGCTTGACGAGCGCCGGGGTCGACACGCGCAATTTTGCCGCCGCCCGTGAGAAGCTTCCCAGCTCCGCGGCGGCCGATATGGCCTCAAGTCGTCGATCGTACACGTCAATCTCCCGTTTTCGCGCCTGTGACCGCATGGTGCCACAGGGGGTTGTTTTCGCAGGTCACGCGCTCAATTGAGAATAATCTGCATCGCACAGTGTAAACCTACGGTTAACGCCATTCTAACAAATATGCAATTCACCTGCGCAAATGCAAAGCATACGATAACCAGCGAAAACCACGTGGGTCGGTTAATGGGAACGACCCACCGGGAGGCACAAGAAGGGAAGTTCCTATGAGCAATTGGCTTAAGCTCGAGGGCGATGTCTGCGCCGTGACTGGCGCGCTCGGCGGTATGGGCGTCGAGATTTGCCGCGAGTTCGCCCGCAATGGCGCCAACGTCGTCATGCTCGACCTGGACGAGGAGAAGGTCAAGGCCGCTGCCGCCGACCTCGCTGCCGAATTTGGCATCCACGCCGAGGGCTACAAGATGAACGCCACCGACGAGGCCGAGGTTCAGGCTGCCGTCGACGCAACCATCGCCAACTTCGGCCGCGTCGACGTCCTCGTCAACACCGCCGGTATCCTGCGCTTCGCCGCCATGGAGGACCTGCCGCTGAGCGACTGGGAGCAGGTGCTCAACGTCAACCTCACCGGTTACTTCATCACCTCGCAGCGCTTTGGTCGCGAGATGATCAAGGCCGGCCAGGGTCGCCTGGTGCACATCTCGACCGTCGCCAGCCACTCCCCCGAGACGTTCTCGGGCGTGTACAGCTCCACCAAGGCCGGCGTCAACATGATGTCCAAGATGCTCGCCGCCGAGTGGGGCCCCTACGGCGTCCGCTCCAACTGCGTCGAGCCTTGCTTCGTTAAGACCCCGATGTCGGCCAATTTCTACGCCGACCCCGAGGTCGAAAAGAGCCGCAGCCGTCTGATCGCCACGCGCCGCATCGGCGAGGTCAGCGATATCGCCAACGCCGTCATGTTCCTGGCGTCCAAGCGCTCGGACTTTACCACCGGCGATGCCATCAAGGTCGACGGCGGTTTCTCCAACATGATGGGCGACCTCACCGCCAAGCCCGGCGGCCGTCGCGCCTATGCCGACAACTACCTCAAGAACAAGGGTGTCGAGCTTTGGTCCGATGAGTCCGGCGTCGCCAAGCCGACTGACCAGTAAACCAACCTGACAGGGAGGCCCCGCGGACACGCCCGCTCCTCCCCCGTATCGATCAGAAAGAGTCCAATGGCTTCCACCAACTCCAACAAGGGTCGCGCCGTCGTGCTTTCCGCCGCGTGCGTCACCATGTTCTTCATCAGCTCCATCGCGCTGTATTCCGTCGTGAGCAAGAACCTGCTCGCCGTCTACCCCGAGTGGTCGAGCGCCCTTACCTGGGCTTTCCCCGTCTTCCAGACCATCATGGCCGTGACGGGCATCTTCGCCGGCCGCATCTCCGATAAGATCGGCCCGCGCAACGTCGTGATCGCTGCCGCCGTGTGCTACGGCCTGGGCTGGTTCATGTCCGGCACCGTCACCGAGCCGTGGCAGTTCTACCTGTGGTTCTCGCTCGTCGCCGCCATCGGCAACGGCCTGGGCTACAACCCGGCGCTCACCACCGGACAAAAGTGGTTCATCGACAAGAAGGGTCTCGCCTCCGGCATCACCCTGGCCGCTTCGACCGCCGGCCCCGCCGTGCTGTCCCCGGTGCTCGCCTCGCTGCTCATCCCGAGCCTGGGCATCTTTGGCGCCCTCAAGGCGCTCGGCGTCATCTTCTTTGTGACGATTGCCGCCTCCGCCCTGTTCCTGAAGGCCCCCGAGGCCGGCTGGCTGCCCGAGGGCTTCGAGGCCCCCAAGGGCGGCGCGCATGCCGGCACCTTCGGTGACCTCACCCCGGGCGAGATGGTCAAGACCCCGCGCTTCTGGGTCCTCATCGTCACCTTCGCCTTTGCCGCCACCGCGGGCACCCTGCTCGTGGGCAAGGTTGCCTCCATCGCCGCCGTCCAGCTCTTCGCCGACCCCACGAGCGCCGCGGCCGTCGCCCTCGGCGGTGTGGTCGTCTCCGTCAACACCTGCGCCAACCTGGTCGGTCGTCTGTCCTTTGGCCAGATCATCGACAAGCTCGGCGCCTATAAGTCGCTGCTCATCAGCCTTGTCGTCACCATCGTTGCACTCGTCATCATGTCGATGAGCTTTACGCAGAGCATGTTCTTTGTGGCGCTCGCCCTGCTCGGCTTTAGCTTTGGCGCCCTGCTCGTCATCTACCCGCCGCTCACCGGTGGCGCCTTCGGCACCAGCAACATCGGCGTCAACTACGGCATCATGTTTTTGGGCTACGCCGCTTCCACCTGGATCAGCCAGCCCATCACCGCCGTGCTGTATCACGCCGAGGCCGGCAGCGCCGCCTATCAGCAGTCCTTCTACGGCGCCATTGTGATCGCCGCCATCGCCGTCGTGCTCACCGTCTACATGATGGTCTCCGACAGCAAGAAGAAGTCCGCTTAGTTTTGCTTGACGCGGCAAGGGCCGCCCCCTTGCCGCATTCCATCGCCACCAGAATTAAGGAGTCGAAATGTCTGAGCTCAATCCCGTCCGCATTGCCGTTATCGGCGCCGGCGCCATGGGCCGCAACCACATCCGCTTTGTCACCGAGGAGCCCGAGGCCGAGCTCGTCGCCATCGCCGACGCCTTTGAGGGCGCCCGCGCCACGGCCGAGGCCGCCGGCGTGCCGTTCTTCACCGATCCCGCCCAGATGATGGACGAGGTCAAGCCCGAGGCCGTCATTATCGCCACCCCCAACGACCTGCACCTGGGCGTTGCCCGCGAGGCCATCAAGCGCAACATCGTGCCGTTGGTCGAAAAGCCGATCTCCAACGACCTCGAGGATGCCCAGGCCTTCGCCGCCGAGGCCGAGACCGCCGGCGTGCCCGTGCTCGTGGGTCAGCACCGTCGCCACAACCCCTTCGTCAACAAGGCCAAGGAGATCATCGAGTCCGGCGAGCTGGGCAAGCTCACCGTGTCGAGCTTCCACTACATGATCTATAAGAATGACGAGTACTTCGATGTCGAGTGGCGCCGCAAAAAGGGTGCCGGCCCGATCCTGGTCAACCTGGTGCACGACGTCGACCTGCTCCGTTACCTGCTGGGCGAGCCCGTTGCCGTCCAGGGTATGCAGTCCAGCGCCGCCCGCGGTTTTGAGACCGAGGACTCCGCCGTGGTCAACGTCCGTTTTGCCGATGGCGCGCTTGCGAGCATGACCATCTCCGACGCCACCGCCAGCCCCTGGAACTGGGAGGCCACCGCTCGCGAGGATCCGCAGTACCGCCCCTTCGACGCCAACGCCTACTTTATTGGCGGCACCAAGGGTGCCCTTTCGCTGCCCCGCCTGCACCAGTTCTCCTACGACGGCGCCTCCAACTGGCACAAGCCGCTGCAGATGGAGATTCCGGCCGTCGACCCGGCGCTGCCGCACAAGATGCAGCTCAAGCACTTTGTGAAGGTCGTCCGCCGCGAGGTCGAGCCCGTCGTGACCCCCGCCGACAACGTCAAGACGCTCACGCTTCTCAACGCCATCAAGGAGGCCGCCGAGACCGGCCAGCTCGTCGAGCTGTAATGCCTTAGGGCGGGCCGCGGCAGAAGCCCCATGCCGAACCCTTCGGTCCGCCACCAACAAGCCCCTCTTCTTTGCCCCGCGAGCAGCCTCCTGCCCGCGGGGCTTTTTGGTACCTTGCCGACGATTTTCCTGGAGCGGGGGCTATTTTGCGCCTCAGCTTGGTTCGTTCGCCACGAAATGGGCCTATCTACTACGTTTAACCGACAACCCTCAACCATACCGAATTTTGCGAAATAAAAACCGACGCTCCTATAAGTTGTCAAGAGGCAGTTTGCGGGAGCGTTCTCTCCA
>OLOJ01003572.1_pt1 | contig 10881 bp, 10 predicted proteins | sample 1672251 | NCBI WGS metagenome assembly OLOJ01 (sample SAMEA3136664, study PRJEB25190) | human gut metagenome | biome: human gut; feature: human-associated habitat; material: faeces | place: Austria | collected 2013 | reverse complement strand
TTGCAGCCAGTGAAGGCATTCATGTAACATGGGTACCATCCTATGGTTCAGCCATGCGTGGCGGTACAGCCAACTGTACAGTCAAATACAGCAATGACGGTTATATCTACAACCCATCACCAGAAACACCAGATCTGCTGTTGGCTATGAACGAACCTTCGCTGATTAAATTTCTTCCAACAGTTGCTCCAGGTGGTACTGTTCTCATTGGCGATACTGTAGAAATTCCTGAAGGTGCAAGACAGGACGTAACTTACGTCAAAGTTAACTGCACAGAGATCGCAACTTCTCTTGGCAATCCAAAAGGTGCCAACATTGTTATGACCGGTGCAATCATCAAACTGATGGGTGATTTTACTCATGATGCTGCGGTTGCAGCTATGAACCATATGTTTGCCAAAAAAGGCAAATCCAAATTCAACGAGTCTAATGCCAGGGCTTTTGATGCTGGATTTAATGCCGTATAACTTTAATTTTTGATAAATTTTCCTTTCTACTTGACAAAAGAAGAAGCATTGTCTCTGTGATTGCAGGTACAATGCTTCTTCTTTTCTATCACTATTTGTAACTGTTCAGAGCCAGGCAAAATTTCAAAAAACAGGTATAAAATGCTTGCATTTTTAAAACTGTTTTTGAAATTTTATTTGGCGGATACGCCACACCGACGAAATGCGTAGCATTTTGGAGGTTGGCTCTGAACAGTTACATTATTTGCAGCTTTAATAAAAATATACTTTTCGTTTTCATTATCTTGACAAGCAATAAATCCTGTACTAAAATAAACACATAAGCAAAACCGAAACGTTTCGGTTTTGAAAATAAGGAGGACGATACGATGCCATTAGTTACATCAGAAAAGATGCTTTTAGACGCAAAGAAGGATGGATACGCAGTAGGCGCATTCAATGTAGAGAATATGGAGATGGTTAAAGCAGTCATCGCTGCAGCGGAGGAGCTGAACGCACCGGTGATGCTTCAGACAACACCTTCTACTGTAAAGTACGGAACATTGGAGACATTTGCAGGAATCGTGAAAGCAGAAGCTGCGAAAACAAAGATCCCGGTATGTCTGCATCTGGATCACGGCAATAGCTTTGAACTTGCAGTTCAGGCAATGAAAGCTGGTTACACATCTGTTATGATCGACGGTTCCCACGAAGATTTTGAGAATAATGTTGCAGTGACGAAGAAGGTTGTAGATGTAGCAAATGCATTTGGTATTCCGGTAGAAGCTGAACTTGGTAAAGTTGGCGGAAAGGAAGACGACCTTGAGGCTGATGCTGATACGAACACAGATCCGCAGGAAGCGAAAGAATTCGTAGAGCGCACAGGAGTTTCCTCTCTTGCAGTAGCGATTGGAACAGCGCACGGCTTTTATGTAGGAACCCCGGTTCTTGACAAGCCAAGAGTAAGCGCAATCAAAGAAGTTGTAGATGTTCCGCTCGTGCTTCATGGAGCTTCCGGACTGAGTGAAGAAGACGTAAGAGAATGTGTAGAGCGTGGAATGTGTAAAGTCAACTTTGCTACTGAGCTTCGTGTTGCATACACAGATGCCGTGAAGAAACTGCTTGAAGAGAAGCCGGAGACATTCGATCCGAAGAAACTCGGTGTTGTTGCGATGGAAGCTGTAAAAGAACAGGTGATCGCACGCATGAAGATGTGCGGATGTGATGGAAAAGCAAAATAAAACAAGTGATAGCTTACAAGATACAGAATAAGGAAATAAGTTTATGGGTGCAACGATGAAAGACATTGCCCGAGAGACAGGGCTCGGACTTGCAACAATTTCTTCTTATCTAAATGGAGGAAATGTGCGTGAGAAAAACAGAATCAAGATCGAAGAGGCAATTGAGAAGCTTCATTTTGAGGTAAATGAAGTTGCAAGAGGATTAAAGACAAACCGAACGAAGACCATCGGAATCATCTTACCCGAGTTGAACAACATTTTCTTTTCAGAGATCATTACAGCAGCGGAAGATTTATTAAGAAGTCATGGGTATGCGACGATGATCTGTGACTGCAGATCCGATGTGAAGCGAGAAGAAGAGGCAGCAGAATTCCTTCTTCACAGAAGAGTGGATGGCTTGATCATGATGCCAACCGGAGCAGAGAAGAAAGTATTTGATAGATTTAGAAAATCCGGAAGACCGGTTGTACTGATCGACCGAAGGATGGAGAACGGAGATTGCGACTGTGTTCTTGTAGATAATGAAGGAGCAGCGCAGAACGCAGTGAAACGGCTGATGCAAAAAGGGCATAAGAAGATTGGTATGATCACAGGACCGGATAATGTGTATACAGCAAGGGAACGTCAACGAGGATATGAGCTTGCGATACAAGAATCATCCAAAGCTAGATCAGCACAACAATCAGATTTAAAAGGAAAAACAGATAGAACAGATACAAAACTTCTGGCAGATGGTAACTACACGATTGCCGGCGGAGCGAAAGCAATGCGCAAGCTTTACGAAGACAATCCGGATATGACAGCAGTCTTTATCTCCAACTACGAGATGACAGTCGGAGCAATGATGGAGATCAATGACCTTGGTATCAAAGTTCCGGAACAGCTGTCTGTGATAGGATTTGATAACATGGATTTTGCAAGAGCTGTAGTACCAAGATTGACAATCGTGACACAGCCAACGGAAGAGATTGGACGAGCGGCAGCAAATCTGTTATTGAGTCATCTCGAAGATAAGGATGAAACATCAGATAAAACATCAGATAAAATAGAAACAACAGAGACAATCTGGCTGAAAACCGGATTCGTAGAAGGAGAATCAGTGGCGGACATTTCATAAAGAGGAGGAGACCATGGGAGAATATTTATTAGGAATAGATATCGGAACCAGTGCCTGCAAGATTGCAGTCTTTGCAAAAGACGGAACCGTCAAGGCAACCGGAACCGGTGATTATCAGGTTTATTACCCACATCCTGGATGGGCAGAACAGAATCCGGAAGAATGGTGGGAAGCAGTTTGCGATGCAATCCCAAGGGTACTCGTAAAAGGAAATATTTCCCCGGAAGAGATTAAAGGAATCGGAATCGATGGACAGAGCTGGTCTGCGATCGCAGTAGATAAAGACGGAAATGTACTTACGAACACCCCAATCTGGATGGACACAAGAGCCACAGATATCTGTGAAGAATTCAATGAAAAGATTGGGAAAGACAAGATCTTCGAGCTTTGCGGCAACTCTTTGCAGCCATCTTATACAACTGCAAAGATCATCTGGTATCAGAGAAATCTGCCGGAAGTCTATGCAAAGACTTATAAGATCCTTCAATCCAACAGTTATATTGCATACAAACTGACCGGTGTGATGACACAGGATCTTTCTCAGGGATATGGCCTTCACTGTTTCGATATGAGAACAGGAACCTGGAATGAAGAGATATGTCAGGAATTTGGATTTTCTTCTGAGCTATTGCCGGAAATTCATGCCTGTCATGAAGTGATCGGTGAGGTAAATGAGAAAGCTGCGAAAGAAAGCGGACTGGCGGAAGGAACACCGGTCGTGGCCGGAGGACTCGATGCAGCATGTGGAACTCTCGGCGCAGGAGTGATCCACAGCGGAGAGACACAGGAACAAGGTGGACAGGCAGGTGGAATGAGTATCTGTACCGACCAGTATCGTGCTGATGAGCGGTTGATTCTTGGATTTCATGTCGTGCCGGATTGCTGGCTCTTACAAGGCGGAACAACCGGAGGCGGCGGAGTGATGCGCTGGCTTGAGCGGGAGTTCGGAGCGTACGAAAGAGAAGAAGGAAAACGTCAGGGAAAAAGCTCACTGGATTTATTTAATGAAGAGGCGGCAGCAGTAGCACCGGGAAGTGACGGAGTGATCTTCCTCCCATATATGTCCGGTGAGAGAACTCCGATTTGGGATCCAAACGCAAAAGGTGTTTACTACGGATTAGATTTCAGTAAGACAAAAGGACATTTCATCCGTGCGGCAATGGAAGGAACAGCCTATGCATTGAAGCATAACCTTGATGTTGCGGAAGAAGCCGGAGCGAAAGTAGAAGTCCTGCGTGCGATGGGCGGGTCAGCAAACTCCCTGTTGTGGACACAGATCAAGTCTGACATCACAGGAAAACCGATCGTAGTTCCATCATCCGATACAGCGACAACACTCGGTGCAGTGATTCTTGCCGGAGTCGGAATCGGAATGTACAAAGACTTTGACGAGGCAGTGAAGCTTACTATTGAAGAGAAGCGTTCCCACGAACCGAATAATGAAAACAGAAAAGTTTACGATAAAAATTACGAAACATATATAGAACTTTATAAACAATTAAAGGAAACTATGGCGAAAAACCATGAATAAGAAATAAATTAACAAAAGATCAAAAAAGGAGGATCTTGAAAATGAAAGCAGCAGTTGTATGCGCCAACGAAGACGTACAGTATCTTGATTACGAAGAACCGACACCGGGACCGGGCGAAGTTAAGGTCAAAGTAAAATGTTCCGGTATCTGTGGATCTGATATTCCACGAGTACTTCATAACGGAGTTCATTTCTATCCAATCGTACTTGGACATGAGTTCTCAGGAGATGTTGTAGAAGTAGGTGAAGGTGTAACAAAGGTTAAGGTTGGAGATCACGTATCCGGTGCACCGTTGAAACCATGTATGAAATGTGATGACTGTCAGAACGGAAACTTCTCTCTGTGCAAACATTACAGCTTTATTGGTTCCAGAGAGCAGGGATCCAATGCGGACTATGTAGTGATCCCAGAGCAAAATGCAGTTGTATATGATCCAAGCATTCCGTATGAACAAGCGGCCATGTTTGAGCCTGCCACTGTAGCTATCCACGGTGTATTCCAGAATGATTATCAGGGCGGACAGTATGTTGCAGTACTCGGCGGCGGAACGATCGGAATGTTTACAATGCAGTGGTGCAAGATCTTCGGATCCAAGAAAGTTGTAGTATTCGACATCAGTGATGAGAGACTTGAACTTGCGAAACGTCTTGGAGCTGACGAAGTTGTCAACACAACGAAAGAGAATTTTATGGAAGAGGCAATGGCGATCACAGGCGGCAAAGGATACGGATTTGTATTCGAGACAGCCGGACAGGTTCCGACCATGCATATGGCATTTGAACTTGCAGGAAACAAATCCCATGTATGCTTTATCGGAACACCGCATGTGAATCTTGAGTTCACACCGGCAATGTGGGAGAACATGAACCGTAAAGAGTTCAAGCTGACAGGATCCTGGATGTCTTACAGCGCACCATTCCCGGGCAAAGAATGGGAGTTGACAGCACATTACTTTGCGACAGGACAGCTGAAATTCGACAAAGGATTTATTTACAAAATGGTTCCGATGAGTCAGGCACAGGAAGCATTCCAGATGTTTAAGACACCGGGACTTGTACAGGGGAAAGTAATGCTTGTAAACGAAGATTAATCAGAGAGGGGGACAAGAGCTTTGATGTGTCAAAGCTCTGTACCGAATATGATACTTACAGTAACATTAAATGCAGCAATCGACAAAAGATATGTTGTGGAAGGCTATCAGGTCGGTGAAGTCAACCGTGTGAAAGAATGTGCGTATACGCCAGGCGGAAAAGGATTAAATGTATCCAAGCCGGCGTCTATCGCAGGAGCGGAAGTGGTCGCGACAGGATTTGTCGGAGGTCATGCAGGAAATTATATCGAAGACGCACTGAAACCATTTGGAATCAAGAGCGAATTCTATCATCTGGAAGAAGAGAGCCGATCCTGTATCAACATCTGGGATGAAGTCAATCACGTGCAGACAGAATTTCTTGAGCCGGGATTCACGGTATCTGAGGAAGAATTTAAGGGATTCGAAAAACATTTCACAGAACTGGTGAAGAAAGCAGATGTTGTTGCTATGTCAGGAAGTGTTCCAAAAGGACTTGACGGAACAGCTTATCAGCGTCTTGTAAGAATCTGCAAAGAGGCAGGAAAGAAAGTCATCCTTGATACAAGTGGAAAACTGCTTGAGATGGGAATCGAGGCAAAGCCGACGATGATCAAGCCAAACATTGATGAGATCCGTATGTTGACAGGAAAAAGCTGCGACAACTTCCAGGACATGGTAAATGCGGCAAAACAGATTCATGCAGATGGAGTCGAGATCGTAGCAGTGTCACTCGGTGGAGACGGTTCCTTTGTCGTATGTGACGACGGAATCTTTCGCGCACGTGTGCCGAAGATCGATGCGGTAAACACAGTAGGATGCGGAGATTCCATGATCGCCGGGTTCGCTCTTGGACTTAGCGAAGGACTTTCGGTTGAAGAGACATTGAAGAAAGCAAGTGCGATCTCAGCGGCAGCAGCACTCAGAGAAGAAACAGGATTCTTCGTAAAAGAAGATATGGAAAAGATCTATCCACAGGTGGAGATTGAGAAGATCGGTTAGATTAGATAAAAGGAGAATTATCATGGGTGAATTTATTAATCCGGCAGATGTGCCAAAAGTAAAATTCTACACAGGTGATGAAGCACCATGTATCGGAATGGGAACCTTTGGTTCCGACAGATTTACAGCAGATCAGATTGCTGAAGCAGTAGACGGAGCAATCAAAAGCGGATACCGCATGTTTGATTGTGCCGCATGCTACGGAAATGAACCGGAGATCGGTAAAGTATTTAAAAATGCATTTGATGAGGGAATCGTAGAACGTAAAGATCTCTTTATTATGACAAAAGTATGGAACGATATGCACGAACATGTCGAAGAAGCTTGCAAGAAAAGTATCGCAGATCTCCAGTGTGATTATGTGGATATGTATTATATTCACTGGCCATTCCCGAATTACCATGCACCAAAATGCGATGTAGAGTCAAGAAATCCGGATTCTAAACCATTCAGTGTGGAAGAATTCATGAATACATACAGACAGTGTGAAAAACTCGTCGAAGACGGACTGACAAGATTCATCGGAATCTCCAATATGACGATTCCGAAACTCGAAGCAGTACTTCCATTGATGAAGATCAAACCGGTTGCCTGTGAGCTCGAGATCCATCCTTGCTTCCAGCAACAGGAACTTTACGATTACCTCGTAGCACACGATATCCAGCCGGTAGGTTACATGCCAATTGGTTCTCCGATGAGACCGGAGAGAGATATGTGTCCGGAAGATGTAGCAGATCTGCAGACTCCGGTTATGCAGGAGATTGCGAAGGCTCATAACTGCCACCCGGCGATCATTGCACTGAAATGGGCAAGACAGAGAGGCGAGATCGCAATCCCGTTTTCACTTCACAATTATGTAAGCAACTTAAAAGCAATGACAGAAGATCCGCTGACAGAAGAAGAGATGGCGAAGATCGCAACACTCGAAAAAGGAAACCGCCTTGTAAAAGGACAGGTGTTCTTGTGGCATGGAGCAAAAGACTGGCATGATCTCTGGGATGAAGATGGAGAAATCGTGACATTGTAAAAAATGAGATAAAATGATGTTGAGAGATACAGTTCTTGTAGGAAGTTGAGACTTTTACAGGAGCTGTATTTTAGTAGAAAAAAGGATCGAATTTTCTGTGTGAAATAAAAAAGTTGACATGCACACAATTTTATGATATTATATCGCTCGTAACATTTTTGTAATAAATGTAATAAAAATGAAAATAATGCATAGTATTAATAAAGAATAGCAATTAAATGGTAAAAATTATGCAACAAAATTGTTAGGAGGGTATATGAAATTTAATAAAAATAAAAGGATGTTTCTGGCGATGTATACAGCAATGATGAGTGCGGTCATGCTGACGGGATTTGCAAGTTCCACGGAAGCACAGGAGCAGAGTGCTGTAGAATCAGAAGTGTCAACGGAGCCATCGGATCAGGAAGAAACTTTAGATGACACGCAGTCTGCCGGGGATGTAGGTACTGACTGGTGTGTATCAAAGGAAGTGATCGATGTACAGTCAGGGATGATCGAGAATGTGAAGATCGCGGCAGTTGAAGCGAAGATTGCTTATGAAGCAAAGCTGGAAGAAGAGAGACGTGCGGCGGAAGAAGCAGAACGGATCGCCAGAGAGAAGGCAGAAGCAGAAGCGGCAGCAGCGGCACAGGCAGAAGCAGCGGCTGCACAGCAGGCAGCAGAAAAAGAACTGCTGGCATCCCTGATCTTCTGTGAAGCGGGAAACCAGCCGTATGAAGGACAGGTTGCGGTTGGAGCGGTTGTAATGAACCGTATCAAGAGTTCCTCTTATCCGGATACGATGGAAGAAGTAATCTACCAGTCCGGTCAGTTCTCACCGGCAATGTCTGGATGGCTTGACCGCGTAAGAGCAAACCAGGGCTATACAGAGGTTGCGATGCAGGCGGCAGAAGATGCACTTGCAGGAAGCAATCCGATTGGAGATTGTCTGTATTTCAGTGTAGGCGGTTACGGAACACGGATTGGAGATCACTTATTTCATTAGAATGCCCCACTCACAACATCTGATCAAACAGAGGTGATCAGATACTGTGGAATCCTTTTCCGATAATCTCACTTGTATTAGAGATCAGAATAAACGCCTTTGGATCAGTAATCTTGATGAAATTACGCAGGCGGACAGCCTGGGTACGGTTGAGCGCAGTCAGGACGATCGCTTTGTCCTGACCGGAATAAGCACCCGTTGCGTGAAAGACGCTGGCACTGCGGTTCAGCTCATGAACGATGAAATCACAGATCGGTTCCGGGTTGTCACATACAACATTAAAATATTTGGACAAATTAAAGTTCTCGATAAAGGTGTCTACCATGAAAGAACGAATCGTAAGTCCGAGCAAAGAATATAATCCAGTTTTGATATCGAAGATAAAGAATCCGGCAATAGTGATCAACAGATCAGAAAGCATAAGAGCCGGTCCGATATTGAAGCTGGAATATTTTTTTAAAATCATAGCAATAATATCTGTACCGCCACTGGAACTGCCAATGTTGAACAAAATGGCAGAGCCAAGAGCCGGAAGTGCAATCGCAAAACAAAGCTCCAGCATCGGCTGGTCTGTCAAAGGAGCTTTCATCGGGCAGACGCGCTCCAGAAAAGAAAGCGTTACCGAGAGCAGAATACTGCAATAAGCTGTCTTAGCTGCGAATTTCTTACCAAGAACAATCATTCCGATCACCAGAAGCGTCATACTGGCAACAAAGTTGAAATCACCGGCTGTCATAAGTCCTGTCTTCGCAATAAGAACAGCAAGACCGGTGATACCGCCGAAGGTAAAGTTATTCGTGAACTTGAAAAAGTAGGTACCGATCGCCATGATCAGTGTGCTGACTGTCAGTAAAAGAAAATGCTTCCCCTTGTCTAACATAAATAAATTCCTCCCCAAAAGAAAAATGATAGCTTTTGTGTGCAACATCCAATCTAAAAAGCTGTCACAAATGTTTGCACATATGATTGTAAGCGTTGAAAAGTGAAAAGTCAACGCATGAAGTTATTCCAAAAAGGAAATACTGAAATTAAGCAAAGTACGAAAAACAGCATACAAAAATAGAAAGAAAAGCAACGAAAAGGAGGTTTTGGAGTGTGGAACCAGAAGTTAGAAATAAGCTGGATCTTGCAATAGAAATCCGTGACGTTTATGCAAGAGAGATCCTTGATTTCGCCGGGAATCCGGCTATTGAAGTGGAAGTGCTGGCAGGAGGAGAAATCATAGGAAAAGCGTCTATGGCAGGGAAAAATTATAGTAAAAAAGAGCAGACAGAAAAGCAGCAGGTGCACATTGGAGAAAAAATTGAACTGCTTAATAGTCAGATTGCACCGGAAATAATCGGTGAAAATGTATTTGAACAAAGAAAGATTGATACAATTCTGAAAGAAAACGGAAATGAACAGACATCCTTTGCAATATCACTTGCAGTGGCGCGAGCAGCAGCGGCTGCAGAAAAGATTCCGCTTTACAGGTATCTTGGAGGCGTACGTGCGGTACATCCAAGTATGCCGCAGCTGATCAGAAAAGAAGAAATTGAGATAGAAAAGATAAAAGAAATTAAGATAGACGAGAGTACAGTTCTTACGAAACTGTTCGAAAGAATACTGAAAGAACAGAATGAAGGGAATAAAATGATTCTCAGTCAGGAAACAGCAGGAACAGAAGACAGCTTCCTGGTAGATCTTGCAGTTGCAGCGAATATTACGATGATCTTGGTTGAAAACAGAGAAAGCGCTTATTATACAGTACTGAACAATCGATTGTTACAACTGGAAGAGAAGATCAGTGGATGAGGCAATCTCAAGAGATCAGGGAGAAATAAATAATGGGAGCATAGCTCCCAATTATTTAGCGACTTTATTTTACACTCTCTAAATACATCTCTGTCAGTTCAACAGCATCTGCAATACACTGAGGACATGGGACAACTTTCCCCTTTCCAGAGACTCCCTTTAGGTCACGACAATAATAGGTTCCGTTCTTTTGGCGGAATTTTTCTGCAAATTCTTTTGTTTTCTTATAGGTATCTGCTTTTGTAGCTTTTCCATTTTCAAGATTTCCAATGCTGTTATCCATTCCAATAACCATCATCATACCGGTTACAGCTCCGCACATGTCCATCATGCCCATGCCAAATCCGAATCCCTCAGAGATTTTAAACATTGTTTCCTGGTCTACACCAAATTCCTCACAGAAAGAACAGGCTACAGCCTGTGCACAGTTATACCCTTTGTCATGTAGTTCTAATGCTTTTTCAACTTTTGTACTCATTTTTTTCTCCTTGTGTTTAGAAATTCCAACTTATTTCTTTGATTTCAAATTGTTTTTATTATAACGCTCTTTTCTATTTATGACAATTAGTATTACGGATTTCAACAGAGGAAGGTGATGCTTTGAATGATTTCTGGTTACTGTTCACACGATGTGCGACCAGCAACGCATCTCGCCATTTTAAATCGCC
>OLOJ01003568.1_pt1 | contig 10887 bp, 5 predicted proteins | sample 1672251 | NCBI WGS metagenome assembly OLOJ01 (sample SAMEA3136664, study PRJEB25190) | human gut metagenome | biome: human gut; feature: human-associated habitat; material: faeces | place: Austria | collected 2013 | reverse complement strand
GCAGGGATGGCACCATGCTGCTGGAACCAGTATTTGGCCGCAGCCATCAGCTCCGGTGTGTCGGGGCAGTCATTCCAGTTTCCGAAGGGCAGGTAGGCGAAGATCTCCCAAGGATTCTTCACCGGGATCTTGGCCAGAATGAGCGGATAGGTCATCTCAGTATCATCATCCCAGTAGCTGGAGAAGCGGTCATTAGGTTCTCCGCCCTCCATCTCGCCCAAGACTTCCTCATCCCAGTCCATATCGTCATCTTCGGCTTCTTCCTTGCGCTGGCCGGTCAATTCCTCCAAAACCGTCTTTCCGTCCTTGACGGGGGTAGAGAGCATCTTCTTCCGGTACTCCGTTACAGCTTTGAGGTCAAATTCGTAAATGTCTACATCATTCTTCGGGTCGGCGTTCATTACCAGACATTCCAACAGCGTTTCATCATCCGCCTGGATAAGTACGGGAACAAAGCCCTCCCGTACCCCCAGCCGCTGGGCGTAGCTGTATGCCGACATGATGGGGTCATCATCTGCCATGGATGGGAAATAGGTACACTCGCAGTCCAGATACTCCATGATGGCCTGAGCAACCTCGGAAGGCTCCAGCGTGTCCTCGTCGAAGTCCTGTCCCTGCCAGTTTTCAAAGCGTTCCTCAATCACTTGAGCCATGGTCTGATAGTATTTCTCATCAAATGGGATGAATAAGTATGCCTCCTGTTGAAATTCATTGGAGTGGTATCGGGACGGACCAAAATATTTCAGGGCATAGTCATCAATGTCGGCAGGATAGTAGGGGCTGTCGCCCTCTCCGTAGTAATAGCCTGCAAAGGCACGGCCTTGCTGATTGAACAGCACAGAGAACAGACAGCCGTCCAGCTCATCCCGGATAAACTCCCGCAGATCCACGCTGGCAGAATCAGCCTTGACCTTTTCTACGACCTCTCCGTACTCCGCAAGGAATTCTTCACCCATCAGGTCGTGCTCCATGCACCAGCGCAGGTAGATGGCCATGTGGTTATAAGCATTGATGGGGTCAATAGGCAGTTCCTTTTCCTCGATGCTCTCGATGTGATAGGAAGCATCGTCCATCTCACCGTCAAAATCATCATTGGAAAGGGTGCCACGAGTGATAGCATCCTGGCGGGTGGGGTTTACTACAAAACTGATCCCCCTCATTTTGTTCAGCAGAGCGTCTGTATCATGTTCCAGTTTATAGTCCAACTCGTCCTCATAAAGCGGAATGACCTGATAGAAGTTGACCTCCTCGCCGCCCGGCAGGGTGCAGACCTCGCTGCCATCCTCCGTATCCTGGGGACCGATCAGGGTAGCAGTACACAGTTTGGTGTTGTCTGCAAATGGTTCCCGGTTCTCCACTGTATGACCATGTCCCAACCAACTGTCACAGTTGATGGGCAGACGGGCCAAGGATTTCAGCAGGCGGATGGGCCAGTACCACTTTTCGTCTTTCATGGACTCCTGATCCAGCTTCCAGTCCGCAGGCAGCGCGATAGCCAGCTCCGCCCGCTCCAGCTTATATTCCACCAGCTCCTCCGGCACATTCATCCGGTGAGCGCCCATACCCATGGTGACCAGGGTGCAATAGTCCCGCTCCTCAGTGGGCGGCACCATGCAGATGTCCACATGGATGTCTGGAGAAACCAGCTCGTGGAACACATTCTCGACCTTGCCGAAATACTGCTGGATGTGTCCCTCGACGGCCTCCATCTCCTCCTCGGTGTAGACCTCGGGAACACCGGCTTCTTCATCCTCGGGCATTTCGCCGTCCGGGTCATCGCCGTCATCGTCAGGGTCACCGTCCGATGACTCCCAGGAGATTTTCAGCGTCATCTGCTCCTCCGGCAGACCGACGCCAGGGCTGCGGGTGATGGTGTGCTTATCATCTGCCGCAAAACCGATAGTTTCTCCATCGTGGAGTTCCACATCGTTCTCCAGCACATAGGACACAAGGCTGGCCAAAAAGTCCCGCAGGTCGCTCGGCTTGGCATCGGTGCCCAGCACCTCCATCTCGTCTTTGCCAAACACATCCATGCCGTAGGTGTAGCCATTCATGCCATTCTCGTTTCTCCACAGACCGAACCAGATCCAGTTGAAGATGGGTAGTTCGCCGTCCTGCATCATGTCGGCAAAGCCCTCATAGAACCGGGGTTCAAACACCACGCCGCTGGTGTAGATGCCGGTGGCATATTCCTGACGGCAGCAGGCGGCGACCACCTTGGTGTAGAGCTTGCCCTTTTCCAGCAGGTTTTCCTCCTTGCCCAGCACCGCCACCATGATGTGGGCACAGTGCTCCTTGGCAACCTTGACGGCGTCCTCCCACATATAGTTGTTCTCGGCATTCAGTTCCGCTTCGCCGTTGGGGATGGGATAGGTCGCCAGGCTGACGGCGGCGACCATGTCGCCCACTTCGAACACCAGCGCGTCATCGTCCTTCTCCTCGCTGGCATCGTATTCATCCACGGCGATATCCCACTTTTCCTTCATGTCCCGGATGAACTGCTCTTTATCCCATTCTCCCTTGGACAGGAGGACAAATCCGGTGAAAACGCCTGTGTGGTCACTCTCATCCTCGGCCTCTGCCTCGGCCCGCTTTGCGATCTCTTTCTGGCACTCTTGAATCACCGCCGGGGCATCCTTGTCTTCGGGGTCCAGTTCTGCCCACCGCCGGGCGTAGGGAATGGCCTTTTCCTCCTGACCATAGAGATACTGATAGCCGTAGGCCATCCGCATATTCCACTCCGCCTTGTCCTGGCCTTCCTCCCGGACGGACTCCAGCACCTCGATGGCGCGGCACAGGGCCTTGTCTCCCTTATAGCGAGGGGTGCCCTCGTCATGGTCCCCGATAATGGCGTAGTTTTCCAGCGCCCGTGCCAAGGCGTAGGCGGTGCGATAGTTCCTCCAGTCCTCCGGGATGGCATTCAGTGCCTGGATACAGCGGGTGTACTCGTCTTCGTCGTTCCACTGCTCCAACTGAGCGAAGAATGCTTCGGCGTTCTGTTGGGTATAAGGAATATAGTCCATGCCCGTCAGCGCCTCGTCCAACTCGTCATCCTGATTCTCAGTTTCTGACCCAGCATCTTGTTGCTTTAGGGGTACAGAACCGGCTTCACGGCGGAAGGTGTGGAAGATGGCCCATGGGATGTCCGTGCCTTCAAAGAACTCTTTCGCCATGTTCAGCGCCTCTTGGATGTCCCAGGCGATGAAGTCCACATAGCCACAGTAGAGGCCGGTAGCCCCGCCGGTGAGAGTGAGCACTTCCGAACCATCCCCGCCGGTGAGCACTTCCTCCAGTTTGTCCCGGAAGTCGAAAATTTTCTGACTGCCTTCCTCCTCCCGCAGGGTATCCAGGGGATAGCAGAAGAAGCCCGCCACCGCGCCGTCGGCATGGAGATCGTCCATAAAATCATTGTCGGCATTCAGATAGCCGTTGATGAGCGGCACACAGCAGGTGGAACCGGCCATTACATCCAGCCGCCAATCGGCGTCCGGGTCCTGTTTGGGTTCCATTTTGTAACCAAGGTAGCTCTCCAGATAGGCTTCCGGGTCGGTGGAGAGCTCCAGGCCCTGCTCCCGCAGTTTGTCGGGCAGCTGGGACAGGAGGAAGGACGGCTCTGCCTTGGGTTCCTCCAGCACATCAAAGCTGTCTATGTATCTCATGTGGGAGATCTCGCCCAGCACTTGGTCGGTGAGGGTAGTGAGCATCCACCAGGCCCGGCCTTCTTCCTCTTGAAGCTTAGGCAGCAGCTTTTCACAGTAAGCGGAGATGGCAAAGCTGTTTTCACCCTGTTCCTCCAGCCAGATCTGCACATCATCCCCGGAAATCTCCCAGCCATCATTGGTTCGCAGACCGATGTTTTGAACAGGTTGACGGCCCACCAGGATGTTCCAGTGCTCCAGCACCTCTTTCGGAGCGTGCTTCTGGAAGTAGACCAGCTCAAACAGTTTGACTTTGTCGCCCTCTGGGGTGAGGATCAGTTCATGCTTTTCGCCGCCCACGCCCAGCTCAAAGGAGATTTCATCAAAGGCCAGATTCAGGGTTTCCTCCATTTGGGCCACGAGTTCTGCACCGCGGGTGTGATCCTTGTCGTCATCCATCATCTGGCGCAATTCTGCTTCCATCTCGGCAAAGGTTTCCCACCAGTTCTCTGTCCGATCCCGGAAGCACTCCCAGAACTGCGGCAGAGAAATACCCTGCTTGCACCGGTCGATAAACTCTTTGGTGTCATCGTCACCAGGGCGGACTTCCAATGCCTTTTCAAAATATCGCAGAGCCCGGCCCTCCTGATCCAGATAAAAGTAGGAGTAACCCATGCGGAAGTTCCAGTAATAATCGTCCTCGAAGTATTCCTCATGGGGCTTTAGCAGAGCGAGGGCCTTTTTGAGCATTTCTTTGCAAGTTGGCTTATGTGGGTCTGCCAGATTGTTATAGGCACGGGCTAACTCACTGTCCATCTCAGGGGTACGCTCCTCGGCGGGGATGGCCTCCAGCGCATCAATAATTTTATGTTGTTTGCTCTCCTCATGCCACTTCTGGCACTGCTTCAAAATGTCCATATCAGGGTCCTCCTCGTCCTCATCCGGTTTCCAGTCTTTGATCTGCTGGAACACACCGTTCTCATCCCGCTCAAAGGCGCAGGGGGCGGGGGTGTTCAGCAGAGAAATGATGTCGGGATCGTCGTTGCAAATTGTGTTCAGCTTGTAAATCCCGGCATTGTTGGGGTCGTCCATGTACGCCTCGCTCTCGTCACCGGCGGTAAAGCGCCAGCCGCTGTCCCAGCCGCCGTCCGGCTCCTCCCGGTAGCAGTAGCCAACCTTGCAGCCCTCCATCGTAATGCGGTTGGTGGCGATACAGCCATCGGCGCCCTCCCAGTCGGGGAGCAGATTCTTCATGTCCTCTGCCTTTACATAGTAGTCCCGGTTGCGGCCAGCGGCCTCGTACAGCTCCTTCCGCAGCGCCTCCACATCCCGAGCCATCTCCTGGATCTCCTCGTTATCCATCATCTCGCTGAGGTCGTATTCCAGCGGGGCATGGACAAAGTCCGCCAGGGCCTTGTTCATGGCGTCATGCTCCTCTGGCGTAGCAGTGATGCGGATACGGCGGGCGGGGGTGTTGTACTCGTCCAGATCCTGAAGGTTTACACTGCCACTGACGCTGCACTCCAGCAGGATGGCGGCCAGGTCGGTGACCACATCAATGGCGAAGTGAAAGTCCATCTCCACACCATCGGAATGTGTAAACTCCAGGTACTCCACGGTTTGGCGAAAGTCCCAGTTCTGCTTGTCCAGACCGATCTTGGCGAAAATCTCGCTGAGGGGGATCTCCTCCTTTTTCTGATCCTCTAAAAATGCCACAAGGTTCAGACTGTCATCGGAACCGCCAATAAAGTTGCCCCAGTATTTTTTGATATACATTTGTCGTGCCTCCTGTTCTGAATCCAGTCGATCAATGAGCTGATTCAAGTGTTCCAACCACGCAGGAGCGATCTCACCGCTGTCCTCGTTCTTCCAAAGATCCACAATCTCACGGATGCCGTCCTCGTCCGGCACCTCGTTTTTGATGTCGGTGAGCTGCCGCAGCAGGAAAGCAAGTGCTTCTTTGGATGCTGTGAAACCGGTGACTTTATCCCATATAGCTTCTTCATGATCGTAGTCCAGCTTGCCGTTATCCTTCCATTGGAAATACAGCTCCGCCAGAGCCATCGCAGTATTGTCAAAGAGGAAGTCGATTTGTGAGAAGTCAGCTCCCAGCATGACTTCCTCTTTCATCAGTTCGATCATCTCGCCCAGATCCATTACCGGATGCTCCGGTACATATTCATTTTTGAGGATGTCCAGTACATCCAGCCCTTCGTCACGCTCTAATGCTTTTATGCCCCATGCTCCCATGTCGGCACCTCTCTTTCTTTATTTTGTATCAAGCTTCTATTGTCAATCATAGTTCTCCAGCCGAATGATAGGCCGATAAAAGTCATAATCTCCGTTTAGTTCATTGTCCTCCTGCACTTCCGGCTTACAGTGGGGCGAACAGGGTAGGAAACCGAGAAATGGGCCCAGCCCGCCGCAGATATTGCACCCGCCGTCACCGCCGCAGGTGGTAAGTCTATCAGCCTGCACCACTTCCCGCATATAGGGATCGTAGGCGATGGACAGGCCGAAGAAGTTGGGTTCCTCCATGTCATAGGGCCGGTTCTCATCCTCATCCATGTCCTCAAACCAGCGTAGACGCATGGAGTAGTCTAACCCATCTCCCCATGGGAACAGGGTCCGACATCCGCCGCCGCACAGGTAGGCCCACTCGTCCGCTGTGGGCAGCGAAAGCCCCTGCTTTTCCAGCCCGGCAAGAAGCGCATCGTAGTCTGTGCAGTGATAGATCCAGGTATGAAATCCATCTTCTGTCCGTTCTATGCGGGCCGACTGATGCAAGGTAAGACTGCTGCTGTCACTCCAAGCAAAATCACGGAATTCCTTCAGCCAGTCAGGGTGGGCAGTCAGCCTGGGATCGTCCATCTTGACCGGCTCCCAGCACAGTTCCTCCAGCTCCCGGCCCACCAGCATGGGGCCAATGACCGCCTGCCGAACGGGAGCCATGCTTTCCCGGATCATCTCTTCCGGGTTCTGCGGTTCCATCTCCCACTCCTGGAACAGATAGTCCAATTCCTCCCGGCTCTCCTGATTCAGTCCCTCGGCAAACTGCTCCCAGCCCAGGGTGACGGTATCGCCGGGGACAAAGACGAACTCCCGACCATCTTTCTCGAAGATGCCGGTGGTGCAGCTCTGGCCCCAGTGGTCAAAGGTATGTAGACCGAGAAAGGTCATAGTATAACGAGCAGCCAGGCTTTCCATCAGCGCCTGCTTCTCGGTGGTATCCATTTGATTGAATTGGGGACGGGACAGTTTTTCGTTCATGGAAAGTCCTCCTTCGATTCGTTTTGCGTGTTCCAGCAGATAGCTCTGACCATCCTGCTTGGCCCATTCCAAGTATTGTGGAAGCTGGTCGGAATGGATGGCATCCAGTGAAATCAGAACGGCGATCCGCTGGTATTCCTGAAGTTCAGGAGAGTAACAGTTGCGCTCCCAAAACAGCGGAGCGAACTGTTCCACACAGTCAGGACGCAGAGCAGGCATCGCCAAAAGCGCCCGCCGGCTCACATATTCATTGGGGTCCTTTGCGAAATCCAGAATTATATCCCTGACTTTCTGACTACATGAGCATTCCGGCAGATAGGCGGCAAACTGCCACTTGGCCTCATTCTCATTGGAAGCTGCGGCCCTGCGGCAGAGGCACTCAAACCATTGTGGATGGGAAGTGGTCTCCTGTATAAATCCCTCCGCTTCGTTGGCCCTGGCAATTAAATAGACCATCTCATCCAGTAGGACGCTGTCTGCCGTTTCTGCATCCATTTGGGTCAACATATGGCAAAAGGCACTGTAAGTATCATTCCAGTATGGATAATCGACTTCCCATTCACCGCCGAGTTCCTCGCTGGTTTTGCCGGGATAAGTGGCTTCCTGCCATTGATGGAATTTGATTGCCTGCTTCAGCAGGCGTTCACGAATGCCCTTTGCCATGTGCTCACCTCACGATTCTCCGCACAGTTTTCCGATCTCCAATGCCTGCTCCACAAGGCTCAGGAGCAGACTGGAAAAGCTATTTGCGATCTCCTCCAAATTGGAATAGTCGCAGTTATAACCCTGGACTCTGCCGCTCTCCAAGTCAAGGAATACGATACTTCCATCACCCAAACCGCCAATAGGAAATACAGGACCATGCTCACATTCGCTCATGTAGTCCACAAAGGCATCCTGAAATGTGGGGTAGGCTTCCTCCAATTCCTTTAGTGTGAAGATCCACGGCTCAGCCAAATAGCAGCCGCCGAAGTTCAAAAGCAGCCAGCGGTACTCTGCCGGAATGGGAGCATATCTGCTTTCAAATCGTTTCACAGCATCCTCTGGTTCCGGGAAGATACCCTTTGTGAAGGGGCTTGCTTTATAAGCAGTTTGAATTTTACTGCGGTATTTTTCCAAATTCATGTCATGCATTGTGTTTCCCTCACAGAGCATCCAGATTTTCCTGTAGATCGCCCTGCATCAAGTGTTGGGCAATGGCCCGGTTCAATTCCTTATGGGGGTGATAAGCGGCCTGCTCTACATCGTGCAGGCACTCCTCCATCAGTGCCTCCGGAGAAATGCCTTCCTGTTTTCCATAAAGGTGACCGAAGGCATAGCACACTGATTTGAGAAAGCCGAAAATATAGTCGTGATTTCCACGCATACTGGGTAGGTCATTGAACGAGCCCATACCTCCGTATGCCCGAAGATGGTGGGCAACCTCCCGCCGCTGGTTCCAGTCCTGAATGTCCCGCTCCAGCCAGCCGATCCAGTTTTTGAATTCCGGGTGGTCTGTCTGTAAAATCGACCGCAGACAGATCAGAGCCTCCGTATAAATATCGGTCTGTTTCATAGGCCATCGCCCCCCAAAATACCTCCATAGAGAACACCGTTTTTCCCGAGGAACAGCATCTGGCTGCGAAGTAGGCTGCACTGCTCCACAGCGACCTTGTTTCCGTCACAGGTGGGAATAGCCTCCTGTTTTTGCCCAAGACGATCACCATGAGCAGTAAGGAAGTAGAATTTGTCCCGTTGCTGGTATCCGCCTTGAAACAGGAAGGTATTGCCGGACGGGGCAACAGAAAAAGCTCCGCTTCCTTCGATTGGCAGTTCAAACACAAAGTCCTCTTTGAAGTTCGTCCGCACCAGCCGGAATTCATCGTAATAATAAAACCACAGGTTTTCTTCTTCGTCCAGGCTGATGGCGTAGCAGTCATAGATGGAATACTTCTCATTCTTCCAGAGAGGAGTTCCATCCGATGTCCATGCAATCAGGCCGCAATCACCCAGAGGTTCATCCCAACCGTAATTACCAAATACACCTTCGTCAAAGTAGCTGGTAATGATGGTGCCATCTTTTTTTACCACACAGTCTTGAATGCCATCCCCCAGGCAGAAACGGGACAGCACAGCTCCGTCCCGGCTGACGATCCAGGCGTTCTGGTCGGGGCCGTTTTCCCGATAGGCGCATCTTGCTCCCAGCAGGAGGAAGTGTTCACCTGCAGGCCGCAAATAATGGAACTGGAACTTCAAGAGACCAAGAGGAAACAGCGTCGTTTCCAGCACCCGCTGTTCCGCCCAATCCAACTGGATTTCCACCGCGGTATAGGTGGAAGGAATGCTGAGCCAGTCCTTACCCTGTGTTTCGGAGGGCTGTTCCATGAGAAGATAGACTTTTCCATCCCTTGCCGTGAAAAAGTCTGTCACTTCTGTGCCCTCCAGATGTTTTTCCCGGCGCAGCTGGTCCAGGTCAATGATGGAGAACAACGGCAGATTTTTTGCTTTTAAGGATTTGTTCATTGGGACTCCTCCTGGTTACTTTAACGCTCCATCATAGGTGTGAGTTTCCCAGATGGACTCAAATTCTGCTTTCTCTATTACACAGGCGTGGAACTCCTCACCCCAGACATGGGCGTTCAACTCATCCACGGTGGGGATCGGTGTAATCTCGATGGCGCCGTCGTAAAGGTCAGGGATGTTGCGGGTGCGGCCATCTGCAAAGATGTCGATGGAGCGGAGGAGTTCCCCTTCCGGGCCCAGTGTCGCCACATCAAGGGCGATGACCATGTTCTCGCAGAGCACGGTCGGATCGTCGGCGGCGAGGTACGGCCCTTCGATCTCCCCGCGCCCGACGCCGTGGCCTATGCCGGAAGCGCTGGAAAGCGGGATGCCCCGCTTTGCGGCTTCCTTCACCACCGCGCCGTGGATATCCGAACAGGCAACGCCGGGGCGGAGCATGTCGAGCGCCAGCATTTTGAGGCTCAGGTTGTCGGCGCAGGCGCTGCGGACGCGCGGGTCCATGTCCTCGCCTATGTGGATCATGCGCGCGGTGACGCCCCAGTACCCGCCGTGGCAGCAGGCATATTCGATCCGGCAGAGCCCTTCCGAGGGAAGGAAACCGCGCTGCGGCATATAGTTGGCGCCGATGGCTTCCCCAGCCACCGCCGCCATGTTGCCGCTCATGCTTGTGCCGCCCTCATAGGCGTGGATGCGTACCCGCTCGATGAATTCGGGCACGGTGTAAAAGCCCTTGCGGTAGGCGCTGCCCGAATGCGCGCCCTCCATGTGGTTGATCGCGCCGATGATGCCGGTATCCACCTGGCGGCAGGCCATTTCGATCCGGTCGATTTCCTCGGGGAGCTTCACAAGGCGCAGGCTGCGCAGCATGGGGCCCGCATCCTTGAACGAGCAGCCGGGGAAGGCCGCGCGCAGGGCGTCGAATACGGAAGCGGCGGTCTGGCTGAAATCAACGCCGACCACGCCGTCCAGATCGGGGCGGCTTTCCTTGAGGCGGCGGATAAGGCAATCCGCGCCCACGGCATCTTCCGCCACGGTCACGCAGACGGCGGAGGGTTCCTTGGCAAGCTGCGCTTCGGCGGGCTGGGCCAGATCGGGATACAGCCAGCAGGTGCAGGCCGCCTCGTCCGTTCCGGGCTCGAACAGGGCGAGGACGGCCCTGTCCGGGGTCTGTTTGACATAGGGGAGCATGGGGCCGGCCACGTACCCGAAATTTTCGGGATCGGCCAGCAGGAGGCTCCGCATACCCTGCTCCCGCATGGCTCCGGCGAGCCGGGATTGAATGGATGCTTGCATGTATACTCCTTGTGTTCACACAGTATTGCCTGTTGCGCGGCGGCTGCCGCCTTTCACGAAATCCCGCTGCCCCCGTCAACAGGCCTGGCGGACGGTGGACATGCGTACCTCAAGGTAGCGGGAGAGCCGGGTCAGCGGCACCAGCAGGAGCAGGTAGCCGATGGTGGCGATGATCAGCGGCGTC
>OLOJ01003558.1_pt1 | contig 10919 bp, 8 predicted proteins | sample 1672251 | NCBI WGS metagenome assembly OLOJ01 (sample SAMEA3136664, study PRJEB25190) | human gut metagenome | biome: human gut; feature: human-associated habitat; material: faeces | place: Austria | collected 2013 | reverse complement strand
GTAGATATAATAAGGGTTCTCGCCGCTGTAGACGCTGCGGCGGTTCCAGACGGTATGGGTGGCCAGATACTCGGCCCATGCATGATAGCCCGCCGCATTGAAATGCACGCCGTCCTTGGTGGCATAGTCATCGATCTGGCTGCCGTCCGCCGTGTTGGTCAGGGCCTCCCGGATATTGACATAGTAACAGCCCTTGCGCAGCGCCATATTGGCCAGCAGATCGTTGACGGTTGCGATGCGCTGGTTGTCCAGCCCCGGCTTGGAAGCTACGACCGTCTCCTGCACACCGGGGATGGCCTGAATATAAAGGCTGACGCCGGGGTTGAGCTGCTCGCGCAGCATGTCGATCAGACGCTCATAGTAGGCAATGAAGCTGTCCTCACTGCCCTGCACAACCAGATTGTTGGTGCCGACCAGAATATACAGATAGTCCGGCTGGCTGGCCGCAATGGTCTCCATCGGGGTCTCAGTCGCGCCGGTGACAGCGTTCTTGACGCTGACATTGTTGACAAAGGTCTGCACGCCCGCGCTGACATAGGTCGCATAGTGCGCATTGTGGTAGCCTGTGTCATAGATGCCGAGGCCAGAGGCAATGCTGTCCCCCGCAAAGGTCACAGTGTTGAAGTAGTCCTTCGTCACCGTGCCCAGCATCGGGACCGCCACCATCCGGTGGTCGGTGTTCAGGAACTCCGTATCTATAGTCTGGGCGACCGACTCGGACTTGTCCCACACGGCGGTATCCACGCTCTGCACAAGGCGCTGCGGCTCGGCGATGGGCTGCTGGGTCGGTGCGGCCGTAGGGGCCATCGTAGATTCCGCCGTCGCAGTCGGCTGTGCCGCGGCGCTGTCTGCCTCCTGCGGTGCCGGGGTGCCGTTGTCACGGAACCAGTAAAACCCGGCCCCGGCGCAGAGCAGCGCCAGAAGCACGATCAGGGCCAAAAACAATTTCCGCTTGCGCCGCTTGCCGGCAACCTCACTGCGGTAGGTATAAAAATCAGCCATAAAAGCCTCGCTTCTCTTTTTCTGAAAACTATACACTGTTATTATACGCCACAAAGCCCCCGCACACAAGAGCCGCGAAAATGTTTTACAAATTTGTAGCCGGAATTGTAGCAAAAATAAGCTTGACGCACCCCCGTGCTGCCCCTATAATATAAGTAAGAGTATGCGTGACCATCAGTCACAGAACGGAGGTCCTGCCCCATGGCATGGATGATCGTATGCGACAGCTCCTGTGAGATCCGCGAGCTGCAAAACCCTGCACCCGGTGTGCAGTTTGCCCTTGCACCGTTTAAGATCCGCGTTGGCGAGCGGGAATATGTCGACCTGCCCACGCTGAACACCCGGCATATGCTGCAGGCCATGACCGACTACAACGGTGCCAGCACCACCGCCTGCCCCAGCCCGGAGGAATGGGCCGAGTATTTCCTGCTGGCAGACAATGTCTTTGCCTTCACGATCAGCAGCAACCTGTCTGGCAGCTACAACGCCGCCATTGCAGCGCGTGAGATGGTGCTGGAGGAGCATCCTGAGAAAAACATCTTCGTGCTGGATACACTGAGCTGCTCCGGCGCGCTGGCCGGTGCTGCCGAACTTGCCAACAAGCTGATCGGCGAAAACCAGACCTTTGAGGACATCTGCTTTGCGCTGCAGAAGTTTGCCGAAAGCACCCATATCCTGTTTGCTCTGGCCAGCTTTGACAATCTGGCCAAAAACGGCCGCGTCAACAAGGTGGTCGGCTTTATTGCAGGCCGTTTGAATATGCGCGTGCTGGGCCGCCGCACATCCGACGGGCGCATTGACTTCTATTTCAAGACCCGCGGCGAGACCCGCGTGCTGGCAAAGATTCTTGAGCAGATGGTCGAGGACGGCTATGACGGCGTACACCCGGTATTGATCAGCGAGTGCGGCAACCAGACTGCCGCCCAGCTGCTGCACCACGGCATCGAGGCCAAGTGGCCCGGCGCACCGGTGCGCATCGTCCCCTGCTCCGGTCTGTGCAGCTTCTACGCACAGGATCAAGGCATTATTATCACGTATTGAGGCAAAAATATACCGCCGTGCATGGATTTGCACGGCGGTTTTTGTTTTGTTGGCTTCCCCCTTGGGGGAAGCTGTCAGCGGCCCTGACCGCTGACTGATGAGGGGCAGGTGTACGGCCATCATCCGTTGGCGGGATATAACATATACCCGCCCCCTCATCCGGCCTCAGGCGGGGCCTCGGCCACCTTCCCCCGCCCGCGGGGGAAGGCATTCTTATTCCGGCAGCCGTGTTTTGACGAACTCCAAAAATGCCTGTGCAGCGGGGGCGAGATTTTCCCCGCAGGCAAGGCCGATTTCCATCATCTGGTGGGGTGCCATCGGGCGTTCGACCACGCCGGGGTAGCCCGGCTGGTGGTTGATGGCATTGTTGACGCTGATGCCCAGCCCCGCCGAGACCATGGCGTAGGTGGCCGTAATATCCATTGTGGAATACCGGGCATCGGGGCGCGCCTTGATCTTATCGAAAATCAGGGTGATATCCGTCTCCATGCCGGGGTAGCTCTCGATGAAGGGCTCGGTTTTCAGGTTCTCTACCGGGATAGCCTCCTGCGCGGCCAGCGGATGGCTCTTGGGCAGCAGAACCATCAGCTCATCCTGCCGGATAGGCAGCCAGACCGGCAGATCATCACGGTGGCTGATCAGGCAGAAGTCGGTGCGGTGATCGAGCAGCATCTCAGCCAGCTCGCTGCTAGTGCCGTTCACGATCTTGATGACCACGCCGGGATGCCGGGTGCGGAAGGCCGCCATCATCTGGGTGACCCACTCATAATAGCAGTTGTATGCCGTGCCGATAACGATCGTGCCGCAATCCGCGCCGCGCACCTTGGCCGCGATCTGCTCCAGACGCTCCTGCGCAAAGAGCAGCTCACGCACGGACGGCAGCAGCTGGCGGCACTCCTCGGTAGGCTGCACGCCGCTTTTGGCGCGGTAGAGCAATGAAAAGCCAAGTTCTTTCTCCAGCGTTGCCACGCTGCGGCTGATGCCGGAGACGGTAAAGCCCATCTCCTCCGCCGCAGCGCGCAGGCTGCCGCGGTCGATTGCCTTCAATAAGATCTGCCAGCGTTCTGTGTCCATTCTGCACCTCATATGTTGCTTTAGTTGCAATCTTGTAAAAACCATGTTTCGTTTTTATCAATCATAGTGCAGTTTTCCGCTTTTGTCAAGCCGGAAAGCAAAAAAGGCTCCCCGCAGGTAGTGGCGCATAAGACAGGTTTATAAGGTTTAGAGAGAACAGCGTGGCGGAAGTCACGCTGTTCTGCTTTTTGATGCGTGAGTGAGCATTTCGGCAATGATGCTCTCCGGCAGGAAACCAATGCAGGCAAGGCTGATATGCACATCCTGCACTCGCTGCCCGCTGCTCTTATCCGGCGCGGAAACATAGACCCTGTTCACAAGATCATGCAGCACAGCGGGCGTCAGTTCCTGCAAGTTGGGATATTTCTTCGCCCGGAGGATGAACTGCTCAATGCTGTCGGCTTCTTCCTCCTGCTGGGCAATCTCCTGTTCCAAAAGCTGCATTTTCTCCGTCAGCTCTGTTTGCTCATTTTCATAGTCGGCGGACAGCTTTTCAAATCGGCTATTATTGCATTTCTGGAAAGCACAAGTTTTGAAGACGCTCTCCGCACAGCGGTGTCCCTCGGAGGCGACAGCGACACCCTCGCCACCATTACTGGCAGCATCGCTGAGGCGTTCTACGGCGTGCCGGAGGAACTGCGGCATGAGTGCCGCAAACGTCTGACGCCGGAGCTGGCGGCGATTTTGCGCCAGTGTGAAAGCGCGCTTTACAACGAAAAAATCTGTGGTAGAATTTGAAATGGAGAACAAAATAAGGAGGGGCTTCCATGGCAATTTTGAACTTTTCCGATGTGCTTAAAAATGTGGGCCTTGACCCGAAAGATGTCAAGCTGATCCGTCATGCATTATCTGACGATCGTTTCAGAGAATGTTATAAAGCCGGTATGGCGCATGAATATACACAGCACCAAAAAGACGGGTTCAGCAAAGGATATTCCTACTGGATCACATTCATCAGCGATGGCGGTACATACGCGAGACTGCACTCTTGTTATCGTGTCAATGGTTCTGTGCCTGATACACCGGATGTATGCCCTGCCGGATTACCTGACTGTGAAGCCATGGAATACCGTGGCGAAATGGCGTTTTTTGATTTGCAATATGTGGATTTGCTGAAAGAGTACGAGGGAAAGCTGGTGATTGACTGGGGCGGGTCAGCTCGGATGTGGCATCAAAAAGCTACCACCGAAAAGCCCATCGTGGCAATTGAGTCAAAGAACCAGAAGCCTTTTGTGGGATTTGAAAATCTTATTCTATCCTTCGATAAACTAAAAGAAGTTGTCGAAAACGATACGGACTATGAGCTGTGGCAGGCGGCCATGGCTGCGGTCAATGCGGTCTATCTGATTGTGGACACCAAGACGGGAGACAGATATGTCGGCTCGACTTATGGCTATGACGGCCTGCTGGGGCGTTGGTCTGTCTACGTCGCTACGGGCGGTCACGGAAACAACAAGGGAATGATCAGCCACTTGAAGTCTGTAAATCATAGTTGCCACGATTTGCAGTTTTCAGTGTTGCAGGTTTTGTCCAAGGCACTTCCAGACAATCAAATCATTGATGCAGAGGCCCCTTGGAAGAAAAAGCTGCTGACCTATGAACCATTCGGAATGAATCAGAACTAATCTTCCTTTAAAACGGCAAAAAAGCAAAGGGGCATGTGTCTTAACGGCACATACCCCTTTTTGTCAGCAACCCTTGTCCGGCAACTGCCATATTATTTGTTTCGTGAAACCTGTTTTATGGACAGCTCCCCGCAGGGAAGCCTTTTCTGTGTTATGTGCGGTTTTCCCGTTCCTGCTTGCGCTTTGTGCGCTCCAGCAGGGCAGCCTTCTGCTTATCCCATTTGGCGTCATACTCCGGGGTGGCAGCATCCAGACAGCGGCCGAAACTCCAATGCAGGCCGTCACGGCGGCTCAGCTTGAAGCGCAGATACCAGTGCCCGCAGTAGGGGCAGTTGCTGCGGGTGAAATACCCCGTGTTGCCGCGCTTGAGCCATACCTCGTCATTCGTCAGCGGTGCGCCGCACTCGGGGCAGTTTACCTTGTACAGCTCCGGCAGATTGCGGTAGTCATCATGCTCCAGCCGGTTCATGAACAGCTGCACATCACAGCCTGTCTTTTCACTGCCGAGCAGCGCCTCGGTCAGCAGCTCCTCCTCCGTTGGGTAGGTGGCAAGCCCCTCGGCCAGCGGCAGCTTGCGGCAGATCCTGGCCGTGTACAGCGCATCATCGAGCGCATTGTGGAAGGGCTCCTCCTTGGGGATGCCCAGCCGGTCAACCACGCTTTCCAGCGTCAGGCCCTCGCCCTCCCTGCGGGGGTAGGCCTGCAGGAAGATCCGCTGCAGGTCATACCAGCGGTCCGGCCAGTTTTCGTCCAGCCCGACCAGAAAGAGATTCTGCTTCAGCACCGGCACATCATCAAGGCCCCACTCGGCCAGCTCGGCGTCCGGCCCGGCCCAGTCAAGGAATTTCTGCAGGCCCTCCCGCATCGGCAGACCTGCGTCCAGATCCCCTTGGGAAAGGCCGGTGACCTTGGCGATATGGTGCTGCAGCTTGCGGAAGATGCGCGGCCTGAGGTTGACCTCAAAGGTATCCAGTACATCGCCGCGCGCATTGATGCGGACCGCACCAATCTGAATGATCTCACCGCGCAGCGTCAGCTCTGCACCGTGATAGAGGAAGGTCTTCGGCTGATAGCCGATGTTCCATTCCAAGTCGAAAACGATCAGATTCACAGGTCAGTTCTCCTCTAAAATAAACTTCTCGACCACAAGGCCCACGCCGTCATGGTCGTTGTCGGCGGTCAGCCAGTCTGCCGCGGCCTTGACCGGGGCCTGTGCATTGCCCATGGCCACGCCCAGACCCGCCAGACGGATCATCGGCAGGTCATTCCAGCCGTCACCGCAGGCCATCAGGTTGGCGGGGGTCAGCCCCTTGGCACGCAGCAGGATTTCCAGCGAGGTATCCTTGCCCACGCCCAGCGGCATCGTTTCAATAAAGAAAGGCTGGCTGCGGCAGATGGACAGCTTGCCGGCAAATTCCTGCTGCATCAGCTCCTCGACATGGGGCATATCCGCCGGGTCACCGGTCAGCAGCAGCTTGTTGATGGGGTAGGTCACCTCAGCGGGGAGGTTCTCGACCTGCCGCACGGGAATACGGTTGATGCGGGCCTCCTCCTGCACATAGGGACTGGCGGGGTCCTCGGTCACGATGCCGTTTCGGTCATAGGTCAGCGGCACGACATTCCAATACCGGCTGAAGGTGCAGACCGGCTCGATGAGATCCGCCGGGAAGGCGTACTGCACAAACGTTTCACCGGTCTTGCAGTCGATGATCTTACCGCCGTTGTAGCTCAGGATACAGCCGCCGTATTTTTCCAGCTCCAGCTCCTTGGCCAGCGGCTCAATGCCGACCGTGGGACGGCCGCTGGCCAGCACGATACAGACGCCCCTTTGCGCTGCCGCCTGCAGGGCCGCTTTGGTGCGCGGCGTGATGATTTTATCGGTGTTGGTCAGTGTGCCGTCAAGGTCCAGTGCCAGAATTTTATATTGCATGGTGATTCCCCCGGATGCAGATTGCAGATTTGTGTATATTGTACTCTAAAATGGGGGAATATGCAAGCGTCTTGCCTTCCCTTGTGGGGGGAACCTTTTGTTCAAGATTAGCTATTTCTAACGCATTGACAAGGATTCTTCCGCATGCTACACTATTTAAAGCAATAAGGGAGTAGTCAGCGCGGGGTGGAGCAGCCGCCGCGCAGTTCTGCCAACACAATGAGCTATAGGGCTCTGGCTTAACTTTAAACGACGAGACTTATCTGCCTGTAACAGGGCAGATAGGTCTTTTTTTATGCCGTTTCCTGATACTTCCTGACAAAACGGAGGAATATGCCATGACTTTATTTGACTTGATTCTGATTGCCGTCAGCCTCTCGATGGACGCATTTGCCGTTTCGATCTGCAAGGGGCTGTCTGTCCGCAGGGTCAGCCTTACCCACGCCCTGACCTGTGGGCTTTGGTTTGGCGGCTTTCAGGCGCTGATGCCCGCGCTGGGCTATTTCCTCGGCGACCGGTTTTCGGCGCTGCTGACAAGGTTCGGCCCTTGGATCGCCTTTGTGCTGCTGGCGCTCATCGGTGCCAACATGGTCAAGGAGAGCTTCGGCGGGGACGAGCAGCTGGACGACGACTATTCCGCCAAGGCGATGCTGCCGCTGGCGATTGCCACCAGCATTGACGCCTTTGCTGTCGGCGTCAGCTTTGCCGCCATGCAGGTAGATATTCTGCCTGCTGCCGGGCTTATCGGCATCATCCCCTGCCTGCTGTCCGCCGTTGGCGTCAAGGTGGGCGCGCTGTTCGGCGACAAATACCGCGCCCCCGCCGAGCGCATTGGCGGTATCGTTCTGATTTTGATCGGCATCAAAACGCTGCTGACCGGGCTGGGGGTACTGTAAAATCGGTGTTCTCTGCAGGAGCCCGGCCTGCCGGGCCTGCGGCTTACCCGCAAACGCCCGGACGATCGGGCGGATATGGAATCCACCCCTACGGCGTAGGGGTCGATGCTCGTCATCGACCCGGAAACGCTGGGGCTGCCGGGAACTTGCGGGCCGCACATGTGCGGCCCCTGCCGTGCTGCATACCAAAACAAAAACGCTCCGGGCTGTATGGAACTCCACACAGCCCGGAGCGTTATTTATTGTGCGGGTCGATGCAAGCATCCGACCTTACAGCCTGTCGGCTTCAGCGCAGTACAAGCTTACCCTCGGCATCTGCGTCCACGGTCAGGGTATCCCCTGCCGCATGGGAGCCGCCGATGATCTCCTTGGCGATCATCGTCTCGACATGGGCCTGAATATACCGCTTCAGCGGGCGGGCGCCGTAGATTGGGTCATAGCCGCCGTCAATGATGGCGTTCTTTGCCGCATCGGTGACGACCAGATTCAACTGCTTGTCGGCCAGACGGCGGCGCAGGTCAGCCAGCATCAAATCCACGATGGAGCCGATCTCCTGCTTCGTCAGGCTCTTGTAGTATACGATGTCATCCAGACGGTTGAGGAACTCCGGACGGAACTGCCGCTTGAGCAGCTGGTCGATGGCGTTCTTAGCCTCCTCGGACAACTCATTCTTGCCCATCGCACGGCTCTTTTCAAGATCCTCCAGAATCAGGTCGGAGCCGAGGTTGGAAGTAAGGATGATAACGGTGTTCTTGAAGTCCACCGTGCGGCCCTGACTGTCGGTGATACGGCCGTCATCCAGCACCTGCAGCAGGATGTTAAAGACATCGGGATGCGCCTTTTCGACCTCGTCGAAAAGCACAACACTGTAGGGATGGCGGCGCACAGCCTCGGTCAGCTGGCCGCCCTCCTCATAGCCGACATATCCCGGAGGCGCACCGATCAGACGAGATACGCTGAATTTCTCCATATACTCGGTCATGTCGATACGGACCATGTTCTTTTCATCGTCAAACAGGGCCTGCGCCAGCGCCTTGGCCAGCTCGGTCTTGCCGACACCCGTGGGGCCGAGGAACAGGAAGCTGCCGATGGGGCGGTTCGGGTTGGCGATGCCGGCGCGGGAGCGCAGGATCGCGTCCGCGACCTTCTGCACGGCCTCGTCCTGACCGATGACCCGCTGATGCAGCGTGTCCGGCAGGCGCAGCAGCTTTTCGCGTTCGCCCTCGACCAGCTTGGAGACCGGGATACCGGTCCAGCGGGCAACAATGCGGGCGATCTCATCATCCGTCACACGGTCACGCAGCAGGCTGGATTCCTTCTTCGCCTCGGCGATTTTTTCTTCCTCCTCCAGCTGCTTCTGCAGGGTGGGCAGCTTGCCGTACTGCAGCTCGCCGGCCTTGGCGTAATCACCGGTGCGGGTAGCCTTTTCGATTTCAGCCTTGGTGGACTCCACCTCGGCACGCAGGCTCTGCACCTTGTTCACGGCGTTCTTCTCGTTTTCCCACTGGGCTTTTTTGCTGTTGAAGCTGTCGCGCAGCTCAGCCATCTCTTTTTCAAGAGTGGCCAGACGCTGCTTGGACAGTTCATCGGTTTCCTTCTTTAAGGAGGCCTCCTCGATTTGCAGCTGGGTGATGCGGTGGTTCATTTCATCGAGTTCCGCAGGCATCGAATCCAGCTCCGTCTTGACCATGGCGCAGGCTTCATCCACAAGGTCAATGGCCTTGTCGGGCAGGAAACGGTCGGTAATATAGCGGTCGGACAGGGTCGCGGCGGCGATGAGCGCAGCGTCCTGAATCTTGACGCCGTGGTAGACCTCATACCGCTCCTTCAGACCACGCAGGATCGAGATGGTGTCCTCCACAGTCGGCTCGTTGACCATGACAGGCTGGAAACGGCGTTCCAGCGCGGGGTCCTTCTCGATGTATTCGCGGTACTCATCAAGCGTAGTCGCACCGATGCAGTGCAGCTCGCCGCGGGCCAGCATCGGCTTGAGCAGGTTGCCGGCATCCATCGCGCCATCAGTTTTGCCGGCACCGACGATGGTGTGCAGCTCATCAATAAAGAGGATGATCTTGCCCTCGGACTTCTTGACCTCGTTCAAGACGCTCTTCAAGCGTTCCTCAAACTCGCCGCGGTACTTGGCACCCGCGACCAGCGCACCCATATCCAGACTGAACACGGTACGGTCCTTCAGATTTTCGGGCACATCACCGCGCACGATACGCTGGGCAAGGCCTTCGGCGATGGCAGTCTTGCCGACACCGGCCTCACCGATCAGCACAGGGTTGTTCTTGCGCTTACGGGAAAGGATACGGATGACATTGCGGATCTCGGAGTCACGGCCGATGACAGGGTCCAGCTTGTTGGCGCGGGCCATCTCAACAAGATCCTGCCCGTACTTTTTCAGGGCGTTGTAGGTATCCTCCGGGTTATCACTCGTCACACGCTGGTTGCCGCGCACCGCGCTGAGCTGCTGCATAAATTTCTCATTCGTAATGCCGAACATCTTGAAAATTTCATTAGCAGCCTTGCTTGGGCGCTGCAAAATACCGAGGAATACATGCTCCACGCTGATGTATTCATCCTTCATCTGCTTGGCCTGTTGTTCCGCTGCGTTGAGGGCGCGGTCAAGATCACTCGAGATATAAATCTTCTCCGGGTCACGGCCGGAGCCGGTCACACGGGGCAGTGCCTCCACCTTCTGCAAAGCCGCCTGTGCAAAGGCATTGGCGTCCACGCCGAGGGTCTGCAGCATCTGCGGGATAAGCCCGTCCTGCTGCTGGGCCAGCGCAGCGAGCAGATGCTCCTGCTCCACCGCGTTGTTGGAATATTCCACCGCGATGCGCTGTGCAGCCTGCAGAGCCTCACGGGTCTTTTGTGTCATTTGTTCGATATTCATAGTGCGTACCTCCTTCATTGCAGATATCGCATTTCTTGGCAGTCAGATATTTAGATTGCTAATCAATTTGTACTTTCAGCGCCTTTTAGCCATTTTCTGGAAGCTCGTTTGTTTTTAGCACTCTATCCATCTGACTGCTAATATTGTAGCACATTCCCATACCGTGTCAATAGGGAAATTGAAAACAAATTGTGAAATTGCAAGAAAAATCGTCGGTATAAATCGTAGAAGAAGGCGGAGAGCGGCAGATAGTTAGATATTTTTCTAAATATCTATTGACAAGGGCATGTGCTTGGCGTATAGTAGGGGCATGGATAGTTAGACGGTTATCTAATTATCCATGTATTATGGGTGATTGCACCGTAGGGGCGGGGCTCTGCTCCGCCCGGAAAATCCGCAGCCACCACTATGTTCCCGGGCGGATATGGAATCCGCCCCTACAGCGTAGGGGT
>OLOJ01003546.1_pt1 | contig 10948 bp, 9 predicted proteins | sample 1672251 | NCBI WGS metagenome assembly OLOJ01 (sample SAMEA3136664, study PRJEB25190) | human gut metagenome | biome: human gut; feature: human-associated habitat; material: faeces | place: Austria | collected 2013 | reverse complement strand
CTGAAAAATCCCAACGGTCTGATTTTAGGCACTCCCGGCAGCGGCAAGTCGTTTTCGGCAAAACGTGAGATCACCAATGCGTTTCTCATCTGCCCCAAGGATGACATCATCATCTGTGACCCGGAGGGCGAATATACGCCGCTGGTGGAGCGTCTGCACGGTCAGGTCATTAAGCTGTCGCCCACCGGCAAGGGCTACGACGGTTCGCCCTGCTACATCAATCCGATGGACTTGAATCTGGATTACAGCGACGATGATAACCCGCTGAGCCTGAAATCCGACTTCATTCTGTCGCTGTGTGAGTTGATCGTCGGCGGCAAGGACGGGCTTGCCCCTGTGGAAAAGACCATCATCGACCGCTGCGTGCGCATCGTCTACCGAGACTACCTCAATGACCCGAAACCGGAGAATATGCCGCTGCTGGAGGACTTGTATAACGCCCTCCGTGCGCAGGATGAAAAGGAAGCGCAGTACATCGCCACTGCTTTGGAAATCTACGTCACCGGCTCTCTGAATGTGTTCAACCATCACACGAACGTGGATGTGAATAGCCGCATCGTCTGCTACGACATCAAGGAGCTGGGCAAGCAGCTCAAAAAAATCGGGATGTTGGTGGTGCAGGATCAGGTCTGGAACCGTGTGACCATCAACCGCGCCGCCCATAAAACGACCCGCTACTATCTTGACGAGTTCCATCTTCTCTTGAAGGAGGAACAGACGGCTTCGTACAGTGTCGAAATCTGGAAACGCTATCGCAAATGGGGCGGCATCCCCACCGGGATCACGCAAAATGTCAAAGACCTGTTATCCAGCCGCGAGGTTGAGAACATTTTTGAGAACAGCGATTTCATCTATATGCTCAATCAGGCCGCTGGCGACCGGCAGATTCTCGCAAAGCAGCTCAACATTTCGCCGCATCAGCTTTCTTATGTGACCCACTCCGGCGAGGGCGAGGGGCTGCTGTTCTACGGCAACACGATCCTGCCCTTCATTGACCACTTCCCGAAGGACACCGAGCTGTACCGCGTCATGACCACCAAACCGCAAGAGGTGGCGTCGGCATGAAAAGAGAACCGCGTTTGCAGTTTTCCGACGCCGATCTTGCCGAGCCGAAGCTGGAAAAGCCCATCAAGCGGGTGAAAAAAGCAGCGGCCAGAGCGGATAAGGCGCAGGCCAAAATCCCCAAGAAAACCGTGGTCAAAAAGGAACGCGGCTTTGATCCTGCCACCGGCAAGGTCAAAACGCAGCTCCGTTTTGAGGAAGTGGATAAGAAAAAGCCGCCCTCAAAGCTGACCCATGCCGTACAGGATGCCCCCGCCAACTTTGTTCTCTCTCAGGTTCACCGGGAGGTGCGGCAGAGCGAGGATGACAATGTAGGCGTAGAGGCCGCGCACAAGGTAGAGCAAGCCGTGGAGAGCGGCGGGCGGCTGGTGCAGTCTGCCCACCGCGCCCATCAGCTCAAGCCTTATCGTGCTGCCATCCGTGCAGAGAAAAAGCTGGAACGAGCCAATCTTGACGCGCTCCAGAAGAAAGCAGAGATCGACAGCCCCACCAGCAATCCCGTTTCCAAATGGCAGCAGAAGCAGGCAATTAAGAAGCAGTATGCCGCTGCCAAGCACAATCAGGCGGCGCAGACTACGGCAAAGGCGGCAGAGAATACCGCCAAGGCCGCGAAAAAAGCCGCTGAAAAGGCTGAGAAAGCGGGCAAATATGTGTGGGAACACCGGCGCGGCTTTGCCATTGCCGCCGCAATTCTGCTGATGCTGGCATTTCTGCTCAATGGCCTGTCCTCCTGCTCGGTGATAATGGATGGCGTCGGCTCCGGGATCGCGGCCAGTACCTATCCATCGCAGGACGCCGATATGCTGAGCGCGGAGGCGCAGTATTGCGCGATGGAAGCCGAGCTTCAGCACTACCTCGACACCTACGAAAGCACCCATGACTACGATGAGTACCACTTTGATCTGGACACCATCGAGCATGACCCCTATGTACTCATTTCCATAATTACGGCGCTGCATCAAGGGGAATGGACGCTGGATGAGGTGCAGGGTACGCTCCAGATGCTCTTTGACCGCCAGTACATTTTGACCGAAGATGTGGTGGTGGAAACCCACTACCGCACAGAAACCGACACATGGACGGACGCGGACGGCAACACCCATACGGACACCTATCAGGTTCCGTATGACTACTACATCTGCACGGTCACGCTGGAAAACTTCAATCTCTCCCATGTTCCCGTTTACATTATGAGCGAAGAACAGCTCGGAATGTACGCCACCTATATGGCCACCCTCGGCAACCGTCCCGACCTGTTCCCCGGTTCAGGCTACATCGGCAAGTATGTGGAGGGCAGCTATACCGACTACGACATTCCCCCGGAGGTGCTGGACGATGAGGTATTCGCCGCCATTATCAAGGAAGCGGAAAAATATCTCGGCTACCCCTACGTTTGGGGCGGCAGCAGTCCCTCTACCTCATTTGACTGTTCGGGCTTCGTCAGTTGGGTCATCAATCATTCCGGTTGGGATGTGGGCAGGCTGGGAGCGCAGGGGCTATGCAATATCTGTACGCCCGTACCCTCTGCCAATGTCAAACCGGGCGATCTGGTATTTTTCACCGGAACGTATGATACCCCCGGTGTCAGCCATGTGGGTATCTACGTCGGCAACAATATGATGATCCACTGCGGAGATCCGATCTCTTATGCAAACTTAAATTCAAACTATTGGCAGTCCCATTTCTACCGCTATGGGCGCTTGCCGTAAAGGAGAGTGAACGATATGAACCCGAAAATTATGAAGCTCCGTGGAGAGCTGGAGAAGAACAAAGGCAAAATCTCTGATCTGCAAGGCCGCAACCGCGAGCTGGAAAAGCAGATTCGTGAGCTGGAGGACACCGACATCATCGGCATGGTGCGCGAGAACGGCATGACGATGGAACAGTTTGCCGAGCTGTTCCGCCGTATGCAGGCCGCGCCTGCACCGGCCACTTCGGAAAAGGAGGCGTTGAACCATGACTAAAAACACACCGCGCATTTTTATCAGCCTGCTGCTGATGCTCCTGTGTATCGGGATTCTCCCCGTTTCCGCCTTTGCCAGCGACGGTGATTATCCTGATGATGCGCTGCTCACCGCCGAAAGCAGCGCCGCAGACGCACAGGAAACAAAACAGATCGGCACGGTCACGACCAACGGCGGCAACTTGAATGTCCGCACCGGCGCGGGACTGGACAACACCGCGTTTACGCAGCTCCCCAACGGCACGGTGGTCGATGTGATTGGCAGGGACGGCGATTGGGTAAAAATCCTGCTGCCCGCCCGTGTGGGCTATGTGTACGGCGGCTATCTGACCGTTACCGACGCCGCCGACAGCACCGTGAGCATCGGCAGCATGACGGGCGGCAGCGACGCGCTGACACCGGACGGCAATCTGACGCTGATCGACGATATTGGCACCAGCACCAAGGCAGGAAAACAGTTCATTACGTTGGAAAGCAAGAATGGTAACGTATTTTACATGATTATTGACCGCGACGATGAGGGCGAAGAAACCGTCCACTTCTTGAATCAGGTGGATGAGGCCGACCTGATGGCGCTGACCGGCGAGGAAGAAACGCCCGCCACTTGCTCCTGCACCACAAAATGCGTGGCCGGTACGGTCAATACATCCTGCCCCGTCTGCGCGGTCAACATGACCGAGTGCGTGGGCAAGGAGGCAAAGCCCGAAGTCCCCACCGAGCCGACAGAATCCGCCGCCGAGGAACTGGAGAAAAAGAGCGGCGTGGGCGGCATCCTTGTCGTTCTGCTGATCGTCGCGCTGGGCGGCGGTGCAGCGTTCTACATTTTCAAGCAGAAAAAGGCCAAGCCGCAGACCAAAGGCAGCGCCGATCTGGACGATTATGACTACGGCGAGGACGAATATGAGTTTGAGCCGTATGAGGACGAACCGGAACAGGATACTACGGAGGATACAGACGCATGAGATATTTCACCAACAATCCGCTGGAACGACTGATGATGCAGAAGCCGAAAGCAGCGCGGGAGGACAGCCCTCCCGCCGCTGCCAAGGAACACTTCTGCTATGGCTGTAAGCGCTTCGGGCAGAGCTGCGTTCGTCCCTGTTACCGTGACGTAAAGAGAATGGAGGCTGCACCATGCGCCTTGTGATTGCCGAAAAGCCATCCGTGGCGCAGAGCATCGCCGCCGTGCTGGGTGCTAAATCACGGCATGACGGGTATCTGGAGGGCAGCGGGTACATCGTGTCGTGGTGTTTCGGGCATCTGGCAGAGCTGGCCGACGCCGCCGTTTACAATGCCGATGACGCCAAATGGACGCTGGCAGCGCTGCCCATCATTCCTATCTCATTCCGCTTCATCGTCCGCTCTGAAAAGCAGAAGCAGTTTGACATTCTGCGGGAGCTGATGCGCCGGGAGGATGTGGCAGAGGTGGTCAACGCCTGCGACGCTGGGCGCGAGGGTGAGCTGATCTTCCGCACGGTTTACTGCCTTGCGGGATGCTCCAAGCCGATTCTGCGGCTTTGGATTTCTTCGATGGAGGATGATGCCATCCGCAACGGCTTCCAGCAGCTTAAGTCTGGGCGCGACTATGACGGCCTGCATCAATCTGCGCTGTGCCGCGCCAAGGCTGATTGGCTGGTTGGTATCAACGCCACGCGGTATTTCTCCCTGACGTATGGCCGCACATTGAACATTGGGCGCGTCATGTCGCCCACGCTGGCGCTGCTGGTACAGCGCGAGGCGGAGATCTCCGCATTTGTGGCAGAACCGTTCTACACCGTCCAGCTCGATTGCGGCTTTCCCGCCACGACAGGCCGAATGAAGGACAGGAAGGACGCCGACGCCATCGCCAACGCCTGCAAGGGCAAGGCAGTAACCGTCAAAAGCGTGGAGCGCAAGGAAAAGTCTGAGAAAGCGCCCGCGCTCTACGATTTGACCTCCCTCCAGCGCGACGCCAACCGCGTTCTCGGCTACACCTCTCAGCAGACCCTCGACTATCTCCAAGCGCTCTATGAAAAGAAGCTCTGTACCTACCCGCGCACCGACAGCCGCTATCTGACCGACGATATGGAGGGCAGCGTCCCCGGCCTTGTCGCCGCCGCTGCCGCTGTCTGCGGCATGGAGAAGCCGCCGACCATCTGCGCCAAGCAGGTATGCAGCAGTAAAAAAGTCACCGATCACCACGCCATTGTTCCCACCATCAGCGCGGAAAAGGTAGATATGGCCTCTCTGCCGCTGGGCGAACGCGAGGTGCTGAAGCTGGCGGCAAGAGGCTTGCTTCGTGCGGTGGATGAACCACATCGCTACGCAGAAACGGTCATTACGGTGGACTGTGCCGGTCAGAGCTTCACCGCCAAGGGCAAAACCGTCCTTGCTCCCGGCTGGAAGCGCTATGAGCAGGAGCAGACGGAGGCAGCGCCCGCGCTGCCGGTGGTAACGGATAATCAGACGCTTTCCGTATCTGCCGCGTCGGTCAAGACCGGAAAAACCACGCCGCCCAAGCATTTCACCGAGGATACGCTGCTGGCCGCGATGGAAAACGCGGGCAAGGAGGATATGCCAGATGATGCCGAGCGCAAGGGCATCGGAACCCCGGCGACCCGCTCCGGTATCATTGAAAAGCTGGTGTCCTCCGGTTTTGTGGAGCGCAGGAAGTCCAAAAAGATCACAAATCTGCTGCCCACCTCCACCGGCACGGCGCTTATCACCGTTCTGCCTGAACAGCTCCAGTCTCCGCAGCTCACCGCTGAATGGGAGCACCGCCTGAAAGAGATCGAGCGCGGTGAAATCGCCCCGGACAGCTTCATGGATGGGATCGCCGCCATGCTACATGAGCTGGTGCAGACCTACAAACCCATCCCCGGTACGGAAGTCCTGTTCCCCTCCGGGCGTGAGGTGGTCGGCAAGTGTCCCCGCTGCGGAGCCGAGGTGACGGAATCACCGAAAGGCTTTTTCTGCGAGAACCGTGCCTGTTCCTTTGTTCTCTGGAAAAACAGCCGCTTTTTCACCGCCAAGAAAAAGGTGCTGACAAAATCCCTTGCCGCTGCGCTTTTGAAAAATGGCCGCGCCCCGCTGAAAGGCTGCTACTCCGAAAAGACCGGGAAAACCTATGATGCCAGCGTTCTTCTGGAGGACGATGGACAGCGCACGGGCTATAAGATGATGTTCGACAATGGCTGATGCGCCGCGTATGGATCACAAGCAGCTCCGCCGCTCCAAAAAGCTCATTCGGAAGCTCTGCTGTAATTATGATCACGGCAACTGCCTCGCGCTGGATGATGGAGAGCCTTGCGTCTGCGTACAGGGTATTTCCTACTCGCTGCTGTGCAACTGGTTCCGAAACGCGGTGCTTCCCGCCGACCATGAGCTGCTGGCCGACGTGATGCGGGAAAGGCCGGGAAAGCGCTGCGCCGTCTGCGGTAAGCCGGTCTATTCTTCCTCCAACCGCGCCAAGTATTGCCCGGTCTGCGCCAAGCAGGAGCGCCGAAAGCAGGACGCCAAACGGAAGCGTGAACAATACTGGAACCTCCGCAAATAGAGGCCGAAAAAGCCCCATGCTGCAAGGCTTTTTCCATGCGAAATCCCAAGGGGCTGAGACATTCTATCCGCAAGCCCGAAAACAACATCTATCTGCGGAGAATTGCCCCTGTGCAGGATGTGTTTTCTTCTGCGCAGGGGCGCTATTTTTTGAAAGGAGATCATCATGGCTGAAAAGCAAACCAACAAAGACCGGATGCGGGAAATCGTTGACAGCATCGAAAACGGCATCAAGGAGCTGTTCGAGAGCGATAAGTACCGGAAGTACCTTGCCACCATGAGCCGCTTTCACCGCTACTCGGTCAACAACACCATGCTCATCTATATGCAGCGCCCCGACGCCACCCATGTGGCGGGCTTCAACAAGTGGCGCGATCAGTTCGGCAGGAACGTCCTGAAAGGCGAAAAAGGTATCCGCATCATCGCTCCTACTCCCTATAAGAAAAAGGTCGAGGAAATCAAGACCGACCCGGAAACCAATGCGCCGGTGCTGGATGCGGATGGCAAGGCCATCATTGAGGAAAAGGAAATCCGAATCCCTATGTTCAAGGTGGTATCCGTCTTTGATGTGTCACAGACTGCGGGAAAGCCCTTGCCCCAGCTTGCCGCTGATCTGAGCGGCAATGTGCAGCAGTATGAGGTTTTCATGGAGGCGCTGCGCCGCGCTTCTCCCGTTCCGATAGAGATAAAGCCCGTTGCGCATGACACAGATGGCTTTTTCAGCATTAAGGCGCAGAGCATCACCATCCGCGCCGGTATGAGTGAGGTGCAGACGGTATGCGCCGCCGTCCATGAGATTGCTCACGCCAAGCTCCACGACTATGAACACATGACAGAGCTTGCGGACGATGGTGAGACGATCCTTGTCCCCGGAGAAAAGAGTCGCAACACCGAGGAGGTCGAGGCCGAAAGCATCTCCTATGCGGTCTGCCAGTATTACGGCATTGAAACGGGAGAAAACAGCTTCGGCTATATCGCCACATGGTCAAAGGGCAAGGAGCTGAAAGAGCTTCGCGCCAGTCTGGAAACCATCAACAAGACGGCTTCCGAGCTGATTACGGACATTGACCGGCATTTTGCGGAGATTTGCAGGGAGCGCGGCATTTCTGTGGAGAAATCCGAGCAAGCGGAAAGCCAATTAAAAGAGAACAGCAATATGTCTGCGGCTGACTTGGCAAAAAGCATTTCAGAGCTGTATCTCGATGCGAATGGCCTTGCCTTTCTCAGCGAATTTGCAAGTCAGGAAGATTGCCTCCAGCATTTCTACGAAGATCTGTTGACAGGAGCAGATGAGATAAAAGACTTCCTGTCCGAAACACTTGAGCAGAGCGATGAATACGCGCACAGAGCGAATGAGCTGCTGTTGGAAGTTGAGGCATTTCAGAAAAGTCACACTTCCTTAAAGGAACTCGACGCTAATGAGCGTTGGTATGCGGTTGATGGTGGGAGCAAGCATCTTCGCATAACAGAAGATGGTGCAAAATATGCCTATGAACTTTACGACAAGGACACTCTACACCTTCTGGAAAGCGGAACAGTACATGACGATGATGTAAACTTTCTTTTGGCGGCTGCGATTCGTATCTGCGAAACACATGGCTATGATAAGACCGTGCCGTTTGAAGTTTTGTCAAACAAGTTTGCAGGGATTTTGTACTCACTCGAATTGTCATCGGACGACAATCAGGTTGTTCACGAGGAGGCCGGTTCTCGTGCCGCAGGCACACTTCCAACTTCGCCAGAGCTGGAACAGGCCACCCCGATGCCCGACCCCACGCTGACGGTGGACGATATGCGCAGCTATGGGTATCTGGACGGCGATATGCTCCCGCTTTCCAAAGACCGGGCGCTGGAGCTGCTGGAGCATGACATCACGGTTTATATGCTCCATCCCGACAACGCCGAGGAAATGGTTTTTGAGGCCGAGGACATCATCAAGCATGACGGAATGTTCGGGATCACACAACCGGATTGGGATGCGGTCAAAGGCCATATCCCGCCCCGTGATGTGGAACAGCGCTTTTTGAACAGCCCCACCGATTCTATGGCGATCTATCAACTGCGCCGGGACGCGCCGGTCGAGCTGCGTTTTGCCAGCCTCGGCAGTCTGGCCGCACCGCCTGACCCGGCCAACTATGAAGCCATTTATACCCGTGAGGTGTACCCGGACGATGATACCGGCAGAATCCTTGAAAACTTCTACTACATTTTCAACGACGAGCGCCCCGGCGATTTTGTGGGACACAGCCTCTCCGTCAGCGACATCGTTGCGCTGAAACAGAACGGCAAGGTATCCTATCACTACTGTGACAGCATGGGATTTCAGGAGCTGCCCGCTTTTCAGAAGCCGGAGAATTACCTGAAAGCCGCCGAAATGTCGATGGAGGACGATTACGGCATGATCGACGGCATTATCAATAACGGCTCCAAACAGCCCACCGTTGCCAATCTTGAGGCACAGGTCAAGGCCGGTATGTCCATCTCCCTGATGGATTTGGCGGCGGCTGCCCACCGGGAACGGGATGCCGGTGAACGCAAGCCCTCCGTGCTGGAGCAGCTCAAAAGCCAACCGGCCCAAGAACGTCCACACAAAACAGCGCCCAAAAAGAGCGCGGAAAAGGAGCTTTGATATGAACATCACCTTTGAAGAACGCCAGCTTATGAGCCTCTACAACACCGGCACCCGCACGGGCTTGATCGCAGCGCTGGAGGAAATGCGCGGCTACCTCGCTGCGGATGAAACGGAGCTGCGGGAGCTGACGGACAGCGCCATCGCAAAGCTGCGCAGGATGAGCGACGCGGAATATGACGCGCTCGACCTGTTCCCCGATTTTGAAAAGGAGGATATGGATGCCGAGTAAAGTACAGCTCTATGCGCAGATGGCAGACCGCACGGCGGAGCAGATCACGGGAAGCTACCAGAAGTGGACGGCATTTCTGACCACCGCCGCAAGGCTGTATAAGTACCCCTACAACGAGCAGCTCATGATCTTCGCCCAGCGCCCGGAAGCCACGGCCTGCGCGGAATACGACCTTTGGAATAAGCAGATGCGCCGCTATGTGCGGCGAGGCAGCAAGGGCATCGCCCTTGTGGATACCAGCAGCGACCAACCCAAACTCCGATATGTATTCGATGTTTCCGATACCAGCGGCGGCGAGAACTCTCGCCGCCCTTATCTTTGGGAATACCGGCAGGAGCATCGTGAGGTGGTATCTGCGGCGCTGGAACAGCGCTTTGACGTTTCCGGTGAAAACGGACTTGCCGATCAGATGGAGCGTGTGGCGGCGCAGCTTGTAGATGAATACTGGCACGACAATCGGCGCGATATTGTCGGCATCGTTGACGGTTCCTTTTTGGAGGACTATGATGAGTTCAACATCGGAGCCGCTTTTCGGAACGCCGCTGTTGTCAGCACCACCTATACGCTGCTGTCCCGCTGCGGGATGCAGCCGGGAGATTACTTCGAGCATGAGGATTTTCTGAATGTCTTTGATTTCAACACCCCGCAGACCGTCGCCGCTCTTGGAACGGCCATCAGCCAGTCCAGCGAGCTGGTGCTGCGGCAGATCGAAGTCACCATCAAGAATTATGAGCGCGAGAAAATCGCGGAAAGGAGCGAAAGCCATGAGCGAACTGACCTACACCCGCAGCGGGGATTATCTGATTCCCGATCTGAGCCTGACCGAGCAGCCGCAAGCTCCGCTGGGCAAGTACGGCAGGATGCGGAAGGATTACCTGAAGGAGCATCGTCCGGTGCTGTGGAACAGCCTGCTGCTGTCCGAGAAGCTGTACCCCCATCTGCGGGAGATCGACGAGGCAGCGAACAACCGGCTGGAACAGATGATGCCGGAGCTGATGAAGTCGGCAGGCGTGACGGAAGCGCTGAAAGCCAGCGACCCGATGAAGTGGGTAGGGCTGATGAACACGCTGAAAGCGCAGGCCGAGGAAACGATCCTCACGGAGTTGGTGTTCAGCTAACCATGTTCGATGCCCCTGCTGGGGCGCAGATGTCCTTCTTCCCCTCAGAGGCAGAACAAATTCAATCCATCGCAGAAGCGGAGAGTGTAACACCCTCCGCTTTTTCTATGTTCATTTCTCAGAATGATATTGACCACATCCTGCGCGCGGGCGGTAATGCGGATGCAGCGCGGATGAAAATTGCTGCGGAATTCTCCAAGCAAAAACCTTTAGAGGATCGCGCGGCATTTCTGAAAGCTCTTTACCACGGCGGCAACGGCCTGATTACGGATAACGGCAGGTTTTCCGCATGGTACGGGGACGATGGTATCCATATTGCAACCGGAGATACCTCTCGCTATCTTCGCTCTGCACAAGTGATAGGCTGGGCAGATGCGGCGGAGCGTATTGAGGAACTTCTGGACGGCGGC
>OLOJ01003545.1_pt1 | contig 10949 bp, 7 predicted proteins | sample 1672251 | NCBI WGS metagenome assembly OLOJ01 (sample SAMEA3136664, study PRJEB25190) | human gut metagenome | biome: human gut; feature: human-associated habitat; material: faeces | place: Austria | collected 2013 | reverse complement strand
GGCCGCCGATCATCCGGGTGGACACGCCCCAGCTGGTCTGGTGGGGGTGGTGCAGGGTGTTGTCCTTGCCGGTGAAGGTGATGTCAAAAGCTTTGGCGAAGCCGTCGCCGAAGTAGTGGCTGGTGCCGGACTGGAGGGCCTTGTGGTCGTGCATCATGCACTCGACGGTGTAGGTCTCCTCGGCGCCGTTGAACTTCTCCTTGTCGGTCTTCTGGCCCTTGACCACGGGCATGGCCAGGACGTTTTCCAGGAAGTCGGCGTAGATGTTCAGCATCTGCTGGGTCTCGGCGCGGGCTTCCTCAGCGGTGGCGTGCATGGTGTGGCCCTCCTGCCACAGGAACTCCCGGTGACGCAGGAAGGGGCGGCTGGTCTTCTCCCAGCGCAGCACGGAGCACCACTGGTTGTACAGCTTGGGCAGGTCCCGGTGGGACTGGATGACGTTCTTATAATGCTCGCAGAACAGCGTCTCGCTGGTGGGGCGGATGCAGTAGCGCTCTTCCAGGGCGTCGCTGCCGCCCATGGTCACCCAGGCGCACTCAGGGGCGAAGCCCTCCACGTGGTCCTTCTCCTTTTGCAGGAGGGATTCGGGGATCAGCATGGGCAGGTAGACGTTCTCGTGGCCCGTTTCCTTAAAGCGCTTGTCCAGCTCCGCCTGAATATTCTCCCAGATGGCGTAGCCATAGGGGCGGTAGACGAACATGCCCTTGATGGAGGAGTAGTCGATCAGCTCCGCCTTTTTGCACACGTCGGTGTACCACTGGGCGAAATCCACCTCCATGTCGGTGATCTGTTCCACTTTCTTTTTGTTATCCTTAGCCATAGTTTCCATCCTTTATTCAAAGTTCCCCGGCGGACCGAAACAGGGGCCGCGCCCAGGTGTTACAGATATGTTCAGATAAAATCTATTGTAGGGCCGAGGGGGGGAATTGTCAAGTCTCTTGGGCCTGCTCTGCATAATCCGCGGGGGATTTTTCCACACTAGGGGAAGAAAAGGGGGAGTGGGGGATGCACAGCATAGGGATCTTGGCCGGGGGCGCGGCCTGCGCAGATCTGCTGGCCCAGGCGCTGCCGCCGGGGCTGTGGGAGCGCTGCCGCCCGGCCTGCGCCGGGGGTATGTATGATCTGCTGGTCGTGGCCCCGGACTGGCCGGTCTCGCGCCCTGTGCCCCCTGGGCTGACCTGCCGGGCGCTGCTCCTGCCGGGGCGCTTGGGGCCGCTGGCAGGGGACTTAGAAGCCGGGTGGGTGGTGAGCTACGGCCTGACGCCCAGGGACTCCCTGACCCTCTCCAGCCTGGGCCAGGACGGCCTGTGCCTGGCGCTCCAGCGGGAGGTGGTCACCCTGGCCGGACGGAGCCTGGAGCCTCAGGAGACGCCCCTGCGGGGCTTTGCGGGGGCGGAGCCGGAGCTGGTCCTGGCCTGGGCGGGCGTGATGCTGCTGGTGGGGGTGCCGGTGGAGCGGATCAGCCGGTATGATTTTGATGGATCAGCTGTCGATATTTCCGCCGCAGATAGTAAACAGTAACGCCCACAAATGGTTTTCGCGGGGATTCAGAAAGCAGACGTTCCATTTCGTTCTGGATCTGTTTTGGGGTACAAGAACCCTTTTTATGTAAGCGCCGGATGATTTGCCGACCACTTTCCCAGGCGTCCTTTCTGCCTTTGACAATACACGTTGCGGTGTCATCGATGCCACCCGTCCGATTGGGGCGGCCATTGAGCTGTAAAATCTGGTTGATGTCCTGCTCGATTGTGTGGATCAATTCGGCACTCCAGCGACCAGATGGGGACGTTGGATGAAATAGAATGATCCCATCTTTGTTGTAACGGATATGAGACATCATCTCTTGATCCTGGGGGTCAATGGTAAGCTCCGTATCTAGTTTCTTAGCATCACAGCAAAGCACACGCCGTTTGGTGTTTCCGGGTATGTCGGCACCACCTTTACAAACGGCTAAAAGATTACGGTAGTTTAAGGCATTGTCCTTGTCTTTGCTGAGGGGAGACCAATGCTCAATATTCATATGCAATTCTTCGTTTTCGATTCGTCGCATACAATAGGCACACAGAAAATACTGTTCGTCTAAGAGCGCCTGCCGGATGTCTTGCTTGGGCAGGAGATCAAACTGCTGACGAAGTGCCTTGGTATCTTCTAATTGGATGTGTTTCCAAGCAGGAGAACTCTTGATTTCTGCAACCTTGGCCCGCATGGACCGAGGCGCTTCTTTTTTCTTGATATACAGCATGGATCATTCCTCATCTGCCCCAAGCTCTAGTTCAAACTGTGCGCTTTTGACCTCGCTGTTTTCCGGGCCATATTGCTCCAGCATGGTTTGATAGATTGCCTGGGCCTCTTCATAATCCCCGTCATCCAGAGCCGTTTCAAATTGGCGGGAAAGAGCCTTGATCTCTGCGGGGATCGCTGTGCTGGTCTGCCGAAATTCCAACACATCCCCGATGGAATAGGCATAGGCAGATGGAAGATATTCTACATTTTGAGCATCCTCTATTTTAATAAGACTTCCGTTTTTACAGGAGGAGATTAAAATGGGGGAGTGGGTTGCAATGATAAACTGAAGCTCCGGAAAAACGGACTGTAACACAGCCAGTGCGTTCCACTGCCAACGGGGATGCAGGTGCATGTCTAATTCATCGATCAAGACGATGCCGCGGGTCTCTGCTAAACTTTTGTATTCAGGATTCAAAAGGGTTGCGCGATAGGCTAAGTTCATAATGATCCACAAGAGGGACTGGTAACCCGCACTTAGATAGGTGATGGGCAGACTGGTTCCGTTTTCGGCGTAAACGACGTCATCAAACACGCGAGAGTAAAATATTTGTGGAGCTTGCTCCAATCCATTCATTTTTTGCATAACAGACGAGACGGTTTCCTTAAACAGCTCATATTCGTGGATTGGCTTGCCAAGTTGGAAGGAGGTCAGTTCCATTTCCAGGCACCAGTGCTTGATGGCCTTAATATCCAGCGCATTGTCCAGACAGCCGACATAGCCGCGCCGCCGGTCATTCAGCTTTTTCTTTTGGGCAGAGCCAGAGTCTTCCCGTTTGGAGGCAAAGACGCGGCCGGTACTGAGATAGCTTAGAAGAGGGAGCTGGGCTTGGCTGTCGTTAGAGATAGTTTTTGTATAGTTTACAAATTCCTTGCCGATGGTTTTGGTTCTGGAGTTGCCGGATTCATCTTGGCGGCAGCGGTGCCAAAGATATTCCTGTTCTCCGATACGAACCTGGCTTTCAATGTCCACAGGGGTAATATAACGAAGCCCCATGGAAGCGTCCGCAATGGGTGTCTGCTCGATCCGAACGTCAGTTTGCTGGATCCCTTTTGCTGTGACGCCTGTAATGCCATTCAAATATCCGCCCAGAGCAACGGTCAGGGCCTCCAGTACAGAGGTTTTTCCAACGCCGTTGTCACCGATGAGCAGGTTGACGCCTGGCGTGAAGGTCAGCTCCATCGTTTGGATCGCTTTGAAATTTTGGATCACAACTCGCTCAAAGTACATCTGCATTTCCTCCTCTGTGTTGGATCGAAAGGCTCGTCTTTCTTTCTAATATATCATGTATCATGACCTGCTTCAATCGTTTTATAAGGCATAAAAAAGAAGTCATCCGATTGGATGACTTCTTTTGGATGGAGCGAGTGACGAGGCTCGAACTCGCTACCTCCACCTTGGCAAGGTGGCGCTCTACCAGATGAGCTACACTCGCATCAGCAAGGAGTATACTATCATACCCCTGCTGGAAAGTCAAGCTATTTTTTCAAATTTCCCAAAATATTTTCCACGGTCTGCCGGTCCTGCGCCTGCCAGGTCAGGGTGATGGCGGCCACCCGCTGCTGGCCGTGGTCAGGATAGAGGGTGACGATGATGTTTTCCAGGGCCGGAAGGGGGCTGGATTGGTTGTCATAGGCGTCCTGGACGGCTTGGCGGAGGGTGGCGGCGCTGTCTTCCGCCGAGAAGTAGCCGATGCGGAAGACGACCTTTTGGGGCTGGTCCGGGAGCAGCTCCTCCAGCTCCTGCCGGACGGCGGTGCTGCCGGTGACGGAGATGACGTCTTTCAGCTCCTTGGGGTCGATGTTGTAGGCCAGCTTTACGTTGATCTGATAGTAGGAGACCGTCTGCTCCACGTCGTACTTAATATAGTCCACAGCGTAGGCCCCTAAGGGGTCCTCCTGGGTGACTTCCAAGCAGGCCTGGTCCACGTCGCTGGCGGCGGCCCCGGTGACGCTGCTGTATTGGTAGAGCCGCAGCTCGCCCTTCTCCGCGCCCTGCTCGACGAGATGCAGCAGGGCGCTGACCAGGCCCTGGTAGGTCTCCGCCCGGAGGACGGAGCCGCTGTCGGATTCGTCAGAGAATTGGGTGTGGGGGGTCACGGAGGCGTAGCTCCGCTCTAACATAGACCCACAGCCCGCTAGGCCCAGGACCAGGCCCAGGGACAGCAGCAGGGCCAGGGGGCGTGTTTTCTGCCATCTCATAGCAGGCTCATCTGCGTGTCCCCCTGGTCCTCGGCCTTCACCAAGGCCCCGGCGGCGGGGAGACTGCGGGCGCGGTAGCGGGATCGGTTCACGATCTTGGTCTGGGCCAGGGGCAGGGCGTGCTCGGCCTTATACGACTTTTTCAGGGTCATCACCTGCACGCCCTGGGTGGAGCGGGTGGTCTTGACCGGGATGCCGTCGGTCTGGAAGAGCAGGGCGCGGCCCTCCGTCGAGTAGAGCACGACCTCCTCCTCGGTGCCCTCCGGCAGGAAGAGCACGTCTTTCAGAGGGCTCTTGTCGGAGTAGGCCCCGGTGAGCTTTTTCCGGCGGGTCACGGTCTGGTAGGCCGACAGGGGCACGCGGGCCACTTTGCCGTTTTCAAAGAAGAAGAGCAAAGTGCCGGTGTAATCCCCGGCCAGACCCGCCCAGAGGATGGTCTCGCCCTCGTCCATCTCCAGCTTGGCGGGGAGATAGTCGCCCAGGACGCTGGCCTTGCTGTCATCAAAGGTGTAGGCGAAGGCCTTGTAGCACTGCTGCCGGTTGGTGAAGAAGAGCAGCTCGGCGGCCGTGGTGGTCTCCCAGTGGAAGGCGGGGCCGTCGCCCTCCTTGTACTTCTGCTCCCCGGACATGCGGAGGGACTGGGGGGAGATCTTTTTGAAGTAGCCCTGCTTGGAGAGGAAAAGGTGGATGGGGGTCGCGGGGATCTCCTCCGTCTCCGGGGCCTCCTCCGCCAGCTGCTCCAGCAGGACGATCTCGGTGCGGCGGTCCTCGCCGTATTTCTTCGCCACGGCCTGGAGCTGCTTGATGATCTCCCGGCGGATGCGGGCGGGCTTGGCGATGAGGTCCGTTAAGTCGGCGATGTCCTTCTCCAGCTGCTCCGTCTCGGCGGTGCGCCGCAGAATATATTCCTTGTTGATGTTCCGCAGGCGCAGGTCGGCCACGTACTCGGCCTGGATCCTGTCCAGGTCAAAGCCCTCCATCAGGTTGGGCACGACCAGGTTGTCCTGCTCGGTGTTGCGGATGATGGCGATGGCCTTGTCGATGTCCAGCAGGATGGCACCTAAGCCCTTCAGCAGGTGGAGCTTGTCCTGCTTCTGCTCTAAGGTGTGCTGGGCTGCGCGGCGGACACAGCCGGAGCGCCATTCCGTCCAGCGGTCCAGGATCTCGCCCACGCCCATGACTTTGGGCATCCCATCCACCAGGATGTTGAAGTTGCAGGCGAAGGAATCCTGCAAGGGGGTGGCGCGGAACAGCTTTTGCATGAGCTTGTCCGGGTCGGTGCCGCGCTTGAGGTCGATGGCCAGCTTCAGGCCGGACAGGTCCGTCTCGTCGCGCATGTCGGCGACCTCCCGGACCTTGCCGGACTTGATCAGTTCGGCCACTTTGTCCAGGATGGCCTCGGCGGTGGTGGTGTAGGGGATCTCATAGATCTCGATGAGATTTTCGGCCTTGAGATACCGCCACTTGGCCCGGACCTTGAAGGACCCGCGGCCGGTGCGGTAGATGCTCTCCAGCTCTTTCCGGTCATAGAGGAGCTGGCCGCCGGTGGGAAAATCGGGGGCTTTCAGGGTCTCCAGGAGATCGGCCTGGGGGTCCTTGATGCGGGCGATGGTGGCCTGGCAGACCTCGGTCAGGTTAAACCCGCAGAGGTTTGAGGCCATGCCCACGGCGATGCCCATGTTGGCGGAGACGAGGATATTGGGGAAGGTGGTGGGCAGCAGGACCGGCTCGGTGAGGGTGCCGTCATAATTGGGGACAAAATCCACCACGTTTTTGTCGATGTCCCGAAACAGCTCTTCGCAGATGCCGTCCAGCTTTACCTCCGTGTAACGGGAGGCGGCGTAGGCCATGTCGCGGGAGTAGACCTTGCCGAAGTTGCCCTTGGAGTCCACCGGGGGGTGGAGCAGGGCGCCGTAGCCCTTGGAGAGGCGGACCATGGTCTCGTAAATGGCCCCGTCGCCGTGGGGGTTGAGCTTCATGGTCGCGCCGACCACGTTGGCGGACTTGGTGCGGCCTGCGCTGAGCAGCTTCATCTGGTACATGGTGTACAGCAGCTTCCGGTGGGAGGGCTTGAAGCCGTCGATCTCCGGAATGGCGCGGGAGATGATGACGCTCATGGCGTAGGGCATATAATTGATCTCTAAGGTGTCGGTGATGGGCTGCTCCACCACCTCGGCGTGCAGGCCCATGACGCCCTCAGGGTTGGTTCGTTTTTTCGTTTGGTCAGGGGATTTTTTTCTTGCCATAACCTGTGATTACCTCCTTGCGTCCCTGCGGGGGAACGGTGGTGCCGTGACAGGCGACCGGCGGACCGATGTGGCCCGCCGGTGGTTGCGCTGTGTGTCAGTGGGAGCCGTCATTGCAGCGGCTTGTGGCATTTGGGGCATTGCGTGGCGTTGGGGGACACCAGCAGCAAGATCTTGCCGCAGTGGGGGCAGCGCCCGGCAATGCAGATGAGGAGGATGCCCAGGGCGGCCATGAGCAGGCCGATCCAGAGCTTGGAGAGGATGATGAACACGCAGCCGCAGCCAATGATGGTCCAGCCGGTTTTTCTGCCTTGTCTGTTATCCATAGATCAGACTTCCTTTCTTTTCCTGCCGATCGAGGGGATACATTTGCTGCGGCTCAGAGAACAGAGCCGACGCCCATAAACTCCTGCACATCTGCCCCCTCCGGCAGGGTCAGGGAGGGCAGGGTGCTGGTGGTAGAGGTGCTCTGGGTCAGGCGGAAGCGCAGGCCGATGCGCTCCTGGGGCTGGTCGCCGGTCTTGAGGTCCATCGAGAGCTGAACGGTGGCGTTGCCCTTGGTGTCCGTGGTGAGGAAGCCGTCGAGGACCATTGTGTCCTCCAACGCACCGTCGGTGATGCCGTTGTCGTCGGTGACGCCCAGGAGACCGTTGAGGACGGCGTTGTTGAGCTTCCAGGTGTAGGTATTGCCGCCCTTCTGGGCCAGGTCGTCCCGGAAGAGGGCGCTCATGGCCTTGGCGGACTGTGCTAACGTGTCGTAATAGTCAAAGGGGCTGACGCTGGCAACGCTCTGGGAGAGGATCTCGCCGATGCTGCCGCCCTTCTGGGCCAGGGAGAGAATGGTGGGGTCCAGGTCCGTGACGTGGAACCAGCTGGCTTCCGCCAAGAGCTGGGGGAAGAACAGGTGGAACAGGGGGGTGCTTAAGTAGCAGCCGCCGGTTTCGTCCACCAGGAAGTCCACGGGGATGCGCTTGAGGTCGGTCCGCAGAAGCGTGCCTAAGCTGACCTGGACCTGATCTAAGATCTCCGGGTGAGACTTTGCCAGGGCTTTCAGGGCGGACTCCATGTTCAGGGTGGCCTGCATCCGCTGGGCCTTGCCGTCGGAGTAGGTCTTGGCATCGGCGGAGACGGCGTAATCCGTGGCTTTGCCTGCTTCGTCATACAGGGTCAGCTGGCCGGTGGCCTGCATGGTCTGGACGAGCTTTTTGCCCGCGAAGGTCTGCTGCTGGGCCTGTAAAATCTGGTTGAAGACGGTGAAGTTCTGGTCCATCTCGGCGATGAGACCGGCGGTGTCGGCCAGGACCACGGTGCGGTGGTCGTCATCCCACAGGACGGTGGTGCCCCAGGCCTCGCTGACGAAGCGGACGGGGACCATGGTGCTGTACACGCCGTTGGCCTGGGCGATGTAGGGGGCCTTGGTGAGGGTGGCGGTCTCGGTCTTGCCGTCCTTCTCGACGCTTGCCTGGGGGCTGCCCAGGGTGAGGGTCACGACGGTGTCACCCTTGGTGACGGTGATGGTCTTTGCGGTCTGGGCGTAAGCCACGTTGGCCCCCAGGGCTTCCACCACGGTGCGGACGGGGACCATGGTCGTGCCCTGGAAGAGGACGGGCCAGGGGCCGTTTTCAAAGTGCAGGCAAAGCTCGTTGACCAGGACGTTGATCTGGCCGACGGTGCCGCCCTTATCCAGCAGCTCCACGGCGGTCCAGTAGTCCATGTGATAGTGGTACTCGAAGGTGGCGGTGTAGCCGTCGTCCATGCCGTCGATGGTGCCGTCGGTCAGGCCGTCTTCATAGGTCTCGCTGCCTTCGCTGTAGTTGTAGTCGGGGGAATAGGTGACGGTGCCGTTGGCGATGTCCTGCTTGCAGAGGGCTTCACCTTTTTCATAGCCGAGTTTGTAGCCGTCGTCGTAGCCCTGGTCATAGGGGGTGTTGGCTTCGTCGGCGGGATAGGTGGTGTTGGCGCTGCCGCTGGTGTCGGCGGGCTGCTCGGCGGCCAGGGCCGGGACGGAGACGCTGCCGAGCATGGTCACGGTGAGCAGGGTTGCCAGTAGTTTCTTCATGGGATGGCTCCTTTCGATCAGGGGCGGGGCGGGCCGCAGGGGTCTGCGGCCCCTGCTTGGGTATGTACTTTTTAAGAAATGTCGGCCAGGTCGAGGTATTTGTAGCCGTTTTCCGCGATGTGTTCTTTTCGGCCCTGGGCGTTTTCACCGAGGAGGAGGTCGAAGACCCGCGCAGTGGCTTCGGCTTCGGTGGGCATGACGCGGATGAGGCGGCGGGAGTCCGGGTTCATGGTGGTCATCCACATCATCTCCGGGTCGTTCTCGCCGAGACCCTTGGAGCGCTGGAGGGTGGCTTTCTTGCCGTCCAGCTCCGTGAGGATGTCCGCTTTTTCCTTTTCGGAGTAGGCAAACCAGGTCTTGCCGCCGGAGGCGATCTCATAGAGGGGGGACTCGGCGATGTAGACGTAGCCCTCTTGAATGAGGGTGGGGGTGAGCCGCCAGAGCATGGTTAAAATCAGGGTGCGGATCTGGTAGCCGTCCACGTCGGCGTCGGTGCAGATGACGATCTTGTTCCAGCGGAGATTGTCGAGGTTAAACAGGGAGAGGTCCTTGTTGTGCTTGTCGTGGACCTCGACGCCGCAGCCCATGACCTTGAGCAGGTCCGTGATGATCTCGCTCTTGAAGATCTTGCCGTAGTCGGCCTTGAGGCAATTCAGGATCTTGCCACGGACGGGCATGATGCCCTGGAACTCGGCGTCCCGGCCCAGCTTCACGGAGCCGAGGGCGGAGTCGCCCTCCACGATGTACAGCTCCCGGCGGGAGACGTCCTTCGTGCGGCAGTCCACGAACTTCTGCACCCGGTTGGCGATGTCTACGCTGCCGGCCAGGCTCTTGCTCTTGATGGACAGGCGGGCCTTTTCCCCGGCCTCGCGGCTGCGCTTGCTGACGAGGATCTGCCGGGCGGCTTCCTCGGCGGCCTGGGGGTTCTCGATGAGGAAAATTTGCAGGTGCTCCCGCAGAAAATCCGTCATGCTCTCCTGAATGAAGCGGTTGTTGACGGCCTTTTTGGTCTGGTTCTCGTAAGAGGTCTGGGTGGAGAAGTCGTTGGAGACGAAGATGAGGGTCTCCTGGACGTCGGGCCAGGTGATCTTGGCTTCGGTCTTGTTGTATTTGCCGTTTTGCTTGAGCCACCCGTCCATGGCGGAGAGGAAGGCCGAGCGCATGGCCTTTTCGGGGGCACCGCCGTGCTCCAGCCAGGAGGAGTTGTGGTAATGCTCGATGGTATGCGCCGCCGGGCAGAAGCAGAAGGCGCAGGAGAGCTTGACTTTATAGTCGGGCTTGTCCGGCCGGTCCCGGCCCACCCGCTCGCCGGTCCAGAACTGGATGGGGGTGTGGGCGTGTTCTCCGGCCAGCTCGGCCACATAGTCGGCGATGCCGTTTTCGTAGACGTAGGTCGTCTCGTCAAAGCCGCGCTCAGCCTGGGTCTTGAAGCGGAAGGTGATGCCGGCGTTCACGACGGCCTGGCGGTGCAGGACGTCTTTGAAATACTCGTCGGGGATGTCAGTCTGGGTGAAGACCTCCAAGTCGGGCAGCCAGGTGATGGTGGTGCCGGTCTTTTTCCGGTCGGCGGGGGAGACCTTCATCTCGCCGATGAGCTGGCCCTTTTCAAAGTGGAGGTCATAGCGCTTGCCGTCCCGGCGGACGATGACGTCCATGAAGCGGGCGGTGTATTGGGTGGCGCAGGCGCCCAGGCCGTTGAGACCCAGGGAGTATTCGTAGTTGTCGCCGCCGTTGTTGTCATATTTTCCGCCGGCGTACAGCTCGCAGAAGACCAGCTCCCAGTTGTACTTGCCGACTTTTTCGTTCCAGTCCACCGGGCAGCCCCGGCCGAAGTCCTCGACCTGGATGCGGCCATCCCGGAAGTGGGTGACGACGATCTCCTTGCCGAAGCCCTCGCGGGCCTCGTCGATGGCGTTGGAGAGGATCTCGAACACGGCGTGCTCACAGCCCTCCAGCCCGTCGGAGCCGAAGATGACGCCGGGCCGCTTGCGGACCCGGTCCGCCCCCTTCAGACTGGAGATACTGTCGTTGTCATAGGTTTTCTTCTTGGTCATATATGCCTCCTGCCGGGATAGCTCCCGGTATCGTTCCTTGCAGGCCCACAGAACTTTTTCGGTGAGCAACAGAAATATTTTATCGCATTTTTCCCTTTCTGGCAA
>OLOJ01003541.1_pt1 | contig 10958 bp, 9 predicted proteins | sample 1672251 | NCBI WGS metagenome assembly OLOJ01 (sample SAMEA3136664, study PRJEB25190) | human gut metagenome | biome: human gut; feature: human-associated habitat; material: faeces | place: Austria | collected 2013 | reverse complement strand
ATAATCTCGACCTGCCTATCGGGGAGCTGGAAGAGACTGTCCATACAATGCAGGAGGAGAATAAAAGCTTTGAGGAACTTCATCCTTAGACTCCTTATCATACAAAGAAAAAACTGTTCAACCGTATACTGAAGCGTATTTAGTATACGATTCAAATGGATTCAGTGTACGACTGAATAGACTCTTATTTATATATGTTGATAATCGGCGGGTTGTAAAATTGGATTTAGGTGGTTATAAATCATAACAAATGTTGCTGGCGCAGTTCTATGCACCACTTAACTTCTTCATGGGTAAAGCGTTGGTTTACGAAGTTGTTCTGTTCTGTATCTTGTATAAAGCGTTATAACATTTTTAGACCTCTTCTGTACGATTTATGTCGCTCTTTTTTCTGAAAGAGGACTTTCTTTGTAAACGGTATAGTAACCTTAAATGAACAAATATGATGCAATTTAGTAAATGGACAATGGGAGTAGGGATGCTCCTCGGGACTTTGTTACCGGTAAGTGCAGAAGCCCAGGTAGTGAAGAATGACAAACTGCTTTCTTTTGAAGACCCGCAAATACCGGTATTTATTTCGGGAACGGATTCCCGTTTGGAAATCAGTGATGAACATTATAAAGATGGTTTGCAGAGCTTGAGTTGGACATTTAATCCGGGGGCTGTGCTTTCTATCAAAAAGGATTTGAAGTTCGAGAAGAAAGACTCTACCGGAAAAGATACCTATCTTTCCGCTTTCATTGTATGGGTGTACAATGAGCAAGCACAGGATAAGAAAATAGAGTTTGAATTTTTAAAAGATGGAAAGAAATGCACTTCTTTCCCATTTGGAATCAACTTTACCGGTTGGCGTGCAGCATGGGTGTGCTATGAACGTGATATGGTGGGGACGCCGGAAGAGGGGATGAATGAAATCCGTATTATTGCTCCCGATACAAAAGGGAAGTTATATTTAGATCATATTATACCCGCCAGTAAGGTGGATGCCCGCCAGCAAACGGCTGACGTGCAAGTTCCTTTTGTGAATAAGGGAACTACCAATCATTGGCTTGTTATTTACGAACATTCTTTGTGGAAGCCGGATATACCCTTGACTGCCGTTAGCGAAACACAGAAACAGGAAATGCGGAAAATAGAAAAACGCTTCAGGGATACAATGACTTGTTGGAGGGTGGTTGTTCCTGGCACCAGTTTATTACCTGCATTGTCCGAAAGCCGGAATCTGTCAGACAGACTTCCGACGGTCAGTACTTTATAACTTCCGAAATCGAGCTCGTCGGTCAACGACATCCGGTTTCCACCAACCAACGCAGCAACCTTGGCACTTTTGGTGAAAAGCAATTTATCATCGCTATCGAACACAAGTACATCCACCGATTTAACCTGCGGATTAAATGCATCCGCATATTCCATATTGTAGTCGAATACAAATTCCAACCAAAGCTCGCACCGTGGCAGGTCTTCGCTTATACTGTCGCACGAAGCCATACATAGCATCGAAGCAACGATAAGGAACAGCGATTTAGTTTTTCCGAACATATCTTTTCTTTTAGGGGGCAACCCTATCGGTTTGCCATTTTATATTGTCAGAGACCTCTATTTTGTGACCTCCGGTTATTTCCTCTTTTTGGGGCGCGCTTTGCATTTCATTGCATCTCGGATGCGCCGGTATATTTCAGTGCTGTTTTTGGGAAGCCTGTCACCGGCTTGTTTTTACTTTTTTCGGCGGTCTGTTCCGTACGGAATATCTATTTTAAAAGTACAGGGCAGGCAGTCCGCACTGCCCTGTTTTCTTTGAAAGTAAAGAATTTATTTAGATTTCGAAATTTGTAGTCCAGTATATCCACGGAGCAACTTTAATCTCAAAATGGAGATAGGCACCTTTCTTATCGATATCTTCTTCTTCATCCGGATCTTCGGGACCACCACCAGGATACCACGGTGTACCGTTACCATTCACCTTTGTCAGCGTAAGCGTATAATAGTTATTACGTACTACACCGTATTTCCCATACTCCATGTAAGAGTTGGCTGCATTGTCATGACGAATCTCATAGTAGTAATAGTTGAGACTCTTTGGATACCAATAAATGCAACCTTCTTTTTTACACAGTTCACCACCATTCTGAATGTTGTTGTCGTCAAGAATAGCCTGCGTAAGAGATGCAAAATCACCCGGATCATTAGTGGTAAGTTCAGATTTTATCTGAGTATAGAACAGTTCGCATGCCGAAACTAAAAGTTTCTCCTGGGCGGTCATAGGGTCTGAGGCTGTTTCTTTAGCTTTGGCAGGCGTATAAGCAGCCAGCAAGTCGGCAAAACTCTTGAAGTTTACAGAGTTAGTTCCGTTAGGAAGACGATACCAGTCATTTCCTAAAGTAAATTCACCAGACTTCCAAGGTGCATACTGTCCCTTAAGTACCAGACGCGTAGCCGCACCGAACTTCTGATATCCTGCGACCATCGTATTCTCGATACAGTATTTGTAATTATCACCTACAGTCGCACTTTCAGCAACCCATTCCACCTTAGGTTCGCGAGTTGCAGCATCGAGTGTATTCTTAATAATGCCTGTAAGATATTCGGTTCCACCCGCAGTCGTAAAGTTCGGGTCGACTGTATAGAAGTTACTTTTGTAAAATCCGGTAGTATGAGACGATGCTGTGGTAGTCTCCTTTGCAAAAGGAAAGAACAGGGAGTTGTAGTAATCTATAGTCCAATTTCCAAAATCAAACTGTCCTAGACTTGCATTTGTTCCATCTTCAAAAGGTCCAACTGCTAATGGACTGCCAATCATAACCTCCAATTTTGCAGCAAGGCGTTCTATCTCAAGAGTGGCCGGATTACTTTTCGCCGCATTCTGAGCTTGCGCTTCCGATTTATAGTCACTGACCAAAACAATCTTGTCTGATACATCAAGCAGACATTCATCCTCCCATGCATGATTGGATGGATCTGAATCGGAATCATCGTAGAATCCGACATTAATCATTGCACAACCATTGGAGTGTACAACCTCCTCTACCAGATAAGCATTGTTGGGCTTAGTATTGTTTTCAGGAACTGTAATCATTCCATTGATGGTAGCATAGGTTGCACCCGCTGAAAGATTATCCAAGCGATCCTTTAATTGGTAACCTGGATTGGCAATAACAAGCAAATACTTTGTATTCGGATCCACTTTAACCGGAGTATTCGGAGTCGTAACTCCACTATTTGTTCCGAAAGAACTTGATCCCAATACCGTGGCATACTTAGTTGCCTTTTCATCCTTAGTCACCACCTTACTCGCATTGAACGTAATCAAATAGAGCTCATTAATCGCACTTTCCTCCTCTAAAGCCGTCTGTTCACCAGAAGCACGTGAACCAGGCATTTTGGGATTAGTCAGACTAATTGATACGTAAGCTACATCATAACCTGCTCCCCCTTCAACCTCCGGATTTTCCTCCAGATTCTCATTTGAACAACTTGCCAGTGCCGCAACAGCCAGCAATGAAACTAAAATTGATTTAATCTTTAGCATAATACAAAAAAATATTAGAATTAATACTTATATAATTTCCCACTTAATCAGTAAGTTTTACTTACCATTCTTTTTCATTTTAGCAGCATTAGCCTTCTTCCTGACTAATTCTTCCAGATTGCCCCTAGCTGCATCCAGACCTGACTGCTCTGCAAACTTCAAATACTTCTTCGATGATTCATAATCTCCCTTCATTAACATTAATATTCCCATAGCATTATTATATTCCGGCAAATTCTTATTCGAATTCACCATGCCCAGATAACGTTCAGCCGAAACCAATTCATTGCGTGATAAAGCGGCAGTAGCAGCATTTATATTTGCAATCTCACTCTGCGGATACATCCGGACAGCCGTTTCGAACACATCAATAAATTCTTGCGAGCCTGTCGGATAGGTATTAGCTACCAGAAACATTTCATTCAAGCTCAAATTCTGCGGACGCGTCTTGATAATCTCTTTTGCTTCCTCCACACTAAAATCCCTCACTTCGTAATTCACTTTGCAGATAGCCACACGCAAACTTGGGAAAATATACTTCAACAAGTATCCGTAAGGCGTCCCTCCGTGAAGTTGCATCAGTTTTGTTTCTCTTCCTTTTTCAATAGGTATGTTCCTGATAATATCCAGCACTTCGTCTTTATATTCCAATTCGATTGTTTCAAGCGCCTTCTCCAGTCCGTCCCAGTTTTCACCTCCAAAGACAATGTAGTATTGGTTTCTCGGAAAATCGTATCTGTATGCCAGATAATCCCGGAGCGCCATGGCACGTCCTTCAGACAGACGTTTGTTCGCTGCCAATGTTCCTTCCGGAGACGCATAACCGATAATATCCAGACGGTTCACTTTCACATTCGGATCGGACTTCAGCTCATCGATCATCTTGCGGATTTTAGCCAGTTCCTGAGGGTTATTCATGTATTCGGGACGAATATTGACTTTATTCACCTCGAAATCCAGAAAACATTCTACTTGAATATCCCGTTGTTTGATTTCTTCCGCTTTCGGTTGCAGATAAGCAAACTGAGGAACCACTACATAAGGCGTCCATACACGTTCCAACGTCACTTTGCCAAATTCCTCGATGTTCATTAATGCCGTTTCACCGCAACCACATTCGTCACGCTGCATGTCCAGACGCGCATCCTTCATCCATGATTCGAACGGAACCAGATATTGATACCGAATCGTATCATTTCTTAGTTTTCCGGCTTTTTCCACTATATACGGCTTCTCATAGCTTCTCTTCTCCTTGGCGCTCATCAACGCAAGCCCACGCTCATACGCCAAATACTCGTCACGACCTTTAATAGAAACTTTCGGAAGATTCTGAGTACGTCCGGGAGTCACCAGCCGCGGAATAAAATCCATTCCCCGGGCAGATTTCACTTTCACATTATTCAAAACAAAATCTATATCGACATGAATAAAATCACCTTTCTGTTCCAACCGCACCGGATTCACGGTAATGCCACCTTCGTAAGAGCGGGATTGAGCCATAGCTGTGTTTATATTCAGGCTGCAAACCACCAACATACACACAAGGAAACCTATATTTCTTATTATCATACTCCTTATTATTTAATTACATAAATAAGTGACACACTTGCTTTGGTAGGTCCGAAATAATTTTTGCTGCTTTCCTTCAATCTCGTACCACAGGTAGCGCAAGGATACTTGTCATATACAATGTGCGCATATCCCACTCCGACAGACGTTTCTATACTCCAGCGTTTTTTCAGAATCCACGAATATCCTACGGAAAAGCCACCGCCATAAAGATATCCCTGATAACGCGTATGCTGCATATTGTCACTGATAAAAGACCAGTCGGGCCACCCTCCTACATTGAAATCGGCATAATGTCCGTGCATTCCGATAAACATACGGCGAAAACTCTCACAAAACCAGTAACGAACTTCGGGTTGTATCCCCCAATGACGGAGGCGTTTGCCGTCGGAAAGTTTCCACGGATTATAATTGACCGGAATGTCCAGCGTCCATTTACGCACCAGTCCGATCTCCAACCCCAAATTCATGGTAGTGGTAGCGTCATACAGCAGATTGCTTTTCAACGCAACCTTCTGGGCATAACCCTCGGAAATAGCACATCCGAGCATGAATAATATGAGTATAGCAACTTTCTTCATTTATATCACATTTACTGTTATTTATTGCCCCAATTGAGTAACATCTATTTTTATGCGTTGCACATTACTGATGCCCGTTTTAACGGAAGACGCCATTGTTGTGAGATGTACGATTCCGTTTCTGGAATCCGCCTCTATATTGGGCAATACCTTAATATATATCTTACCGTCTTCAACGATAATGCGTTCTTCTCCTGTATGTTCCTCCGGCATTACGGAAGAATACAGACGGATCCAATTTTTAGCACTTTCATCCACTTCGCCCGTAAGGCAGAAATAATCGATTTCATACACCTCCGAATTTAAATTTCCAGTAGGCATGAGCTGAAGTGTACTTCCCGTAGCAGGAACAGCTTCCCTTTGTCTAATATGAACTTCTTTTTCCAAATTTCCTGTTTTTAATGTTAGATACACATCATCCTGTCACCTGTTTCTCTTTGTCCTTCTTCATACTACATCAACCAGTCAGCCCCCATCTGTTACCGATGTTATTACCAGACCAAGTCCCTTGATGTGCAGACAGGTATTGTTCTGAATGCCGGACTCATACATAATATAATTCATGGAGATTGATTCTTGAGTGTCACTATAAGAGAGAGAGCCAAGCCAAGGATTGCTCAACGGCATAATCAACAACTTGGCATATATATCCGCACAAGTTGTCACTTTCGGTGTTAATTGAAAGAGAGTGCCGGTCACATTCGACCCCTGCACACACACCACAGATAATAAAAAAATCAAATATAAAAAACTGATTGTAAGTTTTGTTATTTCTCTCATTAATTCTCTAATATACTTTCCTCTACTTCTTATATATTTCTCTTTTTGCTTTTCTCTCAGGACAATATTTTTGTCCAAATCTCATATTGCAAATTTCGGAATATTAAAGGAGATACAAAATTGTATTCATTTCTGTTACAGAGAATCAATTTAGAATAAAGGGACTAATTATGTAGGTAGCGAACAACAAGGTTACGAAATTCACAACAAAAATATTCAATATCCTCATTTCTTTCGATATGCGAACATTTTAAAATTCCCAAGTTTCTTTCATAAAAACTTGGACAATAGAGGGAAGTTATAGTTTTCCGTGTCATTTAGACACAACTTAGGCACAAATTAGACAAAAGAACTAACTATTTTATACAACAAAATAAGCTAATAACTTGTATAATTTGTGCCTAAATGACAAAATACTCAATTTCTGTATATATAACTATCAGATTATAAGGTTTTACGCTCAGTTTCCGTAGGTGCCACCTCATCAGGAATACTGAATTCGCGATTAGCAAACAGATCAGCAAGTCCTGAAATTTGTTTCAGACGTAACAATTCATCACGATCCATACCAATATTTTTCATTATCCATTGATCGGACATACCTGCCTTATCAAGCTCCGCAACAATGTTGCACATCAATTCAATGTTATGCATTCCACGCGCACGGTTGTGCCGGATTGTTGAACTCATACGGTTAGACAAGTCTTTGTCTATCACCACAATCGGCAACAAACCGTTTTCACGCTTATAGATTCGTTGGGAAGTCTTCAATACCGTATAGCGATGGTAACCATCCACCAGGATATAACGGTCTTCATCTTTATTGTAGTAACATACACATGGCATCGTAAAGCCATCTTCCCAAATAGAAAGTTCCAGCAACTTCATTTCAGGCGGTGCAACGACATTCGGATTATAATCGTTCGCATATACTTTTTCTACGGGCACCGCTTTTACCTCGTAAACAGGGCTTTTATCTACACTCATGATACTATGATTCTATATTGTTCCATAATTTGACTTCTCTTACTCATCTCCTCCTTTGTAGGTGAGAATCCCATATATTTGCAGGCATGGTCATTTTTAAGAATACAAACACACATTCGCTTATACGTGGGTATTTCTTTGAATTCCGGAATGTCGATATCATCCTGATATTCCATACGTACCGGTTTTTTCAACGTTTTGTAGTTACTGTTGTCCATAACGATAATTGGTACTTTCGCATCAATCAGCTTTTGGATGGTGGCATCACTCAGGCATCCGCCTTTTGTCCGCCAGAAATTCACGCTCACTGAAAGTTTCCGTAGATAATTCTTCCTCGCCCGCTCCGGCAGAGTAGACAACAAAAAATACATAAACTCGCGCCATGTATATCCTTCGGGAAGTTTCACCGATTGCCATCCCATTGCATGAGTACCACCATACATACCGGTAAAGTTCACACCGTTCACCCTTCCCACCATTTTACCCCAGGTATTAGGATCAAGCACCCGGTAAAGCTGCAAACTCTCTTGTGCCTCATTAATAAAGGGACTTGCTACACGCTGACGCTCCAGATTGACTCCGGCACGATAATAAAGATCGTATAAAACATTATAATCCCACTGGAATTTTCCATTGGCAGTCCATACATCCGTTGTTTTCCAGTCATAAATAGGGTAGGCATTATAAATATCGTTCCCTACTTTTGAAGTCCATTTATATTTATGATACATCTGGAATTTACGGCTCATATAGATACATCTCCACCGATTGAAACTTTCCTGTGTACGAATCCCGATCAGACAACAAGTGCGCACTGCATCATTTTTATTATGTATCCATTGCGCAAAACGCATCTGAAATTCATAATCCCACATGGTTGTATTATAAAAAGGAAAATCTTCTTTGGTCATTGCCTTTTTCGGCATGGAACGAACCCATATATTCTTTTTGCTGTCTTCCCACGGACGCCAAAAAGATTGATACATCGAGGTGCAGGTAGCCACACGGAAAGGGATGCATACCCGGTATACATCCAAAATATCCTTATTGGCCTCCAGCATCCGGTCTACATAGTCAATGGTCATTTTATACTGGATCTCATAATCCATGTGAAAAACTCCCAAACGTACCTTCAGGTTATTCTTCCGGATATAATCGATACACATATTCAGCAGTACCCCGCTGTCTTTACCTCCGGAGAATGACACATATATATTATCAAATTCATTAAATATAACTTTCAGTCGTTCTTGTGCTAATTCATATACATTCTTTGTGCCTGCTATTTTCTTTTTCGTCATAAGTTATCTATACATTTTTACATACCGTGTCCATTTCTTGTCCATCGATACAAATTCAAACTTTTCAAATGTTTCTTTATCTTGTACCAGTGTGACCGAATTGAGCAACCAACTCTCGGGCCTAAATTCCGCAACGATAGCGGGCAACAGATGTGACAGGATTTCCTCCCGTACGGTGCCTTCTGCCTTCACATAATAATTATTGATTACAGCTTTCTTCCGGCTTTTCTGTTCCACGGGGACGAAGCCCACCACTTCTTTATCTTCAATCGCAATGAACCACACATACTCTTCGCCCGTCTTGAAAGGGTAATTATTGTTTGCGCGTATCACTTCGGGATCCATCACCATCGGCGCTAAAAGCCGATATAAGTGTTTGTCTTTTCCTTTTAATCGTATTATCTGTATCATATCATTCAAAAATGGACACACAAAAATAAGGAAAAAATATCAAATTCGTCATTTCTGTTCCTAAAACATTTGTTTTTCACACTATTATCTCTATATTTCGATATTTTTGAAATCACCCATACGCCATTCCTCTTTCACGTTTAAAGTAAGTCAGTATAGTTGCAAAGCTTAAATATTCCCGTCCAGGAGTATGCAACCGACTTTTAAACTGATAGTAGGCAAAGATGACTTCGCATGCCAATTTATATTTGAAATGCAGCTTTAAACGGTGCTGCAAAAACTCAAACACCCGGCAGAGATATGCAAACACCTCCTCCACCCTAGCATTTGGAATCACTCGTGGAGCACGATTTACATCCGCTATATGCTCCATCTCATTAAGCACATATTCCAGTTGCTCAATTTCCTCACCGGTGTTTTGCATTGTACACTTCATTTGTTCTATTTTCTCTCCCTGATGGATGTACTGTTTTCGCTTTCGTTGTAAACGATCTTTTATTATTTCTATTCCTTTCAACATTATAAAATTTAGTTATATATAAACGGTTTGACCTTACTGATTATTAACCGCCAAAAATGCCATATGAAATCTAATCTCACATGCAAATATAGAGAAGATTGTTTAAATAATTAGATTTTTATTTAAAAATATTCATACTTATTTTACATTTAAATTACCAGCATCAGAAAAACGTTTTTTTCATCCAATGAAACGAGTCATAATTTTGCGGCGTACTAAAATATTTTAAACAATGGATAATCAATCTTTTGACTGGCTGCTTCACGGTTGCCACGTACTATCCGAGATGGCAGTGGCTTATTTTCCCAACTATCAGGATAACTGATACAGACGATACGCTGGCAAATGCCCATACCCTCCTCGACCGATTGGAAAATGAATGTGGTACTGCCGAACATCTCTGTTCCACGTCACAACTCATAGAGGACACTATAAGTTGATAGAGGCCCGCATGGCCAGCAACAAGAACAGTGCTACAGGACTGACTACTGGATTTGCCGACCTTGACCGGGTGACATGCGGCTGGCAACCCGGTGAGGAGATCGTTATTGCCGCCCGTCCTGCGGTAGGTAAAACAGCATTTACACTGCATCTGGTACGTACTGCAGCTTCTGCCGGTTATCATATCGCTGTGTATATTTTCACATATACAATATTTTTCTTGATGAATAACTGACTATTACCATACATTACCGATGGCAGTATGGATTTAGAAGAACACACATTTGCAAGTCATCAAGAAAATCTTGAACCTGCAAGACAAGAAAGGAAGCGAAAATATGATTTGCATAAAATTTAAATAGTCTCTAACCAATAAGTCATCTTTATACAATGACGAGTTGTTTGACAAACTTCGTAGTTAGCAATACCGGAGCAACATTCACAATTACCTATGAATCAATTATTTACAACAACTCATTCATTTAAACAAAAATTGCCTGCTAAAAATTTAGACAAAATTTGGTCAAATATTCCTTTTTATTAATTAAAAAGGCTACAGTTTCACAAACTACTATTGGAATTCGGTCTCTTTTCCATATATTTGCGCCCGCATTTTTGATTTTCGAATGAACCTCCTTATTCAATTTACCAAAACTAGATAAAACGAATGGAAAATATAAACGCAGTAATTACAGGAGTCGGAGGATATGTACCCGATTATATCTTGACCAATGATGAGATTTCCAAAATGGTAGATACTACCGACGAATGGATTATGGGGCGTATTGGTATTAAGGAAAGACGTATTTTGAAAGAGGAAGGACTGGGAACTTCTTACATAG
>OLOJ01003538.1_pt1 | contig 10961 bp, 8 predicted proteins | sample 1672251 | NCBI WGS metagenome assembly OLOJ01 (sample SAMEA3136664, study PRJEB25190) | human gut metagenome | biome: human gut; feature: human-associated habitat; material: faeces | place: Austria | collected 2013 | reverse complement strand
TCCTTCCAGACGGCACTGCATATCGATGAGTGCCACGTCCAGATCTTTCTTGGAATTCAGAGCAGATCCGACTGCTGCAAACAGATGGGAATGTGTCGGGGCGATGATGTGTTCATCGTCCAGTTTCAGTGTGCGGATAAATGCTTCGCGCAGCTCAGAGAGAAAGTGAAGCGGTCCTCCGAGGAATGCGACGTGTCCGCGAATCGGTTTACCACAAGCCAGTCCGCTGATCGTCTGGTTGACAACTGCCTGGAATATAGAAGCAGCAAGGTCTTCTTTGGCAGCACCGTCGTTGATCAGAGGCTGGATATCTGTCTTGGCAAATACACCACATCGTGCGGCAATGGTATAGAGAGCTTTATAATTTTTCGCATATTCATTCAGTCCGGAGGCATCAGTCTGTAAAAGAGAAGCCATCTGGTCGATGAAGGATCCTGTACCACCGGCACAGACGCCGTTCATACGCTGCTCTACATTACCACCTTCAAAGTAGATGATCTTGGCATCTTCCCCGCCAAGCTCGATAGCAACGTCTGTCTGAGGTGCATAGTCCTGAAGAGCAGTTGATACGGCGATAACTTCCTGTACGAATGGTACTCCAAGGTGTTTCGCAAGTGTCAGTCCGCCGGAACCGGTGATGACCGGTGATGCATGGACAGGACCTAATTTATGTATCGCTCTTCCTAACAGATCGGAAAGAGTTTCCTGGATGTTAGCGAAATGCCTCTCATAATCAGAAAATACCACTTCATTATTCTCATCTAATATGGCAATCTTTACGGTCGTAGAACCGATGTCGATACCAAGTGTGTATAATTCCTTTTGATTCATATTATGTAACTCCTTATCATATTAAAATATATGTCTTTCTTCTTATTAAATGCATTTTGCTTAATTGTGACCTGTAACATTATACGACAAAAGTGGCCAAAAGACAATTAACAAATGTTGAAGATATGTTAAAAAGAGATGAACTTTACTTGGCATAATTGACAAATATCTCTCAGGAAGGTAGAATATCTACAGTGTGAGAATAAACATAAAGGAGCAGTTATATGAACAATTGGTTAGACAAACTTGAACGGAAATTTAGCAGATATGCGATTCCAAATCTCATGACTTATATTATAATATTATATGCAGCCGGATTTGTGCTGAATCTGATCAATCCGACGTTCTATAGCCAGTTCCTAAGCCTGGATGCCGGTAAGATTCTTCAGGGGCAGATATGGAGAATCGTTACGTTTATTATCCAGCCTCCATCTGACAGCCTGATTTTTATTGTATTCGTACTGTATCTCTATTATATGATAGGGAAGCAGTTAGAGGCAGCGTGGGGGGCTTTTCGTTTTAATCTGTATTTCTTTTCGGGAATGCTCTTTATTGTAATAGGAGCCATACTGGCATATTTACTGACAGGCGCTGTGTTACCGATGGATACATGGTATCTGAATCTGTCGCTATTCTTTGCATTTGCGGCACTCTACCCGGATATCCAGCTGTTATTGTTCTTTGTCATACCGATCAAGATCAAATGGCTGGCGATGCTGGATGGTCTGTATTTTGTGTATGCGATCGTACAGGCTTTTCTTCCGGCCTACGGCGGAGGTGTCTATGGCATATATTATAAGGCGAATGCACTTGCTGCGTTCATCTCGATCCTGAACTTTATCATTTTTTTCTTAAGTTCACGGAATATGAAGCCGTATTCACCGGGCCAGATGAAGAGAAAGAATGATTTCAAGCGCAAGATGAGACAGGCAGAAAGACCGGTGAATGTCTATGCAAATGGAGCAAAACACAGATGTGCAGTCTGCGGAAGAACAGAAATGGATGATCCGAATCTGGAATTCCGGTATTGCTCAAAATGTAATGGCAATTATGAATATTGCCAGGATCATTTGTTCACACATACACATGTTAAATAACTAAGAGAGGAATAGGGAAAATATGAAAAAAACAAAGATTATCTGTACAATGGGACCAAATACCAACGATGAATCTCTGATGAGAAAGTTAGTCCAGAATGGAATGGACATCGCAAGATTTAACTTCTCTCATGGTGATCATGAGGAGCAAAAAGGTCGTATGGATATGTTAAAGAAGATCCGCGAGGAAGAGAACAAACCAATCGCGATCCTTCTGGATACAAAAGGACCTGAGATCCGTACAGGTGTATTAAAAGACGGAAAGAAAGTACAGCTTGAAGCAGGCGAGACATTTACCCTGACAACAGATGAGATCGTAGGAGACAATAAGATCGTATCTATTACATATAAAGGTCTGGTAGAAGATGTCAAAGCCGGAAGCACAATCCTGATCGATGACGGTCTGATCGAGCTGAAGGTAAAAGATAAAAAGGGCAATAACATCAACTGTGAAGTTGTCAATGGCGGTGAACTTGGAGAGAAGAAGGGTGTTAACGTACCGAACGTAGCAATCCGTCTTCCTGCTATCACAGACAAAGACCGTGACGATCTGAAATTCGGTGTAGAACAGGGCGTAGACTTTATCGCTGCTTCTTTCGTAAGAAATGCAGAATGTATCCTGGAGATCAAATCATTCTTAAGAGAATGTAAAGCTCCATATATTCCGGTTATTGCTAAGATTGAAAACTTTGAGGCAATCAAGAATATCGATGAGATCATCCGCTGTGCAGACGGAATCATGGTAGCCAGAGGTGATCTTGGTGTTGAGATTCCTGCCGAAGAAGTTCCATACCTTCAGAAAACAATTATCCAGAAATGTAACGATAACTTCAAACCGGTTATCACGGCTACACAGATGCTGGATTCAATGATGCGTAACCCACGTCCAACAAGAGCAGAGGTTACAGACGTTGCCAATGCGGTATACGACGGAACAGATGCAGTGATGCTTTCCGGAGAGACCGCACAGGGTAAATATCCATTAGAAGCATTGCAGATGATGGTTCACATTGTTGAGAATACAGAGGAACACCTGGACTATGATATGATCCTCAGAAAAGCTGGAGAACACAGACTTAAGAGCGCATCCAGCGCACTTGCACATGCGACGGTAACAACAGCAAATAACCTTCGTGCAAAATGTATCGTAACACCTACTGTATCCGGTGCTACAGCAAGAGTTGTATCTAAGTTCAAACCAAAGACAGGTATTATCGGTATCAGCCCAGATGAAGCAACGCTGAGAAGAATGCAGATCAACTGGGGTGTCAGACCACTGAAATCAGTTGCAGTATACACAACAGAAGATATCTGTGATAATGCGATCGATCTGATCTGTGCAAAACAGCTTGCAGAAGCAGGAGATATGGTTGTGTTAACACTTGGAATTCCATCTACGAATGTATCTGAGAACAGAACCGTAAGCAATATGATGAGAATCGCTATGGTAGATGACAGAAAATAGAAGATTATAAATGAGCATGGCAATACAGAGAACTTGTCACCGGCAACTTCTCTTGCATACTTTGTTATACCAAAAAATGCAAAAGAAGCTGACGATGACAGGTTCTTTTGCATTTATACTTTATACATTATACATGGAAACATCCGCCACCGATAAACTCCCTTAAAAGTGAATTTGCCGGCACATTCTCGCTTCCGATCCCTACAAAATAATCCAGAAACTTTAACAAACGTTTCGCTTCCAGATATTCCGGACACTCTCTTTCAATTCCAAAAAGCTGTGCTTCTACATATGGTTTCAATACTGCCAGTTCATAGATCAGAGCAGAATTGAACATGACATCTGCTTCCTCCTGGAATGGGAAAATATTCTCTTCCTCGCCTTTCCGTACAGAAGGCCACATCTGAATTGTCTTTTTTGCAGAAGCACCTCTTGTTCTTGCATCTCGCACAATTCTTCGAAGAAGCCGGCCATCTGTGGTTGGAATCCGGTTATGCTCATCAATGTTAAGCTGTGTCAGTGCACTGATATAAATTTTAAACTTATTCTCATCTGCCAATGCTTTTGTCAGCTTTGGATTCAGGCAGTGAATGCCTTCAATAACCAGAATATCGTGTTCTCCAAGTTTCAATGGACTTCCTACAAATTCTTTATGTCCCTTCACAAAATCAAAATTTGGAATGATCACTTCTTTTCCATCCAGCAGTTCCTGCATTTGTTTCTCAAACAGATCAATATCCACTGCACAAAGTCCTTCAAAATTATAATTTCCCTTCTCGTCTTTCGGAGTCTCTCCTCTTTCTTTAAAGTAATTATCTACTGCGATCGGATGGGGACGCATTCCATTTGCACGAAGCTGTACAGACAGTCTGTGTGAAAATGTAGTCTTTCCGGAAGACGACGGTCCCGCAATCAATACGAATCTGATTTCCGGTCTGGAAGCAATCATCTGTGCAATTTCTGCAATTCTTCTTTCCTGCATTGCTTCCTGCACAAGCACAGTCTCCTGAACATCTCCACTGGTAATATTGCGATTCAATCCGCCAACCGTCTCAATCTCCTGAATATCTCCCCATTTCACAGATTCTTTCATGACCTGAAAGAACTTTGTTCTCGCCTGAAAATGTGGCACGATCTCCGGCTTATCAATCTCTGGCATCTGAAGTACAAATCCTTCATCATACCGATATAATTTAAAATATTTCAGATACCCTGTACTGTAAAGCATATATCCATAATAATAATCTTCAAACTCATTGATGCTGTAAAGGTTTACTTTGGATACACGGCGGTAACGGAACAATTCTTCTTTATCATACATTCCATACTGTCCAAAAAGTCCGATTGCCTCATCTGTATGAACCGTTCTTTTCTTGATTGATAGATCTGCCTCCACAAGTTCGTGCATCCTCGACTCGACACGCTCAAGAAAATCATCATCGACTCTTGTTTCGCCGGTAATCGTACAATAATATCCCGGTCCTATTGCAAAATGCATCCGAACCTTGTCAATATTCTTATGTCCTGCCACGTCATAAACTGCTTTTACAAGAAGGAAACTCATGCTTCGTTTGTATGCCTCATGTCCAATGGGATCCGCTGTTGTCACAAAACTGATTTCACAATCTTTTTTCAGACGCTTGTGCAGTTCCTGAAGTTTTCCATCTACAAATACCAGAACAATCTCATGCTCATAATCTTTCTGGTATTCTTTTGCAATGTCGTGATATGTGATACCAGCTTCATATTCTTTCACTTCATTTTTAATTTTTACATGATACATTCTTTTCTCTTCCATCTTCCGATCCTCCCTATATCATGACTGCTTCTATAAAGCTTTCCCTATATTACTGTAAACGGATGACTCACTGGGGCTTCTATGACCTCGACTCCCAAAAGGTGTGCTCGTAAATAATTCCCCATATCGCCGATAAATATGTGCTCCACCCCATAATGTCCTGCGTCGATGATATTAAGTCCTCTTGCAAGTGCGTCAATCCCTTCATGATGACCGATATCTCCGGTCACATAGACATCAGCCCCTGCTGCAATCGCCTGATCAATATCACTTTTACCAGACCCCGGACAGATTGCTACTCGGTGAACCTTTTGCTTCAGATCGCCGAATACTTTCACTGTATCAAGGGCAAATGCTTTCTTGACTTCTTCACAATAATCTGCCAGTGAAATTTCATTTCTCTGTTCATCATTATCAGAAGCAGATGGTATCTCTCCGACACGGCCAATACCTTCCGGTTCTCCCGATTCATTTTCTCCGGTGACATCCAGTATCTGACAATTCTCAAGTTTCAGATAATCTGCTGCCAGATCTGCCATACCTTTGACATCATAATTCGTGTGCATAGCATAATAAGAAATGTCATGCTGAATCAGTTTTACTAATCTTCTGCCGATGAAATTCTGATTATTCACTTGTTTCATACCGCTAAAAATCAAAGGATGATGTGTCACCAGCATATCTGCACCTGCCAAAATTGCCTCATCTACCACTTCATCTGTAGCATCCAGTGCCACATATATTTTTGCAACTTCTTTATCATCTCTTCCTGCCAGCAGTCCGACATTATCCCAGGAAAGAGCATATCTTGGTGAATAGTCCTGTTCTATTATTTTGATAATATCTTTACATAGCATGCAATCATTCCTCTCTAATATTCACATAGTATTCAACAATGTTTTTCTTACAATGCTTTTCTTACTCTTCATAGTAAGACATTGCTTTTTTTGCTACTTCCAGTTCATGTTCAATTTCTGTCATACGCTCTTTTATCCGCTCACCATCTTTTCCGGCAAGACCGAGAAGTATATCTTCACGAATACGGATTTCACGCTTCAGATATTCATATAATATCGGATTTTTGTTTTTTAAAAGTAGTGGTCCATAAAGGTACTCCCATTCCTCTTTTTTACAATCTTCCTGCCGGTCGGCCGTCTTATGTTCACAATATTCTGGTGGTACCACCCGCATCATAGGATAATATTTCCCGTCTTCCTCTACCATATCTTCTGCTTCGAACCGAAACCCATGTTCTACAAGATATTCCCGTACTTTCTGTATCTCAGACTGAGGCTGTAAGATGCAGCCTTTTAATGTGCTGACGATTTGTTTTCCTTCTTCCAGAATGTGAATCACAAGACCGCCGCCCATTCCGGCAACGATCATCTCCTCCACTTCTTTCGGCTTTACTGCTGCCAGTCCATCCGACAGCCTTGTCTCAATCCGGTCACTCATTCCATAGCCTGCTATGTGAATTCTCGCACGTTCCAGCGGTCCCTTATTGATATCCATCGCTATCACTTTCGGTGATAAATTCTGTTCTATCAAATGAATCGGTATATATCCGTGATCTGTTCCTATATCTGCGACAGAGGCGCCCTCTGTCACAAGACCTGCTACTGCAGTAAGTCTCTTTGATAGTTCCATAGGCGCCTCTTTCTTAATCCAGATAATCTCTTAATTTTCTACTGCGGCTCGGATGACGAAGCTTTCTAAGTGCTTTTGCCTCGATCTGACGAATACGCTCACGCGTTACATCAAACTCCTTACCAACTTCTTCCAGTGTACGTGCACGTCCATCATCCATACCAAAACGAAGTCTTAAAACTTTCTGCTCTCTCTCTGTCAGAGTATCTAACACTTCATCTAACTGCTCTTTTAAAAGTGTCTGAGCTGCGGCTTCAGCAGGTACCGGAACATTGTCGTCCTGAATAAAATCTCCCAGGTGACTGTCTTCCTCTTCACCGATTGGTGTCTCCAGTGATACCGGTTCCTGAGAAATCTTTAAGATTTCACGGACACGTTCCACTGGCATATCTAATTCTGCTGCAATTTCCTCCGGCGTAGGTTCACGTCCTAACTCCTGCAGTAATTGTCTGGAAACACGGATCAGTTTATTGATCGTCTCTACCATATGCACCGGAATACGGATAGTTCTGGCCTGATCAGCAATTGCTCTTGTAATTGCCTGGCGGATCCACCATGTTGCATAAGTACTGAATTTGAATCCTTTATGATAGTCAAACTTCTCAACCGCTTTAATTAGACCCAAATTGCCTTCCTGAATCAGATCCAGAAACAGCATTCCACGTCCCACATATCTCTTAGCAATACTGACAACAAGACGAAGGTTTGCTTCTGCCAGACGCTTCTTAGCATCCTCGTCTCCCTCTGCCATACGCTTTGCAAGCTCTACTTCTTCATCTGCTGAAAGAAGCGGTACCTTTCCAATCTCTTTCAGATACATACGGACCGGATCCTCTATACTGATTCCATCCGGCACAGACAAGTCGATTTTCTCCATATCAACATCGTCTTCATCTGTCAGAACAATATCGGAATCATCAACATCATCTAATTCCTCAATTCCATCCCCATCTCCGCTTACACGAAGCACATCAATATGATTGGCCTCCAGATACTCATAAACTTTCTCCATCTGTTCTGCATCAAGCTCCATATCTGAGAAAAAATCATTGATTTCCTGAAGTTCCAGGATACTCTTATTCTTCTTTCCATGAGCAACCAGTTGTTTTAACTTTTCCCCAAATTTCGCTATGTTTTCTTCCATGTGGTGTCCATCCTCCATTATATGTTTTTATTTTATCCTTAATTAATAGAAATATGCAATTTTTCAAGGTCCTGCAACGCCCGTTTTGCTTCCATCAGCTTCTGCAATCCCTGTATATCGGTCGGATCAAGCTTTGCTGAGTGTTCTTCAATACTATTCTTCTTTACCCGGATAATTGTCTCTTTTAATGCCTTTTCCTGTTCATGTGCTGTTTTAATTTCCCGGATTCTTGTATTAAAAAGCGCTGCCACCTCACGATGTTCCTCTTCATCTGTAAAATGATTCATGATCTGCGCCGGATTGAGCTTTCCCTGTTCGTGCTGCGCATATAAAAGCTCAGCTACAGTCCGATATATCCCTTCCTGAAAATCTTCCGGATGAATATACTTCTGGATCTGTGCAAATACATTCTCATCCGATGCCATCCATGTCAACAGAATCTTCTGTGACTTTCGTGTACCATCTTCCTTATCCAGGTTCTGACTCCTTGTAGATCTCGGTCTTTCCACCGGCTTTGCAAGTCCGGTCTGAACTGCCATTCGTCCGACCAGTTTTCTCAGATCTTCACTGCCGACATGATAAGTTCCTGCAACTGCATCAATGTAGTTATTGCGCTCTATCTCTTCATCAAACTCTGTAAGCTTTCTCGCAGCTTCCTTCATAAAGTCCGTTCTGCCTTCCGGCGACGTCATATCATAATCCCGTTCCAGAATTTCAAGACTGAACATAAATCCATTCCTTGCCTTCTGGATCCGTTCTTCAAAGGCTTCTGCACCGAGATTTTTAATAAATTCATCTGGATCTTTATACGGTTCCATCCGAATGATTTTTGCCGTAATCCCAACTTCACGCAGAATCGGTCCTGCCCTCAGAGCTGCTTTCGTTCCTGCCTCGTCACTGTCATACGTCAGGTAGACTTCATTGACATACCGTTTGATAAGCGCTGCATGTCCCGGTGTCAGGGCTGTTCCAAGTGACGCTACTGCATTGGTAAATCCCGCCTGATGCAGGGAAATCACATCCATATAGCCCTCACAAAGTAGAAAATAAGGCTTTCTCGACTTTCTTGCTCGATTCAGTCCATACAGGTTCCGGCTTTTGTCAAAAATGATCGTCTCCGGTGAGTTCAGATATTTTGGCTTTGCATCACCCATGACACGGCCGCCAAATCCAATAACACGGCTGTTTACATCCATAATCGGAAACATGACCCTGTTCCAGAACTTATCGTGAACTCCGTATTTTTCATCAATACTGATCAGACCTGCCTGTGAGATCATATCGTCTTTGTAGCCTTTTGATTTCAGATACTTGTACAAATCATCACTGTACTTGTTCGAATATCCCAGACCAAATGCTTTGATCGTATCGTCACTTAGCTTTCGATCTTTTAAGTATGTAAGGGCATGTCCCCCTTGCGGCCTTAAAAGCTGTACATAAAAGTACTGTGCTGCTGCCTTATTAATCTCCAGTAATATAGCTTTTGTATCTGCGCGCTTTTTCGCCTCCCCAGAGTACTCCGGTTCCGGAAGCTCTACGCCTGCACGATCCGCCAGATATTTCAATGCCTCTACAAAAGAATAATTTTCATATTCCATCAGAAATGTGAATACATTTCCTCCGGCACCACAGCCAAAGCAATAATACATCTGCTTCTGTCTGCTGACTGAAAATGACGGGGATTTTTCATTATGAAATGGACATAATCCAAAGTAGGAGCTTCCTTTTTTCTGAAGTCTCACATAACTGGAAATTACATCTACGATATCATTTTTTGACCGGATTTCTTCCACTAATTCCTCTGGATAATACATATCTGCGTCCTTTCATTTTTCATCATCTCTTCCTCAAATCCAGAAGAAGAAACTTCCCTATTATTAATATTCGACACAAACTTTATATTTCCTTTAATTTTTCCAAGATTCTGGGATAAAAAATTCCGTAAATTTCTTCACTGCATAAGTATCCGTCATTCCTGCGATATAATCGCACACGACCTGGGACAGCTCTTCTCCCTTTTTTAACATATTCTGTGATTGCTCCGGAAGAAACTCCGGATTCTTTATATAGAATTCATATAGATTGGTAATCATATGGATTGCTTTGCCCTCTTCCTTCTTGGCAACCGGGTTACGGTAAACATTTTCAAACATAAATACACGAAGACCCTGCATAGCCTCATGAACTTCCTCAGACATCTGAATCACCGGACGATCCACACTGTTGATAATAACATTATGTACGAGTGTGTTCAGGCGTCCTTTCACCGAAGTTCCCAAAACATCCGTATATTTCTTCGGAATATCTTTTTCTCTTAAAATACCGCCACGGATTGCATCATCAATATCATGATTAATATAGGCGATCTTATCTGACAGGCGCACGATCTGTCCTTCCAGTGTTGACGGGCGTCCGCTTGTTTTGTGATTCCTGATCCCGTCAATGACTTCCCATGTAAGATTCAGTCCCCGTCCTTCCTTTTCTATAGATTCCACCACTCGCACACTCTGCTCATTGTGTTTGAAACCTCCCGGGCAAAGTTCATTGAGCGCACGCTCCCCTGCATGTCCGAAAGGTGTATGTCCCAGATCATGCCCCAGAGCAATTGCTTCTACCAGTTCCTCATTAAGCCGGAGTGCTTTCGCGATTGTTCTTGCATTTTGTGACACCTCCAGTGTATGTGTCAGCCTTGTACGGTAATGATCTCCTTTCGGAAGAAGAAACACCTGGGTCTTCTGCTTCAGTCTGCGGAACGCCTTGCAGTGCACGATCCGGTCACGATCACGCTGAAAGACCGGACGAATATCACATTCCTCTTCCTTAATCTTTCTGCCTTTTGAATTCTTACTCAATGTCGCATAAGGACTTAAATACTCCAATTCTCTTTCTTCCATCTGCTCCCGAATCGTCATAGAATCACGCTCCCGTTACTGAAAACTTATAAAAAGTTACAAACTTCTATGTTTCATTCCTACTTCA
>OLOJ01003531.1_pt1 | contig 10970 bp, 14 predicted proteins | sample 1672251 | NCBI WGS metagenome assembly OLOJ01 (sample SAMEA3136664, study PRJEB25190) | human gut metagenome | biome: human gut; feature: human-associated habitat; material: faeces | place: Austria | collected 2013 | reverse complement strand
CAGGGCAACGAAAATGAAGAGGTGGCAATCTACAGATATGTCACCAAAGGAACCTTTGATGCATACAACTGGTCACTCGTCGAAAATAAGCAGCGTTTCATCAGTCAGGTCATGACAAGCAAGGCGGTAAGCCGAAGCTGTGAGGATATCGACGAGGCAACACTTTCCTATGCAGAGATCAAGGCGGTTGCTACAGGCAATCCTCTGATCAAGGAAAAGATGGAGATTGACAATGATGTCCAAAGATTAAAGCTCTTAAAGGCATCCTATGACAATCAGAGATATGGCTTGCAGGATAACTTTATGATTAAGTACCCGAAGCTCATTAAGACAGCAACCGAAAAGCTTGCCAATGTAAGAGAGGATGTAAAGGCAAGGGATAAAGAACTGATTGATAATCCGGAATTTGCCATTACCATAGGCAAAGCAACCTACACAGAGCGTGTGGATGGAGGAACGATGATGCTTGAAGCAATCAGCAAATGCAAGACCGGAGAGACAACTGCAATAGGTAAATTCCACGGATTTGAGCTGCTTGTGGAAAAGAACTTCCTTGGCATCAATTATATGGTGCTTCGTGGAAAGACAGAGTATAAAGCAGAGCTTTCCACCAGTCCGGTCGGCAGTATGGTGAAGCTTGAAAACCTGTTCAATGGACTCCATGAGAACATTGATTTCTTAGAAAAGAAGATTGAGCAGTACCAGAATGACCTTGAAGCATCAAAGACTGAGTATGATAAGCCATTTGCATACAGCACGGAGCTGGAAGAAAAGCTGGCAAGACAGTGTGAACTGAATGCCCAGCTTGACCTTGAGAACGCAAAGGCTGTGGATGCAGACCTGAGCGGACCGGAGGAAGAAAGAGAAGCAGATGACAGGATGGAAGCTGCAGCAATTGTAGCAGAGGATAAAGGTGCTTATCAAGCGGACAGAGAGGGCAGAACACGATAGGAGAGTGAATAATATGAGCATAAGTTATCTTTGTCTTTTTCACCATAATAAAAGAATCTTTTGTGTTATATGTTATTGTTTTCGATTTTAAGTTCAAAAATTTCTACTAATCTATGTTATTTCAATTTAGATATCTTTTACCCTACGTTTTTTGAATTTGATGATTCTTTTTCTTGTTCGGCTTTTGCCGCTCCGGCATTTGCCAGTAGTAAAATGCTGTCCTGCTCTCCCGGGCTGCATTGTCGGAAGTGTTCCAGAAGTTCTTGTTCCTGATTGGTTAGGGTTGGTGGTGCTTCTGGATTAAGATCTAACAGGTAGTCACTGGATACCTCTAAGTATTTGCATATTTTTATTATTGTTTCACCATTTGGTATAGTTCCATTTTTCCAACGGCTTGTTGGAGATTGGGCAAGCCCTGTGCCTTTTGCTAATTTGTTTAGCGTTAGATTCTTTTGTTTTAGAATCTTTTCTAAATTTTCATAAAACATTTGTTCCCTTTCTAAAAAAAGTTAGACTTTTTTGTCTTTTTTTCTTGACAGTGTATCTCGAAATGTCTATAATGTAATTATGAGGTAGACATCTTGAGATACATTTTATTTTTACCTCTAGTATATCATAACTAAAAAATTTTTACATTAGGTTTTTTCATGGAGGTGCTGCTATGAAAATTAAAATGGAAATATTAAAAAGTGTCTTTGATGATCATTTACGAGATTTTGAATTAGCGGATGCTATTTATATGGCTGCTGAACGTGAATTCATTGACTTTGATCTTGATCATGGGACTTCGGAAGAAATGAAAGCCGTTAGAGAGAAACTTCATTCTGCTTGTGCTGATCGTGAGTTTTATGCTGTAGTTCTTTGTAAATATTTATTAAGTTGTAAGGATCTTATATGTTTTGAAGCTGATCCAGTTGATGCTCTGGAAGACTCTCCGGCAGCTGATCCAGTTGATGCTTCGGAAGATTCTCCGGCAGCTGATTCAGTTGATGCTCCGGAAGACTCTCCGGCGGCTGATCCAGTTGATGCTCCAGAAGACTCTCCGGCGGCTGATCTAGTTGATGCTCCGGAAGATATTTTCCCGGTGATGTCCGCAAAATGTAAACTTTGCCCGTCCTGCGTAGATGGTCGGTGTTTCTTTGTTCCGGACATTTACGACAGTGTGTTTCCTTGCCAATCCCCTGCTTGGGATGATTTTTTCAAAAGCGGCGGCTCTCGTAGCCCGGCGCCCAGAGCGCGCGCGTCTCCTTTGTAGACCCTTAGCCGCGTCTTTTCCAAACAAATCTATACCGATTGTTTGACGAGGGGGGACAACAAAGGTACATATCCGCATACTCCGTCGTCGCTTGTGTGTAAGTGTAAAAGCCGCAGTCCCATGCAGCCTTGTGCGTATCCTTGTTGTAATGCTTGTGTGCAGTCCGGGGTAACGCGCACAGCACACAGCGGATTTTCCGCCCGGGGAATCCGCTGGGGCGTTATCCCGGACTGTGCACAGCATTTCAACAGGATATGCATAGGCGGAATTGCGGCTTTTGCACTTATGCACAGCGATTGGAAGGGAGTGTGGTGGTCATGGACAGCGTGTGGAGCTACGAGAAAGTTTTCCCCAATCGGTATAGATTGGTAGCGATAGATAAGGTTATTGGTCGCGGTCATAGCCTGCGCGCGCTCTGGGCGCCGGGCTACGAGAGCCGCCGCCTATCCGACATATTGCAGGCGGCTTGGTACCTCAACAGTAACGGAAAGCTCCGGATCAACGTTGACGATCATCAAGCCGCCATCCTCGAGCAGATCAGACGCGACGCGGCTGGTTATGGGGTTGTGGGGTTTGAATGCTATGGTACTAGCGAAAAGGAGGAACATTGACAAAAAAAAGTATAGCGAAATCAGTCCGCTTGACACAAGAGGTCTTTGATTATATCGACAGCGCGCCGGGAAACGGATTTAATGAAAAATTTGAGAATATCATCCTCGAGGCGAAACGTGGAGAATCAGACCGGAAGAAAGAACTTGCGCGACTGGATAAGCAGATCGAAAAGCAACGTCGAAAGCAGACACTATTATTTGAACAACTTACAAATTTTGATTGTTTTCTTAATTCTTTTGGGGATGCACAAAAGCTTTTGCGAAATTTGAAAGATAAGCTTAATGATGTACATCTTATGGCACAGAGAATTGAAGAAGTAGAAAAGGAGATTGATTACGATGAACAAATTTAGAATTTTCTTATTTTACAGTGGACTTGTTGATATTAAGGCGCGTGAAGGTCATGACGCGGTGGAAGGTGTTTCCATGGAGTTTCTTTTCTATGGGGAACATGGGGAACAGGTTGAACCTGTGGTATCTGCGGACGGTGTTTCCGGTACCAGACGCGGTAAGTCTTTCCTTAAGGCTGACAAGGTGCATAAGGTGTCTTACGTGCCGGGGATCTATGACGGAACTTTTGAAATGACGGTTGGATCTGACGGAAAGCCGGTGCTTAAACTGACGGACGTTGATTTTGTCGCTCCGGCACTTATATCCATGAAGGATTCCCCGGATGCAGGAAACCCGAAAGGTGGTAAGTAATGTTAGTTATAGCCCGTCATAACGGGTTTGAATATATCCTTGCAACTGTTGATTCGACTGAAGCAGCACTTCCGGAAGATCATTTTCCGGATGATGCCCCGGAAGATACTCCGGAAGTAGAAGAATCTACACAGGTGGTAGACGATACCCAGCCGGAACAGTCGCAGGATATGACATATAGTTTTGTAGTGTTATTTGCTCTCGGGATAATCGCAGGACTTTTGTTCTTTTCGATTTTTTCCCGGAAGTGGGATTGAGAGGTGCGTATGATTTTTTCAAATTATCTTTTCGGCAGTTATGTAGGTTCTCTCTTGGTTGGAATAGCACTTGGTTTTACATTGGGCTTTATCGCATGGGCGATTGGCTACGTGATTTTCGCGTTAACTAAATTTTTTAAGATGGCATAGACCATCAGAAAGGAGTGTCTTATGACAACAATTTTAGCAACAGCACCAACAATGGATCTTTCTGGCATCCAGACAGCAATGACAAGTGCTTTTAAACAGGTGCAGACAGGTGCATCTGATATGATTACCGCTGCAGTCCCTTTTGCGTTGGTTATCATTGGAACTGTTCTGGCTGTTACGGTCGGAATTAAAGTCTTTAAGAAGCTGACCGCTCAGGCTTAGGCTTTCGGTCTCGGTGTTTTTTGGTTTGCAAATTAAAATAGTCACTCATGAGAGGGTAAGGGTTCGAGCCCTTGCCCTCTTTTGTATCTCAGAGGTTTAACGCTGCGTCGCTGATCCGGATGATCTGCAGAAAGATTTGAGATACATGGAAAGGGAACATCCATGACTTTATTCGAAAAAAGGAAAAAATTTGATCTTCATAAGTTCATAAACCGGATGAAAAACCGCTTCCAGCGTGTCCGGAAGTTCTGCCGTATGCATACCCTTCCTGTACTGGTTGCGGTTGGTATTATGGTATCTGTTATTTTTGCCAGCTACCAGAACGCTTATGCTACCGGGCTTGAGGAGTATTTTTACTATACATATTTTGATCTTATGAGTGGACTTTTTGCGGAAACTGGCTCGCAATTTGGTCTGAAAGATGATTATTATACAAAGTCTGACCGTGTGTCTGGTAAACAGGTATGGGATAATTTTTGTACGTGGGTGGAAAATAAAGCAAAGGTTGCCGCGCTTCCGGTTGAGGTAGTCAACAAGACGGTGTTTGATGAGTTGAAGAATCTTCCTAACACGGTTACAAGTGCCGGGGCGAAAATGTCGGAAAAGCTGTCGGAGTTGTTGGCTAAGGTTTTGCCAACTTTTGCGTCAGATACAAATAAAACTGGTAACCAATTTGATACATCGTCTGTAAAATCTGTTTATAATCAGCTTTTAGCATGGACGGATGCATCATCCGATTTTGAAAATGTTGATTATTTGTCATCTGTCGCTCAATCTGTAGTTTCCGGTTCGGTGTTGAATATTCTTATTGATTCAGCAGGACGATATATAGTTTTTTGCTCTTCTTCAAATCTTTATTTGTCTAAATCTGGTTATATTTATGTTTTAGATTCTAAGGGGAATGAAGTTCTTCCGGGTTTTTCTCAAGTTTGGGTTCAACCTTATAGTAAATCTTGTCATAAATATACTGGTTGTATATATGGTGCTACATCTTGGATAGTCCGTAATGGTTCTATTGTATCTACTGATGGTACATCTATAAATGATTATGCAAAAGTAAAAAAGGTTGATGATAACACGGTATATGTTCCGGGTGTTGGCTATAAAACTAACTGGGATATATTGAAAGACATACTTAACGACAGAGTGACAACAGACGCAGAGGAAGAAGCGTGGAATTCTCGTTACAACTTTGATAATGATAACAAGGACGATAAGGAAAAAAAGAAGAAAGACAACGAAAAAGACAAATTACCTGTTGCAATTCCTATTATTTTCCCGAACAAAAAACCGGATTCTACGGAGAAAGACAGCGAAAAGGACTCTGAAAAAGGTACAGAAGATGTTGTTCCAGGCGGTAAACCCAAGCCCGGATCATCCGAGAAACCGGATTCTACACAGAAAGACTCTGAAAAAGATAGTGAGTCCGATTCAGAAAAAGCAACTGATCCAAGTGACATTCCGCCGATAGCTGACCGTGCAGGTAACTGGAAGCGGCTTTTTCCATTTTGTATTCCCTGGGATATTATGAGCTTGATCAAGTCCATGAAAGCTGAAAAGAAAGCTCCGGTTTTTGAGTTTGAGTACACTTTTAAAGCTGTCAATTACACTTGGAAAATTAGGATTGATATGTCCGATTACTGGAAGTATATAAAGATCTTTCGTTGGGGAATGACAATCTTTTTTATCATCGGGCTTTTCTTCCTTACAGTGAAATTTACTACATTTGTTTACAAGATGGGTAGTTAGGGGGTGATTCTATGACCGCATCTATGTTACGACCGTTTTTTATTTCTGTTGCTGGAGTCGTTGTGATTGTCCTTGTCGGCTTCCTGTGTGGGATTCTTCCGGAAAGTCCTTTCCTTTCATTTATTCAGGCGGAAGAAGTAAATGATTATTTGGCAGCTATCAATTATTTTGTTCCTGTGGATGCATTTGTAACGATTGGTTCCGCGTGGCTGCTGGCTGTTGTGCCTTGGGTTGTCTCCCAGTTTGCCATTGCTGGTGTAAAGATTCTGGGTGAATGGATTCCGTTCACGTAAGAAATGTATCTCACTTTTTATGCTGCAGCTTCCTGATCGGCGCCGCAGCTATTCAACTTTGAGATACAGAAAGGGGAAAACATGATTTCTTTATATTCTGGGACTCCGGGTGCTGGCAAGTCCCTGCACCTTGCGTCCCGCCTTTTAAATTGGATGAGATATAAAAATGCTCCGATTATTGGAAATTTTCAAACGGATTTTAGCTGTATTCAGAACCCGAAAGGTCATTATCTGTACATAGATAACTCCGATCTGACAGTTGATAGGCTTATTAACTTTTCAAAAAACTATTCCGACTATGTCGGGCGCAGGGTGAAAGAAGGAGAAATTCTCTTAGTTATAGACGAATGCCAGATTATGTTTAATGCCCGGGATTGGGGGCAGAAAAACCGCGCTGCCTGGTGTGCATTTTTCACCCAGCACCGCAAGTTAGGTTATGAAGTTATCCTAGTCGCGCAGTTTGACCGGATGCTTGACCGTCAGATCCGCTCCCTGATTGAATACGAATGGATTCACAGGAAGGTTTCTAACTTCGGAATTGCTGGGAAGATCTTTTCCCTGCTCTTTGGTGGGAAGCTCTTTGTTGCTGTGAAAGTCTGGTACCCTATGAAACAGAAAGTAGGATCAGAATTTTTTATGTTTAAAAAGCGCTATAGTGGAATCTATGACACTTATGCTCTTTTTTCCGCACCAGATCAGAAACAGTTGTCTTGATTTATTTTGTGTATCTCATTCTTCCGGACGTTTCCGGCGCCTGGAAAAAGTTTTGAGATACAAGCGGAGTCTGTCGCGCCCCGGGTAAGCTGTGACGCGGGGGATCGAGGGGGACCCGCGGCGCGGCTTGCCCGGGGTGTGACCACGGGGCTGTAATACGTGGTCTGAAAATACACAACTAATTCCTGCTAAACTCTGATGAATACTGACTTTGAACCCATTTATGCAATTTCGTAGAATTGCAATTCTACGAAAAAATATTTTTACATGGAGGTGGTTATTTTGATTGACAAGTTGTATATTAAAAAATCTTTTATATACAATGAGTTTGATGAGGTTGAAAATACATACTGGTTTGATTTTAAGCAAAAAAAGTTTCTTCACAATATTGATACATTTTATTATTCCGTCAAGTTCAAAAATGATTTTACAAATGATTCTAAGGACTTGAGTGTGAAACGCTTCCGCAGGAAGTTTGATGCGATTGGTCAGGAATGGGAAAAACTGAATGACCATTCGTCTGGTGTGTCCTTTTTCTTTGATGGTCTGCCTGGTGCTTTGAACTACAAACCTTTTAGTTACGCCGGATGGTACAACATTTGTTTGGAATGTCCGGAGTTATTTGATATCTTTTTCGCTCCAAAAGTTCCGCACTCTTCTGATAATGGTGATTCAGTAACCTGTGAATGTGTGGTGCAGATTCGTAGTTATATGCTTTGGATGTATGGGGTTCATATAGCTTATGAACGTTCTTATGAGTATGTAAAATCGATTGCAGATTATTTTGGACTTGAAATTGATTTTGTCCAGGAGAACCGTGTGGACTATTGTTGGCACTCTAACTATTTAAAAAACCCGGAAAAGTTTTTCAGTCCGGAAAACTTCTATAAAATGCGTGTGGATCGTTTTAAAGATGCATTATTACATACTTCCAAAAAGGGATCAGAAGATTTTGAGATTGATTATCTTGCTATCGGAAAGCGATCTGATAAAATTTTTATTCGAATTTATTTGAAATCAAAGGAAGTAGTTGAAAAAGGTTATAAACCATGGTTTTTTAAAGTTTGGTTGTTCAATGGACTTATTAACAGATATGATATGTATTGTTATGAGTATGCATTTTTAAAACACAGTTGGAAAGCTTTAGATTATGGTCGATTGCAGTATTATGCAGAATTTGGACGTCAAAAACATTATGTTGAGAAATGCCGCAGGATTTTAACAAAAAAAGAAGATATTTCGCCGGATTCACTTCATAAGCTCGCTGATCTGCTTACTCCGCCTGTTAATTTGATTATGAATGTGGAGTTCCAGACAATGAGGAAACATACAAAAACATATGAACTTTTACCTTTCTTTGATAATTCGTCTAAGGGAGAGGGAAAACGTGTTTATGATTATTTTGACAATTGGAAACTCATTTGTGATTATCTTACAAGTAAAGTTTTACGGTTAGTTGAACCCCATGAACCCGGAAAAAATGATTCAAATAAATCTCGCCGTGATTTGTGTCCTTTCTGGAAAGCACTCCGCAGCTGTAAACTTACGGATGCATTTATACCGGATGATCAGAAATCACTTGTTAGAACGTATACAAGAAAACTGAATAGTGAAGTTGTGAAAGCTCGCGCTGTTAAATCTGCTATAACATATGGTATTTATACCCGTGGTATTAATAGTGATGATCCTTTGAGGGATTGTATTGAGGCGCTTTGTATGCTAAACGATAATGATGTTGAAGATGCAATTCGTTTTAAAACAAAGAAAATCCGCCAATTCAATTCGGATGAATTAGCGGACACAATGAAAAATGCTGTTAAGCGTTCCAGTAACCTTATGATTATTGATAAAGATACCGGAGATATAATTTTCAACTCTTAGCTTTGTTATAACATGAAAAAGCCAAAAAGTAAAGGCGAATGTTGCAAAGTGATGGTATATCTCCAGATAAGGAGGGTTTTTATGAATGTACAGATAGCTTACAATTTATTTTTAGTGGATCATGAAGCATATTGCTCTGAACAGTCTATTGTATATTATCGATTTAATGTGCAGAAATTTGTTGATTTTCTGTCTGATCAGATTGGATCAGCGCCCGATCTGATCGAGTGTGATGTAATTTCTCGGGAGTTGGTGCTTGCATATCTCTCCCAGCTCCGGGGAACCGGTTGTAAAAATACTTCTATCAATACTTATTTCAGAGCCGCAAAGGTGTTTTTAAACTATTGCATTGATGAAGGGTACTGTTCTGCTGATGTTTTGCGGAAAGTAAAATTTCTGAAAAAAGACAATGCTCCGGTGCTTCCTCTTACGCAATGGGAAGTTGATGAAATTGACGGTTGTTATAATGATAAAACAGAATCCGGACTTCGTAACCTTTGCATTATCCATTTGATGCTGGATGCTGGTTTCCGTCTCGGTGATGTGGTGTCTCTTACATTTAAGGGAATCAATTTCAAACTCAATTACCTGACAATTAAAGGTAAAGGGGATAAGTTCCGGACAGTGTTTCTTTGTCCTAAATTAAAACGGATGCTTTACCATTATTTGATCAAATACCGGGCTTACACTCCGGAAGATGATTTTCCGGTGTTTGCTCAGGTTGGAACAACTGAACCAATAACAGAAACGTCTGTGAAAATGGTTTTTGCCAGATTAAAAAAGCGATCCGGTATAGATCGGTTGCATCCGCATCTGCTTCGGCACACATTTGCAACGTCTTTTATTATTGGTGGCGGCAATTTGGAATTTTTGCGCATGATGTTGGGACATAGTGATTATGCAACAACTAAAATGTATTTACATCTCGCCCAACAAGCTAAGATGTTGCACAGCGATATATACAGATTAGATCCAGTATTTTTTCAGGCTGGGTATTAAGGAGGAATTATGGATATAAAAGAATTTACTATAACATTGGATGAATATGTAGTCGTTGATCCTGTGGATGGTTTTTGCTACTTCTGGTCAAAGTCAGAATTTGAAGCAAATCTTTTTTATAAGGTCAATTGTTCGCTTCGCGCTTCTTTGATTCATGTGTAATGTATCTCAATATTAAATGGCTGCGGCGCTGATCAGGAAAACCGGCTTTGATTTGTGAGATACATTTTGAAATGTATTACAATTTCTTTTCCTGGCTCCGGTTGCTGCAGAAAAATTGAGATACAACGAAAAAGGACTTCCATCTCTGGAAGTCCTTACTTTTTATTTATATTAAAACATATAATAAAAAGTTCTTAGTGAGACACGGGGGATTCGAACCCCCGACAACTTGATTAAAAGAAAAGTGGTCGCAGGACTACTGATTACAGCAGGGATTGCCATTATGGCAGTCCCTTTTTTCTGGCGGGCAACCGGAGAAAAACAGACAGAACAGCTCATAAGTGAATTTGAGCAGACATTGGAGGATGATTACGATGAAGAAACAGATGTGGAGGAAGAGCAAACCTCCATTAGTGAAGAGGATGAAGCCATTCTTAAAGAAGGCGGTGTTATCGGCATCATTGAGATACCGGGCATAGATATCAGGTATCCGGTAATGGAAGGAACCACAAGTAAAGTGCTTAATGCCGGGATCGGTCATATAGAAGAAACAGCAGGGATTGGGGAGAGTGGCAACTGTGTATTGTGCGGTCACAATGGCAGCAGATATGGCACATTTTTTACACCACTAAGTCAGATATCCATAGGTGATGAAGTGATGATAACCGACAAAAATGGGCTGAAGCATATCTATGAGGTAACAGAGACAGAGGTAGTAAATCCGTATGATAACAGCATCAAGACACAGAGTACAGAAAAAGAATTAACTCTTTTTACCTGTTCCCAGAAAGGAACCATGCGTTTTGTGGTCAGGTGTATTTACAAGGAGGCGGTGATGGATGAATAAGAGATACCGGTTAGGTGAGATAGAAGAGGCAGTATCGGAAATGGAGGAGTTAATCGGGCTTGAGGATGATATTGCAGAGATTGATGATGACTTTCAGATAGTCGTAAGCGGCTGGTCTGTGTATGTCGAAAGCCTGAATCTGACACTCAGACAGGGAATAGCCTGTGTATGGGATGC
>OLOJ01003511.1_pt1 | contig 11018 bp, 10 predicted proteins | sample 1672251 | NCBI WGS metagenome assembly OLOJ01 (sample SAMEA3136664, study PRJEB25190) | human gut metagenome | biome: human gut; feature: human-associated habitat; material: faeces | place: Austria | collected 2013 | reverse complement strand
ATTGTAGAAGCCGGAATAGGTCAGGACCTGCGGTGTCCAGCCACTCTCCGGAGCCGGGAAAAGGTGCAGTGCATTACGGAACTGGGCAGCAGCCAGCTTGGCACGTTCCAGATTATCCCCATCCGCCTTGTTGATGACGATACCGTCTGCCATCTCCATGATGCCGCGCTTGATACCTTGCAGCTCGTCGCCTGTACCGGCAAGTTGGATAAGCAGGAAGAAATCCACCATTGAATGTACAGCCGTCTCGCTCTGTCCCACACCCACTGTCTCTACAAATATCTTATCAAATCCGGCAGCTTCGCAAAGTACAATCGTTTCACGCGTCTTACGCGCCACACCGCCCAACGAACCTGCCGAGGGACTGGGGCGGATAAAGGATTTGGGATGAACGGAAAGTTTCTCCATGCGCGTTTTGTCGCCCAAGATACTGCCCTTACTGCGTTCGCTGCTGGGGTCGATGGCCAGCACAGCCAGCTTGCCGCCGTATTTCTCCAATACATGCAATCCGAATACATCGATAGACGTACTTTTGCCGGCTCCTGGCACACCGCTGATACCTACGCGAACGGAATTACCGGAATACGGCAGGCACTTTTCTATCACCTCCTGTCCTTTGTTCTGTATACATTATACCACCTTATAATCGTCAACAAAAGTGTAATTTTCAAAAACTTTTTTGTCTATGTTTTTGCACATTTATCACGTTTTTACGGCATTTATATCACAATTTCAGCAAAATAATTTTCTATGATATTGACAAAAAGTACATTTGTGATATAATGGATACAAGAGGTGATAAAAATGCTCATACCCCCAAGCACATTTCTGCCCAAGCGTGAGGGCGGCGTACCATATATCGCAGAGGTGCAATCCATACCCCTCTCACCCTCTGCATATTCCGTCATTATCAAGGACAAGTCCATATTTGAAACAAGCCTTTCCACTAACGGCAGCGTATCAATGTCCTCATTTCTCACAAGTATATTTGATTCAGCATATATCGCATCATTAAAATACAAAAGTGACGATAACTATAAATATATTGGTATCCCACTTCTGAACGCATTCGTAAAATGGCAGATCGAGGAGATCGATGACAGCCTTGATGATAAAAGCAAGGAGATAATAAAAAGCTATCTTATCTCAAAGCTCTCTGCAAAATACGAAAAGACCAAGACCGAAAATGCAGTGCGAGTAAGGCTCAGCATATGCCGTGACCTTTACGATACACTGAGCAGTGATGACCTTTATTATGAAAACAAAGTGTACAGCTCGACCCTAAGAAGATTTCTGAAAGCCGTGTATGAGGACTATGCCCTGCTGTCAGATTGCGAACGTGAAAGGCTCATTTTCGCCGACAATATCATAAAAATAAATGAAGTCATCAAACAAAACGGCAGCAGATATTACAGCTTCATTTACGCATATTCTAATATGTACAGCCGTGAAAAGCACCGCATAAGGCTTATCCCCTACCGTATCGTCAGCGACGAATATAAGATGTATAATTATCTTGTCTGCCTGTCCGACGAAAAAAGCGCAGGCAAAGAGTTCAAAGCCGACAGCTATCGCATAAGCAGATTGAACGGACTAAGCATTGCAGAAAAGCTCAGCCAAAAGGAATACTCCTCCGTCACCGAATACGAACGGCTGAAAGAGGGTCACGTCAAGTCCGTGAAGCACCTACTAAGCGACCCACGTTTTGGCAGTGATGAGAGCGATATCTCCAAAGTGTACCTCACCGAAAAAGGCGTTGAAATGTTCGGCAAAATACTCTATCAGCGCCCCATACTGAAAGGCAATGAAAAGCCCAAGCCCAACGCTGTCAACGAGTTCATCTCCCCGCCTATACAAGTCAAATACTATTTCAATAAGTTCGGCAAAGACGGCGTTATCCTATCCCCTAGCGACTCGTTTGAAGAAATGAGAACACTGTATGTCGAGGGGGCTGAGGCGTATAACCGAGAAGTTGAGATGTGAGAATATAAATAGTCAAGCTCTGAGAAGAGTGAATATATGAGTTTGTCTTTGTAAAATAAACCGACCCATTCGCTAGACTTTTTGACCTAGCAAATGGGGTCGGTTCAAATATCAATATCATTAAGTAAAAAAATCAAAACATAGAAGCAAGCGTAATATGCGGATCACTTTACTTTTCTGCCGTAAACCTTGCCCACTCATATTCAGCCGTCAGCGGAACTGTGCCGTCAAAGGCTTTCAGCCAGCTGTCAACGCCAATGCCGTTCCACGCATTCATCATTATTTTACCAGGTGTGACAGGCAGATTTTCCGTTGCCTTGTATGCTTCCTTTCCGTCAACATACCAAGTTATACCGTCCTCTTTCCACTCAAATGCGTAAGTGTGAAAATCCTCAGAAGCGTCAAAACCAAGATCATACATATATTCGTGCTTGCCAACACCATTGGTGTAGTAATTGAACTGCACCTTTGTTGTGTCCTTGCCAAGGACTTCAACATCTATTTCGTCCCAAGGATTATCCTCCGACGGACCTGTGTATGTAAAGAACGATGATACAACGCCGTCATTCTTTATGGCTTTCATTGAAACCTCATAAAGTCCATAGCCATAGTTTTCCTTTGAACGATACTCGCCGCCTCTGTACGCTTCGGAATCGCCCATACTGTCAATGGTAAGCTGCATTTTTCCGTCATTGAAAGTTACGTTATCTTCGCTCCACGAACAGTTGAACGGATCACCATTTGACCAGCCTGCTGAAATGGAAAAATCATTTGACGCACCCTTGCTGAAATCTGCCTCAACCGTGTATGGAGAATTGCTTTCCGTTTCCGCCTTGCTGCTGACATCTTGAGAAGAACTGCTGTCAGATGAAGCACCGCAGCCACCCATAGACATAACTATCATTGTGAGAATCGACATAGCCAAAACTTTTTTCATTTTTCATTACCTCCGAATAAATATCAGAATTTTATCTTCTATAAGTATTATAAATCAACAGATTTGATATTTATATCAGAAAAGTAATGCAAATATCAGATTGTTAATATCAACTTATATTTTCGATCTGCTTGTGCTATGCTTGTTCCAGTTTGCACGGAAAAACTGATCTCTATACTGTTTCGGCGTAAGTCCTGTCTGTTTCTTAAAGCAGGCAATAAAATGGCTGTGCGAGCTGAAAGCAAGATAATTGGCTATATCAAGCGGACTATATTCAGAATATCTCAGCATATTTTCAGCCGCTTGTATCCTTTTTGACATAATGAAATCAGAGATCTTTACGCCAACTTCCTCTCTGAAAAGCTTTGAAAGATACTGAGGAGTTATGTTCAGTTCATCAGCTATCTGATTGACGGTCACGCCCTTGTAAATATTATCGAAAATGCAGTCAAAGCACATAAGGATATGCTTCGAGTAAACGTTCTGTGACGCCGCCTTTTTCATTTGCTTTGTATAATAAACGATGACTTCTTTGTGTACAGCCATAACGCTTTCTTCATTGCGGCACTCATCACATTTATTAATGTATATATCACTTATGGTATACGCAGTTTCCGGATCAAGTCCACCCTCGATGCAAAACCTGCACAGCATAGCTATGGTTATGACAAGATGATACTTGACGTTTCTAAGTTCGTCTTTGCTGAGTCTGCCCTTTCCGTTTGTATCCAGCGGCGTATACAAACGTTTGACCGTTTCAAGGTCGCCCGCCCGCACCGCAGAGTAAAATTCCAGTTCCGTTTCATATGGTGAATGATGATAGTCATTTTCCTTTTGCATAAACTGCCGCTTAGACAATTCTCTGTTTATTTCCATAGCTTTCACCCCCTGCTTTTTAGCTTATTATATCATATTTACAGACACAAGTAAAGCTTCATATTTATAGAAAAAGGACGGCAAATCACCCTGCCGCCCTTTTTTTCTGATAATTAGATATTATTTAGCCTCTTTCATTGAAGTCATAGCCTCGTCGATAAGATAATCTATAGCCTTTTCATTTTCCTGAACGACCTGTGACCAGCTCTTTGACTCCTGCGGATTCATTGTTCCTCTTATTGCAGTATCGCAAATAGAGTTAAGGTCGGCAGATACGCCCTGTTCAAAGTCGAACACAGGGTTCTGTGCGGAAAGATCATATATAGTATCTCTCATTTCAAGCATTTCATCAGACCAGCCGTAATCGTCCTTGTACTGATCGAGGGTTATCTGATGTGCAGCCTCGTCAAGCTCTGCATAACGGCAGCATTCAAGGAAAGCTGCCACGCCCTCAGGATTTTGAGCGTTCTTTACAATGCTAAAGCCGTGTACTCTTGAAGGAATATACTGTTTATCGCTATCAGCTGAGCAAGGAACAGGAACGAACATTACCTCTCCCTTTGATACATCGCCATAGTTTACAGTTGTTGACGGAGCATTCTCAAGTGCCCAAAGTCCGATAGGATAGAAAAGCGTCAGACCTGTTGCCATTCCGCTGCCCTCTGCGTCGCCTCTGAGTTTCCAGTTATTCTCGTGCTTTGGATAAACAACATTGTTCTTCTGCAGCTCATACATCATATTCTGAGCCTTTGCTATCATAGGGTCAGAAATATTATTTACAAGCTTGCCGTCTGTGATACCGATGAGCGGCACACCGGAAGACTGCTGCAAAGCCTTTTCATAATACCAGCCGTCAAGAGCGTATTTATCGCTTTCAGCGTCAGTAAAATCAAGACACATTTCTGTGAATGTATCCCAGTTCCACTTGCCTTCTTTGAAAAGCTCAGCAGGATCATCATAGCCGTTGTCTTCCATTGTCTGCTTGTTGTATACAAAAACATATGCAGGGTCTGTTCTGATAACGCTCACATAATGCTTATCGCCAAGCATAAACTGATCTGTCGCACCCTTTATGTCTGTCCAAAGAGGCTTTGAAAGATCGATATAATCGTCGATAGGCTCTATCATTGACTTTATAGCACCCTTAGGGAAAACGTCCATATCATCAGCACCGATGAAATCAGGTGAATCATTTGACATTACAAGTGCCGCAAGATCGTCAAACTTAGTTTCCCAAGTGGTCTGCACCCAGTTTATCTTACCATTATACTTTGTCTTGAACAAAGCAAGGTCAGCGCCTATCTCCTTGTCCTCTGCCTCAGTAGGGTTGATATCCCAATGTGAAAACCACTTTATTTCGTTGCTCTTGAGATCTCTCACATCTTTCATATCATCAGCAAGTCTTTGAACTATCTGCTGCTGATCTTCCTTAAGTTTTTTGTCAACGACCTTGCTTGATGAATCACTTGAACTTCCGCAAGATGCAAATGCTGAAAGCGAGCAAACCGCAAGGGCAAATGTCAAAACTCTTTTTGCATTATTCATAGTCATACCTCCGAATATTACTTTCTTCTCTTTGCAACGATCACTGCTGTGCCGGCAAGAGCGATAACAGCAAATGCTCCGCCAACAGCCGCACCAGTTTCTGCTGCCTTAGATGTATCGTCAGATGCTTTTGAAGATGTAGCCGCTGCTGCAGAAGTCTTGCCTGCATCTGCCTTAGATGAAGAAGCGTCTTTCTTTGACGTATCAGCCTTTGAGCTTGAAGCATCAGACTTTGAATCTGCCTTTGAAGCATCTGTTTTTGACTCTCCGCCCTCGGCAGATACAACACCGAAATCAAGCGTCATTGAAAGTGTGCCGCCGTTGAAAGCGCCTTCCTTCTCCCAGCCTGCGACCTCAGGACAAGCCTTCTTTGTTACCTCGCCTGTTTCCTCATTGACCTCGTCAGTTGGTCTGATATGTATTCTTATTCCACCCTCTGGATCCTCGTCCAATGAAGTGATAGAATTAATCGAATCAAAAACCGTTGTTGTGCCGTCCTCGGCAACGAACTTTGCGTCAGATATCTTAACGTCCACAGGATAAACACCATCAGGAAGATTAGCCACCATAACGCCCATATCTCCAAGAGTTCCCTTGCCTGACATTGTCTTGTCGGTGACAACTTTGCTTATCTTATATTCAACAGTTATCTTGCCAAAATCATCAATGCCTACCCAGTCGCCCTGATTCCAGGTCCAGTCCTGACCCATATAAAAGCCCATTGCTCCGATAGAGTAATATGAGTCATTCATTTTTGAGTCCTCCTCTGACGGATGAACAACATCGCCAAGTTTTGCTGCCGAAACAGAAACTGACATCATTGTTGCTGCGAGAACCGCTGCTGAAAGACCTGCTACAAATTTCTTGATCTTCATAACCTTTTCCTCCTATTTTTCAATAAAATTTTTTGCTAAAAGCAATTTATTTTGTTGTTTCTGTATATATTATAACTATGTAAACGTTTTGTTTATATCAAAAATGTAACATAAATATCATAAAAGTGTTTAATATCGAATTTATGAAAGATTATAAATATATGAAAACAGACCCACTTGATATTCAAGCAGGTCTGTTTATTCGGAAGTTATTATAAGAAAGTGACTATGAATTATTATGTTTATATTATACGCTTTGTTTTAAAACTATTATATCAATATTCAATTATTTATATCAAATAATTATCGTAAATAGAATTTTATGAGCAAACATCAATTTATGAAACTAAGCATAAAAAAACAAGCTCGGCGAACGTGACCGAGCTTGTCCAAAAATGGAGTTATATTAAGAAATGATCTATTAAAGATACTTTACCAGTTCATCAAGAACACTGTCAAGATGTCCGTCAATAAAGCCATAGTCAACGCCCTTGTATGACCAAGCCGCTCTTCCGATAGAACATTTCTCAAAGGCACTGCTTATATCCTTGTACCAGTTAAGAGTATTTTCAGCAGATGCAAGATTTATAACACCGTATTCTCCACAATACATAGGAACATTTCTTTCCTCTGCGACCCTTACAGCCTCAGCAAATCTTCCCATAAAATAATCAGGCGTAAATTTCTCTGTCTTGACCTCCTCATATGTCTGCATATATTCAAGACCAAGACGCTTTATCTCAGTTCTGTATTTTGGGACGCTTCCCGGATAATCTATCCTGAAATCTCCTGGCATCTCATCTACCCAATAGGCAGCCTGATGAGTGAAAAGGAATGGGTCATAGCAATGGAAAGTATAAACTATATGCTCGTCATAAGGCTTATCAAGGTCTTTCATTGAATCTATAGAGTTGTTCCAGTAGCTGCCCACAATGATATTTATATCAGCACTATATCTTCTAATAAGCTTTATGGCATTTTCAACGATAGCATTCCACTTTTTGCTGAACTTAGGGTCAGTTACCTCATTGAGAAGTTCAAAAGAGACCCTGTCAGAATATTTGCTGAAACGCTTTGCAAACTCTTCCCAAAGGTCATAGAATTTCTTCTGAAGATCAGCGTTATCAAAGAATCCGCTTTCAGCCTGAGCCTTGTCAAAGAAAAAGCCCATCGTCTTATGGAGGTCAAGTATCATATTGATACCGTTATTTCCGCACCAATCGATACACTTCTGAACATAGTCGAAGCCGCTCTCTATAAAGCCGTTTTCGTCCTGAAAGATATTATAATCCACAGGCACTCTAACGTGGTCGCAGCCCCAGCCCTTTATACGCTTGATGTCCTCCTCTGTAATAAAATTATCAAGATGTTCCTTACTGTAATCGCATTGTGACAGCCAGCCTCCGATATCGATGCCGTGCATATAGCCATTAAATCTTCTCATATTTTTTACCGTCCTTTCTGATTCTAGTTTTGTTTGCAACTATATCGTAGCACTATACGGCCGGAAATTATATCATAATTTTAATATTCGTGTAAAAAACGTAATGTTATTATGATGTTTTAAATGTATTTTGATAATTATATGTCTTCTCTCCAATAGTTATATGTCCCGAGCTTCAAGTTTCGGGCCTTTTCGTGCGATCTATTACATGGTGAAGGCTATATCTCCGCACAAAAACTTGTCAACGACCGCAAATTGCAAAATTTACACTTTGTTTACAAAATGTAATCGTTATCCTAAGCAGCCAGCTTAACAAATTGTGGAAATAATGTGGTATAATGACATTGTGAGAAAAATAGTGCAAAACAACACATATGTTGAAAGGAAGTAGTATAAAAATGAAAAATAAGGCTATTATAACGCTAATGCTATTAGCAACTATTGCATTGACTTCTTGCAAAGGAAATGAAAACAATAGTGTTACAGACAGCTCAAACCAAGATTATAGCACCAGTTCACAAATAACCACAAGTGTTGAAAATGAAACAGAAAATACAGAAACATCACCCGTTAGCGAACAAAATGCACAAACGACAGAGGAACATGGCACATATACCTCATATGAAATTCTGTCATTCAGTGCAATTCAAGGTGCAGTGATTACTGACCTTAAATACAACGACAAAGGATATCTTTCAAGTTGTTCATATTCATACAAATGTGAGGCTTGTGGAACCGTACAGTCCGGTATTCACGGTACATATTCGAGTGATAGAGGATCATTTATATGTCAAAATTGTGGTAACAATCAAAAAGTTGAAGTCAAAGCAATAGAAGATTGGGTTGAAATCCCATACTAAATATATCATTTAAGAAAGAAGATGTTAAAACATGAAACAAATCGTATGCGAAGTTTGCGGTAGCAATGGTTTAATCAAAGAGGACGGCTACTTTATCTGTCAGTATTGCGGTACAAAATATTCGCTTGAAGATGCAAAGAAAATGATGATTGAGGGTACTGTCGATGTATCGGGCAGTACAGTAAAGGTGGATAATTCTGCTTCAATAAAGAATTTCTACACTATGTCAGCCAGTGCCTATGAAGCCGAAAACAAAGCAGAAGCAGAGAAATATTGTAATAAGATAATTGAAATTGAACCTGAGAACTACGAAGCATGGTTTTTGAAGGGCAAAGCAGCAGGTTGGCAGTCAACTCTTGCAAATCTTAGAATCGAAGAGAGCGTACAATGCTTTTCTAAAGCAATTGACTATGCACCTGATGATAAAACTGAAGAAATCAAAAAACAAGCTGCTGATGAAATATCCAATCTTTCTATTGCATTAATCACACTTTGCTGCAATAATTTCATGAAATATCCTGATACATCTAATGCTAAATCTATTTTAAGTAACACCATTAATACGCAAATGTATGCAATCCAACTTATGAAAAAATGTGGAATTAAAGCCACTGAATTTAATAGTAAGATTGCCTCACTTATATGTATTGCAGAGTACAAAGCATGGCCGAACATTTATGCTAATTATCTAGGTGATGGACATCCAAATAAATTTGCATGGGAAACATTTAAGACAACTTGCTTTGATTGTATTGCATTGCTTGAATTGGCTGTGAAGATTGATGATAAGTTCAATAAAAGTAACATTCAACGCTATAAGAACCTTATCGTGACTACAGAAATTCTTATCAAATCTTGTTCTTGGACAAAACAGTATGCTAATGGCGTTTCTTATTGGTTTAAGGAGTGTTCTCTAACTGATGAAGCAAAAGAAAAGAATATTGATAAAATAATGGGCTATCATCAAAAAATCAAAGAACTTGATCCAGAGTATATAATTCCTAATAGACCAGGTGTAAAGGACTTGACGAAGAGTAAGGGTGGCTGTTACGTAGCCACTTGTGTATATGGTTCTTATGATTGTCCAGAAGTATGGACACTGCGCCGTTATCGTGATTATACACTTGCAGAAACGTGGTATGGCAGAGCATTTATTCGTGCTTATTATGCCACAAGTCCAACAATTGTTAAGTTATTTGGAAATACTAAATGGTTTAAGAAAATGTGGAAAGGAAAACTTGACAGAATGGTTGCAAATTTACAATCTAAGGGTGTAAAGAACACTCCATATAATGACAAAAAATAGTAGTTCAAAGGCGCTTTCAGAAGCATTGATGCAGTGCAACCCTGAAGCAATAAAGCAAAAACTTGATCGTGTCATTAGTCTCCAAGGTGAAATGATCGTACAGCAAGCACAGCAAAGTGCCGCTCTTTACGAACAAAACCAGCGGATACTTGAAACAGCACAGGCAACAATGAACAACACCGCAGTTGCAGCAAAATATGCTCAAATATCTGCAACAAATGCTGCTGTTACAGTAAAACTTCAAGAAAAAAATCTTGCATATCAAAAAGCCGATTATTGGCTCAAGTAAGTCTAACAGTACATATCAAAAAAAGCGAGCCTCACAAGCTCGCTTTTTTTCCTGCATAAATTCCCCACCTCTGCAAATAATATTACTGCAATTTTGAAAAAACAACGGAGGTCATAAATATGAAAGCAACAGGAATTGTCCGCAGGATCGATGATCTGGGCAGGGTTGTGATTCCAAAAGAGATACGAAAGACACTGCGGATCAAGGAAGGAACGCCACTGGAGATTTTTACAGACAGGGAAGGACAGATCATCCTGAAAAAATATTCGCCCATTGGAGAGCTGAATACGTTTGCTGCGGAATATGCAGAAGCGCTGGTACAGACCACCGGACTGACTGCCTGTATTACAGATCGTGATCAGGTCGTGGCGGCATGCGGCAGCGGAAGCCGGGAACTGGAAGGAAAAGAGATCAGTTCTGATCTGGATGCAGTCATTGCCGGCAGGAAAGGCAGAATGGTCAGTCAGGACAGCAGGGAAAATATATCAGTCATTTCCGACGCTATGGATTCATTTTGCCAGAAAATGATACAGCCGATCCTGTGTGCGAGTGACGCTATTGGAGCAGTGATCCTTCTGACTAAAAGTGAAAAAACAGCACTGGGAGACACAGAACGTGCCCTTGTCCGCACAGCAGCCGGTTTTCTTGGCAGACAGATGGAGCAGTAAAATTGCATCAGATGTACAGAAAAATGTGTGAAGATCAAGATATAAACATCAGATGCAGATGCCAGGAGCTGCAGATCAGGGAGGGTGCGGACACCGGGAAGGAAAGCAGTGGTATTCTTCCAGAGTCAGATTTGTGATAGTGAGCCAGGAAGCCAGAGGTTTGGTCACATAGCGGATGTGCCATGGCTCGTAAGGGATGCCGGTGATCTCCTCTTTGTTTTTGGGGTACCGGAGG
>OLOJ01003505.1_pt1 | contig 11027 bp, 9 predicted proteins | sample 1672251 | NCBI WGS metagenome assembly OLOJ01 (sample SAMEA3136664, study PRJEB25190) | human gut metagenome | biome: human gut; feature: human-associated habitat; material: faeces | place: Austria | collected 2013 | reverse complement strand
TAAGACAAGATGATATATTAGCAATTGTTGAATAAAAAGGAGGATAATTATTATGGCTAAAATGATTGAATTTGGAGAAGAAGCAAGAAGAGCTATGCAATCTGGTGTTGATAAGCTAGCTAATACAGTAAAGGTTACATTAGGACCTAAAGGAAGAAATGTTATATTAGATAAGAAGTTTGGTTCACCATTAATCACAAATGATGGTGTATCTATAGCAAGAGAAATAGAATTAGAAGATCCATATGAAAATATGGGTGCACAATTAGTTAAGGAAGTGGCAACAAAGACTAATGATGTTGCTGGAGACGGTACTACTACTGCTACTCTTTTAGCACAGGCTATAATAAGAGAAGGACTTAAGAATGTTACAGCTGGTGCAAATCCAATACTTATAAGAAGTGGTATAAGAAAAGCTGTGGATGTGGCAGTTGAAGAAATAAAGAATATATCAAAGCCAGTAGCTGGTAAGGAAGATATTGCAAGAGTTGCAGCCATATCAGCAGCTGATGAAGAAATAGGAACTCTTATTTCTGATGCTATGGAGAAAGTAGGAAATGAAGGAGTTATCACTGTAGAAGAATCTAAATCTATGGGAACAGAATTAGATGTAGTAGAAGGTATGCAATTTGATAGAGGATTTATTTCAGCATACATGGTTACAGATGTAGATAAAATGGAAGCAGTATTAAATGATCCATATATATTAATAACAGATAGAAAAATATCTAACATACAAGATATATTACCTATACTTGAGCAAATAGTTCAACAAGGTAAAAAATTATTAATAATAGCTGAGGATGTAGATGGAGAAGCATTATCTACATTAGTAGTTAATAAATTAAGAGGAACATTTGAAGTTGTTGCAGTTAAAGCTCCAGGATTTGGTGATAGAAGAAAAGCAATGCTTGAAGATATCGCAATCCTTACAGGCGGTCAGGTAATCAGCTCTGATCTTGGTCTGGATCTGAAAGATACTACAATGGATATGCTTGGACGTGCAAAATCCGTTAAGGTTCAGAAAGAGAACACCGTTATCGTGGATGGTGCCGGAGACAAGGATAAGATTCAGGGACGTATCAAACAGATCCGTGGACAGATCGAGGAGACCACTTCTGAATTTGATAAAGAAAAGTTACAGGAAAGACTTGCAAAGATGGCAGGCGGTGTCGCAGTCATCCGTGTCGGTGCTGCAACAGAGACCGAGATGAAGGAAGCAAAGCTTCGTATGGAAGATGCATTAAATGCTACCCGTGCAGCAGTCGAGGAAGGTATTATCGCAGGTGGTGGATCTGCATACATCCATGCATCCAAGAAGGTTGCAGAGCTTGCTGATTCCTTAGAGGGAGATGAAAAGACCGGTGCGAAGGTTATCTTAAAGGCACTGGAAGCTCCTTTGTATTACATCGCTGCAAACGCAGGTCTTGAAGGTGCTGTTATCATCAATAAGGTAAAGGAATCTGCACCGGGAACCGGTTTCAATGCAGCTACCGAAGAGTATGTTGACATGGTAGAATCCGGAATTCTTGATCCGGTTAAGGTTACAAGAAGTGCCCTGCAGAATGCAACATCCGTTGCTTCTACATTACTTACCACAGAGTCTGCTGTTGCAAACATTAAGGAAGATACTCCTGCAATGCCAGCTGGTGGTGCTCCGGGAATGGGCGGAATGATGTAATCGGACATAACCGTTGCGTTATAAAGTAAACATAGTATCAAAAACCATGTGAAATAGATATGAAAAGCCTTGAAAATCAAGGCTTTTCATTTTTTTTGTCCTATGATATGATAGTAAAAGCGTAACGGTTCAAAGACAAAGGAACCGTTTGGAAAAACAACGAAAATCAGGAGTGGAAAAAATGAGTCGAGTGATTGTTGTAACGGACAGTAACAGTGGTATTACACAAAGCGAGGCAAAAGAACTTGGCGTAGTGGTAATGCCGATGCCTTTTTATATTAACGGACAGATGTTTTATGAAGATATTGACCTGACACAGGAGCAGTTTTATCAGAAACTCAAAGAGGGCGGAGAGATCAAAACCTCCATGCCGCTGGTTGGAGATGTGACCGATAAATGGGATGAACTTTTGAAAGAATACGATGAAATTGTATACATACCGATGTCTTCGGGCTTAAGCAGTTCCTGTGAGACGGCATATATGCTTTCCCAGGACTATGACGGAAAAGTACAGGTAGTCAATAACCAGCGTATTTCCGTAACAATGCGGCAGTCCGTGCTCGATGCCAAAATGCTGGCAGAGCAGGGAAAAGGTGCAGAAGAAATCAAAGAGATTCTGGAAAAAGAAAAATTTGAATCCTCCATATACATTATGGTTGACACACTGGAGTATCTGAAAAAAGGCGGACGTATCACACCTGCTGCAGCAGCACTGGGAACCTTACTGAAACTGAAACCGGTATTACAGATCCAGGGAGAAAAGCTGGATGCATTTGCAAAGGCACGTACGGTAAAACAGGCAAAAACAATCATGACCGAGGCTATGAAAAACGATTTTGAGAAGCGTTTTCACAGCCCGGATGGGGAGAAGATGAATCTGGAACTGGCCTATACATTTGACACTGCAGCCGCTGAGGCATTCAAAGAAGAAGTGCAGGCTGTCTTTCCGGACAATGAGATCGTCATGCAGCCACTGTCATTATCCATTGCCTGTCATATCGGACCGGGAGCACTTGCGATCGCATGTTCCAAAAAGATTGAAGCGTAGCAGGAAGTTTTTGGGAACTTTTATATGCTAACAAATTAAAGTTTATGACTTGTAATTTCAGTGGGAATCCTTTATAATCATAAAGTAAAAACGGATGGGTTTTTACACCTGTCCGTTTTCGTGCGTAAAAAAGTGCGCACGGAAAGTTAAAGCAGACATACAGGAGGAATAAAAGATGGTTAAAGCAGTTGTTGGCGCTAACTGGGGCGACGAAGGCAAAGGCAAGATTACGGACATGCTTGCAAAGCAGGCCGATATCATTGTACGTTTTCAGGGAGGTGCGAACGCAGGACACACAATCGTAAATGACTACGGAAAGTTTGCATTACATACACTTCCGTCCGGAGTATTTTACAGTCATACAACGAGTGTGATTGGAAATGGTGTGGCACTTGATATTCCGCGTCTTTTCAAAGAGATTAAGTCCATCACAGACCGCAACGTTCCGATGCCAAAGATTCTTGTGTCCAACCGTGCACAGATTGTGATGCCGTATCACGTACTGTTTGATCAGTACGAGGAGGAACGTCTGGGAGGAAAATCTTTCGGATCGACAAAATCTGGTATTGCTCCGTTTTATTCAGATAAATACGCAAAGATCGGTTTTCAGGTAAGTGAGCTTTTCGACGATGAGCTGTTAAAGGAAAAGGTAGTCCGTGTTGCAGAGCAGAAGAATGTAATCTTAGAGCATCTGTATCACAAGCCACTGATTGATACTGATGAATTATTAAATACATTACATGAGTACCGCGATATGGTAGCTCCATATGTATGTGATGTTTCCTTATTCCTGGACAAGGCACTCAAAGAAGGAAAGACGGTTCTCTTAGAAGGACAGCTTGGAACATTAAAAGATCCGGATCACGGAATTTATCCAATGGTTACCTCATCTTCCACACTGGCTGCATACGGTGCAATCGGGGCAGGAGTTCCGCCATATGAGATCAAACAGATCATTACCGTATGTAAGGCATATTCTTCTGCTGTAGGTGCCGGTGCATTTGTAAGTGAGATCTTCGGGGATGAGGCAGATGAACTCCGCCGCCGTGGTGGAGATGGTGGAGAGTTCGGTGCAACCACCGGACGTCCGAGAAGAATGGGATGGTTCGACTGTGTGGCCAGCAAATATGGCTGCCGTCTGCAGGGAACAACCGATGTGGCATTTACCGTACTTGATGTATTAGGATATCTCGATGAGATTCCGGTATGTACCGGATACGAGATCAACGGAGAAGTGACAACCGAATTCCCTGTGACCAGTCTCTTGGAGAAGGCAAAGCCGGTACTCACAAAGCTTCCGGGATGGAAATGTGACATCCGCGGTATCAAGAAGTATGAAGAACTTCCGGAAAATTGCCGCAAGTACATTGAGTTTATCGAGGGACAGATTGGATATCCGATCACCATGGTTTCCAACGGACCGGGAAGAGATGATATCATTTACCGTGAGTCTTCTCTGAACAAGTAATCGAAACAAGTAACAGAGCCTGTAAAAAGCAGCGAATCGAATCTGATCCGGTTTGCTGCTTTTAGAGTATAAGAAAGCCTATGCAGATAGAAGTAATAATTGAAAAAAAATCACATAAACTTGATGCAGAAGAAGGAAAAACCATTTTAGAGACACTTCAGGAACATGGAATCCATGTGCTGACAGCGCCATGCGGCGGCAGGGGAAGATGCGGAAAGTGTACCGTAGAGGTGGAACATATGGGAGAAGTACTTGCCTGTATGACAAAAGTAACCGATGGGATGCGCATCACAATTCCGGAGGTGCAGCTTCGCGCACAGAAGTCTAAAATTGCAGAAAACGGAACTGTCACACATTATCCGGCGGATGACGGAGAAGGGCTGGATGCGGCATGCGATATCGGCACGACGACGGTGGTCTGCCATCTGATCGATGGAAAGACAGGAGAAAAGCTGGCAACGGTCAGTGAACCAAGCGCACAGAGAAGTTTTGGTGCAGATGTGCTTTCACGTATTCAGGCAGCCGAAGCAGGAAAACTGGAAATATTAAAAGAACAGATTATTTTTCAGATCGCACAGATGCTTCGGACACTGCAGAAAAAAACAGGGAGAGGGGAACAGATTCATCGTCTTGCCGTGGTGGGAAATACGGTAATGTGTCATCTGTTTGCGGGAATTTCGCCTGTTTCCATCGGGGTGACGCCGTTTATGCCGCAGGAATTCTTTGGAAAAGAGTATACCGGAGAGCAGCTTGGACTTACGGATTGCAGATCGGTATACATAGCACCGGCGGTTGCCGGATTTGTCGGAGGGGATATTACTTCGGATCTTTTGGCAGTGATGCAGAAGAACCCCAAAGAGAAAGTGCTTCTTCTGGATATTGGAACGAACGGAGAGATGGCGGTCGGAAACGAAGAGCAGATTTACTGCTGTGCCACGGCGGTCGGATCTGCATTTGAAGGTGCGGAGATGGCGATGGGAATGCCGGCAGCGGTCGGAGCAATATCCCATGTCTGGCTTGACCAGCGGAGAATCCGGGTGCAGGTAATCGGAAACGAGGAGGCATGTGGTATTTGCGGTTCCGGTCTGATTGATGCACTTGCGGTAATTTTAGAGATGGGGCTTCTTGATCACACAGGATTGTTAAAGCAGAAACAGTCGGTCTCAGTTGCTTACCGGAAATATCTGGGAGAATATGCCGGACAGCCATGTGTCTGGCTGGCACATAAGGTATGTGTGACGCAGGAAGATATCCGGGGACTACAGCTTGCAAAGGCAGCATTTGCAGCCGGAATGCGGATTCTGCTGCAGGATAGCCACACTCCGTATGAACAGCTGGATCATGTCGTTCTTGCTGGTGGTTTTGGCAGCTATCTGAAAAAAGAATCGGCAGCGGCGATTGGACTGATTCCAAAGGAATTACTTCCGATTACGGAGTCGGTTGGAAACGCGGCCGGAGAAGGTGCGGTATCCGCAGCTATTTCCCAAAAAGCAAGAGAGCAGCTTTTAACAATCCGGAAAAGTATGCATTATATAGAGCTGTCTACCCATCCGGATTTTTCGCAGGAATATATGGATCAGATGGATTTTGACGAAAGTAAGCGATAGAAAGGGAAAAAATGATAGAACTGATTGAGGTATTAAAAGCCGTTTTATTTGGAATTGTGGAAGGCGTGACCGAGTGGCTTCCCATTAGCAGTACCGGACACCTGATTCTGTTGAATGAAGTGGTCAAACTGAAGGTAAGTGATGAATTTTACAGCATGTTTGAGGTCGTAATCCAACTGGGGGCGATTCTTGCAGTCGTTGTTTTATTCTGGAGTCAGATCTGGCCGTTTGGAAGAAAAAATAACGTGGCACCTTTGGCAAAACGGGGACCGGGCGCATGGATCAAAACAGATATTTTTAAATTGTGGTTTCATATTCTGGTTTCTGTCATTCCGGCAGCGGTGATTGGTATTCTCGCGGATGACTGGGTGGAGAAACATTTTTACAATTACCAGATGGTATCTGTCATGCTGATTCTGTTTGGTATTGCGTTTATTCTGATTGAGAATTCCCATAAAGGGAAAAATGTCAGAATCCATACGCTTGCGGATATCGGTTATGATACGGCACTTTTTATCGGCCTGTTTCAGCTGATCGCTGCGATCTTTCCGGGAACCTCCCGGTCCGGTGCAACGATTGTCGGAGCACTTTTGATCGGGGTGTCCAGAACTGTTGCGGCAGAGTATACGTTTTTCCTTGCCATTCCGGTTATGTTTGGTGCCAGTATCCTAAAGATTGCAAAGTTTGGACTGGATTTTTCGACATCTGAGGTCATTATCCTGTTTGTGGGATGTGTCATTGCATTTGTGGTTTCCCTGATCGTTATCCGTTTTCTGATGGGATATATTAAAAAACATGATTTCAAGGTGTTTGGATATTACAGGATCATTCTTGGCATTTTTGTGCTGGCGTGTGGATTTTTAGGAGCATTACATGCTTAAACTATATATCCGGCCGGTCTGTTTCCAGCGTCCGGAAGAAGAGGCGGATTCGCTGTCTCTTCTTGTGGAGAGCCGCAGGGAGAAAGTAAGAACAATAAAAGGAAAAGAAAACCGCAGCAGATCCATTGCGGCGGGTCTTCTGCTCCGGCATATGCTGCTGGAAGAACAGATCCCTTATGCCGAAGAATCTTTTGGGCTGGAAGGACATGGAAAGCCGCGTCTGAAAAAAGATGGGGTTTTCTTTAATTTAAGCCATGCGGGAGCATACGCAGTGGGAGCACTGTCGGATGTCCCGGTAGGTGTGGATGTGGAACAGCAGAACCGTTTTTGGCTGGAAGCCCGCAATCAGAAGCTGGCAAAGCGGATATTAACGGAAGCGGAATGGAACTGGTGGAAAGATGCCGGGGATGATCCGCAGGAACTGCTCCGGTTCTGGACAAGAAAAGAAAGCTATGTGAAAATGACCGGGGAAGGAATGACAAAGGCATTTCATACCGTGGATACCCTGCATGGGAAATACTATAAAGAAATTCCGTTGGGAACGCCAAAAGACAGATATCTGATCAGTGTCTGTACGCAGGAAGATAGGACTTGCGATTTTGTATGTAAAATGTTAGATTAATATCTGGAGGCAGAATATGCATGATGAATTAACAAAAAAGGATATTGAAAAAATGGAGGCAGAGATCGAGCACCGGAAGCTGGTGGTTCGGAAGGAAGCCCTCGAAGATGTAAAAGAAGCACGTGCCCAAGGAGACCTGAGCGAAAATTTTGAATATAAGGCAGCCAAAAAGTTTAAAAACGAAAATGAAAGCCGTATCCGTTATCTGGAAAAAATGATCAAGACAGCAGTGATTGTTTCTGAAGACTCTCCGGAAGATGAAGTTGGAATGAACAATACCGTCGATATTTATTTTGAAGAGGACGATGTGACGGAAACATATAAACTGGTGACAACAGTCAGAAGCAATTCACTGAAAAATCTGATCAGCCGGGAATCACCGCTTGGCGCAGCTATTTTCGGGCATAAAGCCGGAGATCGCTGTGAAGTTCATGTAAATGATAATTATTCCTATTTTGTACAGATTAAGCGTATTGTCAATACTGTGGATGACGGCACAGATGAGCTTCGAAAATTTTAACAACAGGAGACAAAAATAAAATGAAAGTATCGGAAATTTTAAAGAAGAATGAGGTGACCATCTCATGTGAGATTTTTCCACCAAAACAGGGAGCACAGCTGCAGAATTACAAGGCAATTGCAGCAGAAATCGCAAAATTAAAACCGGCGTATATCAGCTGTACGTATGGAGCAACCGGCGGAACGAGTGATTATACCGTAGAGATCGCAGATGCGATCAACTCTTATGGGGTGCCGGCAATCGCACATCTGACCTGTGTCTCTTCCACAAGAGAAAAGGTACATACCGTAATCAGTGAGCTGAAAGAGCGCGGAATCGAAAACATCCTTGCACTTCGCGGGGATATTCCGACAAACACGGATTTTCCGCTTCCGGATCAGTATCACCATGCGATTGAACTGATCCGCGAGATCAAAGAGGCAGGAGACTTCTGTATCGGCGGTGCATGTTATCCGGAGGGACATCCGGAGGCTGCCAATATGAATGAAGATCTGGATCATCTGAAAGAAAAAGTGGATGCAGGCTGTGAATATCTGACCACACAGATGTTTTTCGACAATAACATTTATTATCGTTTCCTATATAAGGCACTTGCTAAAGGAATTGATGTTCCGGTGACTGCCGGAATCATGCCGGTTACCAATGCAGCACAGGTGAAGAGAACGATTTCCCTGACCGGAAATCTGGTTCCTGCCAAATTCTTAAGCATTGTGGATCGTTTTGGGGACAACCCTGCAGCCATGAAGCAGGCAGGAATTGCCTATGCAACCGAGCAGATTATTGATCTGATTGCCAATGGAGTCAACCACATTCATATTTATTCCATGAATAAACCGGATGTCGCAGCGGCAATCATGAACAATCTGTCACAGATTTATGTGAGAGAGCAGGCATAAGAATGAAGAAAAAGGAAGAACAGCTGGTCCGTAAAGTGACCGATATGATACAAAAAACGCGGGAAGGAAAACTGCACTGGGATATTCAGTGTCAGACCACTGAGTACAACGATCCGGCGAAGAAACCAGTGGAAACCGAAGAGGGAGAGACCTGGGTGATAGATGAGTGTTTTGTTTCCTATCACTGTATGGATCAGGAAAAAGAATTTCTGCTGGTTTCTTATGAGCAGATCTACACCTGCGGAGAGAAAAAGAAGTCCTGCAATTTGATTTTTCTGCCACCGCTTGGCATCCGCTTCTTCGATGTGGATGTTTTAGCTCCGTATGCAGTGGAGGCGGATCAGATGCTGATCTACGAAGTACATATGCTGTGGCTGACCGTGCTGGAGCAGTATAAAAAAGATCCACAGAGCATGGAACTGGATGTGACAGGGCGCGAGCTGGTACTGCAGCAATAAAAATGATTATACAATGTGTATAATAAGTTAAAAAAACCTCTGGAATTTTTAGACAAAATTTCCAGAGGTTTTTTGGCAGTTTTTCCAACTTTATTTCGTATACATTTTCAAGTATAATGAAAAACGAAAAAACCCGAAAAATCATTCAAAAGGAGGAAAAAATGGGAGAGAGAAGGTTTTCAACAAAGAACCGTTTTGTAAGTTTTTTACTTGCAATTGCGATGGTTCTGACACTTTTGCCGATTGGGGCGGTACAGGCAAAAGCAGAAGGCAGCAGACAAATTATTATGCACTTCAAAAATTCTACAAATTGGGAGGCTGTTTATACGAAAATAGCCGAAGGAAATAGCTGGACGGCTGTTGATGGTTATGGTTATGCAAATAGCTGGCCAGGAGCTGAAGTAGAAGAAGATTCAGAAAATGAAGGCTGGTATAGCTTTACAATTAGCACAAATTCAGATGAGGAATTCCATTGTATATTTAATAATAAAGGAAATGGAAAACAAACAGATAATATTGGATTTACGGAAAATGGTTCTAAAGTAGAAAAGTGGGTTACTGGCGAAAAAGGGGAAACGGTAATCAGTGAAAAGAAACCGGAAGGGTGGACGGAATCTACAAGCAGCGCACCAGTAAAACCGGTTATAAAAGTACAGAGTCCGGTTGTACATGAGGATCGTACCGTTACATTTAATCTGGATGCAACAGGCGAATATAAAGATGCAGAAGATGTTCGGCTTATGGGAACTGTCGCAGGAACGAACTGGGATAATGGATTATCAATGGAAAAGGAAGGAGATAAATTTACCGTAACAGTTCAAAAACAAAATCCTGGAATATATGCGTATAAGTATAAAATTGGGACGAACTGGATCACAGACCCTGCAAATGATGCCGTGACAGGCGACAATAGTAGATTAGTAGTTCCGGGGCTTGAATCAAAAAATCTGGAAGCTTTGGCTGGTAAGAATTTCGAACTTCCGAAAACATTAAAGCTTTATAACAACGATGGAACAAGCAGTGATGAAAATGTTTCATATACATTAAAAGACCTTTCTTTAAGTGATAAGGTTACATTGACAGATAAAACCATCAATGTGAAAAAAGGCAGTGGAATAACAACTGTTGAGTTAACCGCAACTGCTGGTAATGAAACGTCAGATGTTATTGTTAATGTTGTGGAAAAACAGTATAAAGTAACGATTTATATGTATTCTCCAGATTTTGAAATGAAAGCTGGTGTATCTGATGTATATATATATAATAAAAATGGTGCTGAAAAGGAATTTGTTCCTTTAAATAATACGATAGAAGACACAGAAAATAATGTGACTTGGTTACAGGGAACAACTTATGTTTCGTTTAATTCGCTTGGAATTATTGGAAAACCAGTGGCGGGATCAACTTCATGGAATGGACAGGACGGAAATAGGTATTACGTTATTGACGAGAAAGAATCAGAGGTAACATTATGGTATGTGTTTGGAAAGACTCCAGTTACCGAAAAACCTACCATTACCAAAGAAGATCCAAGATATTTTTATCTGGAATATGAAAATGATACTTTAACAACCAATCCGGAGTTTTATTCGTGGACTACTGGTTTTGCGGCAGAATTGAAAAAATTTGAATCCGCAGGAGCTGGAAAATGGAAAATTAAGGTTCCGGTAAAATCAAGCTGCACAAAAGTTGATTTCGTTATTGCACTGGATTCTTCTGGTAAGGACTGGGTCAAGGATGGTGGAGATCATTCTATTGCATTTCCAGAGGATCAGAATGTTGTATGTGCGAACATGAAACAGGGCGAAGAACCTGTATTAGGTGCTCCATACAATAAGGGATATGA
>OLOJ01003500.1_pt1 | contig 11039 bp, 9 predicted proteins | sample 1672251 | NCBI WGS metagenome assembly OLOJ01 (sample SAMEA3136664, study PRJEB25190) | human gut metagenome | biome: human gut; feature: human-associated habitat; material: faeces | place: Austria | collected 2013 | reverse complement strand
ATATTTTCTATTATAAATTTTAGAAACAATTAAGTCTTCTAATTATTCATTCGTTAAAGCATTGTAACTTTTTCCTTTAAATATCATCTTTCTCAAATGATGTTTCATTTCCATACTTTATCGCTTCGTTGATATTATAATATCATATCCTCTCTTACTATCATGAAAAAATCGTCCATCAATCAAAAAAAGACACCTCCTAAGAGATGCCTTAACGAATTATTTAACTACAATATTTACAATCTTGTTAGGAACATAAATGATTTTCTTAATTTCTTTACCATCAGTATGTGTCTTAACATTTTCAAGTTCTAATGCCTGCTGTTTAACAGATTCAGCTTCCTGATCCTTATTAATAGATAAACGTCCACGTACTTTACCATTTACCTGTACTGCAATTTCAATTGTAGATACAACAAGCTTGTCTTCTTCATATGTTGGCCATGCTTCATAAGCGATTGTTCCTTCATGACCAAGTTTTTCCCACATTTCTTCACAGATATGAGGTGCAATACATGAAAGCATCTTAACGATACCTTCTGCATATGGCTTATAAACTGCTTTAGCCTTATATGCTTCATTGATGAAGATCATCATCTGTGAGATAGCAGTATTAAAGCCAAGGTTTTCATAGTCTTCAGTCACTTTCTTAACTGTTGAGTGATATACGAAGTCTAATGAACCATCATTTGTATCAGTTAACTTATCAGATTCAACAAATAATCTATAAACACGTTCTAGCCATTTCTTTGAACCTTCTACACCTGTTTCACTCCACGGTTTAGATGCTTCAAGAGGACCCATAAACATTTCATATAAACGTAATGTATCTGCACCATATGCTTCTACAATATCATCTGGATTAATAACATTACCCTTTGACTTAGACATCTTCACACCATTTGGGCCAAGAATCATACCCTGATGGTATAGCTTCTTGAATGGTTCTTTAACTGGTACGATACCCTTGTCATATAAATAGTTATTCCACATACGTGAATATAATAAGTGTCCTACTGCATGTTCAGGTCCACCAACATATAAGTCAACTGGCATCCAATGCTTTAATAATTCTGGATCTGCAATAGCCTTATCGTTATGTGGATCAATATATCTTAAGAAGTACCAAGAAGATCCTGCAGAACCAGGCATTGTACTTGTTTCTCTCTTACCCTTTTTACCATCTACTTCTACATTAACCCAGTCAACTGCCTTATCTAATGGAGAAGAACCAGTCTTTGATGGACTATAATCTTCAAGTTCAGGTAAGATAAGTGGTAACTGATCATCGCTTAATGCAACAGATGTTCCATCATCAAAGTTAATGATTGGAATTGGTTCACCCCAATATCTCTGTCTTGCGAAGATCCATTCTCTTAAACGATAGTTAACATGCTTAGAACCACAATGATGTTCTTCTAACCAGTCTAACATCTTATCGATTGCTTCCTGTTTATCTAAACCATTTAAGAAGTCAGAGTTAATATGTACACCATCCTGTGTCCATGCTTCCTTAGTAACATCTCCACCTTCTAACACTGGAATAATATCGATACCAAACTTCTTTGCGAAAGCATAGTCACGATCATCATGTGCAGGAACAGCCATGATAGCACCTGTTCCATACCCAGCTAATACATAGTCAGAAATCCAGATTGGAATCTTCTTACCATTTACTGGGTTGATTGCATAAGCACCAATGAAGACACCAGTCTTTTCTTTATTTAATTCAGTTCTTTCAAGTTCTGACTTAGTTGCACATACATCTAAGTAAGCTTTTACTTCATCCTTCTTATCAGGAGTCGTAATCTTTTCTACTAATTCATGTTCTGGTGCTAATACACAATAAGTAGCACCGAATAATGTATCACAACGTGTTGTGAATACTGTGAATTTATCATCATAACCATCTACCTTAAAATCAACATGAGCACCGATTGATTTACCAATCCAGTTTCTCTGAATTTCTTTAGTAGATTCTGGCCAATCAACTTCTTCTAATCCTGCAAGTAATCTTTCAGCATATTTAGGAATATCAATAACCCACTGTTTCATATTCTTACGAATAACTGGGAATCCACCACGTTCACTCTTACCATCGATGATTTCATCGTTTGCAAGTACTGTACCTAATTCTTCACACCAGTTAACAGGAATATCTACATATCTAGCTAAACCATCTTCATATAACTGTTTGAAAATCCACTGAGTCCATTTATAGAAGCTAGGATCACAAGTAGATACCTGCTTATCCCAGTCAAATGAGAAACCTAACATCTTTAACTGTTTAGTGAAAGTCTGAATATTCTTTAATGTAAATCCTTCAGGGTGGTTACCTGTCTTGATTGCATACTGTTCAGCAGGTAAACCAAATGAGTCAAATCCCATTGGATGTAATACGTTATATCCCTGCATTCTCTTCATTCTTGACATGATGTCAGTTGCTGTATATCCTTCTGGATGTCCAACATGAAGACCTTGTCCTGATGGATAAGGGAACATGTCTAAGGCATAGTATTTAGGCTTTGAGAAATCATAAACATCTGTTTCGAATGTCTTATTCTCTTCCCAGTATTTCTGCCATTTCTTTTCTGCTATCTTATGATCATAAGTCATAATTTTGTCTCCTCCACTTTTAAAATAAAAAAAGTCCTCATGTCTAAGGACGAGAACTCGCGGTACCACCTTAGTTCATGAAGACTGATTCATGCGCTTAATGCTTTAACGCAGCAATACGTGATCTGCTTATCACAGACCCATCTCCCTAGCGAGTTCAATGGATAACTTTACTTATTCACACCAGCCATAAGTTCTCTTAAAAAGTATGACCATCTACTACTCTAGTTCCTTGACTTTTATATACTTACACACCTTATCATAATTTCCCGTTATTTGCAAGAAGTATCATCTCATTTTAAGGATGCGTGATGGATTGAGCTTGATAATATAAAGAATACTAAATAGTGTAGAAAAACAAACTAATAAGAAAGAACCAATCCACAATATCAACATAATAAGAGGTTGGAATGTAAGATGCATAGGAAAGTCTGTAATCTGTGGGATTATTTGATTCATTATCTTCATAATGCCAAGTAATATGAGAGATGCTGTCACATAGCTATAAGAATGAAGAATCAAACATTGATAGAAAGACATCTTGAAAATATGTATCTTCTTTTCACCATAGGCCTTCATGATGGCATGATCCTTCTTTAAATGCATCGCATGAAGAATCATGATTTCCATAATCATAAATATAGAAGAAAGTATTGTGAGAATAGAGAATACCACTAGAACCATCTGGATTCTATTCATATTCTGATTAAAAGTTTTTTGAGTTGATTCCCCCATTGCTTTAAACTCATATTCAGGATAATTCTTTTTTAAAGAATCTATAATGGATTTATCTTCCTTATATTTCAACATACCATATCTTGCAGTCGGTGTTTGATTAAAGATGGACTCTATCCAATGATAATTGGCATATTCATACATATAAAAGGCATCATAATTATAGGTTTGTGGAGAAATACCAACTATCTTTACTTCTTTTCCTTTTATCTTTAATTGATGCTTATAATAGATTGTCCAAGTTGTATTAAGTAATGTATTGACCTTATTCTTTTGTGCAAGCTTTCTTGCAGTAGAGAGAGGTACCGCAATTTCATCATTATTTTGTGGAGCTCTACCATATATATAATGAGTGGTATAGGACGAGTCATCAGATATAAACAGAACTTCATTCTTCTGATATCTTTGACTATTATGAGAGATTCCCATGAGATCATAATCATCAAGATTTAAATGAGTCAAAGAGAGCGGATCATCATTACGTAATTTATAAGTAATAGACTTTTGTGGAATCAATGAAGAAAGATATTGATAAATAGTATTACGAAAAGAGAATGTAAAGGTAAATGTCATCATCAAACATAATAATGCGATAGATAGAGAAAATGACATCTGAAAAAATCTTTTACGACTGCTTAAGAATGATTGGATAGTTAATTTAAGTATAGGAAAATGACACCTTTTATTATTACTATGATTCTCTTTAGGATAACTTTCTATCTTTTGAATAAGTGTATCCTGTATAATACATCCATCCTTCATTTCTATAATACGATCACTATATTGTTTTACTGATGCTTCATCATGGGATACAAATAATACAAGAGAAGAATGAGAACGCTGCTTCAACATCTTTAATACTCTCTCTGCATTATCTGGATCAAGTGAAGCTGTTGGTTCATCACATAGAATAATATCTGGATCATAATAAAGTGCACGCTCTATCGCTGTTCGTTGTCTTTGTCCTAAGGAAAGATCATTAACTGAAGTATTCTTGAATTGTTTAGTCAATGTTTCATCCAGTATGTAGGATGATTTATGAAAGTAGTCATAGAGACGTATATTATTATTAATAGAAAGCCAAGGTATAAGATGAAAGTCCTGAAAAATGATAGAAACTTTCTTATTATTCTCATATATCACTTCTCCTGAGTAATCATGATCAAGTCCAGCAATAATATGAAGTAAAGTACTTTTCCCACATCCACTTGGCCCAACAAGTGATACAAATCCTGTATCAGGAAGAGTACAAGCAATGTTTTCTAAGACATGTTCATGTAGATAACGCTTGTTGATTGATTTAAGTTGAATCATATTATTCCTCCCTGAGTAATGAGACTATACTTTCTTTCTTAATACGAATAAACGGTGCAGATGCAGAAAGTATGAGTATAAGAAGATAGAGAAAATAGAAAATAATATAGAAATAATAAGGAGATGCAAGACATGTAAAATGGAAATACCTCTTAAAGAATGTGAGCGGGAGAATAGAAAGAATAATAATAAACATCACTATGCTGATAGAGTAAATAAATGTGCCTATAATAAGTATTTCTATCTTTGATTCACGCTGTAATTGTTTATAAGATGCACCCATAGAAATTTTCAAAGCAAGAGAACGGCTTCTTTCTAAATATAAAGAAGAGAAGACTGTTTTTGTAAGTTCTATTGCCACAAATAAGCTAATCATCATATAAACTAACGCAATCATACGACCAATAGAAATAAGTGTTCCATAACTCATCTTCTTCATATATACATCATTATCTACTTCATAGTTCTTTTCATAACGTTTAATAAGAGTTTCAGAATCCTTTGTGACTACATCTATTTTGTCATCTCTTAATAAATCTGGATATTTTTTATCTATATCATGATGGAAACAAACCAATTGATCTTGGTAGAAATTATCTTCTATTACTCCCACTACTTTATATGTTTCATTTTCTAAGAGGTGACATGTGAATTCTGATTTAAGTTTATGAGATAAATTATTGGTGATAATGACTTCATTTGTATGATGAGGCAGATGTCCTGATATTAATTTAATATGTTTTGTCTTTTTAGGTAAACGAATCAACAAGGCATTAACTCCTTTGATATACCCACTTTCTATATCAAAATGTTTAGTACCTTTTTCTTTTAAAGACAATGGTTCTCCATCATGACTGGATATAGTTACAATATCTTTAAGTGGTGCTTCCATGTAAGATTTCTCTATAGAGGTAGAAAGACCATTTAAACCGCTTATAATCACTAGAGATGTTACAATGACTAATATCTGAAAAAGTGAGAGTAATGCGAGTCTCTTTCTTTCTCCCAATACTTCTTTAAAACTATAACGCATAGAAAAGTGTTTCTTATGTTGAGGAATAAGTACTTCTTTATCTATATGATTGTCTTTAATTGTATGTAATGTCTGGTTCTTCATCTCCATGAGTACATCGACATATTCATCTAATAGGGATGTATCATGAGAAACAACGATGACTAAACGATCTTCAGATACTTCCTTTAAGAGTGTCATAACCTCTTTTGCCTGTTTATAATGGAGGGCACCTGTAGGTTCATCACATAAAAGTACAGGTGCATCCTTTAACAAGGCACGAGCAATAGATACACGTTTCATCTGTCCAATAGAAAGTTCATCAGGATATCTTTTCATAAGCTTTTCTATTTTTAAGCGCCTAATAATCTTATCCATCTTTTTCTTATCAAAATCAATCTGTCCAAAATAACATCCAGCCATGATATTCTCTTCTACTGTATAAGAAGGAATAAGATCATTATTCTGTTTAATAAAGCCTATCATCTTACTAAATTTTTTATCTATCACTTCATGATTAAAAGTGATTGTGCCATTATATTGCAGTAATCCACATAAACAATATAGAAGTGTAGACTTTCCACAGCCTGAAGATCCTTTGATTCCTACTAAACCAGTATCTGGAAATATATAATTCACATGATCCAATATACAAATATCATAACTCACAGTTAAGTCTTTAAGTTCTAGCATATTTTTCCCTCCATTTTATGTTATAATGAGCCAGGTGATAAAAAATGAATCCTTTTCCATATTCTTTAGATAACAAGCGTTATCATACATACAATTATTTTTTAAAAACGAGATATCATAAAAAAGTCGCAAAGGTCTCTTTAGATGCCCATTTTACTTGTCCTAATAGAGATGGGACAAAAGGCTTTGGAGGCTGTATATTCTGTTCTGAGAAAGGTTCTGGAGACTTTATTCTAGATAGTGATTCTCTTTTAGAACAGTTTAAAGCAGGTGCAGAAGTAATGAAAAGAAAGTGGCCTGAAGCTGTCTTTATTCCCTACTTCCAGGCATATACAAATACCTATGCTTCTTTAGATCAGTTAAAGAAGATCTATGAACCATTTATTGGTATGAAGGATGTTGTTGGTATTGCGATTGCGACACGTGCAGACTGCCTCACTGAAGAAATATGTGCTTATTTAGAAGAATTATCTAAAAAAACGGATGTCTATATAGAATTAGGCTTACAGACTATTCATGATACTACTGCAAAAGAAATCAATCGTTGTCATACTTATCAGGAATTCTTAGATGGACTCTCTATGTTAAGAAGACATCATTTAGAAGTCTGTGTGCATATTATTAATGGTTTACCTAATGAAACAATAGAGATGATGTTGGAGACTGCAAAAGCGGTAGGAAAACTAGATATTCAAGGTATTAAGATTCATAATCTCTATGTGACTCAGAATAGTCGTCTTTATAAGCTCTATTATCCTTTCAAGATGTTAGAAAGAGATGAATATATTTCTTTAGTTGCAAGACAATTAGAATATATTCCAAGTCATGTAGTCATAGAAAGACTTACTGGAGATGCACCATTAGAAGAATTAGTAGCTCCTTTATGGTCTATTAAGAAAACAACAATTCTTAATGATATCGATAAATATATGAAAGCTCAGGATATTATGCAGGGAGATCTTGTGTCCCTCAAATAATATATACGAAGAAAAAGAAAGAATTTCTTAAGGACATAAAAAAAATCTGGCCAAAAGCCAGATTTCTTTTTATTATTCTTCTGTTTCAAGAAGACCATATCCACCATCTCTACGTTTATAGACAACACATACTGTATTTGTTTCGATGTCCTTATAAACGAAGAATGAATGACCAATGAGTTCCATCTGCATGATAGCTTCTTCCATGTCCATTGGTTTAGGATTAATTGTTTTTGTCTTAACGACAACGTCTTCTTCTTCAGGTTCTTCAAGAGCTTCTAAAGTGTTAATGTTGAAAGCGAGTTTATTATTCTTTGACTTTCTACTTAACTTTGTTTTGTACTTTCTGATCTGTCTTTCTAGCTTATCGATAACTAAATCGATTGCTTCATAAAGATCATCACTTGTTTCTTCTGCACGAAGAAGAACATGCTCTGTAGGAATTGTAACTTCAATTTTCTGACCAAATGGATAAGTTCTAATTAAAACCTTAGCCTCCACATCTTGTCCCATGATGAAGTACTTGTCGAGCAATGCTAGTTTTTTAGTAATTTTATCCTCAATAGCATCTGTAATTGTAACATTTTTACCTCTGACAATAACTTTCATAATTAATTCCTCCTTTACAATTCTTTCTATAACTATATTATACATAAAAAAAACTAAAAAAACACTCTTGACATAAAATATAAAAAAAGAAGACGTTAATGTCTTCTTTAAGCTAAGTATTTCTTTAAGTCTTCTACTTTATTTAATTTTTCCCATGGGAATTCAACATCAGTACGACCAAAGTGTCCATAAGCAGCTGTTGGGCCATAGATTGGATTTAATAAATATAATGTATTGATGATACCCTGAGGAGTTAAATCAAATTCTTTCTTGATTGCATCTAAGATGACTTCATCAGCTACCTTACCAGTTCCATAAGTATCAACATGCACACTTGTAGGATCCTTTACACCAATTGCATAAGATAACTGGATTTCAATACGATCACATAATCCTGCTGCAACAATGTTCTTAGCGATATAACGAGTGATATAAGCTGCACTTCTATCTACCTTTGATGGGTCTTTACCAGAGAATGCGCCTCCACCATGTCTTGCCATTCCTCCATAAGTATCAACAATGATCTTACGTCCTGTTAAACCAGTATCACCATGAGGACCACCAATAACAAATCTTCCTGTTGGATTGATGAATACCTTGTAATCTTCATTCATATGATGTTTTCTTACAACTTCCTTCATGATTTTTTCTTTAATGAATGTCTTGAATTCTTCTTCATTGAAATCTGGATCATGCTGGATTGACATAAGGATTGTATCAACCTTTGGATTATTTTCATCTGTATAATCAATAGTTACCTGTGATTTCATATCAGGTCTTGCATGTTTGAATGTACCGTTATGTCTTAATTCACTTGCATAACGTACTAATTCGTGAGCCATAGAGATTGGTAAAGGCATATATGTTTCAGTTTCATTTGTTGCATAACCAAACATCATACCCTGGTCACCTGCACCACCTACTTCTACATTTGTACCTAATGCGATATCACTAGACTGTGTATCCATTACTACCTTGATTTCACAAGTATCTGCATCAATACCTAAATCTTCAGCAGTATAGCCAATTCTTCTCATAACATCACGAGCCACTGCTTCATAATCTACTTTCGCATTTGTTGTAATTTCTCCACCAATGACTAATAAATTAGTTGTTGCAAAACATTCACAAGCTACACGTGAATATTTGTCCTGTCTTAAGCATTCATCTAAAATTGCATCACTGATCTGATCACAAAGCTTATCTGGATGTCCTTCTGATACAGATTCTGATGTAAATAAGTTCTTTTCCATTTTTTCTTTTCCTCCTGTAATAAAAAAGCTCTCCTCAAAGAGGAAAGCGTACTAATCTGCTTCCTCTTATTGTTCAAGTAATACTTGCTTGGTCAAGGCACCTTCTATATAAGGGTTGCCACCACTTTAAAACGATCCTCATCTGTGTGGTTCTGAATAAGAGTATAAAAATATTTAATTAAATTGCCTGTACTTCAATAACGCCTGGGACTTCTTCTACTAAAATCTGTTCAACACCATCTTTAATAGTAGAATCTAACATCATGCATCCTGCACATGCACCAAGCATATGTACATAAACGATGCCGTCTTTGAAATCAACGAATTCTAAGTCTCCACCATCTCTTTGTAGATAGGGTCTCAACTTATGAATGACTTCCTTAATGGCTTCAATCTTTTCTTCCATGATTTCACCTCGCTTCTGCATGACCATTATAACACACAAAATAAAAAAGAAAAGTGATATACCCTATAGAATCACTAAAAAACATACTTATTTATTAGACAATTTTATTAGATTGCACATTTTTAAGCATAATTCACTGTTTTTTGTACATATTCTATGATTCTTACCAAGCATAATAAAAGAACCCCTGAGGGTTCTTCAACGTTATTCATCACTGTTATTTTTAATATAATCCAATACAAAATGAATGACATAGAGTACGACAATCATCCATCCTACAGACATAAGAACATATCTACACAATTCAATATCCCATATTCCAGCTTCAAACTTATAGTTACTTACTATAGTTGGAACTTGTGTGAGTATATAGAGTAATGCAGCAACCAAAATATATAATATTTTTTTCTTCATATGGTTCTCCTCTACTGTGTTAGCATATACTAACTATACCATACTCATTTTTTTGTAAAGTATATCATATTAAATACAAATTATTTATCTTTTTCACATTAAAGAATTATTATTATCTATTCTTTTATCACTATTATAATTATGCTATAATGCAGTTGATTGGAGGCGTGCAATGGAACATCAAGTTCATGTAGGTGACATTGTTGATGTGACCATTACTGGTATTCAACCATATGGTGCATTTGCTTTATTGCCTGATGGAAGTAGCGGATTAATCCATATATCAGAAATATCTGATGGATTTGTTCGTGACGTAAATCAATTTGTCTTTTATGGAGAACAGGTTAAGGTAAAAGTCATTGATATAGATAACGTCCATCACCAGGCAAGGCTTTCTTTAAAAGCAGTCGCGAAAAAGAGACGTTTTCGCAAAAGAAAGTCAATCGTGGAAACACCTAAGGGTTTTAATCCACTAAGAGAAATGATGCCTCGATGGATCAGTCGAGGAATCGCAAAGGAGGAAGATGTATGATCAACGTTGATTTAAGTAAAGCTAAATTAACAGAAAGCATGGAATCATATAAGGACAGAGTCGCAGAAGTTCATGATATGATCCACAACAAAACAGGAGCAGGTAATGACTTTTTAGGATGGGTTGACTTACCTACTAACTACAACAAGACTGAAGTAGAAAACATTAAGAAAAAAGCTGCAGAATTATCTGAAGAAATTGATGTTTTATTAGTTTGTGGTATCGGTGGTTCTTATTTAGGCGCAAGAGCTGCTATTGAAGCAATCAATGGTCTTTACCCAACAAACAAGGTTCAGATCATCTATATTGGTAATACATTCTCTGCTACTTATTTAGCACAGGTTAAGAACTATGTAAAAGATAAAGAATTCGGTATTAATGTAATTTCTAAGTCTGGTACAACAACTGAAACTTCAGTTGCTTTCAGAATCTTCAAAGAATTACTTGAAGAAACTAAGGGTAAAGAAGTAGCTCAGAG
>OLOJ01003496.1_pt1 | contig 11049 bp, 10 predicted proteins | sample 1672251 | NCBI WGS metagenome assembly OLOJ01 (sample SAMEA3136664, study PRJEB25190) | human gut metagenome | biome: human gut; feature: human-associated habitat; material: faeces | place: Austria | collected 2013 | reverse complement strand
AAGGCGATTTAAAATGGCGAGATGCGTTGCTGGTCGCACATCGTGTGAACAGTAATATGAAGTAGAATGTTAAGAGAAAAAAGCTTGTATCTGATTTATAAAGGTAATATAATAGGAATAACTTGTAAAGCATGTTTTATATAATGAAAACATGTTTTACGGTAGCAAATTTGTGAATAGATCTGATAACAAAAGGGTATCACAAGAAAGAAAAGGAAGATTATTATGGGAAAATATTTTGGAACTGATGGTTTCCGTGGTGAGGCGAATGTAGTTCTTACAGTAGAGCATGCATTTAAAGTAGGACGTTATCTTGGATGGTATTTCGGACAGGACCACAAGGCCAGAATCGTAATCGGAAAAGACACAAGAAGAAGCAGTTATATGTTTGAGTATGCACTTGCAGCAGGACTGACAGCATCAGGAGCTGACGCTTACCTTCTTCATGTGACAACAACACCAAGTGTTTCATATGTAGTAAGAACAGAAGATTTTGACTGTGGACTTATGATTTCAGCGAGCCACAATCCATACTATGATAATGGTATCAAGGTAATCAACAGCGAAGGTCATAAGATGGAGGCTGAGGTTGAGGCAAAGATCGAGGCTTATATCGATGGGGAGATTGATGAGATCCCGCTAGCAACAAAAGAGAGCATTGGCCGCACAGTTGACTATGCAGCAGGAAGAAACCGTTATATCGGTCATCTGATTTCTCTTGCAACACGTTCCTTCAAGGATATGAGAGTTGGACTTGACTGTGCGAATGGTAGTGCGTCAAGCGTTGCAAAGAGTGTATTCGATGCACTTGGAGCAAAGACTTATGTAATCAACAATGAGCCAAATGGTGTGAATATCAATACAAACTGTGGTTCTACACATATCGAGGTTCTGCAGGAGTATGTAAAAGAGAAACATCTGGATATCGGATTTGCTTATGACGGAGATGCTGACAGATGTATCGCAGTTGATGAGAATGGAAATGTTGTAGACGGAGACCGCATTATGTATGTATGTGGTAAATATCTCATGGAGCAGGGAAAACTGAAAGACAATACAGTTGTTACAACAATTATGTCTAACCTGGGACTTTATAAAGCATGCGATAAGATTGGTATGAAGTATGAGCAGACAGCAGTTGGTGACAAGTACGTTTATGAGAACATGCTTAAGAACGGATATGTTCTTGGTGGAGAGCAGTCCGGACACATCATCTTCAGCAAGCATGCACGTACAGGTGACGGTATCCTGACATCTCTTATGGTTATGGAAGCGATCATTGAGAAGAAGCAGACACTTGGAACACTTGCAGATGAAGTGAAGATCTTCCCACAGCTTCTGAAGAATGTTCGTGTAAAGGATAAAAAGACAGCACTGGATAACGCAGCAGTTCAGGCGGCAGTAGAGAAAACAGCTGAAGAACTCGGAACAGACGGACGTATCCTTGTTCGCGAGAGTGGAACAGAGCCGGTAATCCGTGTTATGGTGGAAGCAGCTTCAGATGAAATCTGTGAGAAGTATGTAGACAGCGTAGTGAAAGTAATTGAAAGCGAAGGACTTTGCGAGTAAATAATTAAGAATAGAACAGAATTGTTGGATAACAGCTATGAAAAGGACATCCTGCAGAATTAAGTTTCTGCAGGATGTCCTTTTTTAAAATTAATCGATATATTTCAGCCATCCTTCCGGTGCTTCGATACGTCCCATCTGGATACCTGTCAGTGTATCGCGAAGTTTTGCGATTGTAGGTCCCATCTGTTCCATTCCACTAGGGAAGCAGATTTCTTCTCCGTGGTTGACAATCTTACCAACCGGTGAGATAACAGCGGCTGTTCCGCACAGACCACATTCAGCGAAGTCTTTTACTTCATCAAAGTAAACATCTCTTTCTTCTACTTTCAGTCCGAGATAATGTTCAGCAACATACATCAGAGAACGTCTTGTGATAGACGGAAGAATTGTTGTGGAGTGTGGTGTAACTACAGTGTTATCTTTTGTTACGAACAGGAAGTTTGCTCCACCTGTTTCCTCAACTTTTGTTCTTGTAGCGGAGTCAAGGTACATATTTTCATCAAAACCATTTGCGTGAGCTGTAACAATTGCGTGAAGGCTCATTGCATAGTTCAGTCCGGCTTTGATGTGTCCTGTTCCATGCGGTGCGGCGCGGTCAAAGTCTGATACGCACAGTGTCAGTGGTTTCACGCCGCCCTTGAAGTACGGTCCAACCGGAGTGGCAAATACACGGAACTGATAGTCAGTAGCCGGTTTTACACCGATTACAGGATTGATTCCGAACATATAAGGTCTGATGTAAAGTGTTGCTCCTGTTCCGTAAGGTGGAACGTAAGCTTCATTTGCCTTTACTGTCTGAACAATAGCATCAACAAATTTATCTTCCGGGAAAGGCGGCATCTCAAGACGTTTCGCTGAGTCGACCATTCGCTTCGCATTGAGGTCCGGACGGAAAGTGACAATGTGTCCATCCTCTGTTGTGTAAGCCTTCATTCCTTCAAATACTGTCTGTGCATACTGAAGAACTCCGGCACATTCATTCATGACGATGTTAGGATCTTCTGTGAGACCACCTTCATCCCATGCTCCATCTTTATAATTAGCTACAAAACGCTTATCTGTAGGGATATATCCAAATCCGATATTTTCCCAGTCAATGTTTTTTTTCTCCATTGTAGTAAATCCTCCATTCCTTTATGCGGCGAAAGACCGTATGATTTCTAATTAACGCTATTATAATACCGTCAATTGAAAAAATCAAGAGTGCGCTCTGTTTTTTGAAAATGTTTTTACGGACATGTAATAGTTAGAATCTAAATCCTGCAACTAAATAGTTACAATAACTGTCTGATATCCGGCGCGCTTCAACCGGCGTTCCATTTTTACAGCTTCGTCAAGCGTATCATATTCTCCGACCGTTACCCGGAATAAACCATCCCCTTCTGTCAAGACAGCAGGAAAATTCATTTCGGTTAATTCATTCAGGAGCCGTCGTGCATATCGTTCACTGCGGAAAGCCCCGGTCTGCACTGCATAGTGAGGGAGAGAAGAATCACTGCTGATTTCTCCGCTTTCTTCTAATGTATCAAGGATTCCCTCAGCAATCGCAAGCGCAATATCATCAAAGTTATTATCAAAGAGCCGGTTATCAGTGTCAGAGTTGATAAATCCGACTTCTACCAGAACCGCCGGCATCTGTGTACGGCGCAGAACGACCAGACCGGGGCGCTCTTTTACGCCGAGATTGATGAAACCGAGAGCTTCCAATCCCTCATTAATATTTTGAGCCATTGTGTATTTCAGACCGGATTTGTTGTAAATCAGAGATTCTACGCCGGATACGGTATTATCTGTTGGATAAGAATTACGGTGAATAGACAGAAAGAAGTCTGCACCGGCTGCATTTGCTTCCAATGCCTTCTGATAGGGAGATTCATAAATGTCTGTTGTACGTGTATAGAGCACATCGATTCCACGTTCCTGCAGCAGTTCTCCAATGGCAAGCGTTAAAGATAAGGTGTCATCCTTTTCCCGGCGGCTGTTATAGACAGCTCCGGGGTCACGACCGCCATGACCTGCATCAAGCATGATAGAATAAGACATATAATCACCTCATTATTTTGTGCTTCTATATATTATATGAAAGCGCGCATTGCCTGTGAAACGTCAAAAAATGCCGGCTGCGATAATGCAGCCGACATTTCAAAAAGTTCTATTCATGTGAGTGTTTGTCAGTTTCAGAAGGATCTGAATTCTCTTCATCCGCTTCTTCCTCTGTATCTGCTCTTTCAGGAAGATAAACATGTACCGTTTCTACGCGGTTCTTATCCAACTTCTCGACCACCAGACGAATTCCATCTTCAGTGACAACTTCATCACCCATCTGAGGTAAACGGTCCAGATGTTCGATGATCAGTCCTCCGAGAGAATCATAATCTTCAGAGTTAAGTTCTGTATGTAAGTGATCGTTCACATCATCAAGACTCATGGAGCCTTCGATAATATATTCATGATCAGAAATCTCTTTGATCAGTTCATCTTCATTCTCATCATATTCATCATGGATCTCACCAACAATCTCTTCCAGAATATCTTCCAAAGTGATGAGTCCTGCCATCTCACCGTACTCATCCAGAACAATTGCAATATTAAAAGTAGAATCTCTCATCTCTACAAGAAGTTCAGAGATATCTTTGAACTCATAAGTGAAATGAGGTTTTCTTAAGAAATCCCGGATATTGAACGGTGTATCATGATCATAAAGAAGCAGATCCTTCATGTTAATAATACCGACAACGTTATCCTGTGTCTCTTCGTAAACAGGAAGTCTTGTGAATTTGTCTTCACGGAAAATATCAATTAATTCATCGAAGGTACTATTGACATCAGCAAATGTAACATGTACGCGAGGAACCATAATGTCTTTCGCCTTGGCATCGCCAAGATCGAATACGTTGTAGATCATCTCTTTTTCGTCTGATTCGATTACTCCGTCTTCGTGACTTACATCGACGATTGTACGAAGCTCGTCCTCTGTCATTGCGGTTGAAGCTGCGTTCGGATCGATACGGAGCAGAAACATAAATGCGCGCGAAAAAAGGTTGATGATGAAAATAAACGGAGTCAAAACGATCATAAAGAATCGGATGATCGGTATAAATTTTAGAGTTAATTTTTCCGTGTTCATTGTAGCGTAATTTTTAGGGGTAATCTCTCCGAAGACAAGGATCATAACCGTTAAAACAGCAGTGGCAATGCTGACCATATAACCGCCGAATGAATAGGCGAGAGAGGTAGCGATTGCCGATGCGGAAAGGTTGACGATATTGTTTCCGATCAGAATGGCGCTCAGCATTTTGGAAGTTTTATTCTCCACAATATCAAGAGCCAGGGCGGCCCGCTTGTTGCCTGATTCGGCAAGGGAACGCAGCCGTATTTTATTTACGGACATGAGCGCTGTCTCGCTTGATGAAAAAAATGCTGAAAGCACTAAAAGAATTATAAGTATAATTAGTTGAAAACTGTCACCAGAATCCACAGTTCTAAATTCACTCCTTTTTAATAAAAAATAAAATAAGCCATTTTATGGCATGCAAAAATATAGATACCTCATCAGTATACACTCTTTTGGAGAAATTTGCAAGAATCGGATAATAATGACAAGGAGCGGATAATAATGACAAGGAACGGAGAAGAGAATCCGATAATATCAGTAAAATCGGATATGCGGCGGTAATCGGTGACGTTTCGCTTTACTTTGCATTAGGCGTGAATTATAATGTATCATTATAATGAAGATAATTAATATATAAAAAACAGAAATATGGAGATATTTATGGAGTTGTATAAAGCATTATGTGAAATATCAGGAGAAGGTAATGTATTAAAAGACGAACCGATGAAGATGCATACGACATTTCGCATTGGCGGACCGGCAGATTATTTTATTCAGCCGTCGAAGATAGAAGAGATCCGCCGGATCGTTGCTGTGTGCCGGGAGTGCTCTACCCCATATTATATTATGGGAAACGGGAGTAATCTGCTTGTAGGTGACAAAGGATTTCGGGGAGTGATCGTACAGGTCTTTAAGCAGATGAGCGATGTGTATGCAGACGGAGAGCGCGTTTATGCACAGGCGGGAGCTCTTTTATCAAAAACGGCTGCTGTTGCGTGCGAGGCGTCGCTTACAGGGATGGAATTTGCATCGGGCATTCCGGGAACGCTCGGCGGCGCGCTTCGTATGAATGCGGGAGCATACGGCGGAGAGATGAAACAGATCGTCGAAAGTGCGGAAGTGCTTACGTCTGAAGGCGAAGTTTTAAATTTGACGAATGAAGAACTTGGTATGGGATATAGAACAAGTGTTATTGCGAAAAATGATTATGTGGCTCTGTCTGCGGTTTTGAAACTGGAGAAAGGAGATCGGCAGGAGATCCGTGCATATATGGAAGATTTAAAGGAACGACGCGTTACAAAGCAGCCGCTTGAATTTGGAAGCGCCGGCAGTACGTTTAAGCGCCCGGAAGGGTATTTTGCGGGAAAACTGATACAGGATTCCGGTATGCAGGGATATAGAGTCGGAGACGCTCAAGTGTCTGAAAAACACTGCGGATTTGTTATCAACAGAGGAAATGCTACGGCAGCGGAAGTCATGCAGTTGATGAAAGATGTTGCGGATAGAGTGGAAGAGAAGTTTGGGGTACGGTTAGAACCGGAAGTAAGAAGGATAGGAGAGTTTTAACAATGCGTTTTGTTATCGTGACAGGAATGTCAGGGGCAGGAAAATCGACAGCGCTTAAAATGTTGGAGGATATGGGGTATTTTTGTGTAGACAATCTGCCGATCCCGCTTCTTCCGCGTTTTGTGGAGATGTTCAGCGAACCGGACGAAGAAGTGAAAAAGATTGCGCTCGGGATTGATATCAGAGGAGGACAGGATTTCGGAGGACTGAAAGATGTTCTTGATGAGATGGATGTCAAAGAGATCGAGTACGAGATTCTTTTTCTTGACGCGCAGGACGATGTGCTTATTAAACGGTATAAAGAGACAAGACGTCAGCATCCGTTGAGCGGTTCCGGGCGTGTTGATACAGGGATTGCAAAAGAACGAGAAAAGATCATGTTCTTGAAGATGAGAGCGACTTATATATTGGATACAAGTAAGATGCTTACGAGAGAATTGAAACTGGAACTTGAGAAGATTTTTGTGAAGGGACAAAACTTTTGTAATCTTTATATTACAGTTATGTCATTTGGTTTCAAGTATGGGATTCCAAGCGATTCGGATCTCGTATTTGACGTGCGTTTTTTGCCCAATCCTTATTATATAGACGGACTTCGGGAGAAGACGGGAAATGATCCGGAAGTTCAGGATTATGTAATGGGAAATGAAAAGGCGGAACAGTTTTTGGACAAATTAAAGGACATGACAGAATTTCTGATTCCGAACTATATTCTGGAAGGTAAAAACCAGCTTGTTATTTCGATCGGCTGTACGGGAGGAAAACATCGTTCTGTAACGTTGGCGAACGCGTTGTATAAAGTTTTGGAAAAACAGGAAAATTACGGGGTGCGTATTGAACACCGCGATATTGAGAAAGATACAATTACAAAAAGGAAGTGAGACGATGTCTTTTTCGGGAAAAGTCAGAGAAGAACTTTCTGAGAACATCAGTCAGGCGAGACATTGCCGGATCGCAGAACTAGCTGCGTTTATCGGCATGTGCGGAACAGTATCGATTGACAGTTTTGACAGATATCATATTAAGATTCATTCGGAAAATATCGTTGTTGCAAGAAAAGTCTTTACATTGTTAAAAAAAACATTTAATATAAGAACTGATATCTCTGTAAAGAGAAATGTAAAAAGAGAGAGTGTATCATATCTTGTCGTGATAAAAAGTCACGAGGATGCGCTCAGAGTCCTTCAGGCAACGAAGATGATCGGAGAACAGCAGGTGGGAACGGATGCGATTTGCGGATTTAATCCTCTTATAATCCGTCAGGTCTGTTGCAGAAGAGCATTTCTGCGAGGCGTATTTCAGGCGGCAGGCTCTATGAGTGATCCGAATAAATCATACCATTTTGAAATTGTATGCACGATTTCGGAGATTGCCGAGCAGATCAGGTCGGTTATATGCAGTTTTGGTCTTGACGCTAAGATTGTACGCAGAAAAAAGTCTTATGTTGTTTATTTGAAGGAAGGATCTCAGATAGTAGATATATTGAATGTAATGGAAGCGCATGTAGCTCTTATGGAATTGGAGAATGTAAGGATTCTGAAAGAGATGCGTAATTCCGTAAACAGGAAGGTGAACTGCGAGACTGCCAATATTAATAAGACGGTGTCCGCGGCGGTAAAACAAGTCGAGGATATTACATATCTCAGAGATATGATCGGTTTTGAAAATATGCCGGATAATCTGGTTGAAGCGGCATATGCAAGGCTGGATCATCCCGACGCTACGTTAAAAGAACTGGGAGAGAGTCTTACTCCTCCTGTCGGGAAGTCGGGGATCAATCACAGGCTGAGAAAACTGAGCCAAATGGCAGAGAGTCTCAGGCAGAAACAAGGAGGATTATTATGATTAAGACACCTGTTGTAGTAAAGACGGAAGAAGATTTTGATGGACGTCCGATCGCATTGCTTGTTCAGGAAGCAAGTCAGTACGCAAGTACGATTTATATTCAGGTCGGAGAGAAACACATTAATGCAAAAAGTATTATGGGTATGATGAGTCTGAGTCTTGCCGATGGGGAAGAGATCACTGTTGTGACAGATGGAGAAGACGAGCAGCGAGCGGCTGAAGGTATAAAAACATTTTTTGCAAAAGGCAGAAAATAGAGTGGATGGATAAAACGAATAAAAGGAGGAGGGCTGTACATCTGTGTGCAGTCCTCTCTTTTCACGAGATGGAAATAACAAAGTATAGGGGCGGTGACGCAGTATGAAAAAAATGTTATTTATCTATAATCCGAATGCCGGTACGGGAAAATTAAAACCTAAACTTGCGGATGTTTTGGATATTTTTACGAAGAGCGGATATGAAGTGACTGTTTATCCGACACAGAAAAGATATGATGCGGCTGAAAAAATACAAGAAAGCGGGAGTCAGTATGATCTGATCGTATGCAGCGGCGGAGACGGTACTTTAGATGAGGCGGTTACAGGAATGCAGCTTTGTAACTGTAAAGTTCCGCTGGGATATATCCCGGCGGGGACGACGAATGATTTTGCGACAAGTCTCGGCATCCCGAAAGATATTCTTGAGGCGGCGGAGACGGCGGTAAACGGAACGGTCTTCCCGTGTGATGTAGGGATGTTCGGGGAAGATTATTTTGCATACATCGCAGCGTTCGGACTGTTTACGGACGTGTCTTATGCCACGGATCAGAATGTGAAAAATGTTCTTGGGCATATGGCGTATATTTTGGAAGGCGCGAAAAGAGTGTTTAATATTCCGTCTTATAAGATTAAGATCACGCATGACGGCGAAGTGATAGAGGATGAGTTTATATTCGGAATGGTGACAAATTCCCGATCTGTCGGTGGATTCAAGGGGATTATCGGTCCGGAGATCGTATTTGACGACGGAGTATTTGAAGTTACGCTGATCAAGACACCGAAAAACGCAATAGAATTGAATGAACTTCTCGGCGCGATCGTGATGAAACAGTTAGATTCAAAACGGATGTATTCGTTTAAGACGGGAGAAATTAAGTTTGAGTCAGAGGAAGAAATCCCGTGGACGTTAGACGGAGAATTTGGCGGGGCGCACAAAGAAATTACCGTTAAAGATAAGAAGCAAGCCGTGCAGATCAAAGTTGACTCAGAGGTGGCGGCAGGTTTATCAGTGGATTCCGAAAAAGTAAAAAAGTAAAATGTAAAAAATAAATCAAAAAAATTAAAAAAATACTTGCATATAGTAAAAACATATGTTATATTTATATTCGCTGTGAGGAACACCAAACAGCGAATATAAATAAGGCTCCGTGGTCAAGCGGTCAAGACGCTAGCCTCTCACGCTGGAATCAGGGGTTCGATTCCCCTCGGAGTCATTTGGAAAGTCCGTATTTACGGACTTTTTTTATTTTGCCAAATGGATTCCCGCGACTGTTCCGTCTGCGACTGCCGTTGATACTTGACGTACTTGTTTTACTCGGATATCTCCGACTGCATAAACTCCTGCTATGTTTGTTTCCATATTTTCATCAACCGGGATAAATCCGTTATCTAATTCTAATTCTGAATATAACTCTGTATTCGGTGTCGTTCCGGCGTAGACAAAGATACCGCATCCGCAGTCTGCGATCTTTTCGACAGAACCTGTCTTTTCATCGGAAATTTCCAACGCTTCTACCTGTTCTGCTCCATATACGGCGTGAAGTCTTGATCCTAAACGCAGTTTTATGTTTGGAGTTTGTTCTGCTTTGTTTTTAAACTCCTCAATGCAGCCGAGTGTATCTTCAAAATGAATGATCGTAACTTGTTTCGCAAATTTTGATAAATACAGAGCTTCCTTTACAGCTCCGTCCGCGCCTCCTACGACGTAAATGTTTTTGTCTGTATATTTTCTTCCGTCTCTTTGAGCGTTCATTCCCATCCCTTTGCCGGTAAGTTCTGCTTCTCCGGGGATGTTGAGTTTTCTGGGGGTTGTACCGTTTGCCAGAACGATTTTTTTTGCATCATAGGCGCCGTCTTTTGTGAACACTTTTTTAATGCTGCCCTGCAGCTCAACTTGCGTCACTTCTTCGTATATGATATCAATACCTGTATTTTCTGCCTGGATTTTCAGTCTCTTGGCAAAAGAACTTCCGGTTTCTTCTGTCATAATTCCCGCATAATGGGTAACGGTAGATACTTTTCCGATCAATCCTCCCACGGTGTTTTTTTCTGTGATCAACACTTTTTTTCCTCTGCTTGCCGCATAAATTCCCGCGCTGATCCCTGCCGGTCCTGCTCCGATGATCACTACGTCATACATCATAACTTCATCCTCTTTTCTTTCATAAATTGCATTTTAAAGTGTTCCCTTAATTCATACTATACACTTGGATAGTTATTTTGTAAAATTATAATAAACTATATATTCATAAATATTTATTATGATAATAGGCATTATATAAAGAGCGGATTATGGATATTTTCAAAATATAATATGAAGAAAACAGTATTGTAAAATCGTTATGAGAGCGTTATTTGAAATTTCATTCGTGACGTCTGTAATATAAATCGAATTTTGATTGTCTTTTTTTAAGAGATAAGCTATAATGAACGCAGAGCTTAAATTAACATTTTCGGTCAGATGCAGCTTGCTTATGAGATGTATCTGCGCGGAGAAGAGAATTGGAGGAAAACAATATGTTAGTATCAGCAACAGAAATGCTTCAAAAAGCAAAAGCAGGACATTATGCAGTAGGACAGTTCAATATCAACAACCTTGAGTGGACAAAAGCAATTCTTCTTACAGCACAGGAGTGCAACTCTCCGGTAATCCTCGCTGTTGAAGCACCCGTGCATTCCTCCGGTGGCAAGCCA
>OLOJ01003491.1_pt1 | contig 11056 bp, 6 predicted proteins | sample 1672251 | NCBI WGS metagenome assembly OLOJ01 (sample SAMEA3136664, study PRJEB25190) | human gut metagenome | biome: human gut; feature: human-associated habitat; material: faeces | place: Austria | collected 2013 | reverse complement strand
CTTAGCATCTGCCGCACCTCGCTCGCCGTATCGGCACTTAGAATTATGCGGTATTTCCTTAATTCTATCACGCATTTTCAAATATACGCTTACGGCGGTGAGGTAAGGTTTTCGCCTCCTGCCCCACCCTACCTCCAATTCCTAATTTCTCATTCCTAATTCCTAATTAAAATAGTTTCTCCCTCCTACCTCCCAACTTTTTTCTCTTCGCCCCGATTTTGCCCTCTTTTTTTGCCCTTTTGCACAAGAAAAAGATTCTCATTCTATGGAAAAAGCCCTGCTGTCTTTCAGGCAGCAGGGCAATTTTTACAATGTTTTATTTCCTGATTTGTGCAGAATTACAGATGGAAGTAACGCTGTGCGTTGTAGTAGCTGATGCCTTCCACGATCTTCTTCAGGGTCTTCTCATCGCTGGGGTACTGGCCATTCTCGACCCAGTTGCCGATGAGGTTGCACATCAGGCGGCGGAACAGTTCGTGGCGGGTGTAGCTCAGGAAGCTACGGCTGTCGGTCAGCATGCCGATAAAGTTGCCCAGCAGCCCCAGGCGAGCCAGGGTCTTCATCTGCTGGTACATTCCGTCGTCGGTATCGCAGAACCACCAGGCAGAGCCCAGCTGGATCTTGCCGGGAACTTCGTCATCCTGGAATGCACCCAGGATGGTGCCCAGCATGTCAAAGTCGGCGGGGTTCAGGCTGTACAGGATCACCTTCGGGCATTCGCCGGTCTCGGTCAGCTTGCTCAGCAGGCTGCTGATGGCGGCGCTGCCATCGGTCACAGCGATCATATCAAAGCCAGTATCGGGGCCCAGCTTCTTGTACATCTTCTGGTTGACATTGCGCAGGCAGCTGTAATGGATCTGCATGGCAACGTTATACTTTTTGTACAGGCGGCCCAGGCTGATCAGCAGGTAGGTGGTGTATGCGTCGCCCTCTTCCTGGGTCAGCGGCTCACCGGCCATAGCCTTTTTGAAAGCTGCGGTTGCCTTTTCGGCGTTGGTCTCCACGTAAGGAACATAATCCAGCCCGTGGTCAGAAGCGCGGCAGCCCATCTCAACAAAGAACTGCAGGCGCTCTTCCAGAGCGTTGACCACACAGTTGGCGCAGGCGAACTTGCGGCCAACAACTTCTTCCAGCTTATGGATGTAATCCGCAAAGCCGTCCTTGCGGATGTTCAGGGCCTTGTCCGGGCGGAAGGAAGGTGCAACAACAACCTTGATGGTGGGATCTTCCTTGATCTTCTTGTGCCATTCCAGGCTGTCGATGGGGTCATCGGTGGTGCCGACCATGGCAACGTTGCTCTGCTCGATCAGGCCGCGCACGGTCATCTTGGGATCATGCTGCAGCTTATCGTTGCACAGGTTCCAGACTTCCTCAGCGGTATCGCCGTTCAGAACGCCGTTGTAGCCAAAGTACTTTTTCAGTTCCAGGTGGCACCAGGTGTACATCGGGTTGCCGATGGCCATTTCCAGTGCTTCTGCAAACTTCTGGAAGCGCTCGCGGTCCGGCTTGTCACCGGTGATGTACTCTTCGGGCACACCGTTGGAACGCATCACGCGCCACTTATAATGGTCGCCGAAGTAGTAGTCAGAGCCATCGGCCAGAACCTGATGGCCGCCCAGCCATACCTGAGCGATATTTTCAAAGCGGCGGTCCTCGTAGATCTCCTGCGGGGGAATGTGGCAGTGATAGTCTACGATAGGCAGCGTTTCTGCATAATCATGATACAGGTGCTGCGCGGTGGGGGTTTCCAGCAGGAAATCCTTGTCCATAAATGCTTTCATAATTGCAAGCTCCTTCGTTGTGTGCTGCGGGTCAGCAGAACGAATCATGCTGCCCCCAAACAGCAGAATAAAACATAAGCTGATATTATTATACATACTTGCAGCGGTTTGAACAAGTTGCAAATCTTGCCCTTTTGATGTAAAAAGCACTAAAAATATTGCATCCCGCTTGTGCAAAACAGGGAAAGGAAAAAAAGTCAAAAAAGGAGCGCAAAATATATGCGTTTCTTCACGAAAGCATCTTGACGTTGCAAGCAAAAAAAAATACAATGAAGCTAAACAAGGCGCTTACGCAGCGCAGGGCGTTTTTGTCTGGCCCTGCACACCGCCGCCGTAATTGCACACATTGCAAAGGAGAATTTCCAATGGAAACTTTGAATTATCAGGTCCTTGAAAAATCCGGTTATGATGGCTACATTCTGAAAAATGCCCCCGAAAAGGTTTTGCAGTTTGGTGAGGGCAACTTCCTGCGTGCCTTTGTTGACTACTGGTTTGACCTTGCCAACGAAAAAGCTGACTGGAACGGCAAGTGCGTTCTGGTTCAGCCCATCGCCCCCGGCCTGGCCAAGATGATCAACGAACAGGAGGGCCTGTACACCCTGTACCTGCGCGGCAGCGAAAACGGCCAGAAGGTCGATGACAAGCGCGTGATCTCCAGTGTATCCCGCTGCCTGAACCCGTATGAAAAAGCTGATTACGAAAAGATGATGGACGTTGCCGCCAGCGACGACCTGGAAATCATCGTTTCCAACACCACCGAGGCCGGTATCGTTTATGATCCCGCCTGCCAGCAGAACGACTGCCCGCCGTCCAGCTTCCCCGCAAAGCTGACCCAGGTGCTGTACCACCGCTACAAGGCCGGCAAGAAAGGCATCATCATGCTGGCCTGCGAGCTGATTGACAACAACGGCAAGGAGCTGCTGAAGTGCGTCAACCAGTACATTGACCAGTGGGGCCTGGAAGACGGCTTCAAGAAATATGTCAACGAGGACTGTACCTTCTGCGGCTCTCTGGTTGACCGCATTGTTCCGGGTCGCATCCGCGACCCGAAGGAAGTTGCCGAGCTTGAAGAGAAGCACGGTTACGCTGACCCCCTGCTGGACGTTGGCGAGGTTTTCGGCGTGTGGGTCATTGAGGGCGACACCAAGCTGAACGATATCCTGCCGTTCCGCAAGGCTGGCCTGGAAGACCACGTCTTTGTTACCCCCGATATGAGCCCGTATAAGAAGCGCAAGGTCCGCATCCTGAACGGCGCACACACCGGTTTTGTTCTGGGTGCTTACCTGGCAGGCTTCGACATTGTGCGTGACTGCATGCACGATGAAACCATCCTGGGCTACATGAACAAGATGCTGCTGCAGGAAGTTGTTCCCATTCTTCCGCTGGACCAGGACGACTGCAAGAAATTTGCTGCCGCTGTGGAAGACCGCTTCAACAACCCGTTCGTCAACCATGAGCTGATGAGCATCTCTCTGAACTCCACCTCCAAGTGGCGTGCCCGCAACATGCCGTCCTTCCTGGAATATATCGAGAAGAACGGCAAACTGCCCACCTGCCTGACCATGAGCTTTGCCGCTTACATCGCATTCTATTCCAACAACATCCAGGAGCTGAACGATAAGGGCCTGGTCTGCAAGCGCGCCAAGGGCAACGAGTACACCATTTCCGATGACCGCTATGTGCTGGAATTCTACAATGCCCACAAGGATGACGACATTCCGACCCTGGTTCATGCTGTTATGACCAACGAGCAGATGTGGGGCCAGGATCTGACCAAGGTTGCCGGTTTTGAGGAAGCCACCGTCAAGAACCTGACCCTGATCCGTGAGCAGGGCGCAATGGCCGCTTATAAGAGCTGCCTGTAATTTGAGTTAGGAGGTAGGAGTGAGGAGTTAGGAGTTAGGGAGCAGCGCAGAGCCTTTGGTTATCTGCAAAAAGCCCTGAAAGCAGGGCTAACAATTCCTAACTTCTACTTCCTAACTCCTACCTGTTTTTATCGTAGTAAGGAGATTCTGTATGCCTCTTGCAATCAAGATCAACCCCAAGGATAATGTTGTGGTTGCCCTGCATCCCATTGCCAAAGGCACCGCTGTGCCGGTGGACGGTGCATCTGTGACCGCTGTTGAAGATATCCCCCAGGGCCACAAGATGGCCATTGCCCCCATCCACGCGGGCGAAAACGTCATCAAGTACGGGTTCCCCATCGGCCATGCCACCGCTGATGCCGTGCCCGGCACCTGGATGCACACCCACAATGTAAAAACCAACCTGTCCGGCGAGATCGAGTACAGCTACCACCCCAATGTGCACCCGCTGGCCCCCGTTGCTCCCGAAACCTTTATGGGCTACCGCCGCAAGGATGGCCGTGCAGCCACCCGCAACGAGATTTGGATCATCCCCACCGTTGGCTGCGTGAACGACTGCGCCAAAGCCCTTGTGCGGGACAATCAGGATCTTGTGACCGACAGCATTGACGGGCTGTACACCTTCACCCATCCGTTCGGCTGCTCCCAGACCGGCCATGACCACGCCCAGACCCGCAAACTGCTGGCTGCGCTGGCCCGCCATCCCAACGCCGGTGCCGTGCTGGTGCTCTCCCTTGGCTGCGAGAACCTGACCCATGAGCAGTTCCTGACCGAATTGGGCGAATACGACCATGACCGCATCAAGTTCCTGACCTGCCAGGATGTGGACGATGAGCTGGTTGCGGGTCGTGAGATCCTGAAGGAGCTGGCCGCTTATGCTGCCCAGTTCCAGCGCGAGCCGATTCCCTCCAGCGAGCTGGTGGTCGGCATGAAGTGCGGCGGTTCGGACGGTTTGTCCGGCATTACCGCCAACCCCACCATCGGCCGCTTCAGCGATATGCTGTGCGCCCGCGGCGGTTCCACCGTGCTGACCGAAGTGCCGGAAATGTTCGGTGCCGAGGGCTTTTTGATGGATCGCTGCCAGAACGAAAAAGTGTTTGAGAAGGCCGTGCATATGATCAACGGCTTCAAGGAATACTTCATCAGCCACAACGAAGTTGTGTACGACAACCCCAGCCCCGGCAACAAGCAGGGCGGCATCACCACGCTGGAGGATAAATCCTGCGGCTGTGTGCAGAAGGGCGGCAGCGCCCCCATCATGGACGTTATCGGCTATGGCGATGCTGTGACCACCAAGGGCCTGAACATGCTGTACGGCCCCGGCAACGATCTTGTTTCCGCCACCGCCCTGACCGCCGCCGGCGCCCACATGATCTTGTTCAGCACGGGCCGCGGCACTCCGTTCGGTGCCCCCGCTCCCACCCTGAAAATTGCTACCAACAGCCAGCTGGCTGCCAAAAAATCCACCTGGATCGATTTTAACGCCGGTGTTGTTGCTGACGGCGAAAAGACGCTGGATGAAGCCGGTGCTGATCTGTACCAGCTGGTGCTGGACGTTGCTTCCGGCAAGCAGACCTGCGCCGAGAAGAAGGGCTTCCGCGAAATTTCTATCTTCAAGGATGGCGTTGTGCTGTAATTTTTGCACTGATGCTCTGGCTCCCGCCGCATTTTTTACCCAAAAGGGTAGAGCCGGGAACATTTTGAGAGTATAATAGGATTAAGAAGTGCCCGCCGGGAGCTGTGTCTGCCTGCGGTGCACAAAGTGGAACGGCTCCGGGCGTTCCGGGTGCTCTGGGATCAAGGCGCTGTGCGCTGCTCCAAGAATCCCGGTGCGGTCGGGCCGTTTTTGTAACTGAAGAAAGGGGACTGTAACAATGTCCAAGCTGACTGCCGGTACTTACGAAAAGTACAATGCCAAATATTCCACCCTTACCCTGACCGATGGGGAGTACGCCCTGACCGTTACACCGGAAAAGGGCGGCATGGCAACCTCCTTCACCAAAAGCGGTGAGGAATACCTCTGGCTGCGCGATAAGAACTATGAATCCTCGGACCGCCCCCGCTGCGGCGTGCCCATCCTGTTCCCCAGCTGCGGCAAGCCGGACGGCGGTGTGCACCACTTTAACGGCTCCGATTATCCCATTGAGGTCCACGGCTTTGCCGATTTGCTGCCCTGGCAGGTCAAGACCGCTGCGGATGATGAGATCGTGCTGACCCTGGCCCCCAACGGCCTGACCAAGTTTGTTTACCCCTTTGATTTTCTGCTGGAAATGCGCTATACCCTGTCCGGTGCCAAGGCCGGGTTGGAGCTGACCGTGCACAACACCGGCGACAAATCCCTGCCGTTCAGCATCGGCTTCCACCCGTATTTCGCAGCTTCCAAGCTGGAGAACGTCCACTTCGACATCAACGCCGCCACCTGCTCTGAGAACGCCAAGGGCGAGCAGCCCGCCGCACCGGAAACCATCACCTTGACCCGCAAGGAAGGCTCCGCGGATTCCATCCGCCTGATGACCGGCGTAAAGAGCCCGATGCGCCTGACCGATTCCGGCAGCGGCCACACGGTGGAAGTTGCCTTTGATGAAAGCGTGTTCACCAACGGCGTGCTGTGGCAGCAGGATGCCGAGACGTTCGTCTGCATGGAGCCCTGGAACGGCTGGGCCAACAGCGTGAACGAAGCCGGCCGCCACATTGAGCTGGCCCCCGGCGCAAGCAAGACCTTTGCCTGGAGCATTACCATCGGCTGAGCTTAACCGCCTGCCCTGCATCTGCTGAACATTTTCAACCAACTGCCCTCTGCTGTGTGGAAAACTGCAGGGGGCAGTTTGCTTTGCCCGGCTGCCAAAATTTCCTGCCCAAAATTACACAATCTGCCTGCTTTACCGGATTGTATTTTGTTTGACAAAATGTTACCATATTCTTATAAAATACAAGAATTCACAAATTTAACGCCAACATACAGCTGCCCGCCGGGCAGCTGCGATCATAGAGGAAACCGCCGATGGAACAAAACAAACAGCCGTCGGGGCAGCCCCGCAAGCCGGAACAACAGCCCCGCCAGACCTACCGCAAACAGTCCCAGCCCAAGTCCCCGCAGGGCCGCCGCCCACAGCCCAAAAAGAAGCAGCAACCCAACCTGCGTCTTGCACTGGCCGCGTGCGTGCTGGTTGCCGTTGTGGCGCTGGTAGTGATCGGGCTGGTCGCCTGCAACAGCGGGCAGAAAGCCCCCCTGACTATTGACCCCGGCACCAGTGCCGGAGCGTGGGCCAAGAACGATGCCGGGTACTACTTTAACAGTGACGGAGAGCCGATTCTGGCCGCCACCAAAAAAGGCATTGACGTGAGCAAGTATCAGGGTGAAGTGGACTGGGAGAAAGCCCAGGCTGCCGGGATCGATTTTGCCATGATCCGCTGCGGCTTTGGCAGCGAGTGGAACGGCACCGGCGATTACGCCCAGGACGATGAACAGTGGCGCCGCAACGCGGACGAATGCACCCGCCTTGGCATCCCCTTTGGCACCTATCTGTACTCTTACGCCACCACCGAGGAACAGGCCAAATCGGAAGCCGAACACGTTGCCCGCCTGCTGGGCCTTGTGGCACCCCCGCACGAGGGGCTGGACGATTACACCGCCACCCCCTACCAGCTCAGTTACCCGGTCTATTATGACCTGGAGGATAAATCCATCACCGGCCTGTACCCGGACGAGATGGCCCACCTGACCGAAGTATTTTTCGACCGCCTGAAAGAACTGGGCTACAAGGGCGAGGAAGGCATTTACGCCTCCATCAACTGGACCCGCGGCCGCCTGACGGACCCCGCGTTTGACCGCTGGCGCGATAATTTCTGGATCGCGCGGTTCAATTCCGCGTTGGGCTACACCGGGCCGTATTCCATCTGGCAGGCCACCTATACGGAGCCGGGCGAAAAGTACGGCGTGCAGAGCGACACGGTGGATGTTGACTTTGTGATGGAAGAGCTGACCTTTACCGGCATCAAAGCAACCAGCAAGGACATCCTGCCCTCGCTGACCAACGACACCTACAAAAACGAGCTGTGGCTGCCCAAGGCGAAAGCCACCGCCACCCTGCTGACCGATGAGCCCAGCGAAAGCGAGGGCGGGCAGAAAATCTTCTGGTCCAGCGATAATGAAGACGTTGCCACCGTGAATAAGCACGGCGAGGTAAAAGCCAAGGCGGACGGCACCTGCACCATCACCGCCACCCTGGCGGATGGCCGCATGAGCGCCGATGTGACGGTGCGGGTGGGGGCATTCACCATTCCCGTTTACGTTACCGGTAATCTGCAGGGCTTGACCGAGGGCGAAGAGGTCAGCCTTGCGGACATTGCTGCCCTGAAAGCGGGCAGCGAGGACTCCATTCTGGTGGATGCAGGCGGCAGTTTGCAGGGCACCGCCCGCGCCAGCCTGACCGGCGGCATGGATATGACCAGCGCCTTTGCCGCAGCCGGGTATGATTTGCAGGCCTTTGATGCTTCCGATATGGCGTATGGCACTGACCGCCTTCTCAGCGATGTAATGACCGCCGCTGGGCCTTCGATTGCTTCCAACCTGTACACGACAGAAAACGAAGCGTTGCTGGCCCGTTCCACCAGCTGGAGCCGCAACCGCATTTCCAACGGCATGAACATCATTGTGGAGGAAGCAGGCAAAAAGATCGGCTTCTTCTCGCTGGCCTCGATCGGCAATTCCGCCCAGACGAAAGAACTGACCGCTGCGGACCTGGCGCTGGCGGCTTCCGAACAGGTTGCTGCTTTGCAGGCCCAGGGGGCTGACGCCATCCTTTGCATTGCCGGGCCGGATACCGACATCAGCGGCATTTATGCCGACCTGGCAGACCTTGGCGTGACCGCCGTCTTGGATGCCGGCGCCACAGCCAACAGCACCGCAAAGGCAAACGGCATTGCCGTTGTTGCCGCCGGGTCCGGCTGGGACAGCGTGGGCTGCCTGAACCTGACCTTTGCGGCGGACGGCAGCATGACAGCCGAACCCACCAGCATGAGCGCCGCCGACCTGAAATCCGCCCGCGGCAGCTACACCACCGCCCAGCAGACTGCCTATGATTCCGCCTTTACCAGCCTGCAGAGCCTGGCAGACGGCGACGAGGATGTGCGCAGCCAGACGCTGTTCACCTTTGAAGCCAACGAAAGTGCGGATAAAACCATCAGCTTTGCCAACTATGCCGCTGCACTTTACCTGGCCTATGCCGACGGTGACCGCGCCAACTGCCCGCAGGATGCCGCCGACCTGACCGTAACCGCGCTGGCAGGCGGCATTACCGAGCTTGACTTTGGCGATGTTACCCGCGGGGCGCTGTGTGATGCCGTTCCCGCCGGGCAGCGGCTGGTGCTGGCGCGGACGACCTCCGTCGCCATCGGTTCCCTGATCGACACCGGTACCGTGACCCGCACCTATGAGGAAAGCCTGACTGCCTTTGAGCCGACGGACGGCGACGCCCTTGTGGTGACCGATACCGCCACGCTGGAAGCTCTGGAGCAGGCAGGCGGCAGTTATACGATTCTGCGTGATTATGGGGATGTCTTTTGGGATATCCGCATGAATATCAATGATGTAACCAATAACTTTGCAAACCCGTTTACGTTGCCCGAAGCACCGCAGCGCGGTGCCGGGAGAAAGTGAGGCTGTTATGAAGCTGACCTTTTTGGGCGCTGCCCGTGAAGTGACCGGCAGCTGCACCCTGATTGAAGCAGGCGGCCACCGCTTTTTGGTGGACTGCGGCATGGAGCAGGGCAAAGACGTTTACCCCAATGCGGACCTGCCCTGCGCCCCCGGTGAGATTGAAGCCATCCTTTTGACCCACGCCCACATTGACCATTCGGGACGCATCCCCTATCTGTACAAGAACGGATTCCGCGGCCCCATTTACAGCACAGATGCCACCATGGACCTGTGCGAAATCATGCTGGAAGATTCCGCCCACATTCAGGAGCAGGAAGCCGAGTGGAAAAACCGCAAAGCCCAGCGCAGCGGCAATGAGCTGGTAGAGCCGGACTACACAGTAGAAGACGCCATGGCCGTGATGAAGCAGTTTGTACCGCAAAGCTACGGCAAGCCGCTGGAAGTGTTCCCCGGCATTACGGCCACCTTTACCGATGTAGGCCACCTGCTGGGCAGCGCTTCCATCACCTTGCAGGTAACGGAGAACGGCGAAAGCCAGACCATTGTGTTCTCCGGCGATATCGGCAACCTGGACCAGCCGCTGATCCGTAACCCGCAGTACCTGACCAACGCGGATTTTGTGGTGATGGAATCCACCTATGGTGACCGCACCCACGGCCCCAAGCCGGACTATGTGGCCGAGCTGACCCAGATTTTGCAGGAAACGTTCGACCGCGGCGGCAATGTGGTCATTCCCAGTTTCGCCGTGGGTCGCACGCAGGAAATGCTCTATTTTATCCGCCAAATCAAAGAGGAGCACCGCATCCACGGGCACGATAACTTCCCCGTGTTTGTGGACAGCCCGCTGGCCAGCAAATCCACCACCATTTTCCGGGAAAACTTCAGTGAATGTTATGACGCCGAAGCCCTAGCCCTGGTGACGAAGGGCGAAAACCCGCTGGCGTTCCCCGGTTTGCAGATCAGTGAAACCAAAGAGGATTCTGTTGCCATCAACCTGGACTCCACCCCCAAGGTCATCATCTCCGCTTCCGGCATGTGTGATGCCGGGCGCATCCGCCACCACCTCAAGCACAACCTGTGGCGCGGGGAATGCACCATCCTGTTTGTGGGGTTCCAGTCCCCCGGCACGCTGGGGCGCGCACTGATCGAGGGTGCCGATGAAGTGCGGCTGTTTGGCGAAACGGTGCAGGTCAATGCGCAGATCCGCCAGATGAGCGGCTTGTCCGGCCATGCGGACCGGGACGGCCTGTTGACCTGGATCCGCCACTTTGATCCCAAACCCAAACATGTGTTTGTGAACCACGGCGAGGACTTGGTTGCCGATCACTTTGCCCGCACCCTGACGGCGGAGGGCATCCCGGCAGAAGCGCCGTACAACGGTGCCGTGTATGAGCTGACCGGCGGGGCCGTTGCCCTACTGCGGCAGGGCACCATGGTGCCGATGGCCAAGGCCAGCCAGCCTGCCGACAAGCCGCGCACCAGCCCGGCGTTTGAACGCCTGCTGAACATGGGCAAGCGGCTGCTGGTTGTGATCGAGCACAACCGCGGCGGTGCCAACAAGGATCTTGCCCGCTTTGCCAGCCAGATCGCCAGCTTGTGCGATAAGTGGGACAGGTAGGCAGGTAGGAGTTAGGAGTTGGGGGCGTGTGGCTCATAGAACTCGCTGGTTTCCTTTCTTTGTTCCTGCTTTTTCAACTTTTTAGGGCAATACCGCATAATTCTAAGTGCCGATACGGCGAGCGAGGTGCGGC
>OLOJ01003489.1_pt1 | contig 11067 bp, 8 predicted proteins | sample 1672251 | NCBI WGS metagenome assembly OLOJ01 (sample SAMEA3136664, study PRJEB25190) | human gut metagenome | biome: human gut; feature: human-associated habitat; material: faeces | place: Austria | collected 2013 | reverse complement strand
CCTTAACTTGTTTATCCGGAAGGCGAATGGCCTCTGCTCCACCCCCTTGGCATGCCATTTCGCCACTCTCCTTAGGGCAATAAGGAGCACTGACAAGGAACGCCGCTCAATTGAGCGGCGTTCCTGCGTTAAGAACCTTGCGCTGCGATTGGGCTGTATTGGCGCGCTTCATCCGTCGGTCGTGTTGGGGCTTTCTGCTTCGGCTGCGATGGGAAACCTCCGTTCCGGCCGTGATTGGGTTCTGTGCCCCACCGTGATTCGGGCTCCACTTACAACCGGGGTTGGGGTTCGCTTCCTAACCGCGTGTGGAATCGAGCTTGCGATTCACCATGCGGCTCGACATGGGCAATTCTTGCTCAATCGTGCATGGGGCCGAGCCCCCAATCGCGCATAGGTCGAGGCTTCCAACCGCAATACATGCTTCGTGTTCAGATGGCGTTCGGCGTTTCATGCTTAAACTGTGCTGGGGCTTTATGCTCTAACCATGCTTCGTGATTGAGCCTTTCTAGCAGGAGGCTCTATGTCTTCTTCCACGCTCGGAAATCTAGGCCTCAATCATGAATTTCTTAATTCCCGCGCGCCATTGCGCTTTGCTGCCGCCTTTGACGGCCGCTCGAGCCGCTTTCGCGTCTACGACGACGCTCCCAGCTAAACCGTTCACGCCGCGCTCGAAGAAGGCTTGTGCGGGCACGACGCTCGGGCCCAGAACGTACAGCTTCGACTCGCGCGAGAGTTCCAGCAGGCGTGGCATCGTCTTGTTGGTGAGCGATGTTCCCGTTACGAACACGTAGTCTTGCTCGGGCAAGATGTATTCGCATGCGGGGTCGGGCGTATCGGCGGGCGACGTGCAATTGCGCTCAAGTACTGTTACTTGGGCGACTTTGCGCATTTCATCGACGTTCGGAAAATGACCCACGACGGCAACCTTACGGCCCGTATAGCGTCCCTTAAATCGATGGAAGGGGTTGCTCACATCGCCGCTTTCCGCAACGTCCTCGTCGATTGTGCCACCAAGGGACTCAATGGCATCGGGGGTCGCATAATAGGCATTGATAGCCGCGACCCCAAGGCTCGCTTCGAGCCAGTTCCATGATTTGGCCAATGCTGCAAGCGTTTTAAGGTCGACGTCGACAGGACTTTGCTTGAATCGGCTTTTGCCGCCTCCACGCACCGTTTTGGCGAGGCCCATGCCGCAATCGGCCACGATGTAGGTCCAATGCGCACCAAGACAGTAATCGTGCACGGTGATGCCTGAGGGCATGGCGTCAATCAGTTCATCGTAAAGGGACCAAGCGGACATGAGGGCTCCTATCTTCGTATGCTGCGTTCCTTTAAGGCAAACGACAGCTGCGTGTGTGGGGGTTCTTGTCGAAAAACGGGGTCGAATGTGGCATTTTTCAACCGTGCTGCTTTCTTTCGAAAAGTACCCACGCATCTGGCCTGGGATTTTCGTTAGGTTTCTTCCAATCGTCATTCGAATGATGAAACTATAGCGAACTGGATGCCACATTCGAGGGCTTTTTTGAACAAAACTCAGAATCAAAGTCGGCGCTTAAACGAATCATGGCCGCCCCGAAGGACGGCCATGATGGAAGGCTAGGTCACACTTGTCTGAAGTCTGTTCGTTGCGGATTAACCAACTCAAGCGGACTCTTCGCGAGCTCGAAGCAGGTTCACCGCGATGCCACGACGCTAGAGCAGGTTTTTCACGATGTGCTTTGCCGCGGTACGGCCGCAGAACAGCGCGTTTGTCTGGCAAGTACCGTTGCCATAGACCTCGCCGTCCCAGCCGCTCGTGCAAACGCCAGCAGCGTAGAGGCCAGCGATGGGCTTATATCGATCGTCGACGACCTGGGCGTTGGTATTAATGCGAATGCCGCCCGAGGTGTTCAACATGCCCGATGAAATGCGGAAGGCGTAGAACGGCGCGGTCGCGATGGGCCACATGTTTTCTGACTCTTTACCCCATTCGGCATCGGTGCCCGTGTTGTACTTCTCGATTTCGTCGGCCAAGTTATCGGCATCGACGCCAATTTCCTTGGCGAGATCGGCGATGGTATCGGCCTTGAAGCACTCGTCGTTTCCAGAGACCGCCTTGTCGACTTCGTCCTGCAGGCCATCGATTGCGTTGCCTACGAGCTTGTCGGCGAAGCCCGAGTAATGACGCTGGCAGCCGCCTTCGGCGTATTTCTGAATGCCGTTGGCGTCAACGATTGACCATACGCTACCCTGAGTTTCAACAACCTTGCCAGAAACGGCGGTTGAAGAAATGTTCTCGTTCATGAAGCGTAGGCCATCCTGGTTCACCCAGAAATTGCTCGGTTGCATGGCGACGCATACGCCAAGGGCGCTGTCGTAGCTGAAATCTTTCACGTTATTGAATAGGGAGTCTACCGTGAGGTGATTCGCGCGGCCGTGGGCGGTCTGCTCTGCCATCAGGTGGCCGTCACCGTCTTGGCCCTGGCCCCAGCCAATCGTCTTATCAAGGTCTTGGCTCGTGTAGCCTGCAAGCAGGGTCTTGTTCGTGGACATGCCGCCCGTTGCGAGCACGACGGCCTTGGCCTTGTAATCGACGTATTTGCCGTCCTTCGTCTTGGCGCGCACGCCTTCTACCGTGTATTCATCGGAAAGCAACAGCTGCGTCGCCGGAGTTTCGGTGAGCACTTCGAGGCCGTCTTCCTTTTCAGCAGCGGCAGCAAGCTTCTCGATGGCGATTTTGCCATTGCCGCCCTCGTAGAAAGCGGGAGCCTCGCCCTGCTTCGTCCAGCCAACGCCGTGCGTGTCGAACAGCCAGCTGAAGTTTTCCTTCGCGTCACGGAACATGCTGTAAAGAAGCATGGGGTCGCTCACACCATAGCTGTCGGCCTGCGCGCCTGCGGCTGCTGCGCGAGCTTCTTCTTCGGTGTATTCAAACGGTCGTGCGCCTGCCGGGCATTCAGCCATATTGGTGGAGCCGCCGAGCGAATTATTCTTTTCGAGAAGCACAACGCTCTTCGCGCCCTCCTCGATTGCGGTGAGCGCGGCAGAAAAACCGCCCATTCCGGAACCGACAACGACGATGTCTACTTCTTTGGTCTCGTCGGCCTGCTTGGTGTCGGCCGTAATCTCAAAAGAAGCGGACCCGAGGTTGCGGGCTTCGCCGGCTGCAGCAGTTCCCGTGCCTTCAGCACCCTTCGTTTCGCCCGAAGGCGAGCAACCCGCAAGGCCCGCGAAAGCAGCGCCAGCGGCAACGACTGCGCCTGCGCCGAGGAACGAACGACGCGACATTCCCTTGGTTTCGATACCCATGATGCATCCTCCCTGATTACTGGATTGACAGGCCCCTCGCCTATCGTCTGGCATGCATCTTGGCATCTCCGCTGGAATATTCCATCGATGGGAATTGTCCATTTCTCAAGAAAATAAAAGCAATTCGTATCATCAATTACTGTTGATTTTTTCATCGGATTAAGTAAAAGGCCTGGTAGAAGCCATGGATGATTGCATAGAACGCCAACGTGGGAAAAACGTGCGCTTCGTCGTGATAAAGTACCGTTTACGAAAAGCCGACGCTTGGGAGGGCGGCCTTGGCGCATTCATCGAATCATACGCGCGCGAACAAAGCGTGGTTTCTTGGTTTTGGTCTGTATTGGACATGGGTTTATTTGTCATTTAATTCGGCGACCGTTGTCTCATTTTCCAATGGAGATGAAACGGCCATTACATGGTTGCATATCATTTCGGGCCTCGCGGGGTGCGCGACGTTCGCGGTAGCCATATTCAATCATAACAGGCTTGAGCGTGCCGGACGTTCGATCAACGTCCTTTGGGCTGCGGCCATGGTGTCGGCATTCGGGTCGATATTCTACGCGACCGAGGTTATTGAGAGCGCTGCTGCGTCGCTTATGCTTGGAGCTCTTTTACCGGGGCTTTCGACTCCCCTGCTCGCACTCGGCTGGGGTGTTTTGTTCTGTACACTCGATGCCCGCGAGGCTGCTGGGCTCACCGCTGGATCGTTCATGCTTTCGGGTGTGTTCTATGGTCTGATTTCGCTTATTCCCGCGCCGCTCTCGGGCGTGATTGTCGCTTTTTTGCCCCTGCTTTCGGTTTGCATGATGTCGATGTGCCCCAATCGGGGGCCTCATCCCTTTACGCTTCGTTCGCATGTCGCAAAAAACTTAGAGGGTGCCAATGCGCTTCGAGACCTTAAAGGCTTGCTGTGCGGCCCGTTTTCATCTCGCGCACTTGCGGGCATTCTTCTCACCATGGTTGTGAGCGGCGGCCTTCGAACATACACGGGCACCGAAGCGCCGGCTGTATACCATGACCCCTTTATCGTCGCGGCATCCACATTCGCGATTGCGGTTATTTTCCTCGTGTATAGCCTCTTTTTGCCCCATACAAGCTTCAGGCTCGGACCGCTCTATAGAACGGCGGCGCCACTTTTTGCGCTGGGCGTAGCAGCGCTTACGGTATTCAATGAGCCCGATTCAGCAACGGCGTACTTCGCCGCATCGGCTGGGTCAATGTTCATCGATATGCTTACATGGGTCTTGCTTATTGAAATTGCGCGCTCTTCGAGACTTTCGGCGCTTTTGGTTTTCGCCGTTGGAAGGTGCGCCATACATTTGGGCATGGCGCTCGGCGAAATCGCCGCTCTTGCATTCCCTTCTATGATGGTGGCGTTCTGCGTAAGCTCGATAGTGATGCTCGTTGTTATTGCGGGCTTCATGTTCTCGGATCGCGACAATGCGCTCGTGTTTGAACCAGTTGAAGAGGGCGAGCTCGAGGTGGAAACCTGCGAGCCCGATGCGGAAAAACCTGCACAAACTAAGGATGAACGTATTGCCGCGGTCGCCGAGAAGTTCGTTCTCACTGCGCGCGAGACCGAGGTCTTTACGCTGTGGGCCACGGGGCACGGAGCAAAATCGATCGAAGAGAAGCTCGTGCTCTCGTCGGCTACGGTTCGTACCCATATTCGGCATATCTACGAGAAGCTCGACGTGCACAGCCGCGCAGAATTAATTGAGCTTCTCGAGAGCCGCCAACGCGACCCTCGCGTGGAGATTCAAGAATAAGCGCCCTTTTGCACGTTAAAATTCGCTACAATCACTCGCGCAGTGAGCAGTTCACCATGCATTCTGGCGTACATCGCGCCCCGCATTTCACAACGTAAGTCCAGCTGTTGGGCCTTCGGGCTCGCATGTATCCGCAGCAATGCGGCGCCTTTCGTGCGCTCTAAAAAGGAGTTTTCTGGTATGCAGGGAAAACAATTGACCATGCTCTTAGGAGTTTTGTACGGCGGGGCTTTTTTGGCTGGGTTTAATGAGAATCTCGTGAACATGGGTCTTATCGCCATCATGGACGAGTTCGTCATTGACTCGGTTACCGCACAGTGGCTTGTAACGGGATTCATGATCGCCTCGACGATTGTCGTTATGTGCATGGCGTTTCTCTATCGTCGCATTAAGCTTCGAACGCTATTCTTTGCTGCGAGTGCCCTTACTTTGGTTGGCTCTGTTTTGGGCCTTTTCTCAACGAATTTTGCCATGCTCTTAGTTGCGCGAATCATTCAGGCGGTGGGTTCGGGCGTGTTCATCCCTCTTATGATGAACACGATTTTGGCCGTGACACCGAAGAATAAACTCGGCTCGTATCTCTCATTGGGTGGTTGCACCATTACGTTTGGGCCCGCATTTGCTCCCGTTGTGTGCGGTGCATTGGTCACGAATCTGGGGTGGCGCTCGATATTCATTGCACCGATTGCGGTTATGGTGCTTCTTGGCGTTTTGGGCTTCATCTATGTGAAAGACCTCGAAAACAGCGAAGCGCATCTTGATGCGCCTTCGGTGGCCCTTTCGGGTGTCACGTTGTTCGCGCTTTCATTTGGATTGGCGGAAATCGCGATAGATACGGTGCTCGGCGCCATCTCGCTCATTATCGCAGTTGCTGCAGCCGTGGTTTTTGTCGCCCGTCAGCTCGCCTGCCAATACCCGCTTATCGAACTTTCCCCGATGCGTCGCGTTTCATTTTGGCCCGCTGCGGTTTTCGCCCTGGTCTCCCTTATGTCAACGTTCTCGATGAGCGTCTTGCTTCCCCTCTATCTTGAAGGGGCATGCGGCATAACGGCATTCGTGGCTGGCGTTGTCATGCTTATTCCTGTGCTTTGCAACGCGGCATCGACCCTGATGAGCGGCCGAATTATGGACAAACGCGGAGGTTGGCCCCTCATTCCCCTTGGCTTTGCGAGCATCGCCGTGGGCTTTGCGCTCATGGCAATCTTCGCTTCGACGTACTCCATTGTTGCGATGTTTTTCGCGTCGGCTCTGGTGTTCATCGGCGTCGGTATGTCGCTTGCTCCTTCTCAGACGGCTGGATTGCGTACGCTTCCGCCGCGTGAAAACCCCTTCGGCGTTGCCCTCATGACAACATTCACCCAAATCGCCGCGTGCTCAGGCCCTTCGCTCTACATTGGACTTATGTCCTCGTCGGAAAACGCCGCGCTCAACTCTGGCGCACTGGAAACCGCCGCCGTTGCCCAGGGTTTTGCCGTTGCCGTATGCTTCGCTGCCGTTTTGGCTCTAGCGTCGGCGATTGGTGCTACTGTCTTCTGCCGAGCTGCGCTAAAGCGGAGCAATGCCGCCTCCAAGCACGACCAAGCCCAGCAACCCACTGAAATCGCCTTGCTTATGGAAAAGACCCCCTTTGTCGTAAAGGGCACTATGCCTGTTGGGGAGGTCATGAATGAGCTGGTCAATCGCAAAGTGAGTGGTATGCCGGTTGTGAATGACGGCGGAGTCCCGATTGGCTTCATTTCCGACGGCGACATCATGCGCTACCTCTCTGAATGCCACCCAGCGATTACGAGCTCGTATTCGCTCATGGAAGCGGCAAATAGCCAAACGTTCGATGAGAAGCTCAAAGAGCTTGTTGCGCTCCCCGTTTCACATATTGCTACGGAACGCGTCGTGAGCATTCCTCAAGACGCAACGCTCCAAGAGGCATGCACGCTTTTGGCGCAGCATAAATTGAAGAAAGTGCCCGTTGTGCAGAACGGTGCGATTGTCGGAATCCTGAGCCGATCTGACGTCATTCGCTACGCGATGAACAACGCACTGGCTGGAATTGAGAAATAGCGCACACAGGCCGCGATGCCCCGTCCTGAACACCGAGCCTGTTTCGCGCCCTAGAGAATTGCGCGAACGGTCCTGTTAGGCAGGGTGCTTCCTTCCAGCCTCAAAAGCGGGTGGTTCTCTTCCGTGTAAGGAGCGAAGTCCGAAGAGCGTCAACCGTTACGCCACCTGTGGGTAGTTCCCCCCCCGTGTGAGGAACGAAGGCTCTTCCGCGCTTCCCTCTTCTTGTGGGCGTCTTTCCGTTACGCGAAGCAAAATATTTAAATTGTGGCGCTGCCTTTGTTGACAGCGCCATTCTTATATCTATACTTATGAACAGTTGTTCATATGTTTGTTTGGTCTTATAAAGGAGCAAGCATGGCGCAGACTATTGTTGAAGAACCGGCCATTCAAGAATCGAGCCTTTCCTGCAGCTGCGGCTGCGAGCAGGTTCATGAAACGGCCCCCGAAATGCCCGACGAAGAGCTGCTTTGCGATTTGGCGGACCTCTTCAAGGTATTCGCCGATACGACCCGAATCAAAATTCTCTATGCCCTTATGGGGCGCGAGCTTTCCGTGGGCGATTTGGCTGAGGTTATCGGTGCTACGCAAAGCGCGGTTTCGCATCAGCTTCGCACTTTGAAGCAGGCCCACCTGGTGAAATTCCAGCGCGATGGCAAAAATGTGATCTACTCGCTTTCCGACGACCACGTATACACGATGATCGCTCAGGGCATGACCCATATTTGCGAATAAGCCAACCAACCAGCATGAGTGAAAGGATCAAACCATGCGTAAGACGTTTAAACTCGACGAACTTGAATGCGCAAACTGTGGCGCGAAAATGGAAGCCGCCATTAAGAAAATCGATGGCGTTGTTGATGCCAAAGTGACGTTCATGACTCAAAAACTCGTCGTTGAGGCCGACGATGCACGCTTCGACGAAATTATGGACGAAGCGCAGGCTATTTGCAGGAAAATCGAACCCGATTGCGAAATCGTGCGTTAAATCTCAAGCAGGGTGACTGCCATGAATAAAAAATTAAGGCGCTGGCGCAAGCGCATCGTTATCGCGCTCGTTTTGTTTGCGATGATATTCGCTCTTACGGAGCTGTTACCCCTTTCCAATTGGCTTGGCGGCGAACGCAATGCCGTATACGTGGAATTCGCGCTATACCTTATTCCGTATGCGATTGCCGGCTACGACGTTCTGCTCAAAGCTGCGCGCAATATCAAAAACGGCCAGGTGTTCGATGAGAATTTCCTTATGGCGGTAGCGACGATTGGCGCATTCTCGCTCGTTTTCTTCCCAGATTCCGGCCCTCATATGGCCGAAGGTGCGGCAGTAATGCTGTTTTACCAGGTGGGCGAGCTGTTTCAACAATATGCGGTCGGCAAAAGCCGCAAATCGATTGCGGCGATGATGGACATCGCCCCCGATTTCGCAAACGTTCGAAACACAAACGGCGATTTGGAGCAGGTCGACCCCGACAGCGTTGCCGTTGGCAGCGAGATTGTCGTAAAGCCTGGCGAGCGTGTGCCCATCGATGGCGTCGTTGTGGAAGGCTCTTCTCAGCTTGATACGGCAGCATTGACGGGCGAAAGCGTGCCACGCGCCATCGAAGCAGGCAGCGAAGTGGTTTCTGGTTGCGTAAACCTCACAGGCTTGCTCATCATGAAAACAACGAAGCCCTTTGGTGAGTCGACGGTGAGTCGCATACTTGAGTTGGTCGAGAATGCCGCCGAAAAGAAGGCTCATACCGAGAATTTCATCACGCGCTTCGCTCGTTATTACACGCCTGCAGTATGCGGAGTCGCGCTCGTGTTAGCGCTGCTTCCTCCCCTGTTCGGCTTTGGCGCCTTGAGCGATTGGGTTTTTCGCGGACTGACGTTCCTCGTGGTAAGTTGTCCTTGTGCGCTCGTCATTAGCGTTCCGCTTTCGTTTTTCGGCGGCATCGGCGGCGCGAGCAAGCTTGGCATTTTGATCAAGGGCAGCAATTACCTGGAGTCGCTTGCCTCGGTCGATACGGTTGTGTTTGATAAAACCGGCACGCTTACGAGCGGCACCTTCGGCGTTGTCGCGGTTCATCCCGCGGAAGGCGTCAAAAGCGATCGCCTGCTTGAGTTGGCGGCTCATGCCGAAGCGTATTCCGACCATCCCATCGCAATGTCGGTAAAGCAAGCGTATGGCGCCCGCATCGACGAGACGCGCGTGTCGAACGCAAGCGAGGTAAGCGGGCGTGGCGTGCAGGCTAAAATCGACGGCGTGAGTGTGAGCATCGGCAACGACAAGCTCATGGCGAGTCTTGATATTGACGCTCACAATTGCGAACTTGTCGGAACGATGCTGCATGTTGCCGAAAACGGAAAATATCTGGGTCATATTGTTATCGCCGACATGGTGAAAGACGATGCGGCTAAAACCATCGCCGACCTGCACGCGACAGGCGTAACCAAAACGGTGATGTTGACCGGCGATGCCGAAGAAGTCGCCCGCTCCGTTGCCTCGAAGCTTGGTCTCGATGAATTCCATGCCAAACTTCTGCCCCAAGACAAGGTCGCTGAAGTTGAACGCTTGCTTGATGAGGAAAGCAAAAAAGGCAGGCTTGCCTTCGTGGGCGACGGCATCAACGATGCGCCTGTGCTTACCCGCGCCGATATCGGTATCGCGATGGGCGCGATGGGTTCCGATGCCGCCATCGAGGCGGCCGATATTGTGCTCATGGACGACAAGCCGTCGAATATCGCGAAGGCGATTCGTCTGTCGCGCAAAACCATGGGTATCGTATGGCAGAACATCGTATTTGCCTTGGGCGTGAAGCTTGCCGTGCTCGTGCTTGCCGCCGTCGGCATCGCGAACATGTGGATGGCGGTGTTTGCCGATGTCGGCGTGGCGATTCTGGCCATCCTTAACGCGATGCGCTGTATGAACGTGAAGAAGTTCCAGTAGCCGTCGCGTTGGCCAATAAACCCCTTGCAAAGAATAAGCCCCGGTTGCCATGAACTGCATCCCAATTCTTGGACGGGCTAATTGGCGGCCTACGCCGCACATAGGGACTGATTCCGGAACTCCTCCGGGGTCAGTCCCTTTAGTTTAACCTGCCTCCTTCTCGTGTTCCGGTGGACGACGTATTCGTCGAGGTCTCTCTTGAAGTCTTCGAAGCAGAGCCATTCCCTCCCCCTGAAGAGCTCGTCCTTCATGTGGCCGAACACCTGCTCGGTCGCCCCGTTGTCGATGCAGTTGCCCTTCCGGGACATGCTCTGCACCACGCCGGCCTTCTCCAGCCTGCTGCACCACCCGGCCTGCTGGTATTGCCAGCCCATATCGGAGTGCAGTATCGGGCTGGCACCCTCGGGCTTCCTGGATATGAACTCGTCGAGCAGCTCATGCTGCTGGGCCATGTCGGGGTGCAGCGACGTGGACCAAGCGACGATCTCCTTGCTGCCGAAGTCGTAGACCGGCGCGAAGTAGGCCTTGCCCCAGGGCTGTTTGAACTCGGTGACGTCGGTGCCCATCTTCTCCCACGGCCCGTCGGCGGCGAAGTCGCGCCCGATGACGTTCTCGAAGGTCTTTCCGACCTTGCCCCTGTACGAGTTGTACCTGTGGTAGTCGGTCTCGCGGCGGATCCCGCAGCTGATGCCCATCTCGCGCATCATCTTCAGCACGGTCTTGTAGGCTATGCGCGCGCCCTGCTCGGCGCGCAGGCACATGGCGATCTGCCTGTGGCCGCACCCGTTGGCCGTGCGCGAGAATATCTCGGCGGCGGCCTCCCAGAGCTCGGGCCTGGTGGGAGCCTTCGGGTGCGACAGCGCGTAGTAGTAGCTCGACCTCGCCAGGCCGGCGCACTCCAGCAGGCACCCCAGCCCGTGCCCCTCTTCGCGCAGGGCGCTCACGGCCTCGACCTTCGCCCTGGTCAGAGCTGTTAGCGTCAATATAATTTTCACCATTTCCACCAACGCATTTTCGCCAATCGCG
>OLOJ01003475.1_pt1 | contig 11104 bp, 10 predicted proteins | sample 1672251 | NCBI WGS metagenome assembly OLOJ01 (sample SAMEA3136664, study PRJEB25190) | human gut metagenome | biome: human gut; feature: human-associated habitat; material: faeces | place: Austria | collected 2013 | reverse complement strand
AGATGATTCCAATGGAGAATATCAGAGTAATGATTTCAGAGGAAGATGTAAACAAACGAATCGCGGAGATGGGAGCGCAGATCAGTGAAGATTATGCAGGAAAAGAGATCCATCTGATCGCCATCTTAAAAGGAAGTGTTTTTTTTGCGTGTGAACTTGCAAAGAGAATCACGATTCCAGTAACAATTGATTTTATGTCAGTGTCTAGTTATGGAAATTCCAGAGAATCCTCAGGAATCGTTAAGATCGCAAAAGACTTAGATGAGCCAATCTTAGATAAAGAAGTATTAGTTGTAGAAGATATCATTGACTCAGGAAAGACTTTAAATCATTTAAAACCAATGCTTGAGAGCAGAAATCCTGCGTCACTTCATCTGTGTACATTGTTAAGCAAACCAGATCGTCGTGAAGTTAAAGTACCAGTCAGATATATTGGTTTTGAAGTACCAGATGAATTTGTTGTTGGATATGGACTAGATTATGCACAGAAATATCGTAACCTTCCTTACATTGGAGTAGCAGAGGAAGAGTAGAGAGGAGACTAAACGTTGAACCCGAAGAAAAGTAACAGTGGATTTTTAGTAGTCCTGCTGATCTTGGTGATCGGAGCATATTATTTTATCAGCGTGTTCCAGCCAGGTTCAGGTGATTACACCTATCAGCAGTTTATGAAGGATGTAAAGTCTGACAAAGTAACTGCGGTAACTATTAAACAGAATAAAGAAGTACCAACTGGGACGATCACAGCAGAGTTTGGAAAAGATGATTATAAGAGCTGTGAAGTTACAGATGTCAATCAGGCGATCAATGATATTAAGAAAGCTGACAGCTCTCTTGCCAATAAGATCAGTATTAAGGGAATCGATCACAGTGGGGATATGATCTCTAATCTGATCGGGCTAGTACTACCGATCGGAGTTGTCATATTTTTCATGGTTATGATGATGCGCCAGAATGGTGGCGGTGGCGGCAAGATGATGGATTTTGGAAAAAGCCGTGCTAAACTTGCCAATCCAAATGGTAAGAAAGTAACATTTAACGATGTTGCAGGACTGACAGAAGAGAAAGAAGAATTAGAAGAAGTCGTGGAATTCTTAAAGAATCCAGGACGATTTATAAAGATCGGAGCCAGAATTCCAAAGGGCGTCCTTCTTGTAGGACCTCCAGGAACAGGTAAGACATTACTTGCAAAGGCAGTTGCAGGAGAAGCGAATGTACCATTTTTCAGCATTTCAGGATCTGATTTCGTGGAAATGTTCGTCGGTGTTGGTGCAGCTCGTGTACGTGACTTATTTGCAGAAGCTAAGAAACATTCTCCTTGTATCGTATTTATCGATGAGATCGATGCAGTTGCAAGACGAAGAGGCTCTGGACTTGGTGGTGGACATGATGAACGTGAACAGACATTAAACCAGATGTTAGTTGAGATGGACGGTTTTGGAGTGAATGAAGGAATCATCATGATCGCAGCTACAAACCGTGTGGATATCTTAGATCCAGCAATCTTACGACCAGGACGATTTGACCGCAAGGTTGGCGTTGGAAGACCAGATGTCAAAGGGCGAGAAGATATCTTAAAGATTCACTGTCGTCAGAAACCATTAGGAGATGATGTTGATCTTCATGAGATCGCAAGAACAACAGCAGGTTTTGTGGGAGCAGACCTTGAGAATCTGATGAATGAGGCAGCCATTCAGGCAGCAAGAGACGACAGAGCTTATATCATGAAAGAAGATATTGATAAATCATTTATCAAAGTAGGAATCGGAACAGAGAAGAAGAGTCGTGTGGTACCAGAAAGTGAAAGAAGGATTACTGCATATCATGAATCTGGACATGCAATCTTATTCCATCTGTTACCAGATGTAGGTCCGGTTTACACTGTATCTATTATTCCAACAGGAACAGGAGCAGCTGGATATACGATGCCGCTTCCTGAGAACGATAATGTCTTTATGACACGCGGAAAGATGATTCAGGATATCATGGTAAGTCTCGGAGGACGAATTGCCGAAGAATTGATCTTAGATGATATCACAACTGGTGCATCACAGGATATCAAACAGGTAACTCAGTATGCAAGAGCTATGGTAACGAAGTTTGGTATGTCAGATGAACTCGGACTGATCAATTATGACAGTGGTGAAGGAGACGAAGTCTTCTTAGGAAAAGAAATTGGACAGCAGCGTCCATACGGAGAAAACACACAGACTGTGATCGATCAGGAAGTGAAGAAGATTGTAAATAAATGCTACAAAGATGCGAAAGCAATGATTGAAGAACACATAGATGTCCTTCACAAATGTGCCGCATTATTATTAGAGAAAGAACGCATTAACCGCGCAGAATTCGAAGCATTATTTGAGCCTGAAACAGAAGTTGAAACACAGGCATAAAAAAATATAAAAAAAAGTTAAAAAAACACTTGCAATTTACCTGACAATGCCGTATAATCTTTAATTGTCAGGTAAACACTTGGTGGGATTCCCGAGTGGCCAAAGGGGGCAGACTGTAAATCTGTTGGCACCGCCTTCGAAGGTTCGAATCCTTCTCCCACCACTAAGCCGCAGTGGCGGAACTGGCAGACGCGCAGGACTTAAAATCCTGTTCGAGTTAAATCGAGTACCGGTTCGATTCCGGTCTGCGGCATGAAAAAGGACTTCAAGTGATTGAAGTTCTTTTTATTTTGCAGTAATCGTGTTATCCTTGCATCAGGAATAAAAGAACTGTATAAACAGAAATAATAAAAATAGAGAGCAGGATACGGAAATGAATTTGATCATTTCGTTTTCTGCTCTCTATTTTATTTTTATTTCATAGGAAATTTCGATGAAATCCCCTATGAAATAAAAAGCCCTCCGGGCAGGATTCTTTCTTATATCGAAATTAAGGATTCAAAATATTCTTCACAACATCCTTATCGCTCAAGTAAACCATATGTGATCCTTTTAGCTGTACATAATAATTCTTTTGATCAGAATCCTTTTTACCGATATAAAGCACAACATTTTTTGTTTTCTTCGTATCCGTATCCTTATAAGTGATATCGACTGTGATTCGAGAATCCTTATCCAGTCCATATTTTACAAGATCTTTCTGGCTCGCATAATAATTCTGGCAATCTCCAAAAGTAAATACACCCAAACCGCCAGCGATTCCATCCAGATTTTTCTTCTTGCTTGTATAAGTCTTTGTTTTACTAGTCTGAGTGATCAAAACTTTCTTCAGATTTCCAGTGCTTAATGTAGGGAAAGTATCTGTCTCGATCAGGTCATCCAAAGAATAAGATAAACTAGATGTGATATCAGAAGATACGGTATAAATCTTTGATTTATCTCCATAAGTTACATAGTAATTTTCACCGGTTGCATTTCCAATATAATAAGTCATGGATTTTCCAGTTTTGTCTTTGGCACTAACTGTATAAGTTGGCTTGTCAAGACCATAGTCGCTTAGAGCATCTGCATTTTTAAGTTCTCTGACAGCTTCAACTTTTTGAAATGTAGAAGCAAGACTTTCGAGAGAGGACTGAGTGATTGGATATTTTTTATTTTTTGTATAATACCATTTGCCACTCTGTTTTATGAAAGAAAGAGTCGTTCCGTTGTTATTATAAGAGATGGAAGTTAAACTCTTTAAATCAGAGATCATTGTCTGATCAGAATCTTCTTTGGAAGATTGCTGTTTCTGGTATAAATTCACTCCCGTATACAGGACAATTAGTCCTGTAAATACGAGAAGTAAAATCTGTAATGTTTTTTTCTGTTTCATGAAAACCTCCTAACGGCGTCTGCGTCTAAACCATACAATGAATCCGCCAATGATCAGACTAACTGGAATTACAAAGACTACAAGGATACTGAATGGTCCAGGATGAGCAATCGTATTATAGCTGACTTCCAGACTCTTTGGAGAGATAGAAACATTATCGGCATTATTTAAACATGCGGTAACAGAGTTTGTAAATAATGTCAGGTTTTCTAAGGATGAGAAAGAACTTGTGATCTGCTCATCGATCAGCATATTACTTCCGTAAACAGTCAGGCGACTTTCTTTTGTAACTTTCTTTCCTTTGCTGTTTTTGACTTTGACAGATTCTGTGGAAGTTGCACCAAGGACATAAGTTCCCTGTGTTTGTTTCTTCTCAGTGACAGCATATCCGTTGCTGGATGTTGTCATAAATGCATCGGTAGAAATAGAATCTCTAACTGGAGTACTCTGTGTCATACCTTTCGAATTGATCATCATAACAGAGTTTGATGAAATTCCAGAAGCCATATCACCGCTTACAGAAAGATTTGGGATCAAGTAATAATAATTTCCTTGATATGAACGTTCTGTATCTGCAATATATCCGCTTTGAACAGTTAAACCGTAGTCTTTTAACAGACCATATAAGTTTTTCATACTCTTATTTGTCTGGGCAAGTAAAGTAACAACTTTTCCACCTTTCTTCAGGTAAGAAGATAATAGTTTTACTTCATCTTTTGTAAAATCGCTTGTAGCCCCATCGATGATCAGCAGATCACAATCATCAGGAATGGATGTTGTAGTCATTAAAAGCAGATCACTTGTGGAAATTCTTGATTTTGTAAGAAGACTTGTGACCTCGGAAGATAAGGATGATTCTCCATGGCCAGAAGTATAATAAGCTTTATATTCTTTGTCACTTGTTACATAATTTAAAGCACTTGTAAGCTGCCCATCACCATCAAATGATGAAGCGGAAGAGGAAGTACTGTAGTAAGAATCTGAGGAAACTAATATATCATCAAACGAAACAGTTGTTGTACGGTTGGTTTTCTTACAAGAGATGACGATATTGTTTTCTTCAGTTCCGTATTTTGTCAATGCAGATGGATGAAGCACAGGATCGATCCATTTGACATGAAGCTTGCTTGATAAAGAAGCATATTTATTGATGAAAGTTTTGATCCTTTTATCAGTGCTGTCCTTTTCTGCAAGAACATAAAAAGTGACGTCATCATCAACTTTTTTGATGATCTTTTCACTTTTTGATGAGATTTCATAAATATTGGTACTACTGATATCAAACTGTCGCTTATTTTCAGGGATCAGATTGACGATCATATTAAAAATGATAACGATCGCGATCACGATGGATGTCATAGCAAGAGTATAAGATCCACGTTTCGAATCATTGCTTTGAAATAATTTTTTGATTTTATCCACGATAACTTCCTCCTAACTCCAACGTCTTTTTTCAAATGTCTGTACTGTTAAGAACACCAGAAGAATGATCAATGACAGATAAGTCAGAAGTCCTCCGAGATCAAAAATGTAATTCTGAGAAAAATTATAAAAAATATCAGTTAATACAAGGTGTCCTAATAAAGTAGAAAACAGACTTTCAAGCAATGTTTTCTTCACAAAATAAACAACGATACCAGCGATATACCCAATGCCAGTGACAATGCCAGCGATCATCTGATTTTTTGTGATATGGTAGATCAGAAGACCGATCAGAGCAAATATAATGATCCAGATGACCAGATTACTGATCGCACTGGAAGGAAAATACTGCAGCAGATTGTCCAACAGATAAAAGAAAAACAATGCTGCACAAGTAGTGATCGCTGCGATCACAGGACTTTCTGTCAAAGATGATAAAAACATTCCGATTGCAATAAATACACATCCAAGCAGGAAAAAGGCCAGAATGGATGAATAATCAACAAGAAAATGGGCAGTTCCTTGAAGTTTGATGATCAGTGGGAAAATACAGTAGATCACACATGGAATTGCAAATACAGTCACCATTGCAAGATATTTTCCTAATACGATCTCAACAAGTGAAACAGGAGAAGTTAATAATAACTGGTCAGTTTTATTTTTTCGGTCTTCTGCAAAAGATTTCATAGATAAAACAGGCACAGAAATCAATAACATGAAAATAACGCCCGCCAGAGAGTAGGCAAAAAATGGATAACCACTATAAAGGTTATAAACCATAAAATATACACCTCCAATGATCGTTAAGAATGCTGCAAATACGCATCCGATCATAGAGTTAAAATAGGAACGGACTTCCCTTTTATAGATAGCAAGCATTATTTGTCACCTCCATTACATCTCCGGTTAATTCCAGAAAAATATCTTCAAGAGTAGCCTTGTTTACAAACATCTGTGTCACAGGCATTTTTTTCTGTGCAAATTTAAGAGAAAGATCAGCACAGATTTCCTGAGAATCTTTGTTTGTATTGATCTGGATATGGCAGCTCTCTTTACTTACATCAAGCCAGTTGACATCATCAATATCAGAAAAATCAGAAAGAACCTGTTTTACGGAAGTTTCATCCGCCAGGATCGTAAGCTCAATGGTTTCTTTTCCGTGTGTTAATTCTTCTAATTCATCAGGGCTTCCCTCAGCGATCAATTTTCCTTTGGAAATGATCAGGATATCGTCACAGATTTCTTGGACTTCAGCAAGAATATGAGAACTTAAGATCACCGTATGGTCCTTAGCAAGTGTACGGATCAGTTCACGGATTTCGATAATCTGCTTTGGATCGAGACCAACGGTCGGTTCATCCAAGATGATAATATCCGGGAAATCAAGAATTGCAGCGGCAAGACCTGTTCTCTGGCGATAACCTTTGGAAAGGTTTTTGATCAATCGGTCTTTCATATCAACAAGTTTGATCAGTTCCATAACTTTTATAACCTGTGCATTGCGGTCAGCTTTCGGAATTTTTTTTAATTCAGCAGCAAAATACAGATATTCGGATACTGTCATATCAAGATATAAAGGTGGGATCTCTGGAAGATATCCGATACATTTTTTTGCTTTCTCAGGTTCTTCCAGAATATTGTGACCATTGATGATAACCTCTCCACTCGACGCACCGATATATCCAGTCATAATATTCATAGTTGTAGATTTACCGGCTCCATTTGGACCCAAAAATCCATAGATTCGCCCTTTTTCAATGGTAAATGACAGATCATCTACGGCGAGATGTGTGCCATATTTTTTGGTAAGATGTTTTACTTCTATCAAAATATTGTCCTCCTTTTTGCGATAACTCTCATCATTATATGAAGAAAAACAAATCAAACTGTGATAAAAGTCTGAACAGTTTGTGTTAAAAATGTGGTAATTTTGTGAAGTGTTTTATGGAGTATATAGTATACAGAATAATATGAAAATGTTTCATAAAAGATGCATAGAATGGCAAGGATAGGCTTGCATAATCACGTATAGTTTCGTATAATATAAAAGTAAATTTACAAGAAAACTTGACAGAAGACAGTTGAAGAATGTATACTTTGAGAATCAAACTAATTAGAGTGTGAAGGAGAATCATTATGTTAGAGAAGATGAAAGAGATCATTGCAGATCAGTTAGGTGTAAGCGAAGATGAAGTTACTTTAGAAGCATCTTTTAAAGAAGATCTGGATGCTGATTCATTAGATTTATTTGAATTAGTTATGGCATTAGAAGAAGAATATGATGTTGAGATTCCATCTGATGATCTTGCAGAATTAAACACAGTTGGTGATGTTATCAACTACTTAAAAGACAAAGGTGTAGAAGACTAAAGAAATTGTAAGATTGGCTTATAACATTCCTGTTATAAGTCAATTTTTTGAAGAAAATATTTTGAACATCAAACTAATTATAGATTATTTTATAGATCAACGAGGTAAAGATAATGGGTAAGATCGTATTTATGTTTCCGGGACAGGGAGCGCAATATGTTGGAATGGGAAAGGATTTTTATGATTCTTTTGCATGCAGCAAGGAGATTTTCGACAAGGCGAATGAAGTTCTGGATATTGATGTAAAGAAACTTTGTTTTGAAGAGAATGAAGATATCAATATTACAGAGTATACACAGGCAGCGATGGTAACTGCAAGTGTTGCAATCTTAAAGAAGATCGAAGAAATGGGATTAAAGCCTGATCTGACAGCGGGATTAAGTCTTGGAGAATACTGTGCACTTGTAGCATCTGATGTGATGAGCTTTGAAGATGCAGTGAAAGTCGTAAGGCAGAGAGGAATTCTTATGCAGGATACTGTTCCAGCAGGAGAGGGTGCGATGTCAGCGGTTCTTGGAATGAAGAAAGAAGCGATCGAAGCAGTTTTACCAGACGTTGAAGGAATCGTTACGATCGCAAACTATAACTGTCCTGGACAGATCGTTATTTCAGGAGAATCAAAAGCGGTTGCAGAAGCTGGAGAAGCGTTGAAAGAAGCAGGAGCTAAGAGAGTTCTGCCACTGAAGGTCAGTGGACCATTTCATTCTCCAATGTTAAAACCAGCTGGAGAGAAATTGCTTGATGTATTAGCAGATGTTGAAGTGGATGATCCAACAGTTCCATACGTATCCAATACAACAGCAGAATTTATCACAAGTAAAGATGAAGTTAAGGAATTGCTTGGAAGACAGGTTTATTCTTCTGTATGCTGGGAACAATCTATTGAGAAGATGATCGCTGATGGTGCAGATACATTTGTAGAGATCGGACCAGGAAGAACATTATGTGGATTTATGCGCAAGATCGATCGTAATGTCAAAGCGATCAATATTGCGAAAGTAGAAGATTTAGAGAAATTAAAGGAGATCATGTAATCATGTTAAGTGGAAAAGTTGCAATCGTAACAGGTGCAAGCCGCGGGATCGGAAGAGAAACGGCACTGACTCTTGCAGGATATGGAGCAACTGTGATCGTAAATTACTGTGGTTCCAAAGATAAAGCGGAGGCAGTTGTAGAAGAAATCACAGCAGCTGGGGGAACAGCAAAAGCATATCAGGGAGATGTATCCGATTTTGATGTGGCGAAAGAGATGATCACTTCTGTAAAGAAAGAATTTGGGTCTATTGATATTCTGGTGAATAACGCCGGAATCACAAAAGATAACCTGATCATGAAGATGAGTGAAGAAGAATTTGATAAAGTCATTGAAGTAAACTTAAAAGGTGCATTTAACTGCATGAAACATGTTTCAAGAATCATGTTAAAACAGAGATCCGGACATATCATTAATATGTCTTCTGTATCTGGAGTTATGGGTAATGCAGGACAGGTCAATTACTGTGCATCAAAAGCAGGAATCATTGGTATGACAAAATCTCTGGCAAGAGAATTAGGTTCCAGAGGAATCACGGTCAATGCGATCGCTCCAGGATTTATTGAGACAGAGATGACGGATGTACTGTCAGAAGATGTGAAAGAGAATTTATTAGGAAGCATTCCATTAAAGAGAATGGGACAGACAAAAGATATTGCAGAGACAGTTGCTTTCTTAGCATCTGACAAGGCAGCATATATTACAGGTCAGACGATCAGTGTTGACGGTGGAATGGGAATGTAAAGGAGATTTTATATGAAGAGCATGAAACGTGTCGTTGTAACTGGTATGGGTGCGATCACACCGATCGGAAACAGCGTGGAAGAATTTTGGAATGGAATCAAAGAGCAGAAGATTGGATTTGCACCGATTACATATTTTGATGCAACAGAATACAAAGCTCATCTGGCTGCAGAAGTCAAAGGTTTCAACGCCAAAGATTATATGTCACCAAAAGCAGCAAGACGTATGGAATTATTTTCACAGTATGCTGTAGCTGCAACAAAAGAAGCAATCGAAGATGCGGGACTTGATCTTGAGAAAGAAGATACAACAAGAATTGGTGTATCTGTTGGATGTGGAGTTGGAAGCCTTCAGATGATCGAAACAACAACAAGAACATTAGATAAAAAGGGTCCGAACAGAGTGAAACCATTAGCAGTTCCAATGATGATCTCTAACATGGCTGCAGGAAATGTTTCTATTGCATTTGGCCTTCGCGGAAAGAGTATCAACGTTGTTACAGCATGTGCGACAGGAACACAGTCTATTGGTGAAGCATATAGATCCATTCAGGTTGGAGAAGCTGATGTAATGGTAGCCGGTGGAACAGAAGCTGCAGTATCAGAAGTTGCAGTTGGTGGATTTGCAGCGTTAACAGCTTTAAGTGGATCTGATGATCCGAAGAGAGCATCTATTCCATTTGACAAAGAGAGAGATGGATTTGTCATTGGAGAAGGATCAGGAATCGTTGTTTTAGAAAGCCTTGAACATGCACAGGCAAGAGGAGCAGATATTTTAGCAGAGGTTGTCGGATATGGTGCAACAAGTGATGCATTCCATATCACATCCCCATGTGAAGATGGAGAAGGTGCAGCAAGAGCTATGGTATTTGCAATGGATGAAGCAGGAATCACACCAGATAAAGTTGATTATATCAATGCACATGGAACAAGTACTCATGCAAATGACTTATTTGAGACAAAAGCAATCAAGAAAGCATTAGGAGAACATGCATATGATGTGAAGATCAGCTCTACAAAATCTATGATCGGTCATGGACTTGGAGCAGCTGGTGCGATTGAATTTATCACATGTGTTAAATCAATTGAAGAAGATTACATTCACCCAACTGTAGGATTAAAGGTTCCAGATGAAGAATGTGATCTTGATTATACATTAGAACCAGTAACAGATCGCAAGGTAAATTACGTTATGAGCAATTCTCTTGGATTTGGAGGACATAACGCAACACTTCTTGTGAAGAAATTTGAGGATTAATTTAGAAGGAGACTGACATGGAAGTTAAAGAAATGAAAGAATTGATCGCTGCAGTATCTTCTGCAAATGTCGATGAATTTGAATATAATAACGAAGAATTTTCAATCAGAATCGCTAAGAAAAAGGCAAAGATCGCAACAGTTGATGCATCTGTTGCAGGGGTACCAGTACAGAGTGCCGCGATCATGCCAGAACAGAATGAAGAACAGACAGAAGAGATTCTCTATGGAGATGAGATCAAAGCCCCACTTGTTGGTACATTTTATGTAGCACCATCAGAAGGAGCTGAGCCATTTGTATCTGTCGGTGACAAAGTCAAAAAAGGACAGGTAATCGGAATCGTTGAAGCAATGAAACTGATGAATGAAGTGGAAAGTGAATATGATGGAACAGTTGCAGCTATTTTAGTTGAGAATGGTGAGATGGTTGAATATGGACAGCCATTAATGGTCATCCAGTAAGAAAGGCAGAATATTTATTATGGTAATGGATATTAAAGATATTATG
>OLOJ01003470.1_pt1 | contig 11117 bp, 7 predicted proteins | sample 1672251 | NCBI WGS metagenome assembly OLOJ01 (sample SAMEA3136664, study PRJEB25190) | human gut metagenome | biome: human gut; feature: human-associated habitat; material: faeces | place: Austria | collected 2013 | reverse complement strand
CCTCATCGACCGTCGAGAACGTCGCTGCCACCCACAGGGGAAACTCATAGGCCGCGATATTGGTCTTTCCATCAACCGGGCCCTCGGCATACTCGGCATAGCCGGGAAAGTTGAGCCCCGCCACAGCCAGACCCGCATCGTTACCGCAATCGAAAAACATGGGATAGTTCTTGTAATCGATGCACATACCGATCACCGCGTGTGCCGCTGTCGCGTCGTCGATAAACGAATACGGAATGTGGAACCCGCGCGGCATCACGCGAACCTGTTGGCCGTAGTCAAAGCTCCAGTCGAGGTTGCGGCCCAGATACATGTGACCAGAATTATCGGTAAATCGAATGCTCGTACACATAACGCCTCCCAGCTTTACGTTCCTGCTAAGGTTATTGTCTCCAAACAAAAAGGCGCTAAACACAAAAGCCCGGGCATGACAACAATGTCACGCCCGGGCTATTCAAGCAGGATAAACTCAACCAAGTTAACCCCGCAGGTCATCTAAGGGGTCAAAGTGCCGCAGATTGCCACGAAAGAGGAGCGAAGCGCACTTAAGGTACGCGAGCGACGATTGAGCGGCAAGGTGCGGTGCTTTGGTCCCCTTAGACCAACTTTCCAAGACAGTGGTCAATCATGTGCTGAACCATCTGTGCCTCGAAGCCCACAAAGTCCTGTTTGCGCTCACGCATCTTGCCGTCGACGATCACGTCATAAGCGACCTTGCACTTGATATAGCGCGTGGACTTGGTGACCTCCTCGTGCGTCAGGCAGCTCTCCTCCATCTTGCTGGCGCCCAGGCCAAACACCAGACGGGGGTTGTAGAGTACGTGAGGCTCGCCGGCATCGTCCAGGTAGACGCAAACCTTCTTGGTAACGCCAATCTGGTTAGCGGCAAGGCAGCCGGCATCGTCGAGCGACTTGATGGTATCGATCAGGTCCTGAGCAACCGACTCGTCCTCGACGGTCGCAACCTCGCAACGCTGGGACAGGATAGCCTCGTCGCGGCAGAGCTCTTTAATCATACGTTCCTCCAAAGAGTTCGTTGTAACCGCTTAAGTATACGGTACCCACACATTTTCATGCGAAAAATACCGTCCGTCTGCTACAAAGCGCCGAACATCAACATGCGAGGAACAACAGCGTCGTAAAGGGGCTATAGTAGTTGAGTTCGTGTCAATCGGCCTAAACTCGGGGCCGAACAAGGAAAGGGTATGCATGGACGAACTTTTTCACGTCAGTGAGCGCAAGTCCACAATCGGGACCGAACTCCGCGCTGGACTGACAACATTCCTGGCGATGGCCTACATCATCGCCGTCAACCCCGCGGTGCTCTCGGGCGCTGGCATCGATGCGGGAGCGCTCGCCTGCGCCACCTGCCTGGGCGCCGGCATCATGACCATCTGCATGGGCATCTTCGCCAACCGCCCGCTCGCCTGCGCATCGGGCTTAGGCGTCAACGCGATGATCGCTGGAATCACCACCACCGTCTGCGGCGGTGACTGGCACGTGGCCATGAGCGTCATCTTCCTTGAGGGCGTCGTCATCTTGCTGCTCGTGCTTTGTGGCCTGCGTGAGGCCATCATGGACGCCATCCCGGTTGTCCTGCGTCACGCCATCTCGGTGGGTCTGGGCCTGTTCATCGCCATGATTGGCCTGTGCGATGCCGGCATTATCACCGCTGGCGCCGGTACACTCGTCGGTCTGGGCGACATCACCTCCCCCACCTTCATCGTCGGCATCATCTCCATCCTGGTGACGGTCGCCCTCGCCTGCCGCAACGTCCCCGGCTCGCTGCTCATCGGCATCGTCGTCGCCGTCATCGCCGGTATCCCCCTAGGTGTGACCCAGGCTCCGACCGGTATCATCGCCCCGCTCGACTTCTCGAGCATCGGTGGCCCCATCGCCGACGCCGGCGGCGTGCCCGCCATCGTCAAGGTCCTTACCGACCCCGCGCTCCTCGTCATCTCGTTCTCGCTGCTCATGAGTGACTTCTTCGACACCATGGGCACCGCGATGGCCGTGGCCAAGCAGGGCGAGTTCCTCACCGACGACGGCAACGTCGAGAATATCAAGGAGATCCTGATCGTCGACTCCGCCGCCGCTGCTGTGGGCGGTTTCATGGGTGTCTCCTCCATCACCACCTTCGTCGAGTCCACTTCCGGCGCCGCCGACGGTGGCCGCACGGGCCTCACCTCCGTCACCACCGGCGTGCTGTTCATTCTCGCCGCGTTCTTCTCCCCCATCGTCACCATCGTTTCCAGCGCCGCCACCTGCGGTGCTCTGGTCTACGTCGGCTACCTCATGATGAGCGAGGCCTCCGAGATCGACTGGTCCGACGTGTCGCAGGGTTTCCCGGCGTTCATGATTGTCGCCGGCGTGCCCTTCACCTACTCCATCTCTGCCGGCATTGGCCTAGGCTTTATCGCCTACGTGATCGTCGCGCTCTTTAAGGGCGAGGCCTCCAAGATCAAGCCGCTCATGTGGATCGCAGCTCTCGCCTTCCTCGTCTACTTCTTCGTAGCGTAACGGCATAGTCTGCTAAAACAGAACACCAAAGCGCGGAGTCGCATCGAGCGGCTCCGCGCTTTTCTTTTAAAGCCAGGCAACGCACGGACGCGCGATGTATTGCTTCCCGAGTTTTGGACATTTTGCCCTCAAAACGGCACTACCGCCGGCTACATCCTGCAGATATGCTGGGCGTAATCGCATAGGCCCTATGAGGATGGGAGCAACCATGGCCGCCTTGTTCACGACCCCCAAGCGCAATGACAAAACCTCTGGAGCCCATTTTGTCGAGCCCGACGTGCGCCGCCGCACGCTGCTCGCACACGGCAGCTGGCGCCGCGTGACACGCCGCATCGTTGTAGGCGCCGTTTGCGCGCTCACGGTAAGTTCGCTGCTCATGCCGAGCGTCTCGCTCGCGGCCGAGTGGGTGGACGTCGGCGGCACCCAGTACAACGCCGGCACCGCGGCAGGCGACGAGGCCGGCACCTGGAGCTGGGACGGCGCCGACGATATGAAGCTCAACGGCTATGACGGCGGTGCGATCAACTCTGCAGGCAAGCTCAACATTGCGTACGAGGGCAAGAACACCGTGAAAACCGAACCCGATTACACCGGAGCCGCCATCAAAGCGCAGGATGGCACTAACCAGAAAGCGGAGTTGAACATAACGAGCTCGAATAGCACGGATGAGCTCAATGTGACAGCCGAGGCCGATGCAATTAAATCCACAGGCGACCTCTCCATTTCTGGCCCAGGCACCGTGAACACCACAAGCACTACTTCCGACGGAATTGAGGCAAAGGGCGACCTCTCTATCACGGGCTCGGGCACAGTGAATGCAACGGGCGGTACCGAAGGTATCCAATCCAAGGGCAAGACCACCATCGATTCCTCTGGCACAGTGATCGCTAAAGGAGGCGAAGGTTACGGCGTCGCCGCGGGCAGTGACATCATCATCAAAGGCGGTGGCAAGGTAGAAGCAAGCTCGATAGAAGAAGCGGCGATTTGGGCTGACGGCAACATCGACATCTCGGGCGGCAGCCAGGTCGAGGCAAGCTCCCAGGGAGATCTTGCCGTCGACGCTGAGGGCAGTCTCGCGGTCACCAACGCATCCCTTAACGCAAGCGGTGTTGAGTATGGCGTCTATGGCCGCAAGGGCATCACGCTCGACCACGCGACCGTGACGGTCCGTGCAAGCACGGGCGGCGGTTGGCAAACTATCGCTCTCATCACTGACGAGGACGACATCGTCATCAAGAATGGTTCCATCGTGGACGCGCTCGCGGAAGGCGGGTTCTCGGCTGCTATCGCCAGCAGAAACTACAACCCTGGCGAGTCAGGCGGCCACATCTACATCAGCGACTCCGCTGTCAAGGCTATAGCCCGCTATATCGAGACCGGTGGCGGCGGCCCCGATCACTACAGCGGAGACCAGAACGACGAAATCATCCCTGAGTCCGAGGGCCTGAACATCGGCATCTTCGCGCAGACCAGCGAGGGCATCACGCCCGCGACCATCTCGATTATCCGCAGCAAGGTCACGGCCGAGGGAGACACGGCGGCAATCTTCGCCCTTGCCATGAGCGAGGACGGCAAGGCGATCGGCACCATCGAGATCGAGGGCGCTCCCATTCAGAGGCCCGCAGGCGGCAAGGTCATTGACTATCGCTACGAGCAAGAGTACAGCCGCAGCATTATCTATGAGGCAGGGCAAACCATCGGCACGGGCGACGCCACGATCGACTCCCCCTATGACGCCGCTGTCGCCAAGAGCACGGTCATCATGCCTCCCGAGGAGATCAAACCCGAGGAGAAGCCAGGCGAGACCAAGCCCGAGGGCTCCAAGTCCGAGGGCACGAAGACGACCAAGACCGTTGCAGTTGCAGCCACGGGAGCCAAGATCGCCGGCAAACTCGCAGCAACCGGCGACGCCTCGAGCGCAGCCATCGTGGCAGCCGCCCTTGCGGGAACAGCCGCCATCGCCGCGGGCGCCGTGGTGAGCCGCAAGCGCTCGTAAACACTTTTTCGCACGGGACGGGTGGATCGCGGCCCTTGCCTTCCTCGTCTACTTCTTCGTAGCGTAAGGGCAAGGCTGCAAAAGCTGAACAATAAAGCGCGGAGTCGCCATGCGGCCCCGCGCTTTTCTTTTAGCGCCGGTCCCTGCGCCGGCGTGCGGCCTATTTCTCCCCCATTTTGGCCATTTTGCCCTCCAAACGGCACTACCGCCGGCAACATCCAGCAGATACGCTGAATCTAGTCGTATAGGCCCTATGAGAACGGGAGCAACCATGGCAGCCTTGTTCACGACCCCCAAACGCAATGACACTACCGCCGGAACCCATGTTGCCGAACCCGACGTTCGCCGTCGCATAGGACTCGCGCACGGCAGCTGGCGCCGCGTGACGCGCCGCATCGTCTGCGGCCTGGCCTGCGCGCTCACGGTGAGCTCGCTGCTCATGCCGAGCGTCTCGCTCGCGGCCGAGTGGGTGGACGTCGGCGGCGTCCGCCACGAAGCGGCCGCGGGGCCCGCGGGAGACGCCGCCGGCACCTGGAGCTGGGACGGCGCCGATGACATGAAGCTCAACGGCTATAACGGCGGCGCGATCGAGGCAGCGGGCAAGCTCAACGTGAGCTACGAGGGCGACAACATCGTCACTAACGGCGACGGCCGCGGCATCAAGGTTAAGGATGGCGCGAACGAGAACGCCGAGCTTAATATTCAGGGCGACGCGTCCAGCACGCTCAACGTGACATCTTCTCGTGACGCCATCACTTCCGTCGGCAGCATCAACATCGACGGCGCTGGCACTGTCAACGCCACGAGCACCGAGCACGATGCCATCGATGCCGGGGGCGATGTCACCATCAAGGGCTCGGGAAACGTTAACGCCACGGGCGATTCGGATGGCATCAGGGCCGACGGCAACATCACGATCGACAACAGCGGAACCGTCACCGCCAAGGCCACCGAGGATCAGGGTATCGATGCTAACGAGAACCTCATCATAAAGGGCGGCGGCAAGGTAGAGGCAAGCTCTATCAAAGACAATGCGATTTGGGCCGACGGCAACATCGAGATCTCGGGTGGCAGCCAGGTCAAGGCAAGCTCCGAGGAAGACGCCACCATCGACGGTAAAAACAGCCTCACGGTCACGAACGCTTCCCTCAACGCAAGTGGCGTTGGGTATGGCATCTATGTCTACAAGGGCATCACGTTCGATGGCGCAACCGTAACGGTCCGTGCAAGTGCAGGGAACGATGAAGCCAGCGCCCTCTTCACCGACGAGGACGACATCGTCATCAAGAACGGCTCGATCGTGGATGCGTTCGCAGAAGGCCAGTTCTCGACCGCAATCTTCACCAGAAACTACTACCCCAACGAAGCGGGTGGTCACATCTACATTAGTGACTCCGTTGTCAAGGCTATAGCCCGCTATGTCGAGTCCGGTAGCGACGGCCCCGATCACTACAGCAACGACCAAAGTGGCGCGGTCATTCCCGAGCATAGGGGCATGAACATCGGCATCTTTGCCCGGACCAAGGAGGGCATCACGCCCGCGACCATCTCGATTGTCCGCAGTAAGGTCACAGCTGAGGGAGACACGGCGGCAATCTTCGCCCTTGCCGTGAGCGCGGACGGCGAGACAATCGGCACCATCGAGATCGAAGGCGCTCCCATACAGACGCCCACAGGCGGCAAGATCATTGGCTATCGCAACAAGGAAGAACTCGATGACGGCATCTTCTACGTGGTGGGTCAAACCATCGGCACGGGCGACGCTGTGATCGACTCCCCCTATAACGAAGCTGTCGCCAAGAGCACGGTCATCGCGCCTCCCGAGGAGATCAAACCCGAGGAGAAGCCAGGCGAGACCAAGCCCGAGGGTTCCAAGTCCGAGGGCACGAAGACGACCAAGACCGTTGCAGTTGCAGTCACGGGAGCAAAGATCGCCGGCAAACTCGCAGCAACCGGCGACGCCTCGAGCGCAGCCATCGTGGCAGCCGCCCTTGCGGGAACAGCCGCCATCGCCGCGGGCGCCGTGGTGAGCCGCAAGCGCTCGTAAACACTTTTTCGCACGGGACGGGTGGATCGCGGCCCTTGCCTTCCTCGTCTACTTCTTCGTAGCGTAAGGGCAAGGCTGCAAAAGCTGAACAATAAAGCGCGGAGTCGCCATGCGGCCCCGCGCTTTTCTTTTAGCGCCGGTCCCTGCGCCGGCGTGCGGCCTATTTCTCCCCCATTTTGGCCATTTTGCCCTCCAAACGGCACTACCGCCGGCAACATCCAGCAGATACGCTGAATCTAGTCGTATAGGCCCTATGAGAACGGGAGCAACCATGGCAGCCTTGTTCACGACCCCCAAACGCAATGACACTACCGCCGGAACCCATGTTGCCGAACCCGACGTTCGCCGTCGCATAGGACTCGCGCACGGCAGCTGGCGCCGCGTGACGCGCCGCATCGTCTGCGGCCTGGCCTGCGCGCTCACGGTGAGCTCGCTGCTCATGCCGAGCGTCTCGCTCGCAGCGGAATGGGTCAAGGTCGGCGGCAACAAGTACAACACCGCGGCGAGCGACGAGGCCGGTACCTGGTCGTGGGACGGCGCCGACGACTTGAAGCTCAACAACTATAACGGCGGCGAGATCCAGGCCGCAGGCAAGCTCAACGTGAATTACTCGGGAACCAACATCGTCACTGCCGAATGGATCGAAAGCATCAACGTTTCTCATGGCACTAACGAGAATGCCGAGCTCAATATCCAAGGCGACGAGGGCGGCACGCTCAGCGTGACATCTACTGAGGACGCTATCCTCACCACGGGTAATATCAACATCGACGGAGCCGGATCCGTCAACGCCACGAGCACTGGGTTTGATGCCATCAATGCCGGAGGTGATCTCGCTATCAAAGGTTCGGGCAACGTCAACGCCACGGGTGCATCGGATGGCATCAGGGCAAACGGCAATATCACGATTGACGACAGCGGAGCCGTCACCGCCAGGGCTACCAAGGACAAGGGTATTGGAGCCGACAAGAACCTCACCATCAAGGGTGGCGGGACGGTCGAGGCAAGCTCAGCCGATGGTGAGGCCCTTTGGAGCGGCGACAATATCAACATCTCGGACGGCAGCCAGGTCAAGGCAAGCTCCGAGGAAGACGCTGCCGTCGAGGCCAAGGGCAGCCTCGCAGCCACAAACGCCTCCCTCAACGTAAACGGTGTTGAATATGGCGTCTATGCCCACAAGGGCATCACCCTCGATCATGCAAACGTGACGGTCCGTGCAAGTAAAGGCAGATACGGTGGCGCCAACGCCCTCTTCACCTACCAGGACGACATCGTCGTCAAGAACGGCTCCACCGTGGACGCGTTTGCGGAAGGCGAGGTTTCGGCTGCATTCTCCACCAGAAACGATCGACCCAACGAGAAGGGCGGCCACATCTACATCAGCGACTCCGTTGTCAAGGCCATAGCCCGCTATGTCGAGAACGGCGACGGCCCCATCCCCTACAGCGAAAACCAAGATGGCGAGACGAGGCGCGAACCCCAAGGCGAGAACATCGGCATCATCGCCCAGACCAGCGAGGGCGTCACACCCGCAGTCATCTCGATCATCCGCAGCAAGGTAACGGCCGAAGGAGAAACAGCGGCAATCTTTGCCCGTGCCATGAGCGCTGACGGCAAGACAATCGGCACCATCAAGATTGAGAACGCCGCCATCCAGACGCCCGAAGGCGGCAAGGTCATTGACTATCGCAAGCTCCGTGACGGCATCTACGAGGCAGGCCAAGCCATCGGCACGGGCGACGCCACGGTCGACTCCCTCTATATCAAAGCAGTCGCCAAAAGTACGACCATCGCACCTCCCGAGGTAGCCAAGCCGGAAGACCCCAAGCCCGACGAGACCAAGCCCGCAGAAAGCAAGCCCGCGGAGTCCAAGCAGAACCCCAAGCCTGAGGGCTCAAAGCCGACCAAGGCCGTTGCGGCTTCAACCACGAAAGCCAAGACTACCGGCGTGCTCGCGGCAACCGGCGACACCTCGGGTGCGGCCATCGTGGCAACCGTCCTTGCGGGAACAGCCGCTATCGCCGCAGGCACCATGGCGAGCCGTAAGCGTTCTTAGACGCCTCTGCGCACATGGCAGCTCCCGCGAAGGCCCCGAGCCCCAGCACCGTTTAACAACGCCACCGCCGAGCTCCCCTCCGGCGGTGGCGTTTTCCATATGCGTCCGCAGGGGATGCACGAGATTGTCTTTGGTCTAGCCCAACCGGCATACGCTGGCGTGCGACAATTGGGGCTGCCGATATCACAACACTGAGAGAAGCCCGTCATGGAAGCGCATCAAAAGCAGATAACCGTTTATTCGAATCATACGGAAAGCGCGCCTGTCATCTACCTTCCTGTGGTCGTGGGCGACGGCAGCGAGGTTTATAAGTGTTGCCGAGAGCTCGACTGTCCGCCTTTCGCCCTCGTCACCATTGGCGGGCTCGATTGGAATCGCGAGCTGAGCCCCTGGGCATGCGACGGGACCGTACGCGATGCCGAGCCTTTCGGCGGCCAAGCTGCCGATTTTCTTGATGAGCTGCTGAATCAGATAATCCCCCAGGTCGAGTCGTCGCTTCCTCAGCCGCCCACCTGGCGCGGCATTGCCGGCTACTCGCTCGCGGGCCTCTTCGCACTCTGGTCCCTCTGGCAAACCGACGCCTTTGACCGCGCCGCGAGCGCATCGGGGTCGCTATGGTTTCCCGACTTTGTCGACCGTGCCAGCACGGCCCCTTTTGCCGGCAGCCCGCAAGCCGTCTACCTGTCACTCGGCAAAAAGGAAACCAAGACGCCCAACCGCATGATGCGGCATGTACTCGACGACACACGCGCGATGGAAGCGTTGCTCGTCGAGCGCGGCATTCCAACAACGCTGGAGCTCAACCCCGGCAATCACTTTGCCCAAACCGACTTACGCATGGCCCGCGGCATCCACTGGATACTGACGCATTAAAAATGGTGCCCACACGCATATACGCATGGGCACCATATCTTGTTTTAGCTGAACGCAGCTGCTACTCAGCAGCCTCCTCAAGCTCGGAGACATCAAACTCAAAGTCGTTACCGGGCAGAATCGCGTTGAGCACGATGCCAACCAGCGAGCCCACGGCAATGCCGGACAGTGAAATGGTCACGCCGCCCAGCTCCAACACGATGACACCGGCGGTGCTATAGGCAATGCCGAGCGAAAGCACGAGTACCAGAGCGGCCACCAGCACATTGCGGTTGTTCTGGAAATCGACCTGGTTCTCGATGAGGTTGCGCACGCCTACGGCACTGATCATGCCGTAGAGTACGAGCGACACGCCGCCGATAACGCATGGCGGCATGGCGGCGATCACGGCAGCGAACTTGGGGCAGAACGAAAGCACGATGGCGCAGCACGCGGCAATGCGAATCACGCGCGGGTCGAACACGCGCGTCAGGGCGAGCACACCGGTGTTCTCGCCATACGTGGTGTTGGCCGGAGCGCCAAAGAGCGAAGCCAGAATCGTGGCAAGACCGTCGCCGAGCAGCGTGCGATGCAGACCGGGGTCGGCAATGTAGTTGCGCTCGCAGGTGGAGCCAATAGCAGAGATATCGCCGATATGCTCGATCATGGTCGCAAAGGCCAGCGGCATGATGGTGATGATGGCCGTCGTGGCAAGACCGCTATCGAACTGCGGTCCAAAGAGCGCAAACACGGTGTTGTCCCACACGACGGGCAAGCCAACCCAGGGGGCAGCTGCGACGCCAGAGAAGTCGACCTCACCCAACGCAGCCGCAACGGCATAGCTCACCACCACGCCCAGCAGAATCGGCACGATCTTGACCATGCCGCGGCCCCAGATGTTGCAGATGATGATCACGGCCACAGCGATAACGGCGACAAGCCAGTTGGTCTGACAGTTGGCAATGGCAGAGCTCGCTAGGATCAGGCCGATGGAAATGACGATGGGGCCGGTCACCACCGGCGGAAAGAAGCGCATGACACGTTTGGCGCCAAATGCGCGGAACAGCGCCGCCAGCACCGGATAGAGCAGGCCGGCGCAGGCAACGCCCAGGCAAGCGTAGGGCAAAAGCTCGGTCTCGCCGTTGGGCGCGATTGCGGCATAACCGGCAATAAAGGCAAACGATGAGCCCAAGAATGCAGGGACCTTACCGCGCGACAGGAAGTGGAACAGGAGCGTACCCAAGCCGGCAAACAACAGCGTTGCCGAGACCGAGAGGCCGGTGAGCACGGGCACCAACACCGTGGCGCCGAACATGGCAAATAGATGCTGCAGGCCGAGCAGGAACATGCGCGGTCGGCCAAGCGACGACGCATCGTAGATGGCATCGGCGACAGCGGGCGTCGAGGATTGGGACATGGATGTCCTTTCGAATGGAGGGGCGATCGGGCATAGCGGATTACCTGCCCGAACGATACGATCCGAACCATTGTACGCGATGCGCCATGTCTCGCACGCGCCGTCACCTGCGAACGTTACCGCTATTGCCAAACGCGCTCGGCAACGCGCTTGACCAGCGCGATCTTTGCCCATTGTTCGTCCTCGGTCAGCTTGTTGCCAATCTCGCAGCTGGCAAAGCCGCACTGGG
>OLOJ01003458.1_pt1 | contig 11148 bp, 16 predicted proteins | sample 1672251 | NCBI WGS metagenome assembly OLOJ01 (sample SAMEA3136664, study PRJEB25190) | human gut metagenome | biome: human gut; feature: human-associated habitat; material: faeces | place: Austria | collected 2013 | reverse complement strand
TCCTGCTCCCTCCGTTCACATTCCCTGTATCTTCGCAGGAACGCTTTCTTCTTTTCGTTTTCCGTCATCTCCACCGGTATCCCCTCCCCTCATGCATTTCCTTGCTATTCGCTCTATATCTTCCCTGTCTGAATCATCCAATCGGTCTATGTAATGTTGGATAATCTTCGCTGACGCTATCGCTGTCAGCTTGCTTCTTGCTCCGGCTGGCTCATGGAATCTTCTGGATGCATCCGCATCCACGTTCTGCTCCAGATGGTCATAATGTGCCCGTCGCTTCACACTTTTCTCAGATGCTTTCATCGTTCATCTTCTCGCCCCTTTCATAAATGCCTCAGCCATGGCTTTTTTCCAGCTTCTTTCGTATTGTCCACAGCAGTATGCGTTTACTGTAACATCTCTGAACTCTTCACTCTTCGGGCACACACAGATCCCTCTGCTGTCGTGGTATCTGCATGTGTTACAGTTCTTGTCATTTCCCATCTTCTTCATCCTCCCTGTATGGTTCTGGCAACGGCATCCAGGCATTGACGAACAGGTCGTTTGCCAGACAGGTATATTCATCAATCCAATTAGCTAAATACCAGTTACCGCCTGTTTCTTTATTTCCTACATAATACCCAGTAGACGCAAGGGGGAAATTTTCAAACGACATCAGCACATAATCACCATTTTCCGGCAATCTCTCTGTCACCGGAATCCATCCGGATTCCAAACGTTTTCTTTGATTTCTTAACTGTCTTGCTTTCGCTTCCGCTTCTTTTTCGTCTGTGTACAGATAAGGGGCATCCCAATCTACCCAATCATCTGAATACTTGACTTGTTTTGCTGAGACATCCTGGACGATAAATCTGTTGACGTAACAATTCCATACAGGTATTTCATCCACAACAATTTCATAGATCACATCACCTGGTTTACACGGCACAACAAACAGTCTTCCCTCTTCTTCTGCGTCTTCGTATGTACCTAATCTGTTTACTACCTCCAGATCTGATGCGTTTGCCACGTATTGCATTTCCGCACTTCCATCTACAAAAATCCGCTCATATGCGGTTGTTAATCTCTCCACTGTTCTTCCTCCAAATCCGATCTATTTCTTCTAAGACAGCCAGGATTGTCTTTTCTGCAAAACGAAGATGCTCGTACCGTTCTGCTATCTTCCTGGCGTCTTCTACAAGCCGCTCCCAGTATTCCTGTGCTGATACCGGTTTCTGGTATTTCAGCAGCAATCTCCAACAGTCAACTGTGATCTGGTAATGCTGTTGTTTTTCTGCCGCTGTCATGGCAGCTCCTCAATCCGGATATAGATCCCAGGGATACGTGCCCAGAACTTCTCGGCTATCTCTGAGGCTACCAGTGCATCATCTTCCCAGAATCCTACGGTTGTCATACAGTCTTTCAGCAGCTTCTGGAGATTGTCGGTATCCGGCTTTGTAATCCGGTATTCTCCGTCCTTATGTTTTTCTCCCTGTGCGAAGCACCACTTTGTCACCAGTCTCACACCTTCCTGGTACGGTTCCATGTCTACCGGTTTATACTTGCACAGATGTCCGATGATCTTCTGTCTGGCTCTTTTTAATTCCGGCGGGTCATAGAACACTGGTTTGCCATTGACCACAGAAACTTTATGTTCCTGGTGTGTTACGGTCGGCGGTTCCATTGGCATAAAAAATTGAATCATCATCACTTCACCTCTTTAAAGTCTTAAATTTCATTTTTTCTTTGTCCGTGCCCTTGTCATCGGGGAGGGGGAAGGGAGACGGGGCCGGGCAGCCCTAAGGCCCGTCCCTCTCCTACCCCCGTGACACCGTGAGGGGGAACCCGAATATATATACGTAGTATATATGTGTCTTCCCCGCAACAGGGGGAAGACTGAAAAAGCAGTCTTTCCCGCAACATCCACCCTCGGAGGGGAAGTCTTATTTTCAGTCTTTCCCTCACTTTTCCACTTTGCGGGGAAGCCTAAACTTTCAGCCTTCCCCTCCGCTCTTCTTTCTTACGATTCCGTCTTCAATGACATAATCACCATGCTCATTTATACGATCCCTCGCCGTCCTTACGGATACGCCAAGATAATCTGCGACATCACTTACTGTCGGTTCGTCTCCAAAGTTGCTTCCCTCCAATGCCGTTTCCAGGGCTTTTTTCCGGTCTGCTTTTCTCGTTGCTGCGTTCTTTTTATTGCTCTTGGTTCCCTTTTTCCATGGCGGATCCTGTGCCTCAAGCTGGAGATCTTTCAGGCTTCCAATCTCATCCAGGCGGTGCACTGGATAATCAAACCAGAGATTGACCGGTTCAAACTTTGGGAACTCTCGAAGCGTCCCCTCAATTCTCCAGGCTGTCTTGCTCCTTACTTTTGCCTTTTCTTTCTCTACCATGCTGCTCAGTGCGATCATCTGCCATTTGTCCAGGTTGTTTTCGCAGTAATTCCACATTGCATTGCAGCTCAGAAGATCATCCTGTGATAAATCATCCTGCCATGCAAAACGGCTGTCCAGGTACATCTTGCAGGCGTTACAAATCGCCTTGTTTTCTTCCTGCTGCATCAATGCTTCGGTTGGCTCCAGTTCGATCAGGTCCAGCAATGCATCTGGATCCCTGGCAAATACACCCGAACCGGAAGCACGGTCCATGGACTTCTTACCGCCCTGGCTTCCTTTGCTGTGGTGGTGGCAATAGATCACTGCACAGCCAAGTTCTGTACATACTTTGTCAAACTGGTTACAGAAGTTCGCCATCTGATCCGCACTGTTCTCATCTCCTGTGATGACCTTGTAGATCGGATCAATGATGATGGCAACATAGTCCTTTTTCGCAGCCCTCCGGATTAGTTTTGGTGCCAGCTTATCCATAGGGATCGACTTACCTCTCAGGTTCCAGATATCAATGTTCTGCAGGTATTGTGGCTGTTCTATACCCATAGCTGTATACACATCTTTGAAACGGTGCAGACAGCTTGCCCGGTCAAGTTCCAGGTTGACATACAGCACTTTTCCCTGTGCACAGTCCCATTTCAGCCACTTCTTCCCCTCTGCGATCGCCACGCACAACTCAATCTGTAAGAAAGATTTCCCTGCTTTTGACGGTCCTGCGATCAGCATCTTATGTCCTTTTCTCAGGATGCCTTCAATCAGACATGGCGAAAGATCCGGTAGGTTATCCCATACATCGCCCAGGCCTTCTGGCTCTGGAAGGTCATCATTAATTCCCTCGATCCACTCATACCATTCATTCCAGGATGCTTTCCCGATGTTGGTGTCAACCAGGAACTGTTTCTTTCCATTTCGCATCACTCCGGGCATCCTGGAAAGCCTGGAAGGGTTCCGGTTCTGTGTGTCCACGACAATCCCGTTTTTCTGGCAGACTTCATAAAGATAGTCAACCCTTTTCCGGTATTCGTTGCAGTCCGTAGCATCCACTTTTACGATTGCATGGAGACTTTTGCCCCCTGAAAATACCAGGCATGCGATTGGAAGCTCCAGTTCCCTTAAAATGGCATTCTGCTTTTCAATCTCCATATGGTCTGATTCCACTAATGCATAGCGGTATTCTGTGACATTTGTGTTCTTGCATCCGTTTCCATCCAATGGGTTGAAACGGATCCACGCTCCTGCCTCCGGGTTATAATCCCCAAGTACTGCCCCGATGTCCCCCTGGCATCCGTTCAGCTGTTCAATCAGCTGCCCTGCCGTACGGTCCCAGCTGCCCTTTTGTGGAAGCCAGCGTGTCCCTTTTTCGTCTTTCTGCTCCCAGCTGCCAGTCACATAACCGACATTGTCCCCTGCCTCAAATAATGTTTCAATGTAACGGACAAGTTCTGCAGCCGGGTTCCATTCCTGCGGTTCCTGCAGTTCCATTCCCTCCAGCCACTCTTTATTCACGATGACATGGTCATCGTTCTGGATCATGTCATCCCATTCCAGTTCATGGCCTCGTTCCGGAACCCATCCATGATCCAATGCCATCTGTACGATGGTCCCGCCGGTCACAGGAGAAGAAGAGCCTGAGAAGCTTTTCCATTTTTTTGCACATTCCCCTGCATGATAGCGTCCAGAATCCCTGCGGCTCCATGCGTCCCAGCAGTCCATGGAATAACCTTCCTGTTTCAACGCCATCCCGACATTGATCCATTCCTGGTAGTTCAGGTCACCGGGATTTATGTATTCTATGATCTCCGTCAGACTCGTTCTCTGTTCCATTTTTATACTCCTTTATACGTTCCAGGATCTATGTCCATTGGGACTCGCCAGCCATTTGCCGCTATGCGGTCGATCAGGTTCTTCGCCTTTTCAAACTGCCAGGTACCGACATGCTGGAATCCTTTTCCCTCCAGGAAGCGGATCTGCTTCGGGGTTGTAAGGCCTTCCCGTTTTCTCTTGTCCAGGCGGTCTAATATCTTAGCTGCCTTCCCGGCGTTGTCGATCTGATCCGGCATGATCCCCAGCTTCTCAAGTGCGTTTTTCTGTTTATCAGAAGGTGGTCCCATTTCCCATCCAAAGCTTGGCACATACCCGGACAGGTCTTCTGCCTGGATGCTCATCTCAAACTGCAGCGGATCCACAAGTTTCTTTTTGCGTCTCTTCATTTCTGCAAGCTGTTTTGCCAGTGCTTCTTCTCTTTGTGCGACAACGTCCTCCGATGCCGTCTTCTCTGCTTCCTCGATGTCAACCAGCATACCTGCTTCCTTTTCCAGATTTTCCGTCATCTTCTGTGCTACTTCCTCGTTCTCGCAGATCAGGCTTGCCGGGTGACACAGCTCATGTCTTTCTGTGTGCCATAAAAAATCCAGTAAAAGCAGGTGGTCTTTCCCCGGTGACAGCCTGGTGCCACGCCCCACCATCTGACAATACAGGCTGCGTACTTTTGTAGGTCTTAAGACAACCACACAGTCCACGGATGGGCAGTCCCATCCTTCTGTCAGCAGCATGGAATTGCATAATACGTTATATTTCCCTTCTTCAAAATCCTTTAAGATCTCTGCCCGGTCCTGGCTGTCTCCATTTACTTCTGCGGCACAGAATCCGTATTCATTCAACAGATCCCGGAATTTCTGGCTGGTCTTTACCAGTGGCAAAAATACCACCGTCTTTTTATCTTTGCAGTACTTCTGCATCTCTTTTGCAATCCCTTGCAGATACGGATCCAGGGCAGTACTGATGTCACTGGCTTTAAAGTCACCTGCCTGTACCGTTACGCCGCTCATGTCAATCTTTAATGGGATCGTCAGGGCTTTGATCGGCGTCAGGTAACCCTCTTTGATCGCTTTTGGAAGCGTGTATTCATATGCCAGCGTTTCAAAATAGGAACCAAGGTTCCGCATATCCCCCCTGTCCGGTGTGGCTGTCACGCCCAGTACATGTGCATCTGGGAAATGCTGCAGCACACGCTGGTAACTGTCAGAAATACAGTGATGTGCCTCATCTATGATGATCGTATTAAAATAATCTTCTGCGAACTGGCTGAGCCGCTTTTCACGCATCATCGTCTGCACGGAACCGACCGCGATACGGAACCAGCTGTCCTTGCAGGTTTCTTCTGCTTTTTCCATTGCACAGCCAAGCCCGGTCGATTTCCGTATCTTATCGGATGCCTGTTTAAGCAGTTCGCCCCTGTGTGCCAGGATCAGCACCCGGTCACCTCTGCGGACACAGTCCTCTGTTACCTTGGCAAATACGATCGTCTTGCCGCATCCGGTTGGAAGGACCAGCAGGGTTTTCTTCACCCCGCTGTCCCACTGTTCAAATATGGCTTCTCTTGCCTCCTGCTGATATGGTCGTAATTCCATTTAAAATCTCCCTGGCTGGAATCCCTGTGCCTCTTTCGCATAAAGCTTGTCAATAAAGTTAAACATTTTGCTTGCATCCTTTGTTCCAGGTCTTAAACCAACTTTCGCCGTTCCGGTCTTTCCTGGGAGCTGGTTCCAGCACATCTTGAGCGGCTCGCCTTTCTTTTTCAGACCGGCTGCACAGAACAGTTCAGAAAGTTTCCATTCCAGTTTGCTGTGCAGGATATAATTCTCACGGATAGTCACTTCTCTGCCCTTATGGTTGATGCGGAAGTATACGACCGCCATGTTGCACGGCGGCAACTTTGCACTTCCTGATGATCTGCTGCGTTCAAACTTGTCAATGACAAAATCGTAATCCCCTTCCGGGATTGGCTCAAACTCCTGTCCGTCATTCTGGATGACATCGTCCCATCCAAACTCTCTTCCTGATTCTTCACTCATTGTTATTGTCCTCCTAATTTTAATTAAATGGTATTTCTTCGCTGTTTAACATTGCATCGATCGCAGCCTTTACCTGATGCCAGCATGGCACCAGAAGGCCGTCCACAATTCCAGGGTTTACGGTATCGTATTCCCACAGTTCCGTCCCATAAGGGACATAGCCCTTTGTTTCGCATACGCTCTTGACGTTCCACTCATCCACCTGGTCTTTTATCATCAGATCTCTGAGTGCTTTCGGGATTCTTGGATCCGGTTCTGTATAACCTTTCTCTTCGGTCTTCTGAGGTGCTGGTTCTGTTGTAAGCGGCATTGTCATCTGTCCCGTTGGTTCTTCCTGCTTGACCGGTTCCGGAGCCTTCGCCGCCGGTTCTTCCTGCTTCTTTTCTTCTGTCACAGTTTTGACAGGTACAGGGGATGATCCTGTTTTTCCTTCTTCAATCACCTGTGCAATGGATGCATAGGAAAATGGTACTTCCTCCGGAAGTCCGTAACGGTTCTTGGCATCCCAGCATGCATGGTGCGAGGTATACATAACCCGCTCACCTCCCTGGGCTTTTCGCTTCTTCCCCTTGTCATCGACTGCCACAGAAAAAGTTTTGTAATTTGCAAACAGCAGCATGTCTGCCCATTCCTTAATCAGCGGGGAAGTCTGGGAACTCGTTTTCTTCCCCAGTTTCAGTTCCCATCTGTCATAGGCTCCCAGCTCATCCGGCTGCTCGAATTTTCGGATCTGTGCATGTGCCGTAAGTACCACGTTGATATTTGCCTCCACAACTTCCGAAAGCTTGTTCAGGAAACGGCCAAGCTCTTCCTTTACATACACATAACCATTTCCATAACCAAAATCTTCGATGCCGTTCTTTCGGTGCTTGTCGCAGATATGCTGGACGCACATGGCTTCTGCCCAGTCGATCGTATCAATGACCAGCGTTTTGCATACTTCCGGATGGGTTCTCACATAATCGACCTGCTGCAGGATCATCTGCCAGCTTGATGCTTTCGGCAGTCTTGCCACATCCATAGAATTTGTGCTTCCTTCGGTATCAATAAAAACGGGATCCGGGAACTGACTTGCAAATGTAGACTTTCCAATTCCTTCCGGTCCGTAGATCACGACTTTTTTTGCACACGGGATCTTACCTCTGATAATCTCCATTTAAAAAACACCTGCTTTCCATTCTTTTTTTACTTTCTGTGCCTCGGCCACCATCTCCTGGCCAGTTACATATCCATCTTCAATGATGATGCTGCACTCTTTCCCGGTGCTGACGCGTGTGGCGATCGCCTGCAGTCCTTCTGCCTCCAGCCACATACCAAACTCTTTTAAGGTATCCATATCCATCTGCTCCAGCTTATCCAGCAGCACAAAACCACATTTCGGGTTTAATTTTCTTACAATAGCCGTGGATACTTTCAGCTGGTCAGAGCCGGACATATTGTCCCATTTCTGACCTTTGTAGACCAGTTCCCCATCTTTAACTGACAAATCCGGAAGCGGAAGGTCTGCACGTTCCAGAAGCTTCGCCTTTTCTTCACGCATGCCTTCAATCTTGCCTGTAAGGTCTGCGTACTGTCTCTGGTACTCTTTAGCATCATCTTCTGCTTTTTCCTTGTCCAGGTTAGCTCGTACCTTCCGATTGATCTCCTCGATGTTGGCAATGTTAGCTTCCAGTTCCGCTGTAGACTGGTCTGTCAGATCTTTCGCCGTGGTCGAAGCAATGTCCAGGTCTTTGACCAACTGCAGATGCTTCTGTTTTGCTTCTCCCAATAATTCTGCCAATCTGCTTACTTCTGCATGTGCTCTTTTCACTTCTTCCTGAAGCTGTACCGCACGTTCTCTTTTTCTCTGGTTTTCCCCATTCCTTGCAAGGATTTCCTGTTGCTGCCTGATCAGCTCCGATGGGGATACCAGGTCTTTTGGTGCATCCGTGTAATACGGCTGCTCTTTTGCATACTTCGCTTTCTGGTCTGCAATGCGTCCTACATAGAGACGTTCGTTATACAGATCCTTTTCTTCCTTTTCGATTTTTGCCAGCTTATCCCCCACGCCGATGATATTCAGCAGGGTCTGTGCTTTCTCTTTTCCGGATGCCTCCATGAATTTCGGAAGGTTCAGTGCAAGCTCCTCCACAAATTCATTCAAGAGCTGCTGACCTGCTTTCTTTCCGGACGGATCTGTTACTTTCAGTGCACTGTTTTTCCCTTTTCGCTCCACGATCAGGCCGTTATCCATTACAATCTTTAAGGCTGGCGGCACTGCTGATCCAGCCCTTGCCGCTTCAGACGGGCGGTATTTTTCACCGCCCAAAGCCCATGCAATGGAATCCAGTACCGAGGTTTTCCCCTGGTTATTATTTCCACCGATCACTGTCAGGCCGTTCTGTGCAGGTTCCAATCGGACCGCTTTAATTCGCTTGACGTTTTCAATCTCTAATTTATTGATTTTCACTTGATTTACCTCCTACTTTTGCCCTATAATTGAGCTGTGTTATTATTTTTCAAGTCCCGGATCGCCCGCCAAAGCACCGGGACTTTTTACTACCTCGAGTGTCGCTTTCTCAACGATCACCGATTCTTTCGTCTCTTCATTTATTGCATGCACATAGATGCTATTATGGTGCCAGATCCGGTACTTGTCCGAATCAATCCCGGCCAGTTCCAGAATGGCTCTGGCTTCCTGGTCGCGTCCTTCATTTACCCAGATCATCTGCTTTCCCCCTCCAGACGGATACATACTTTTGCCAGTTCCGCTGCAAGCTTGTATTCCTTTTCGTATCTACTGCCTCCATGTGTTTCCTCCACTCTATCAACAAATTTCTGGAGGCTTCCAGAAAAGCAGCCACATCTTACTTCTACCGTATTATCCTTAGTCCTGTAAAATGTAATAAATCCATTTCGGCTTCCGATCGGTCCTTGTACAAAGAAATGCCTCGTATTGAAAACTTCTGCGTTGCCAGAAACCCACGCATCGTCGTAAACCCTTGCATTGCCGTAAACTTTTGCATCGCCACAAACCCTTGCATTGCCAAAAACCCACGCATCGTCGTAAACCCTTGCATTGCCAAAAACCCACGCATCGCCACAAACCCACGCATTGTCGAAATGTGAAAGATTTTCCTCTTTCTCGATGTATCCGCCGAACTCTCCAGTTTTGACAGACCCGAAATCACGCACTGCTCTGATCCGGTACAGTGTTTTCCCGTAAACTGTGACCGTTTCCTCTGTTAATTCATATTTTTTCATTCTGCTTCCTCCTTCTCCGCCCACAGCATGATGCAGATTACTACCGCACACCACACGGTAATGGCAGTTCCAACGATATCGCGTTCACAGATCGTGCTGTACTTTCCCAGCCACCAGAACGTGAACGCCGCGACGGCTGTGGCTACGATCGGGGCGAGTACAGCCGCTCCGGTTGTTTCTGTTGTTACTTCGGTTGTTTCTGTTTCTCTTCTTTTCATCTGCTTGTCCTTTCTTAAAATGCAATTCCTTCAATCTCCGCAAATCTCTTTGCATTGATAAAGTACACCCATCGGTTTTCCGACGTCCGGATACCATACCCCCACGGGAAAACTCCCTGTTGCAGTCCTTTTCGAACTGTATTATGGTTCATTCCGAGCATTTTTGCTGCTTCGTTAATATCTAACCTCGGAATGATTTTGTTTCTTATTTCCTTAGTCGGAAGTACAGAAAATTTATCGTTTTTATCCGAGAAATAATCCTCAGCCAGTCCAAGTGCCAATGCTATATCCACCTGCGTTTCTTCTGGTGGTACCTGTTTATCAGAAAGATACTGGCTAATTGAACCTTTGCTCTTTCCTGTCAGACCGGAAACTTGGATTTGGTTTAAATGTAATTTCTGCATGGCTTGTTTCAGCTTTTCACCGAATGTTTTCATGTTGCTCACCTCACTTTCCTATTCATTCATCGTCAGAATCGCAATCCAGAACAGCAACAGGATTGCTAATGGTTTCAACATTTCCTTACCCCGCTTTCTATAGGATTCTTCCATTGTCTCTAATGCTGTTGCGGTATCACTGAACGCACTCGAGACTGCTTCTCGCATCTCCTCACCTGTGATTGCTGTCGTAACTTTCTCGGCTTGCTTTTTGATGTCTGAAATATAATGTTTCATCAATGGTCTGTTACCTCCTGTTTTTCCTTACTCAATATTTTTGTATTGATTTTTTAATATTTTGGTAGTATCCTTTTATTCACCACATAACGACCATAGAGAATAGAAAGGAGTACATTATGCCTCAAATTCGATTTTGTGTAGGCTCTTACCCTGGAAACATTGACAAACGTCTTGATTACATATCTTCTGCAAGTATCTATGAATTTTTTCCGGATGACTTTATGAAAGAATTTACAAGGTTTAGTGATGTAAATGACTTCTTCAAAGCCATTGGCTGTGATTTAACAGCACCGGAAGATCTTAATAAACTGCAAGATACTGTTGCATTTGATTCTTCTATCAGACTGCATTCTGATTTTGAATCTTGGCAGGATATGGTCGAAACAGCTTACCAGCGTCTGTTAAACAAATAGCTTTTTAATGATGCTATTCGCTGTCTGGCTTTACTACCTTGAATCTCACATCACATACTGCATAGCCATCTTCAATTTTTAATAATTTTACGAACGCTCGCACATCCGGGCGTTCTTTTTCTCGCTGCTTATCGCTTGCTTCATCTGACTGTTTCGAATCCGCCTCGGTTTTAAGCAACACACTTACATCTACATCAAGTGCGGATGCAAGTCTGAGAATGTCTGTTTCTTTTATCCTTTTTCTTCCTTTCAACATGTCTGTAAGCTGTTGCTTTGAATACCCTGCTTTTTCGGCTACTGTGCACTGCTTAAGACATTTTTCTTTGATTATATTTGAAAGATTGTCTGCTACAATAGATTTCATC
>OLOJ01003452.1_pt1 | contig 11178 bp, 10 predicted proteins | sample 1672251 | NCBI WGS metagenome assembly OLOJ01 (sample SAMEA3136664, study PRJEB25190) | human gut metagenome | biome: human gut; feature: human-associated habitat; material: faeces | place: Austria | collected 2013 | reverse complement strand
CTATCCAGTAACCGCTGATGTCGGCTGGTTTCAGGGATTCTTCGGCGGGCGAGTCGCTTGCGCCGCCGTTCGATACGCTTCCGCAGCCGCCAAGGGCGATTGCGGAAAGCAAGACAAGAACAAAGGCTAGGGAGAGTAATGGCTTTTTGATTGCGTATCGCATGCAACCTCCTGTTGATTAATGGGACTTCGGTCTGTCTTAAGAATCTGTTTTCGCGATGTTGGTTGTTGGCGGCTACTCCTTTCGGGTTCGTTCCTCAGTCGGGGGACTCCTCGGCGCTTTTTCGCTACTTGTTCGCCCTACGCGGTAGCGTCGCTCGGATAAATGCTATTGATGGAGCTTATAAGCTTGGCGTTTTTGAATTTGGCATCGGTTTCGTGCAGTTCGTTTATGCTGTCAACGTAATCGCCGGGTATCTTTGTATCGTCATCGGCGATAATCTTGCGCATCTCTTTGCGCGTATCGTTCTTCAGGGCCTTCTCGAGTTTCTCGGAGAATGTGTCTGCGTATTTGTATATAGTCTCATCTTCCAAATCACCGACGGAAAGGTAGAGCTGGTACTCGTTGTCGTCCTCCTCGAAGCGATAGTCGTACCAGTTCGAAACACGACCTCCGAAGCTGTTGTTTGCACTTACTTCCAGAATCATTTCGTGGGCATCTTCGTCAAAATAGATGTTCTTGAGTTCGTAAGAATCCGAGTCCTTCAAATTGTCGATCAGGTCATTGGAGACGACCGCTGCAAGATTCGCGACGAGCACATCTTGCTTCTGGTCGTCGCTCGCTTTGCTGTAGGCCCTTTCAAAATCGCCTTGGGCGATGAGCTCTTGCGGCGATATTGTCAAGGCGGGTATCGCGAAGATGGCGATTAGGACAATAACGACTGCAGTGGCGGCAATTCCCGCAATCGCCTTGAGTTTGTCGCTGCTCTTTTTCTTCGTCTCCGTTGGTGCGGAGGCTGCGCTTCCGACTTTCGCGCCACAGGTGCCGCAGAAGGGCATCCCTTCCCTCAATGAAGCTCCGCATTTGGGACAAAACTTCGTGGTCGGTGTTTGCCTGATTACGCCGGTATGTCTCGCGGCTGCGGTATTCGGGTTTTTACCATAAGCCGGCTGCGTGCCCTCTGCTGTTTCTTCGACGCTTTCTGCAGTGTTTGCCTGATGGGATTCGTTCGAAGTTGCATTTGATGTATCAACGGCTTTGTTTTGCCGAGGGGCTTCCCAGTCGGTTTCACTGGCGCTAGTCTCGGAGCTCTTTTGTTCTTCGGTCATAAAATTCCTCCCCAGGGGTGATCTGGTCATGGCTGACGGTGCTCGGAATGCCGAGGGCTCAAGCTGATTGGTGTTTTCCCATAGGAATCCTTTCTTCCCGCATTGACTGTCCAGTCAATCTCTTTTAGCTATGCTAAAAGAGACAATTACCTGTTCATTGCCCTGTTCTTGGGTTGCAGACCGCGGCTTCGCTTCGGCCTGCCGCTTGGCTGGCGGCTTGCATCTACCCCGCATGCCTCACCGCTGTTCTCCCTCTTCCCCTGGCTCTCTCGCCCTTCAGCCGCCCACCGCGCGTTCTGCTTCCGTTCGCCAGGCCCATCTGCCGTCCGCCGTCGCGCTTGCGCCCCTCGCTGAATTGTCGTGATGCTGTGGCGAGTTGCGAACGCGGCCTCGAAACCGTAGAGCACGAACTAAACTGGGCAGCGAGTCGAAACCCTACGTCAGGAGGCCTGTGTGAAAACAGTTGCTATCATCGGCACGTTCGACACGAAAGGCGAGGAATTCGCCTATGTGAAAGCCCGCTTTGAGGAGCTGGGCATCAACACCCTCACCATCCACTGCGGCGTCTTCGACCCGCAAACCATGCCCGACGTTCCCAACACGGAAGTCGCGGCGGCGGTCGACATCGAGATGTCGACCATCGTGGAGAAGAAGGACCGCGCTTTCGCCACCGAGACCATGACGCGCGGCGTCGAGAAACTTCTGCCCACGCTCTACGCGAACGGCCGCTTCGACGGCGTGTTCTCCATGGGCGGCTCGGGCGGCACCACCATCGCGACCGCTGGCATGCGCAAGCTGCCCATCGGCGTGCCGAAGGTCATGGTGTCCACTATGGCGTCTGGCGACACGTCGCCCTACATCGGCGCGTCGGACATCGCCATGTTCCCCTCGATCGTCGACGTGGCGGGCATCAATTCCTTCTCGGCGACTATCTTCAACAACGCCATCGCCGCCATGACGGGCATGCTCGAGCACGTTGCCCCCAAGCACGAGGACAACAAGCCGCTCGTTGCCGCGACCATGTTCGGCGTGACCACCCCTGCCGTGCAGAAGGCGCAGGCCTATCTGGAGTCGAAGGGCTTCGAGGTGCTCGTGTTCCATGCGACGGGCACGGGCGGAAAATGCATGGAAGCGCTGGTCAACGGCGGCTTCATCAAGGGTGTGCTCGATTTGACCACCACCGAATGGTGCGACGAGGTCGTCGGGGGCGTGCTTGCCGCAGGCCCCGACCGCTGCAGCGCGGCTGCCCTGAACGGCGTGCCCGCCGTCGTGTCGGTCGGCGCCGACGACATGGTTAACTTCGGGCCGTGGGAAACCGTTCCCGGGCAGTATAAGTCCCGAAACCTGTACAAGCACAACCCCACGGTCACGCTCATGCGCACCACGGCGGAGGAAAACGAGCAGATCGGCCATGCCATCGCCGAAAAGGTGAACATGTCGATCGGCCCGTGCGCGGTCATGCTGCCGCTCAAGGGCGTGTCGATGATCGACGCCGAGGGCCAGCCGTTCTACGGTCCCGAAGAGGACGCGGCGCTCTTCAAGACGCTCAAGGACGAGATCGACCCCGCGAAGGCCGAGGTCGTCGAGATGGACGCGCACGTAAACGACGACGAGTTCGCGATCGCCGCAGCTCAGAAGCTCATCGACCTCATGGAGAAATAGCACGACCGGGAAGGCGGGGCGACGTGCTTCCGCCTTCCCCTCCCTGGCACCGCGCCGCGCCGGATCGCAGCCATCCCGTCGTTGTCGGGCTTGCTGCGGGGCGGCGGCGCCTTCCCCCAGGCTTCATCGGCGTCGTCCGCTCTAACTCGCGGGCGCGCCGTGAACGCATATGTTCGGCAAGAAAAAGGTAGTACTCGAAAAGAAGGAGAACACCATGCTTGAACTGTCCCGCGCGGAAATCCTCGATCGTTTCCGTAAGTCCCTCGCCGAGGGCAACATCCTGCTCGGCGTCGGCGCCGGCACGGGCATCACGGCGAAGTCGGCTGAGGCCGGCGGCGCCGACATCTTCGTCATCTACAACTCCGGCCGCTTCCGCATGGCCGGCCGCGGCTCGCTCGCGGGCCTGCTTTCCTACGGCGACGCGAACCAGATCGTCGTCGAGATGGGCGCCGAGGTGCTGCCCGTCGTGAAGGACACCCCGGTTCTCGCCGGCGTCTGCGGCACCGACCCGTTCCGCGTCATGAAGAAGTACCTGGCCGAGCTGAAGGATCAGGGCTTCAACGGCGTGCAGAACTTCCCGACCGTGGGCCTTATCGACGGCGTGTTCCGCAAGAACCTTGAGGAGACCGGCATGGGCTACGGCCTTGAGGTCGACATGATCGCCGAGGCTCACAAGCTCGACATGCTCACCTGCCCGTACGTCTTCGACGAGGAGCAGGCGGCTGCGATGACCAAGGCTGGCGCAGACATCATCGTCGCGCACATGGGCCTCACCACCGGCGGCACGATCGGCGCCGAGACCGCGCGCACGCTCGACGACTGCGTGGAGATCATCACCGGCATCGTGAAGGTCGTGAAGGACATCAACCCCGACGCGCTCGTCATCTGCCACGGCGGCCCGATTTCCGAGCCGAAGGACGCGGCGTACGTCATCGAGCACGTGCCCGGCATCGACGGCTTCTTCGGCGCCACCTCGATCGAGCGTCTGGCTGCCGAGCGCGGCATCAAGGCCCAGACCGAGGCCTTCAAGGCTATCAAGAAGTAACAGCTCTCGGCTCCAAGTTCCACCGAGGCTCGCGCGAAGGGCGCCCGTTGCGATTTGCGTCGCGGCGGGCGTCCTTTTCTCATGTTGGGTGCGCTCCTTTTTGCGCACCGTGGTTTTGCTCGCGCTATACTAACGCGCATGGCTAACACACTTGGAAAACTCATCATCTGCCCGACACCCATCGGCAACTTAGGCGACATGACCGAGCGCACGGTTTCGGCGCTCGGGGAGGCAGACGTCGTTTGCGCGGAGGACACGCGCGTGACGGGGAAGCTGCTTGCCGCCTTCGGCATCGAGAAAAGGCTCGAGCGTTTGGACGAGGCGCTCATCGGCGATCGTGCAGCCTCGATTGTAGAACGCGTGCTTGCCGGCGAGGTGATCGCGTACTGCAGCGACGCTGGCATGCCGGGCGTGTCCGATCCAGGGCTTCGGCTTGTTCGCGCAGCTCGTGAAGCTGGCGCGCCTGTCGAGGTGCTCCCCGGCGCATCCGCCTGTGCCACGGCGTACGTGGCAAGCGGCTGCACGTGTCCCCGCTTCTACTTCGGCGGCTTCTTCCCGCGCAAGGATGTCGAGCGTAAGGCGGCGCTTGACGCGCTGCGCACTCTCGATGCTGCGCTCATCTTCTATGAGAGCCCCAATCGCGTGGCATCGGCGCTCGAGTCGATGGCCCAGGCGTTTCCCTTGCGTGAGGCGGCGGTGTGCCGCGAGCTTACCAAGCTGCACGAGGAAGTGGTGCGCGCCCCGCTGCCCGATCTTCGCGACGAGTTTGCTCGACGCGCGCAAGAGGGTTCCATCAAAGGCGAGATCGCCATCGTGATTGATGAGCCGAGCGCTGCCGAAGAGGACGCAGCGCAGCTCGATGCTGCCAAGGTCGCCCGTGCCCGGGCCGCCGAGCTCAAGGCCGAAGGAGCGCGCAACAAAGAAATCGCCAAGGCGATCGCTGCCGAGTTCGGGCTTTCCCGAAACGCCGCCTACGAGATCGCGCTCGACGCCTAAAGGTTGCATTGTGCCGTATTCCAACCAATCGGGGCCCGTGCGCACGCGTAAAATGACCGAACGTGAAAAACAAGCGCTCGAACAGGGAAAACGCGTGCGAAATAGCGAACGTTTCAACAAAGGGGCACGTGCCTGCGTCCCCGCTCCTTCGCCCTCGGGCGAAATCGCGGTCGTAGACGGAATCGAGGCGCATATCGTCCGCAAGCGCGTGAAAAACGTAAACCTGCGGATCGCGCGCGACGGATCGCACGTCGACGTGTCGGCACCTTCGTGGGTTTCGGATTCCGAAGTCGAGGCTTTCATCAGGTCGAAGAGCGCGTGGATCGCATCTCGCATGGCGCAAGCCGCGCAAACACCCATGGCGTGTGCGGCCCAGGCGACTCCCGAAGAAGTCGCTGCATGGCGCGAAGCGGTAAGCGCATGTGTGCCCGCGTTCGTGGCCGCGTGGGAGCCCATCATGGGCGTGAAGGCGGGCAAGCTCGCGTATCGCAACATGACGAGCCGCTGGGGCAGTTGCCAGCCGGCGACAGGGCGTATCTGCATCAACGTGCGGTTGGCGCTTTATCCGCCGGAATGCTTGGAATACGTGGTGGTCCACGAGCTGTGCCACTTGCTGGAGCGCGGCCACGGTCCAAGGTTCCACCAGCTCATGGACGCGTTTATGCCCGATTGGAAGCAGCGCCGCGCGAAGCTGCGCTAGGGGGGTGTCCCTTCCAGCGAGCGTCCAGGCATGCCCGCCTGCGCCCGCGTACGCGCGATCCCTTGCGCTCCCGCAGAGATGTCCGCGACCTCTCAGCCTGTGTTGAGATGAAACGTGACAAAAAGGCGCGAAACACAACGAAAATCGTGCAACGATGGAAAAACGATTATTCCTTCTTGCGTTCAATAGCGAAGCGTTCTATTATTCCTACTCAGTTACTAGAAGTTACGTAAAGGCCGCAAGTCCTCGCCGCGAGCTCGCTCGCACGGACTGGCGGCCTTTTTCGCACTGAGGGGAGAAACCATCATGGAAAACACCGGCCACGTTCGCTCCGTCAACGTCTCCGAGCGCAAGGGTACGCGTAAAAAGCCAGTTGAGAGTGGGCAAATCCATATCGACCCGCACCATGGTGTGACGGGCGATGCCCATGCCGGCGACTGGCATCGCCAGGTATCGCTGCTCGCTTGGGAATCCATCGAGAAGGCGCGCGCGATGGGCCTCGACGTGAAGGAGGGCGACTTCGCCGAGAACATCACCACCGAGGGGATGGACCTGCTCGCGCTGCCGCTCGGCACCCAGGTGAAGATCGGCGATGAGGTTGTGCTCGAGCTTTCCCAGATCGGCAAGGTGTGCCACAAGAAATGCGCTATCTACTACCTGGCGGGCGACTGCATCTTCCCGCGCGAGGGCATCTTCTTCGAGGTCGTTACCGGCGGCACGGTGTCTGTGGGCGACTCCATCATCGTCACCAAGATGGGTGACGGCCACTGCCAGTACACCCCGCAGGAAGCGCTCGACGAAATCGCCAAAGTGCGCGCCGAGGAGGCAGCCGAGAAGGCTGCGAAGGCGAAAGAGGCCGCTACCGCCAACGCGTAGCGGGTTCACCGCGCTTATCATCGGGCGGGATTCTCGCCGCGCTTCCCAATATCCCGGCGTGCCTTATTCGCTGAGCAGGCCTAGCGCGCTACGGGTCGAAACGCGGTCGGATGCGACCCCTTCACAGTTTTTCGGGGTTGTTCATTTCGCACCGTTATTCCAACTCTGGTTTTGTTCGGATACCCCGTATGGCGTATGGCGCGTCGTGCGGGGTTTGCGCATAATGGGGGCATGGACAGCGTGCTTGTACATAATCGGGAAATGGGCCCGCGCGATTGGGCGGTCGACGTCGCGGTGGCGCTTGCCGCCTTTGCTTTCGGTGCCGTGCAGTTGATGGTCTCTGCAAGCCTCATCCTTCCCGACGAGGCTTTGCGCCGCATGCTCGGCATCGAGGCCGTCATTCCCGCCACATCGTCTTTCATCGCGCTTGCTCTCACGACGTTTCCCCTCGTGGCGCGCAGGAAATCCCCTTGGCTTGTCTTCGTGTTCACGCTCGTGGCGTTCGTCGGATTGCAAAACTCTTTCCATGGGTCTATGCTCGCCGTCTTTGGGCCGATGGTTGCTCTGTTCACCATTGTTGTGGAATGCTCGCGCATCGAGATGGGCGTTGCCTGCGCCGCGAGCGCCTTGGGGCTTGCGGCGGCGACGTACGGCGGAACCTCGGCTGCGCTGTGGTTCTGGGTATACGTGCAAAACCTCGTGCTCATGGTCGTCTCGGCGCTCGGCGGGCTTGCCGTATGCGCCCATCGCGATTCCGTGCGGGCCACTGAGCAGCGCGCCGAAGAGGCCGAGCGCACGCGCGAGGAGGTGGCGGCTCGTCGCGTCGAGGAGGAACGCGTCCGCATCGCTCGCGAGGTCCACGACATCACGGCCCATTCACTTTCGGCGGTCAGCATCCAGACTGCAGCAGTCGAGCGCCTGATCGACCGCGATCCCGCCGCCGCAAGGGAGGCGGTGTCGCTCGCGCACGAGACGGCGAAAGAGGCGCTCGAGGAGATTCGCGCGATGATCGGCGTGCTCAAGACGGGAGATTCCTCCGCCGAGACCACACCGACTGAGGGCACGGCGCGTCTTATGGATTTGGCGGACTACCTTCAAGAAGCGGGGGTTACAACGACGCTCGATGTGTCTGGCTACGATAGGGAAGCGACGCCGGCGTTCATCGACATCGCGCTGTTCGGCATCGCTCGCGAGGCTACGACCAACATCGTCCGCCATGCCCATGCAAAAAATGCGTCGATCGTCCTCGAAAGCGACGGTGCGAGGGCGCTGCTCACTGTGCAAGACGATGGCGACGGCTCGTCGGGCGCTGCGGACGGGGCGTCCCCGACGGGCGGACACGGCATCGACGGCATGAGGGAACGCGCGAAGCTGCTCGGCGGCACCCTCGACGCGGGCCCTCTTCCCGGCGGCGGCTTTCGCGTTCGCGCGTCCATCCCCGTCGGCGACGAGTCCTCCGGTTTTGGCGCTGCGCGCGGGGAAAGGGGGTTCCATGAGCGAAGATAGGCAGAAGGCGGCGAGCTTTCCTGCGGTTTCCGGCTTCGGGGAATGCGATGCCGGCGGAGCCCGTGAGACAAGCGACCGGGCTCCATCGAGGGAAACGCTGCGCATCCTCATTGCAGATGACCAGGATCTCGTGAGAAGCGGATTCCGCATGATTCTCAGCTCCTACGACGGGTTGTCGGCCGAAGGTGAGGCGCGCAACGGCGAAGAGGCGGTCTACCTCGCTCAGAAGATCCGCCCCGACGTGGCGCTCATGGACATCCGCATGCCGGTGCGAAACGGCATCGACGCCACGCGCGATATCACATCGAACCCGCTGCTCTCGGGCACGCATGTCCTCGTTCTCACCACGTTTGACATCGACGAGTACGTCTACGACGCGCTCGCTGCGGGGGCGAGTGGCTTTTTGCTGAAAGACGCCGAGCCCGACGACATCGTCGAGGCCATCCACATCGTCGCACGCGGCGATGCCCTCATCCAGCCCTCGGTCATGCGACGCTTGGTGGAGACGTTCGTGGCGTCGCGCCCTCGCGCGGGCATGTCGAAGGGCTCGCACGCACGGGAGGCCATAAGGTCGCTCACCGACCGCGAGCGAGAGATTCTCACGTTGGTCGCGCGCGGGCTTACCAATGAGGAGATCGCAGATGATTTGGTGATTTCTCCCGCAACGGTGAAAACGCACGTCGCCCGCATCATGGGAAAGCTCGATGCGCACGACCGGGCGCAGCTCGTGGTGTGCGCCTATGAGAGCGGTCTCGTTTCCCCGCGTGCGAACTGAAATATGAACGCAGTGTGGCGATTCGATAAAACCTAAGTCCCCATCGCTCAAGTTTTCTGCAAAATGCTTGCATTCGCCTTCCCAGATGCTATAGTAACCCACTGTTGTTAGCACTCACGTTCGAAGAGTGCTAACACTCGAAAGCTCGGTATTAACAACCATCGATTCAAGGTTAATGAGAGGAAGGCAAGCAATGATGAACCTGAAGCCGCTCGGCGATCGCGTCATCGTGAAGCAGGACGAAGCAGAGGAAACCACCGCAGGTGGCCTCATCCTCGCGCATGACGCAAAGGAAAAGCCCCAGACGGGCGTCGTCCTCAAGGTGGGCGAGGGCAAGCTCGACAAGGACGGCAACCTCGTTCCGGTGCCCGTGAAGGAAGGCGACCGCGTGCTCTATGGCAAGTACGGTGGAACCGAAGTCAAGGTCAACGGCGAAGAGGTCATGATTCTTCGCTCCGAGGACATCTACGCGGTCTTCGAATAGCTCTCCCGACGGCTTTCCGCGGTTGTCCCGAAATCGCACCGCGTCGTTTTCTTGCCTGGTCACAAGGCCATACGGCACGAGCGTACTGCGATTCCGCTTTCAGGATCTACCCCAAAGCCCGTCCTTTACGTTGCTGAGTTCTTTCAAGGAAAGGAAGCCTAAAAATGGCTAAGGATATCAAGTTCGAATCTGACGCCCGCTCCGCTCTCGCGGCCGGCGTTTCCAAGCTCGCCGATGCCGTGAAGGTCACGCTTGGCCCCAAGGGCCGCTACGTCGCCCTCGAGAAGTCCTACGGCGCGCCGGTCGTCACCAACGACGGTGTCACCGTTGCGAAGGAAGTCGAGCTGGAAGATCCCGTCGAGAACATGGGCGCCCAGCTCATCCGCGAGGCTGCTGTGAAGACCAACGACGACGCGGGCGACGGCACCACGACTGCAACCCTGCTCGCCGATGTCATCGTCAACGAGGGTCTGCGCAACGTCACCGCTGGCGCTGACGCGCTCGGCATCCGCCGCGGCATCCAGAAGGCGACCAACGCTGTCGTCGAGGCCATCAAGGCGAACGCCCAGACCATCGACACCAAAGAGCAGATTGCCAACGTCGGCACCATCTCCGGCGACCCCGAGATCGGCGAGAAGATTGCCGAGGCTATGGAAGCTGTCGGCAAGGACGGCGCCATCTCCGTCGAGGATTCCCAGACGTTCGGCATGGACGTGAACATCGTCGAGGGCATGCAGTATGATCGCGGCTACATCTCTCCGTACATGGCGACCGACACCGAGAAGATGGAAGCGAACCTGAAGGACCCGTTCATCCTGCTCACCGACCAGAAGGTCACCAACATCCAGGATATGGTCTCGCTGCTCGAGTCGATTATCAAGACCGGCCGCCCGCTGTTCCTCGTCGCTGAGGACGTCGAGGGCGAAGCGCTTGCCACCATCCTGCTCAACAAGCTGCGCGGCACCTTCAACTGCGTTGCCATCAAGGCCCCCGGCTTCGGCGATCGCCGCAAGCGCATCCTCGAGGACATGGCCGCCGTCACCGGCGCGACCGTCGTCTCCAAGGATCTCGGTATGACGCTTGCCGACGTCACCATCGACATGCTCGGCACTGCGAAGACCGTCAAGGTCACCAAGGAGAATTCGCTCATCGTCGACGGCGCGGGCGATAAGAAGGATATTGAGGACCGCATCGCCCAGATCAAGGCCGAGCTCGATCGCACCGAGTCCGACTTCGACCGCGAGAAGCTCCAGGAGCGCCTCGCCAAGCTCTCCGGCGGCGTGGCAGTGCTCAAGGTCGGTGCTGCAACCGAGTCCGAGCTCAAGGAGAAGAAGTCCCGCATCGAGGACGCGCTGCAGGCAACGCGCGCAGCTGTCGAAGAGGGCATCGTTCCTGGCGGCGGCGTCGCTCTGCTCGACGTTGTCTCCGAGCTCGACAAGATCGAGACCACCGATAAGGATGAGCTCGTCGGTATCGATATCATCCGCAAGGCCCTCGAGGCACCGATTCGCGCGATCGCTCAGAACGCCGGCTTCGAAGGCTCCGTTGTGGTCGAGAAGATCAAGGGTCTGCCCACCGGTGAAGGCTTGAACTGCGCAACCGGCGAGTACGGCAACATGATCGCGATGGGCGTGAACGACCCGGTCAAGGTTACCCGCACGGCACTGCAGTCCGCAGCTTCCGTCGCCGGCCTCATCCTCATCACCGAGGCCACGATCAACGAGATCCCCAAGGACGGTCCCGACCTCTCCGCTCTCGCCGCAGCAGGCCAGGGTGGCGGCATGGGCATGATGTAATAGGGTTGCGATGATCTGACGATCATCGCAACAGCTCGACGCTGCGGGCCCGTCTGGCGGTCCAGCTGG
>OLOJ01003443.1_pt1 | contig 11207 bp, 10 predicted proteins | sample 1672251 | NCBI WGS metagenome assembly OLOJ01 (sample SAMEA3136664, study PRJEB25190) | human gut metagenome | biome: human gut; feature: human-associated habitat; material: faeces | place: Austria | collected 2013 | reverse complement strand
AACCGTCAATGTTTGTTATTACAATTCTGTAAACCATACCAAGAACTTTTACAAGCACTTGTGAAATAAGAATTATAGTAACATTATTCATAAACGATTGAGTGTTTTCTTTGTTTTGTTTACTCATTATATTCCTCCTAATTTAATGTTCATATTGTCATATTATAAAACTAAATACGGATTTAATCAAGTATTGTCATAAAAAAATAAAGTAATTGTATAGAAATAAGTCAAAAATCGGCATTTTGACTTGACACAAAGCTGATATAAGGGTAAAATATAATAAGTATGTAAATTTATATGGAGGAAGATTATGAGACATGGTTTTATAAAAGTCGCGGCAGCAACACCGGATATCCGGGTAGCGGATGTGGATTACAATAAAGGGCAGATTATAAAGCAGATGGATGAGGCAGCAGAAGCAGGTGCCAAGATTATTGTATTTCCGGAGCTTTGTATTACAGGATATACATGCAGTGATCTTTTCCTTCAGGATATTTTATTAAATAGTGCGAAAAAAGCACTTGTAGAAATTGCAGAACATACAAAAAATCTGGATGCGCTTGTGTTTGTGGGAGTCCCTATTGCAGTTGGCGGGGAACTTTATAATGTAGCAGCAGCTTTGAACCATGGAAATATATTAGGTTTCACAACGAAGAGCTTTCTGCCCAATTATGGGGAATTCTATGAGATGCGCCAGTTCCGTCCGGGACCGAAAAAAGCAGAGAAAATTCTGTTTGGCGGAAAAGAGATTCCATTTGGACCGCAGCTTTTATTTGTGGAAAATCAGATGGCTAATCTGATCGTGTCAGCAGAAATCTGTGAGGACGTGTGGTCACCGGTTCCACCGAGCATTGAGGCGGCAAGAGAGGGAGCGACTGTGATCGTCAACTGTTCGGCCAGTGATGAGACGATTGGAAAGGCTTCTTACCGGGAGGCATTAATTTCCGGGCAGTCTGCAAGGCTGATCAGCGGGTATATCTATGCCAACGCAGGAGAAGGTGAATCGACTACAGATCTTGTATTTGGCGGACATAATCTGATCGCGGAAAATGGAACGATTCTGGCAGAGGCGAAGAGATTTTCGAACGGGATTATTTATACAGAATTTGATGTACAGAAAATTACGAATGAACGCAGAAAAAATACGACATTTACAGAGACACAGGAACATGTACTTCCGAGGATTCCGTTTGGATTAGAACAGACAGAAACTATTCTTACAAGAACATTTCCGTCCAGACCATTCGTTCCTCGTGATGATCAGGAGAGGGCAAAGCGCTGTGAGGAGATTTTAACAATTCAGGCAATGGGACTGAAAAAGCGGCTTGCACATACTCATGCAAAAAGTGCAGTAGTTGGAATATCCGGAGGTCTGGATTCTACATTGGCACTGCTTGTGACAGCCAAGGCATTTGATGCACTGGGGCTTGAGCGCAGCGGTATTACGGCAGTGACCATGCCGTGTTTTGGAACGACAGACAGAACGTATCAGAATGCATGTAAAATGTCTCTGAAAGTCGGAGCAACTCTCAGAGAAGTCAGAATCGGTGATGCAGTTATGCAGCATTTTAAAGATATTGGACATGACCCACAAGACCACAGCGTAACTTATGAGAATTCACAGGCAAGGGAACGGACACAGGTGCTTATGGACATTGCTAATCAAACGGGAGGACTTGTAATCGGAACCGGAGATATGTCGGAGCTGGCACTTGGCTGGGCAACCTACAATGGAGATCATATGTCTATGTACGGAGTAAATGCTTCCGTGCCAAAGACGCTGGTCAGACATCTGGTTCATTATTTTGCAGATACTTGTGAAGATTCATCGTTGAAAGAAGTGCTTTATGATGTGCTTGATACGCCGGTAAGTCCGGAACTTCTGCCGCCAAAAGACGGTGAAATCGCGCAGAAGACAGAAGATCTTGTAGGACCATATGAACTTCATGACTTTTTCCTGTATTATTTCCTGAGAATGGGATATGAGCCAGGAAAGATTTACCGGATCGCGAAGCTTTCCTTTGCCGGGGAGTATGACGACGAGACAATTTATAAATGGCTTCGTACGTTTTGCTGGAGATTCTTTTCACAGCAGTTTAAGAGGTCCTGTCTGCCGGATGGTCCGAAGGTCGGAACGGTTGCATTGTCTCCGAGAGGCGACTGGAGAATGCCGAGTGATGCGTGTGTGGCATTGTGGATACAGAATCTTGAAAAAGAGGCGGGGAAATAACGTCTATAAAGGTAATAAGAGATCAAAAAAGGAACATCACCGAATTATAAAGATTACGGGAATGTTCCTTTTTTGTTGCCAAGCATACGACAAAAAGGTCCGGTGGACCTTTTTTAGTTTTACAAGTAAATGAAAAGTTTTATAATTGGATGTTCTTGAAAAGATCACCAAGGCTTGTTCCGATGTCTTCGCTCTTTGGAATCTCGACCTTAACTTCTTCCTCCTCCTGGATGGCTTCCTCAAGAGCTTTCATGCTCAGGCTGATCTTGCCATCTTTGACACCGATGACTTTGACCTGAACTTCATCACCTACATTCAGGACATCTTTTGGGAATTTGATACGTTTCTGGCTGATCTGGGAAACGTGTACAAGTCCGGAAAGTCCGTCTTCCAGACGTACAAATGCACCGTAGTTCTGGAGGGATTCTACGGTTCCGGTAAGAACGCTTCCTACTTTGATGTTTGCAATTTTTTCTTCACGCTCTTTTTTCTCTTTTTCTTTGAGAAGTTCACGGGCGGAAAGTACCAGCCGGTTATTTGCCTGATCTACATCAATGACCTGAACTTCGATATCTTTTAACAGATAAGATTCCAGATCTTCGATATAGGATAAAGAAAGTCGGGAAGCAGGAATAAATCCACGGATTCCTTCTACCATTGCGATAGCACCGCCATTTACAATTCCTTCGATTTTTACAGGGAGCACAGTTCCTTTTTCGAGGTAGGACTGAACTACATTCCATGGATTTGCATCATCAAAATGATCTTCCAGATCTGCCATAGTTACATTTTCTTCGTTGAATTCTTCGCTCATAGTATATTCCTTCCTATCAGTAAAATTGTTGCTTTTAGTATAGCATAAATAAACTGCTTGTACAAAGAAAATTAACTATGTTAGAATATGTTGTAGAAAATAAGTAACAGTTCGAGTGAGATATACGAATTATTGGGAAAATGATGAGTATAGCCGGATGCAATCAGAAAAACCGATATAGACTGCTCGAATTAGCAAGAAGATAATAAGGTGATATATATGGGAAAGAGAAAAGAAAAAGTTTATGTGATCGGACATAAGAATCCGGATACAGATTCTATCTGTTCCGCGATTGCCTATGCAGATCTGAGGCAGAAAGTGACCGGACAGGTTCATGAGGCAAAGCGGGCAGGACATGTGAATGATGAGACTGCTTATGTGCTGGATCGTTTTGGGGTAGAGGCTCCCAAGCTTCTTACAGATGTCAGACTTCAAGTGAGAGATCTGGATATTCACGAGATGCCGGGGCTTAAGCCCAATGCGTCCATTCGTGATACATGGGAGCGTATGCGGCAGGAGCAGGCAAAGACACTGCCAATCGTGAAGGATGATGAGCTGGTAGGAGTTGTATCTACCGGAGATATTGCAAAATCTTATATGGATGTGTATGATAGTGAGATATTATCAAAAGCGAGAACCCAATATCGGAATATTGTCAAGACACTGGACGGTACAATGATAACAGGTAATGAGCATGGGTATTTTATGAGAGGAAAAGTAGCAATCGGAGCCTCAAGTCCGAATCTTATGGAAGAGTTTATTGAAAAGGACGATCTGGTGATATTAGGAGATCTTGAGGAAGCGCAGGCATGTGCCGTGAATATTGATGCCAGCTGTATGGTTATCTGCAAAGATGCAGAAGTTTCTCCGAAATTAATTCAGAAAGCAAAAGAACAGAGTATAGTGATCATTCAGACTCCGTATGATACATTTACGACAGCAAGACTGATTAATCAGAGCATTCCGGTGAAGTTTTATATGACCTCTGGACCACTGACTATGTTCCGGATGAATGATTATGTTGATGATATTAAAGATATTATGGCGAAAAAGCGTTTCCGCGATTTCCCGATTCTGGATCGTCATGGCAGATTTAAAGGATTCATTTCCAGACGTCGTTTCCTCGGTGCCAGCAAGAAAAAAGTAATCCTGGTGGATCATAACGAACGGTCACAGGCAGTTGATGGAATTGAGGAAGCAGAAATTATTGAGATTATTGATCATCACAGACTTGGAGATATCGAGACAGTCAGCCCGATTACGTTCCGTAATCAGCCAGTGGGATGCACGGCGACGATTATTAACCAGATGTATGAGGAGAATGAGATTGAAGTTCCAAGAGAGATTGCCGGGCTTTTATGTGGCGCAATTATTTCGGATACATTATTGTTCCGTTCACCGACCTGTACGCCGTTAGATGAAAGGACTGCGAAAAAACTGGCAAAAATTTCAGATATTGACCTGGAGCAGATGGCGCAGGAAATGTTCAATGCAGGAAGCAACTTGAAAGGCAAGAGTGCAGAGGATATCTGTTTCCAGGATTTCAAGCAGTTTACAGTCAACGACACGATATTTGGTGTAGGACAGATCACGTCCATGAGCAAAGAAGAACTAGCAGCTATTCGCGATATGATGACGGAGCATTTGCCAAAGGTACTGGAAGCACATAACCTGAATATGATTTATTTTATGCTGACAGATATTCTGGCAGAATCCACGGAGCTTTTGTGTGTGGGAACCGGTGCGAGAGGAATTGCCCTCAGCGCATTTGATCTTCCGGATAATGCAAAGAGTCTGATATTAAAAGGAGTTGTGTCCAGAAAGAAACAGCTGATACCAGTGCTGGTCGAGACCATGCAGCAGATGTAGAAAGGATAGCGTACTATGGGAAAAGAATTATGGAAACCGGGGAATATGGTGTATCCGCTCCCGGCGGTTATGGTAAGTTGTGCGGACAAAGAAGGGCATGACAATATCATTACAATTGCATGGACAGGGACAATCTGTACAAATCCGGCAATGTTATATATATCCGTGCGTCCGACGAGATATTCTTATCATTTGATTAGGGAAAGCGGAGAATTTGTAGTGAACCTGACGACAAAAGATCTGGTAAAAGCGACGGATTGGTGCGGGGTGCGTTCAGGAAGAGATGTGGACAAAGCCAAAGAACTCGATCTTACTTACGAAGAACCGGAAACCATTTCCGTACCTGGAATCAAGGAACTTCCGCTGACTCTGGAATGCAGAGTAGTCTACAAACAGACCCAGGACATCAGCGCAATGACCAAAGAAGACCAGGGAAAATTCTATCCACAGAATGTAGACAGCACATTTACCGGCTCCAACAGAGATACCCATGTGGCATATTATGGTGAGATCGTAAATGCATATATTATTGAAGAGTAAAGGTAATTACAACAGGGCATTTCCTCATATCAGAATGGGAAATGCCCTGTTTTGAGTTAAGGACTGAAAAGATGCACTTTTCTGTTGCCAGAACATAAAATATAAAGAGCTCTTCTGAAAGGTCTTGTTTATGGAAATCTATCAGACATCCCGGCCCTGTGGCCGCCCATATAATGCAACCTGCGGTATGGCACGTGAAATGATGGGAAACCAGCCATGTTCCTGCCGTCCATCACCGCGAAACTCGAGAACACCGTCCGCACCATGCCCATCCTGCCGCATGCCGTCTGCATCGTCCAGAGATCCTGAGATGTATACGCATATTGATGAAATGCAGATCGCGATGGCATATGTACCCTGTCAGAAATTTTCGACGACTTATGATCTTGGTTATGCTTTAAATGTTGGAACAGTTTTCCCTGATCTGTGCAAACCATTTTGCGGAAAGCGAGGTGGCAGACGATGATGTGTCCGAATCAGTGCACCCCAAAAGAAAAACTCCTTCAGCGGATCAATGAGGTCAGTTTTGCTGTCAACGACATTCTTCTCTATCTCGACACGCATCCATGCTGTCAGGAAGCACTTGCATTTTATCAGGAATGCGCCGCCGAGCGCAGGAAACTGATGAAAGAATACGCCCAGTGCTATGGACCTCTCACTGTCGATGATGCACTGGAGACAGACGGCAACACCTGGAAATGGATGGAACAGCCATTCCCATGGGAGCAGGAAGGAGGGTGCAGATAGTCTATGTGGAATTATGAAAAAAGATTGCAGTATCCGGTAAATATCAAGACTCCGAATGCAAAGATCGCACAGTATATCCTAAGCCAATATGGCGGTCCCGACGGGGAGGTCAGCGCATCTCTCCGTTATCTTTCCCAGCGATTTACGATGCCGAACCGTATGGCTGCCGCCGTCTTAAATGACATCGGTACGGAGGAACTCGCACACCTCGAAATGGTCTCTACCATCGTTCATCAGCTCACACGCGACCTCTCAATGGAAGAGATTGAAAAGAGCGGTTTCGGGCCGTACTATATTGACCATACAGTTGGTGTCTGGCCGCAGGCGGCGGGCGGTGTTCCGTTTAATGCGTGCGAATTCCAGAGTAAAGGTGATCCGATCACAGATCTGTTCGAAAACCTTGCTGCCGAACAGAAAGCCCGCTCGACTTACGATAACATTCTCCGCGTAGTACGTGACATTCCGGAGATTGCCGACCCGATTAAATTCCTGCGTGCAAGGGAGATCGTTCATTTCCAGCGGTTTGGGGAAGCTCTCCGAAGCATTCAGGAAGAACTGGATGCCAAGAATTTCTACGCATTTAACCCAAGTTTCGACAATCCATGTAAAGCCTCGTGTAAAAGTTGAATGAAATAAAAAGTGTCTGGCACATTGACACCAGGCTTAGAATGTAGTGAGAAATGGTGCTGGGCTTATAACTGGCGCCATTTTTCCTTAATAAAACATAGCATCTCACAAGTTATTCCAAGGCAAAATGTCTTCATAATAGAGTTTTGCCCCGGAAAATGAATAACCGGTTAAATCCGATGCCGATAAACTGCCTGAGCATTAAAAAGGAAGAACTGCCAGATTTTGAACCATGTTTTTCCAGGCTATAAATCTGAATTCCTTGTCATTTACACTTTACTCTGGTAAAATAAAACCGAAAAAAATCCCCGCCAGTAGAAGCAGGGACAAAAAAGACAGACAGGGAGAGAAAGATAAATGGAATACTGGGATATCTACGATGAAAATAAACAGCCGACAGGCCGCACAATGAAGAGAAACGACTGGTGTCTGAAAGACGGGGAGTATCATCTGACCGTGCTTGGTGTTGTTGCAAGACCGAACGGCACATTCCTGATCACCAAACGAGTTATGACAAAAGCCTGGGCTCCGGGCTGGTGGGAAGTTTCCGGCGGCGCGGCACAGGCAGGAGAGGATTCCTATGAGGCAGTGCTCCGTGAAGTAAAAGAAGAAACCGGTCTGGATGCAAGAAACGCAGAAGGCGGTTATCTTTTTACCTATAAGAGAGAAAATCCGGGCGAGGGCGATAACTACTTTGTAGACGTTTACCGCTTTGTCATGGACATTGATGAGAAAGACCTGACACTGCAGACGGAGGAGACAGACGGACACATGTTTGCAACTCTGGAACAGATCCAGGCATTTGCAGCAGAAGGCAAATTCCTCCATTACGACAGCATCCGCAAAGCCTTCGAGATGTAGGAGGCTGCCATGGAATTTGCAGTATTAGGGCTGTTTTGCGGCATCCTTATTCTGTGTATTGTATGTAATGTTTCTATTATATATGCATTACTGGCAGGTTTCGTGATCTTTGGCTGTTATGCAAAGAAAAAAGGATTTTCAGTAAAAGAGATCCTGCATATGGCGGGCGAGGGAATCTGGAAGGTCAGAAACATCCTGATCACCTTTATGCTGATCGGAATGCTGACCGCACTCTGGAGACAGGCAGGAACGATCCCGGTGATCATCTGCTATACGATCCATTTTATAAAACCATCGGTCTTTCTTCTGATGGTATTTCTTTTGAACTCGCTGGTTTCGGTGCTGACCGGAACTTCGTTTGGGACAGCGGCAACAGTAGGCGTTGTCTGTGCGACGATGGGCTCTGTCCTTTCGGTATCTCCGTGGCTCTGCGGCGGTGCGATCCTTTCGGGAATCTTTTTTGGTGATCGCTGTTCACCGGTCTCGACCAGCGCCCTTCTTGTGTCAGAACTGACAGAGACCAGCATTTACAGGAACATCAGAAATATGCTCCGCAGTGCACTGATCCCCTTTGTACTGGTCTGCATCCTGTATACAATGATCGGAATGAAGACTTCCCATACACAGGAACTGCCGGATCTTACCGGAGTTTTTCATCAGGAATTTCGGATCGTCTGGTGGACACTTCTGCCGGCACTGGTGATCCTGGCTTTGTCCGTGGCGCAGCTCGGAGTCAAAATCTCTATGCTTGCAAGCATTGCCGTGGCACTTGTCTTATGCGTCTGGATACAGGGGATGCCGCTTATGGAACTCCCGCACATCCTTATCTTTGGCTTTCACAGCGAAAATGCAGAGATCGCTTCCATGCTGGATGGAGGAGGGATCGTTTCCATGCTGAGGGTCGGTGCGATCGTGTGTCTTTCCTCATCCTATTCAGGGATTTTTGAGAAAACGGGGATCCTCGACGGGATCCAGGCGACCGTAGAAACTCTGGCACAAAAAACATTTCCGTTTCTTGCGATCCTGCTCACATCAGCAGCAGCCAGCGCGATCGCCTGCAACCAGACACTTGCGATCATGCTGACACAGCAGCTCTGCGCCAGAACAGAACGAGACAAAGAAAGGTTTGCGAATGACCTGGAGGACAGTGTCGTGATCCTTGCACCAATGATCCCATGGTCGATCGCGGGGGCAGTTCCGCTTACGGCAGTCGGTGCACCACAGAGCAGTATTTTATTCGCGTTTTTCCTGTATCTGCTGCCGCTTTGCAGGGTATTGGATGGAATTCGGAAGAAAGGATAAGAAAAATGAAATTTACAAGAGAACAGATAGCAAAAGCGCTGAAACTTTATGTCATTACGGACCGAAGCTGGCTGAAAGAAGACGAGACACTTCTTTCTGTCTGCGAAAAGGTGATCCAGAACGGGGCAACCTTCCTTCAGCTCCGAGAAAAAGAACTGGGTGCAGAAGAGACAAGAAAAGAAGCCATAGAACTTCAGAAACTCTGCCGCAGGTACAATATCCCCTTTGTAGTGAACGACAGTGTGGAAATCGCATTGGAAATGGATGCGGACGGTGTACATGTCGGTCAGTCAGACATTAAGGAAAGAGACATCCGTGCCATGATAGGACCGGACAAAATCCTCGGGATGACAGCCAAGACTGTTGAACAGGCGATCGCAGCCGAAAAAGCCGGAGCAGATTACATCGGAACAGGGGCGGTTTTTGGCAGCACGACAAAGAAAGATGCCAAATATCTTTCCATGGAAGAACTGAAGAAGATCGCAGCCTCTGTCAGTATTCCGGTCGTGGCGATCGGCGGGATCAACAGCGAAAATGTCTCACAGCTTGAGGGCAGCGGAGTCAACGGTGCAGCCGTGATCTCGGGGATCTTTGCAGCGGAAGATCCGGCAGCAAAAACAGCACAGATGAGCAGGCTGACCGATATATTTTGTTAAAAATAGCCCAAATGTATTGTAATTTGTCAAAAAATATGATACTGTATAGAAAATTGAATAAAGAAGATAACAGGTGCCGAGGGCATTGTTCATGAGGTTAAAAGGGAAACAGGTGAGAAACCTGTACGATCTCGTCACTGTAAGCACGGAGTACGGTTCTGTATGCATTAAGCATGATCACTGGGAAACTGGGAAGATAGAACCATATGTTGAGCGGCAAGTCAGGAAACCTGCCTGTTGTCTGGTACGGGAATATGGATTCCAGATCACGAGTAATTGGTCGTACCGTTTTTTGATAGACCACTTACCCCTTTTTTGAGGGCTTTTTTTGTGTGCAGGATTCTGTTCAGTTTTCGTACTGTAATGTCAAAGGAGGACAAAAACATGAAAAACAAAACTGTAAAAGCACTTGCAACACTGTTAGCGATCACAACTGTATCTATGATGGGTACAGCAGGAGTTATGGCTTCTGACAACACCGCAGAGGACACTGCAACAGAGGCAGCAGCAGATGACGCAGATGACGCAGAAGCAGCAGACGATACAGCAGAGGCATCTGATGATGACCAGGCAGCAGCAGACAACGTTGCAGCACTGATCGACAAGATCTACGTTCAGGAAAGAAACGACACAACAGATGAGGACTGTAAGGCAGCCAAAGAAGCATGGGATGCTCTGACAGACGCACAGAAAGAACTGGTAGAAGGTGAAGAAGCAAGCCCGGAATATTTCGGACGTGACACAGGCGATGCTTCCAAGGATGACCCACGCAACCAGGATGAGATCGGTGAGAACGAACTTCTTGTTGTAAGCTTTGGTACTTCCTTCAACGACAGCCGTGCACAGGATATCAAAGGAATCGAAGATGCTCTGGCAGCAGCTTATCCGGACTGGTCCGTAAGACGTGCTTTCACAGCACAGATCATCATCAACCATGTAGAGGCAAGAGATGATGAAGCAATCGACAACATGGATCAGGCTCTTGACCGTGCAGTAGCAAACGGAGTTAAGAACCTTGTTGTTCAGCCTACACATCTGATGCATGGTGCTGAGTACGATGAGATGGTAGAAGTAATCGACAACTACAAAGACAAATTCGAATCTGTAGCAATCGCAGAGCCAATGCTTGGTGAAGTTGGTGATGACGCTACTGTGATCAACGACGACAAGAAAGCAGTTGCACAGGCTATCACAGATGAAGCTTGCAAGGTAGCAGGATATGACAGCATGGAAGCAGCCGCAGAAGACGGAACAGCATTCGTATTCATGGGACATGGTACTTCTCATACAGCAAACGTAACATACGATCAGATGCAGACACAGATGGAAGACCTTGGATTCACAAACGCTTTCATCGGAACTGTTGAAGGTGAGCCGGAAGACACCGCATGCGAAGAAGTTATCGCTAAGGTTAAAGATGCAGGCTTCAAGAAAGTCGTTCTTCGTCCGCTTATGGTTGTAGCTGGTGACCATGCAAACAACGATATGGCTGGTGATGATGAAGATTCCTGGAAGAGCCAGTTCGAGGCATCCGGAGCATTTGACAGTGTTGACTGCC
>OLOJ01003426.1_pt1 | contig 11265 bp, 9 predicted proteins | sample 1672251 | NCBI WGS metagenome assembly OLOJ01 (sample SAMEA3136664, study PRJEB25190) | human gut metagenome | biome: human gut; feature: human-associated habitat; material: faeces | place: Austria | collected 2013 | reverse complement strand
CGTAGTTGTATGGGCAGGGTGTGGTTAAATTGAATTTCTTCCATTGTTTTCTCTTAAACTTTGTTTATAATCGCTGCAAAAATACTATTTTTGCGTGTTAATCCGTGAACTTATATATCAAGAAATGATAGAAGACATCAAAAAAGCCTGCCAGGTAATGAGCGAGGGCGGGGTAATTCTGTATCCGACAGATACGATTTGGGGTATAGGTTGTGACGCTACCAATGAAGAAGCGGTGCGCCGTGTATATGAAATCAAGCAACGCTCTGACAGTAAGGCGATGCTGGTATTGGTAGATTCTCCGGTAAAGGTGGATTTCTATGTGCAGGATGTTCCGGAGGTTGCCTGGGATTTGATAGAACTGGCTGACAAGCCCCTTACCATAATTTATTCCGGAGCGCGTAATCTGGCTCCTAACTTGCTTGCCGAAGATGGTAGTGTAGGTATCCGTGTCACCAGTGAGGCATTTTCAAAACGGCTTTGTCAGCAGTTCCGCAAGGCGATAGTCTCTACTTCTGCCAATGTCAGCGGGCAACCGTCTCCCGGTAACTTCAGTGAAATAAGTGAAGACATCAAGTCTGCGGTGGATTATATAGTAGGATACCGCCAGGAGGAAACGGGACGCCCGAAACCGTCCAGTATCATCAAGTTGGGCAAGGGCGGAGTCATTAAGATTATTCGCGAATAAAAGGAAAAATGGCAGAGGACAAGAGGAGTTTGTTGCAGCGCTTCATCATATGGCGCGAAAAGAATATCAAGGAAAAGCGGTTCATACTGATTCTCAGTTTTCTTGTAGGTATCTTTACGGCATTCGCCGCACTGATACTGAAAGTCATCATACACTGGATACAGAACTTCCTGACGGATAATTTCAATGCGACGGAAGCCAACTACCTTTATCTGGTCTATCCGGTAGTGGGTATCTTCCTGACCGGATTGTTTGTCCGCTACGTGGTGAAGGACGACATCAGTCATGGTGTTACCAAAATCCTATACGCCATCTCGCGGCGGCAGGGACGCATCAAACGGCATAACACTTGGTCGTCCATCATAGCCAGTTCCATTACCATCGGTTTCGGTGGTTCGGTCGGGGCAGAGGCGCCTATTGTGCTGACGGGTTCGGCTATCGGTTCCAATCTGGGAACCATCTTCAAGATGGAGCATCGTACGCTGATGCTATTGGTGGGATGTGGTGCTGCCGGTGCGGTTGCAGGCATTTTCAAGGCGCCGATTGCCGGTCTGGTATTTACGCTGGAGGTACTGATGATAGATTTGACAATGTCCTCCTTGTTGCCGTTGCTGATATCTGCGGTGACGGCTGCAACTGTTTCCTATATCGTGACGGGTACGGATGCCATGTTCAAATTCCATCTGGACCAAGCTTTCGAACTGGAGCGTATTCCGTATGTCATTATGCTGGGTATCTTCTGCGGATTGGTTTCCCTTTATTTTACCCGGGCCATGAACTCTGTGGAAGGCGTGTTCGGAAGGTTGAGAACTCCCTATAAGAAACTGATAATGGGCGGTGCCATGCTGAGTATCCTGATATTCCTTTTCCCACCGTTGTATGGCGAAGGTTACGATACGATAGAATTGTTGCTGAATGGGATGAGCAATGCCGAATGGGACACGGTGATGAATAATTCCTTCTTCTACGGGCACGGCAATCTGTTGCTGATATACCTCATACTGATTATTCTGTTCAAGGTCTTTGCCTCGAGTGCCACGAATGGCGGGGGCGGTTGCGGCGGTATCTTCGCACCTTCGTTGTATCTGGGTTGTATTGCCGGTTTTGTCTTTTCACATTTCAGCAATGAAATAGAGATGACGGCTTATCTGCCCGAGAAGAATTTTGCCTTGATGGGAATGGCGGGGGTCATGAGCGGTGTCATGCACGCTCCGCTGACAGGCGTGTTCCTCATAGCCGAGCTGACGGGAGGATACGACCTTTTCCTGCCGTTGATGATTGTCTCTGTCAGTTCCTATCTCACCATTATCATGTTCGAGCCTCATAGTATCTACTCCATGCGTCTGGCAAAGAAGGGAGAGCTGTTGACGCATCATAAGGACAAGGCCGTCCTCACTTTGATGAAGATGGAGAATGTGGTGGAGAAGGACTTTGTGACCGTGCATCCCGAGATGGATTTGGGCGAACTGGTAAAGGCTATCTCCGCCTCGCATCGCAATGTCTTTCCCGTGACGGATAGGGAAGGGGTACTGATTGGCATTGTTCTGCTGGACGATATCCGGAACATTATGTTCCGCCAGGAGCTGTACCACCGTTTCACGGTGGGAAAACTGATGACTTCGGCTCCGGCACGTCTGTATGATACGGACAGTATGGAGCAGGTGATGCGCACCTTTGATGATACGAAGGCGTGGAATCTGCCGGTGGTGGATGCGGAAAACAAATACTTGGGCTTCGTGTCCAAGTCGAAGATATTCAACTCGTACCGTGAAGTATTGGTACATTTTTCGGAAGACTGAGGACTTTTTGGTATTTACTATTTTACTATTTACAAGTTACTATTTGCCGTTCGGGGTGATGGGGCATTGTAAATCGCAAAGAAGATGCTTCGTACATTGTAAATGGTAAATTGTAAATGGGCAAATGAGTTGCCTCGCAAATGGTACATTGTAAATGGTAAATTGTAAATGAAATGGTGGAAAAGAAGAATTTGAGGATTGTATATATGGGTACTCCCGACTTTGCGGTGGAGGCTCTTCGTTGTCTGGTAGAAGGAGGTTACAATGTGGTGGGTGTCATTACGATGCCCGACAAGCCTGCCGGACGGGGACATAAACTCCAGTTTTCTCCGGTGAAGCAGTATGCACTGGAACATAATCTTCCGCTTCTTCAGCCGGAGAAGCTGAAGGATGAAGCTTTTGTGGAGGCATTGCGTGCATGGAAGGCCGATTTGCAGATAGTCGTTGCTTTCCGCATGTTGCCGGAGGTGGTATGGAACATGCCGCGATTGGGCACCTTCAACCTGCATGCTTCCCTGCTTCCGCAGTATCGCGGCGCAGCCCCCATCAACTGGGCGGTGATTAATGGTGATACGGAAACGGGCATCACCACTTTCTTCCTGAAACATGAGATTGACACCGGTGAGGTTATCCAGCAGGTACGGGTACCCATTGCCGATACGGACAACGTGGGTATCGTCCACGACAAACTGATGCTGTTGGGTGGTCGCCTGGTGGTAGAAACCGTAGATGCCATTCTTGCCGGTACAGTGAAAAGTATTCCTCAAGAAGAAATGGCCGTCGTGGGTGAACTGCGTCCGGCACCGAAAATCTTCAAAGATACTTGTCGTATTGACTGGAACCGCCCGGTGAAGCGTATTTACGATTTTATACGCGGTCTTTCTCCCTATCCTGCCGCTTGGACGGAGCTGGTCCAACCCGGTGGAGAATCTGTTGTGGTAAAAGTCTTCGAGACGGAGAAAATAGGGGAATCCCATCAACTGACTCCCGGAACCTTGCAGACAGACGGGAAGACCTATATCCGCGTTGCTGCCGAAGATGGCTTTGTCGGCATCTGCTCCCTCCAGCTTCCGGGCAAGAAGAAACTGAAAACGGATGAACTGTTGCGCGGCTTCCGGTTGACGGAAGGATACGTGATGAAATAACTGATTGTCATTCAATGACTTCCTACTGCAAAACTACTGCACTCGTTTTGCAGCGTCACTGCAAACCGCTTTGCAGTGTTGCTGCAACTAATATGCAGTGTGACTGCAACTGCTTTGCAGTAGCACTGCAACACGTTTGCAGTGACGCTGCAAAAGGTATGCAGTAAGTTTGCAGTGAGAGTTTTGACTTCCAATGTTAGGCTGAATTAAATCTTTTCTCTATATTTGTACATAACAAAGTTCGTAAACTTTAGAACATAACATTATGAAACCAATCATATCCCCTTCTATTCTCTCTGCCGATTTTGGTTATCTGGCACGAGACATTGAAATGATTAACGAAAGTGAGGCGGAGTGGGTACATATCGACATCATGGACGGTGTGTTTGTCCCTAATATTTCTTTCGGATTCCCGGTACTGAAGTATGTGGCAAAACTGTCGCAGAAGCCTTTGGATGTGCATCTGATGATTGTACAGCCGGAGAAGTTTATTCCGGAGGTGAAGGCTCTGGGAGCACATGTCATGAATGTGCATTACGAGGCTTGTCCGCATCTGCACCGCGTGGTGCAGCAAATCCGCGAAGCAGGGATGCAGCCGGCGGTAACGATTAATCCGGCAACTCCCGTGTCCTTGTTGAAGGATATTATTAATGATGTATACATGGTGCTGATAATGAGCGTAAATCCCGGCTTCGGCGGACAAAAGTTCATAGAGCATTCTCTTGACAAGGTGCGCGAGTTGCGTGAATTGATTACGGTTACCGGTTCGCAGGCCTTGATAGAAGTGGACGGTGGCGTAAACTTGGAAACCGGTTCGCGTCTGGTAGAAGCTGGAGCAGATGTACTGGTGGCAGGCAATGCCGTTTTCTCGGCTCCCGATCCGAAGGAGGCCATCCGTGCATTAAGGAATCTGTAATCCGTCTTCTGGATTGATAATCGACAGCTGGCAACGGCATTCTTTCCTTCGACTGTTGATGCCGTTGGTAGTTGGTATTTTGTGTGGAGATGCGTTTCCACACGTGCTTTCTGCATGGGAGTATGTGGCAGGTTTTCTGCTTTTTCTTTTTATTATAGGTAGATACAAGCATACCGGATGGGTGTATGGAGCGGCGGTATACCTTTTCTTGGGTGGTACGGGGGGCTGCTTGATGAGTTGGCAGCAGGGAAAGACGGTATTTCCCTTTTCGGGCAAACCTGCTGTTTATAGGGTTTGTATCCGCGAGCATCCCGAAGAGAGGGAGCGCAGCATATTGTGCAGGGTTGCCCTGCTGGGAGAGGTAGAGAAGGATACAGTTACGGGTTGCCCCCGGAATCATCTTTTTCTGGCTTATTTTCCGAAAGATTCTGCTACGGCCACTTTGCGCCGTGGTGATGAGTTGCTGGTATCTACCCGGCTTGTTCCTCCGGCAAACAATGGTAATCCCGACGAGTTTGACTATGCTCGCTACCTGAGGCGGAAAGGTTATAGCGGCACGGCCTACGTGGCTGACGGACATTGGCGGAAGACGGGGCATGATGCCTCCCGCACTGTCAGCCAGGTGGCACTGGATTATAGGGAGAAAGTGATTGGCTTATACCGGAGTTTGGGTTTTGAAACTGATGAATTGGCGGTACTTGCTGCGTTGACAGTGGGGGATAAAGAGGAACTGAGTGATGATATTGTGGAGACCTACTCCGTCTCGGGAGCCAGCCATGTACTGGCACTTTCGGGATTGCATATAGGGTTTCTGTATGCTTTGCTCTTGTTTGTGCTTCGTCCTTTGTGGAGGCGATGGCGGCGGTTGAAACCTTTGTTGCTTTTGCTTCTGGTCCTTTTCTTGGTGAGTTTTGCTTTTTTCACGGGATTGTCTTCCTCGGTGGTGCGGTCGGTCATCATGTTCTCTTTGTTGGCGTTTGCCGGTTTGCAGCCGGAAAAGCCGCTGACTCTGAATACGCTGGCGGCAACTGCTTTCCTGATGCTGCTGTGCAAGCCGGTCTGGTTGTTTGATGTCGGTTTTCAGTTGTCATTCTCGGCGGTTGCAGCTATTGTACTTGTACAGCCTAAGTTATATGCCCTTTGGAAGGTTGACAATCGTTTCCTGCGATATTTGTGGGGACTTATGACAGTGTCTGTGGCGGCTCAGCTGGGTACGGCCCCTTTGGTCATTTTCTATTTCTCCCGTTTTTCCACTCATTTTCTGTTGACTAATCTTTGGGTAATTCCCATGGTGTCGCTCGTTCTGTATTCTGCTGTCTTTCTGTTGATGCTTACGCCGCTGCCTTTTGTACAACATCTGTTTGCAAGGGTAGTAGAGGCATTGGTACATGTCCAGAATGAAGTGCTCCGCTGGATAGAGCGTCTTCCCGGCGCTGCTGTCGATGATATTTGGTTGGATATATGGGGTGTTCTGCTCGTCTATCTGTTCTTGGGGATGGCATATTATGGCTTTCTACGCCTTACGGTACGTAGAGTCTGCTTTGCGTTGCTGGCATTGTTGGCAGTGGTTTCCTGGCATTCCCTTTCCATCATGTCCAATGCTTCCCGGCAGGGGATTGCTTTTTATAGCGTGAGAGGCTGTCCCGTTGTCCATTGTATGGCAGACAACCGTCATTCTTGGTTGGCATGTGCCGATAGCTTGCCGGATATGCCGTGTTTGTGCCGTGCCCTTTCTCCGCATTGGAACCGCCTGCGTCTGGAGACTCCCCGACTGGTTGCCGGAGATTATACCACTTCCGGCTTATCCATGCGCAACCAGATTGTCTCTTACGCCGGTAAGCGCATCTGTCTTCTTTCCGACAACCGTTGGAGAAACAAGAGCTCTTCCCATCCCCTTTCAGTTGATTATCTGTATGTCTCCAAGGGGTATCAAGGTGGGATAGAGGAACTTACTTCGCTCTTTTCCATGGGCATGGTGGTGCTTGACGCTTCTCTTTCAGACTATTATCAGAATAAGATTGCCAATGATTGCGTTCGCTTAGGTATTCCCTATCTTCTTCTTTCTCAAAAAGGTTCTTACCGCATATTGTTATAAATCACAAACTTTTCGTACTTTTGCCCCTTCAATTTGTTATAAACGCCAAATAGTAAATAGTCAATCGTCAAATAGTAAATAAAAATATGTTGACCAAAGTAATAGAACAATCCAAGATAGACCATTTCACCAAATGGTTTGACCGTGCAGACAAGATAGTAATCGTTTCGCATGTGGGTCCCGACGGGGACGCCATCGGCTCTTCTCTGGGCTTGTGGCACTTCTTCAGCTCGCAGGGAAAGACGGCGAATGTTATTGTGCCGAACGCCTTTCCCGACTTCTTGAAATGGATGCCCGGGAGCAAGGACGTCCTTCTGTACGACCGCTACAAGGAGTTCGCTGACAAGCTGATTGCCGAGGCGGATGTCATTTGCTGTCTGGACTTTAATGCTATCCATCGTATAGATGCCATGGGTGACGCTGTTCTTGCATCCCCGGCAAGAAAAATACTGATAGACCATCATCTCCATCCGGAGGATTTCTGCAAGATTATCATTTCCCATCCGGAGATATCTTCCACTTCGGAACTGGTTTTCCGCCTGATTTGCCGTATGGGCTATTTCAGTGACATTTCAAGGGAAGGAGCAGAGTGTATCTATACGGGTATGATGACGGATACCGGCGGGTTCACCTATAATTCCAATAATCGGGAAATCTATTTCATCATCAGCGAACTGTTGTCGAAAGGTATTGACAAGGACGAGATTTACCGTAAGGTGTTCAATACTTATTCAGAAAGCCGTTTGCGCCTAATGGGATATGTCTTGTCACAAATGAAGGTCTATCCGGACTATCATGCAGCCTTAATTTCTCTGACTAAAGCCGAACAAAGCCAGTTCGACTATGTGCGTGGAGATAGTGAGGGGTTTGTGAACATTCCTTTAAGCATCAAAGGGGTGATTTTCTCTTGCTTCCTGCGTGAAGATACGGAGAAGCCGATGATAAAGATTTCTTTACGTTCGGTCGGTACATTCCCCTGCAATCAGCTGGCTGCCGAGTTCTTTGGCGGCGGCGGTCATTTGAATGCTTCCGGCGGTGAATTTTATGGAACGATGGATGAGGCCCGCAAGGTCTTTGAGCAGGCTTTGGAGAAATACAAACCGCTGCTGAATGCCAAAGGATAAAAAAAGTTCAGTTGTAAAGGTTAAAAGTTACGAACTTTCTATCCGCAGCTTTCAACTTTCAAGGAAATCAGATACTTTTGTACGAAATTACTAAATAACAGAAATGAAGAAACTTACTTTATTCTTTTTTGCCTTACTTGCAGTTTGTTTAGCCTTCCAGGCATGCGATAATTCTAAAACTTATGCCGAAATGCTTGAGGAAGAAAAAGATGCCATCAAAGCATTTATCAAAGACAGTAGCATTGTCGTTATTTCTCAAAGTGAATTCTATGCGCAAGATTCGACAACGGATGTAAGCAGGAATGAGTATGTGCAGCTGGCAAGCGGGGTGTATATGCAGATTGTGGATAAAGGTTCGACGAATCCTGCAGATACAGTTAAACCGAATGATTTGATTTTGGTGCGCTTTGAAGAACAAGGGTTGATAGCTGTTGGAGGGGTGAAATCGTATATAACCAATATGAATAGTCCGACTGTTGTGGATGAGTTTAGATATTCTGTTACTTCTTCGTCTATTGCCGGACTTTTCACTCAAGGCTATATGCTTATATATCATGGTTCGTCTGTACCTGCTGGCTGGCTGGTTGCGTTGAATTATATTCGTAACGGAGCACATGTGAAGCTGATTGTTCCTTCCAAGATGGGACAGTCGGATGCTATGCGGGACGTTCATCCTTATTATTACGATTTACATAAACTCCAAATTTGGAACTAACCGATAAATTTTAAATCATTAACCTATGACTCTAATCAAATCTATTTCTGGAATCCGCGGAACAATTGGCGGTGGTGCTGGCGAGGGATTGAATCCGCTCGACATTGTGAAGTTCACTTCAGCTTATGCTACCCTGATTCGTAAGACGTGTACTGTAAAAAGTAACAAAATCGTGGTAGGGCGTGATGCCCGCATCTCTGGCGAGATGGTCAAGAACGTAGTAGTCGGTACCTTGATGGGTATGGGCTGGGATGTAGTGGACATTGATTTGGCTTCTACTCCGACTACCGAGCTGGCTGTAACCATGGAAGGTGCCAGTGGAGGTATTATTCTGACTGCCTCACACAATCCCAAGCAGTGGAATGCGTTGAAACTGCTGAATGAAAAGGGCGAATTTCTGAACGCTGCCGAAGGCCAGGAAGTACTCCGCATTGCCGCCGCCGAAGAATTCGACTATGCCGAAGTGGACCAACTCGGCTCGTACCGTCAGGATTTAAGCTACAACCAGAAACATATCGACAGCGTATTGGCACTTGACCTCGTAGATGTGGAAGCTATCCGAAAGGCAAACTTCCGTGTAGCCATCGATTGTGTAAACTCTGTAGGTGGTATTATTCTGCCGCAACTACTTGAGCAGCTTGGTGTTCAGCACGTAGAGAAGCTCTATTGCGAACCGACCGGTAACTTCCAGCATAATCCCGAGCCTTTGGAAAAGAACTTGGGTGACATCATGAACCTGATGAAAGGGGGGAAGGCAGATGTTGCATTTGTTGTAGACCCTGATGTAGACCGCCTGGCAATGATTTGCGAAGACGGCAAGATGTACGGTGAAGAATATACGCTGGTTACTGTTGCCGACTACGTATTGAAACATACTCCGGGCAATACGGTATCCAATTTGAGTTCGACCCGTGCCTTGCGCGATGTAACCCGCAAGTATGGGCAAGAATATTACGCTTCCGCCGTAGGTGAAGTGAATGTAACTACCAGAATGAAGGAAGTAGGTGCCGTTATCGGTGGCGAAGGAAACGGTGGGGTAATCTATCCGGCAAGCCACTATGGACGTGATGCCTTGGTAGGTATTGCCTTGTTCTTGAGCCATCTGGCACACGAAGGTAAGAAGGTGAGCGAACTCCGTGCATCCTATCCTGCATACTTCATGGCAAAGAATCGTGTAGACTTGACTCCTGAAACAGATGTAGATGCTATTCTTGCCAAGGTGAAGGAGCTGTATAAGAATGAAGAAATCAATGATATAGACGGTGTGAAGATTGACTTCCCCGACAAATGGGTTCATCTGCGTAAGAGCAATACGGAACCGATTATCCGTGTCTATAGTGAGGCTGCCACACCGGAGGCTGCCGAGGAAATCGGCCAGCAGATTATGAAGGTGATTGAAGACCTGGCTAAATAAGGCCGAACGAAATGTTATAATGAATGTCCCACTTTCCCGTGAAAGAGAAGTGGGACTTTTTTTAAACCTTCCCATGCACTCCTCCATCAAACTACTACTATGAATGGCATTTTAGATTCTATAGGCTCAGCAATAACCACTGTCAGTGACTTTGTCTGCGGGTATCCCTTATTTATCCTTCTGATAGGGGGAGGACTTTTCTTGTTCTTTTATTCCGGAGCTGTGTCCCTCCGCCGCATCGGATATTCGATAAAGGCCTTGCGCTATAAATCGGAAGTGGCGGGCGAAGGACAAATCAGTTCTTTCCAGGCCTTGATGAGCGCCATAGCGTCAACAGTGGGTATGGGGAATATTGCGGGGGTGGCTATCGCTATTACAGTAGGAGGGCCCGGAGCCATTTTCTGGATGTGGGTAAGTGCCGTTGTGGGTATGTCCACCAAATTCTTTGAAGGGGCTCTTGCCATTATGTACAAAGGACACGATTCTGCCGGAGAACCGCAAGGGGGGACGATGTATATCATTCTTCATGGGTTGGGCGAACGCTGGAAACCGTTTGCTTATTTCTTTGCGGTGGTGGGGTTGATAGGTACGTTGTGTGTAATGCAAGCCAATCAGTTGGTCGAGTCTGTCACTACGGTATTTACTACTCCGGCAGGAATAGAGAATACACTCGGCCTGCGTTTTGTGATGGGTATTGTCATCAGCCTGGTGGTAGGGGCGGTCATTATCGGTGGCATCCGGCGTATTTCGGTTATCTCGGCTAAAATAGTGCCGGTGATGGTTACTTGCTATATGCTGCTTGTCTTCGTTATTCTTTGTTTGAATTTTGATAAGTTGCCGGGAGTGTTGGCTTCCATTTTCCAGTCTGCCTTCAGCCTGGAAGCCGGTATCGGTGGAATTTTGGGAACTGCACTGACTGGTGCCCGCCGTGCTGCCTACGTCAATGAAGCAGGCGTAGGTACGGCCTCTATGATGCATGGCGCCTCCCGTAATGACAATCCCATTCGTGAGGGGCTGGTAGCCATGATTGGACCGGCCATCGACTCGGGGCTTGTTTGTACATTGACGGCCTTCCCTATTCTTATAGCTGGAAACTATGCGTCGGAAGGAGGCATAAAAGGCCTTTATATTGCTTTGAATTCTTTTGAGCAGCTCCTTCCCGGCTATGGGCATTATCTGTTGATGGTGATGGTCTTTTTCTTTGCCTTTTCTACCATGTTCTCTTATTCGTATTATGGACTGAAGTGCACCAACTTCTTGTTTGGTGCGGAGAATGCCAAGTATTATAACTACTTCTATTTGGTGATGATTGTTGTGGCTGCCATGATTCCGTTGGGAGCAGTGGTTGCCATCATGGATTTGGCTTTTG
>OLOJ01003424.1_pt1 | contig 11272 bp, 8 predicted proteins | sample 1672251 | NCBI WGS metagenome assembly OLOJ01 (sample SAMEA3136664, study PRJEB25190) | human gut metagenome | biome: human gut; feature: human-associated habitat; material: faeces | place: Austria | collected 2013 | reverse complement strand
AGCAATGTACAATGAAAATGAAAGAATTATTCGACCGTGGTGAATTTGTAGTTTCTGCAGAAGTAGGACCGCCAAAAGGAATCCACGTAGATGAACTGGTAGAAGAAGCAAAAACATACCTTAAGGATGTTCATGCAGTTAACGTAACTGATAACCAGTCTTCTGTTATGCGTCTTGGATCTCTTGCAATGTGTAAGGTTCTCAAGGATGCAGGCATGAATCCGATCTTCCAGCTTGCATGCCGTGACAGAAACCGTATCGCTCTGGAGTCTGATCTTCTCAGCGCTGCAATGCTGGGCATTGACAACGTTCTTTGCCTCACAGGTGACCATACAAAGATGGGTGACCACCCACAGGCAAAACCTGTATTCGACCTTGACTCCGTATCCCTTCTTCACACAGTGAAGCTTCTGGAATCCGGTGTGGATCTTGGTGGAAACGAACTGGTTGGCGAACCTCCGAAATTCTCCAAGGGTGCTGTTGTATCTCCATGCAGCGATTCCGTTGACGCACAGCTTGCAAAAATGGAAAGAAAAGTAGCAGCAGGTGCAGAATACTTCCAGACACAGGCAGTATTTGAACCGGAGAAATTCATCAAATTCATGGAAAAAGCAAAACAGTTCGGAAAACCTGTACAGGTTGGTATCATTATTCCTAAGTCCGCTGGAATGGCTAAATTCATGAACAATAATGTTGCCGGTATTCATGTTCCGGACGAAATGCTCGAGGAACTGAAAGCAGACAAAGAAAAGACAAAAGCAGGTATCACAGGTGTTGAGATCGCTGCACGTATTATCAAAGAGTGTAAGCCATACTGTCAGGGTGTACATATCATGGCACTTGGCTGGGAATCCAAGATCCCGGATCTGCTGAAACTGGCTGAGATTTAAGAAATTAAATATTACTCTATCTGAGTAATTCAGAGAGCTGTCTGAATTTCGGATGCAGAAATCTGCATTCGGGGCGGACAGCTCTTTTTATAGGAAAGGGGCTGTCGGGAAATAGACAGCCCCTTTCCTATCATCGAGTCTGACTCAAATGCTACGATACATTTTTATCTACAGTTTTGTAAAAATTCAATTGCTTCATATACATTAGAAAATGTGACGCTCTTTGTATTTAACCATTGGTTTCTGACATCTGTATCATCTATTCCCGGCAGTCCATCTGGCAATAATGCTTTTACAGTTTTCTTTGAATTTTCTACTGCTTTTTGATAATTGACTGCAATCTTCTCTGTTGCCGCAGAATTTCCTTTTACGTAAGTTGGGATTAATTTTTTAACTTCATTAATAACCTTTTCCTTTTCAGGAACGGTAATGAGTTTCGGAGTATAGTATTTGTAATGCAACATAAACCAATACTCAATACATCCACTAGTCATTAGTAATCTTACCCGTATTCCTTGTTTTTTTCTCAATTTACGAAGTTTCTTTATAATCGTAAACCTATCATTCCATTTTGGAATATCCTTTTCTTCTACATCATAAAAAAACCATATTTCATCTGTTACATCTATGCTGTTTTTATATTTGGGAGATTTTGAAAACTTTGCTTCTGCTTCTTCAAACAGTCCTGTATCTGGTGGCCTTTTTAAAACAGCAACGTCCGAGAAAGTCTTTTTTAAATAATCAGTGTATGCCTGTTCGCTTTCACCTTCGCAAAATACATAGATTAGTGGTTTGGCAGATTTTACTTTACGAGGCATTATTCCACCTCCTCAATCTCAATATCAGGAGTTGCACCATATTTACCAAGCAAATATCCCTTTCTGATATTTTCTGTAGTTCTGGTACCTAATCCACTAATACTATAAAGCTCTGATATCCCATCTTCATTGCTTTTGTCTGCAAAGTACAACTGATCCTTACGCAGGATTTCCATATTCATAAGTTCCGTGTTATGAGTCGTAAAGATAAGCTGCGCTCCTTTTGGGTTAGACTGCTTACTCTGGAATTTTGCCACAACAAAATCTACCAACATTGGATGAAGTTCTTTTTCAATTTCATCAACGATAAGAACTCCGCCTTTTTTCAGTGCTGACTCGATTGCAGGTGCAATAGACATGAGTTTTCTGGTTCCGTCTGATTCATCTGATAATTCTAACGGGTATAAAACCGCTTCTCCATTAGCATTGATACCCTGATGTTTCGATATTGCTTTAACCTCATTCATTTTTAATCTTGTTTCTGAGTTGCTCGACGTATCTGCCAGAATATGCATAAACTGAATCAAGGCTGCTTTTATACCGTCTGGTATATTCTCGGGAAAACTTAGATTGTCCTTAATTTCCTTACTGTCAATTTCAAATTGCATACTTTCAATACCGAGATCCGCAGCTTTGGCATAATCCGAAATCGCCTGCAGCATATTGGCATCATTAGAATAATCCAACAGCTGTTTAGGAATATCTGAATAATCCCTTGAAAAATAAAGCAATTCCCGAAACCACTTCATTGCAGTTGCGCAAATAGCGTCATTCATTGTACAAGCCAACGAAAAGAACAACTGATTCGATGCAACGGTTTCGCTGATTAACTTTCTCTTTGCCTTTTCTTCTGTAAAAATAAATGATTGATTTTCTCTTTTAAAAACTAACGCTTTTTGTCCCTTTGGTGCGTGGTATAAATACTCTTTATATATCTTTTCCTTCGTTGCGGCAAAGGAATACCAGTATTTAATTCCGTCTAAAGTATAGATAAATTCAAATTCTGTTGGTTCATCTTCAGAATAATCATTTAAAGCAAATGGTATTACTGGTATTTTTGCGTTTTCGTGCTGTGTTCTTTGCGCATTTTTAATGAATTGCACAGCCAGCCAAAACGCCCGAATTACATTACTTTTACCTCCACCATTTTTTCCATATATAGCAACGCTCGGTAATAAGTTCAACGAACCATATGAAATCAAGCTCTTTTTGAAGGGGCCAAGCCCCGTTGCTTCCATAGATAGCGTCGCCTCATCACGAAATGATCTATAATTCTTGAACCTGAATTCTATCAGCATAATTATCCCTCCAAATTCATTTTCTATTAGTATATACTTATTTCATAATATATTCAAATAATATTATCGAATAATGTGATATTTTTGCTTTGATTTCGAACATAAATCGACAATCATCCGGATGATTCGATGTGATTTTCGAAAATTTATAAAACACCCGCTGCGGACAGATATGTATAATATCTTTTGTAGCGGGTATTTTATTTATACAGAGATATTTTAGAAATCATGTCCATGGCAGGAACGATAGAACGATAACTGTCTGATATTTTACTTGCGTGAAAGAGCAGAGTATAATATAATAAAAAGAACAAATAGTTCTATAACAACAGAGAAAAAATCCATCCGCGCATCTAAAAAACGCCGGATGGACTACTCACGTACAGAGATTTCGCAGATTGTTTTAATCTGCGAAATGGGCACATACGCGCCAACCTCCCCAATTTTATTAAATTTCTTATCAAATCACTGTTAATATAATATGCTGAATAAGTCATTTTGTCAATAAATGGTGATTTATTTAGTACATTATAACATAAACTGACCAATTTATTCAGTGCTTTTTGTAAGAAAATCAATCTGACTGTTGGAAAGTATCTCCATTACGGGTCAGAATCGTGGTCAGGAGCCATAGAAAGGAGTTTTTTATTTTGGCAAGACGAGGAGAAAACATACGAAAAAGAAGTGACGGCAGATGGGAAGGCCGATATCTGATCTATATAAATGGAAGCAAAAAATACCGTTCCGTATATGCCCCTTCTTATAATGAAGTAAAACAGAAACTCTTTAACAGCAAGAAAGAATCTGAGATTACTCTGCTCTCCCTGAAAGAGCAGACAGCTCCCCTAAACGGCAGTGCTGATATGAGTCTTGATAAAATCGGTCAGTTGTGGCTTATCTATATTAAGGATAATCGCAAATATTCCACATATAGAAAATATGCCAACATCTATGACATGCATATCCGGGATACTTTTGGCAGTCTGACAGCAGACGAGATCAGTCTGGAAATCATAGAGAAAGCCCTGCCAAAGGAGATGTCCGCCAGTCTATATAAAAGTATCTACTGTGTACTGAATCAGATTTTATCTTATGGAAACCGATACTGCGGCACTCCGAAAATTCATTTAAAAACAGAAAAGCTACGGACAGTTCCCAAACCCGTGCAGACAATAAACGCTACGGACCAGCAGAAGCTATGCCACTATCTGCTCTCAGATCTTGATTCCTGCAAGCTTGGCATTCTGATATGCCTGTATATGGGACTGAGACTCGGGGAAATCTGTGCCTTAAAGTGGGAAGATATCGACTTCCAGAGAAAAACGATTCATATTAACAGGACTGTCCAGAGGATTCAGGTCGGGCAGGAGGATAAGAAAACGATTCTGTATGAAGGACCGCCCAAAACGCTCTGCTCTGTCCGCGAGATCCCGATTCCGGAATTTCTCTCTCCACTTCTTCTCACTTATAAGGATGATGGGATTTATGTATTGAATAAATTTTCTCCGATGGAACCACGTACTTACCAGTACAAGTTTTATTCTTATCTGAATAAAGCATATATAAAGAAGTCTCACTTTCACGCACTGCGCCATACATTTGCGACAAACTGCATCAGTAACGGGGCTGATGTTAAGAGCGTCAGTGAAATGCTTGGTCATTCTAATGTAAATATCACTTTAAATAAATATGTTCATCCATCTATGGATACCAAGCGGAACATTCTGGATTCGCTTTCTTCTATCTCATCTATAAATGGTCAGATCAGTGGTCGGATCATTTCTTAATCTTTGATCTCATGCACGTTTCCGGTACCCATTTCGCAGATTAAAACAATCTGCGAAATCAAACTTCCTCCTGCTTCGTACCTCTGGGAGGGATACAGGAAATGAGCATACATCTTTTCAAACACAATCAGGAAGCATATAACTCAGTTACCGCCATGCTTGAGCGGGAGAAAATGGCAGCAGTCATCCACCCCACAGGCACAGGGAAATCCCTGATCGCATTTAAGCTGGCAGAGGAACATCCATCAGAGAAATTTCTATGGCTTTCGCCAAGTGAATATATCTATCAGACACAGCTGGAGAACCTCGGAATGGAATTCGATAACATCCAATTCATGTCCTACAGCCGTCTGATGAAGAACGAAGACAGCATCGAAACCCTGCATCCGGATTATATCATCCTGGATGAATTTCATCGCTGTGGTGCTGCAGAATGGGGCAAAAGCGTCAGGAAACTTCTGACCGCTTGTCCAGATGCGAAGAGACTCGGGCTGTCCGCGACCAATATCCGTTATCTGGACAACCAGAGAAATATGGCAGAAGAGATTTTTGATGGAAAGATTGCATCCGAGATGACACTCGGAGAAGCTATCGTCCGGGGAATACTCCCGGAACCGAAATATGTGATTGCCATGTATTCGTATAAGAAAGAACTGGATCAGTTAAAGAAAAGAGTCCAGGCATTATCGAATCAGGGCCTCATCACAGAGAACCAGAAACTGCTTGAGCAGCTGCGCCGCGCACTGGAACAGGCAGAAGGGCTGGACATTGTGTTTGAGAAGCACATGGAAAAGAAAAATGGAAAATATATCGTCTTTTGTTCAGGCAAAGAACATATGGACGAAATGAAAGAGCAGGCCAGTACGTGGTTTCGCCGGGTAGACCGCGAGCCGCGGATCTATACAGCGTTTTATAACGATACTGCTACAGACAGAGAATTCAGGGAATTTAAGAAGGATAACAGTGCACATCTGAAGCTTCTTTTCTGCATTGATATGCTCAATGAAGGGGTTCATGTGGATGATGTGGACGGTGTGATTCTTCTGCGTCCGACGGTGTCGCCGATTATTTACCTTCAGCAGATCGGTCGTGCATTGTCAGCGGGCAGCAGGAAGACACCGGTTATTTTTGACCTGGTTAATAATTTTGACAGCCTCTACTGCATCGACTCCCTGAAAAAAGAACTGGAAGAGGCATTTGTAATGTTTCCCACAACCTACGGGGAAGGAACGCATTTCAGCGGTCGCTTTCAGATCACAGATGAGATAAAGGACTGCCGGGTTCTCTTTCAGAAGCTGCAGGCCAACTTAAGCTCTGCATGGGAAACCTACTATATTGCCGCAAAGCAGTGGTATCAGGAAAACGGAAACTTGAGAGTTCCAAAGAACTATGTGACTGCCTCGGGACTTACACTGGGAAGCTGGATACAGACCCAGCGAAGAGTCTATACAGGCACAGTGACAGGAAATCTGACAGAAGAAAAAGTAAGGAAACTGAACGAGATCAGCATGATCTGGGATGTCAGAGACCATGGCTGGAATGAGGCGCTGACAGAAATGCAGGCATACTATAAAGAACATGGAAATCTGGATATCAGAGCAAGATATGAGACAGCTGACGGCTTTAAGCTTGGCAGATGGATTTGCAATCTCCGGACAAAAGTAAAAACAAAAGGGCTGGATCAAGCACTGACAAAGGAGCAGCAGGAACAGCTTGCAGCACTGGGCATGATCTGGGACAGAAATACGGAGAAGTGGGAAGAATACTTCGAAGCAGCACAGGAATATTACAGACAGCATGGAAATCTGGATGTTATGGCGAAATATGTCACAGAAGAAGGCCTCCCTCTTGGCAGATGGCTGTCAGATATCAGCAACAAGGTATCAGATGAAAATTTACGCCGTGTATCACTCACAGATGAACAGCTGGAACGTCTTAAGAGAATAGGCTTTAAGCAGGAAAAAAAGACAGCCAGACAGTGGAATGAGAAATATGAGCTGGCAAAGAATTATTACGAAATACATGGAGATCTGAATGTTCCGCTGTCGTACTGCGTAAACGATGTGAAGCTGGGAAGGTGGATATCCAATATAAGGTCAAAACGGAAACATCCGGGATCCAACGGAATGGCATTAAGCCAGGACAGGATCAGACAGCTGGACAATATAGGTATGAACTGGAAATAGGAAGAGAAAAAGAAAATTATTTACAGGAGTTAGGTATGTACAGAAAAAAAAGAAGAAGCTGGACAAAACATGTTGATTTTATGCTGTTGGATGTTTTATGCATGCAGCTTGCATTTGTCATTTCTTATATTATTCGCTTTGGGACGGATAATCCTTATACAGATGGTGATTACAGAACCCTTGCGATTGCATTTCTTTTTATCGATTTCTTTGTGGAAATCGTATCAGATTCTTTCAAAAATGTTCTGAAGAGGGGATATTTCGATGAATTTATTGCAACGTGCAGACATGTGATTCTTGTAGAACTGATCGTAACCTTCTACTTATTTACAACACAGACGGGAAGCTTTTATTCAAGGTTCTCTTATTACATTATGGTTCCATTTTATATAGTCACAGACTATGCGGCCAGAGTGATATGGAAAAAAATTCTTCAGAAAACCGGATTCAATTCAGCAAAAAAATCACTTTTGATCATAGCACCGGAAAAAATCCTCAGGGAGACCCTTCAGATCGTATCAGCGGACAGACGCGGTTATGCAAAAGTAACCGCAGTCTCTCTGGATACAGATCTTAAGGGAAAAAATATCTGCGGGATTCCCATCGTTGCAGACAGGGATGGGATTATCGAATATTCCTGTGGAGAGTGGGTAGATGAAGTGTTTATCCCGCCATGCGCAGAAAGCGAATACCCCAATGAACTTGTGAGGGCTTTCCTGGAGATGGGAATAGCCGTACATACAGGGATCACGAAATCCGGATCCTTCCCTGCAGGATGCCAGCAGGTAGAGAAAATTGGCGTATATACAGTTATTACCACAAGTATGAACTATGCAGAGTCATCAAAACTTCTGGTGAAACGTCTAATGGACATTGCAGGCGGTCTGGTTGGATGTCTGATCACCCTGCTGATCACAATAATCGTGGGACCGATGATTTATATCAGCTCACCTGGACCGATCTTCTTTGCACAGGAAAGGATCGGACGAAACGGAAGAAAATTCAAAATGTATAAATTCCGAAGCATGTATATGGATGCCGAAGAGCGGAAAAAAGAGCTTATGGCACAGAACAAGATCAGCGATGGACTGATGTTCAAGATGGATTTTGACCCGAGGATCATCGGAAATAAGATCCTGCCTGACGGAACCAGAAAGACAGGAATCGGAGAGTTTATCAGGAAGACAAGCCTGGATGAATTTCCGCAGTTTATCAATATCCTGCTTGGGGATATGAGTCTGGTAGGTACCAGACCACCTACAGTAGATGAGTGGGAATTATACGAACCGCACCACAGAGCGCGAATGTCCTTCCGCCCCGGCCTCACAGGAATGTGGCAGGTCAGTGGCAGAAGCAATATAACGGACTTCGAAGAAGTGGTGAAGCTGGATACACAATATATCAGTGAGTGGAGTCTGAGACTGGATGTGAAGATATTGTGGAAGACGGTTTGGAGTGTGCTTAAGAGTGATGGGGCGATGTGAGAATGGGGTTATGCCGTTCCGAAAAATGTCTACTCAACAAACCGTATTGATGTTCAACAATCCAACACTTAGAAAAAACGTCATTGCAGGGTATACGGGGTTCGACTGTATAAATCAACACTTCGGCTATAGAGGAATAGAGACGAGTGTACTCAACGGATGTTTTATGGAGTAGAAAACATGATTGCTGGGGTAGTTGAATACGACAGCATAAGAAAACATTTAGCCGCGTGAGCGGTAAGAGGAAAAAGAGATACTATCTGCGATGAGCGGATGTGTACATAGATATAAAAGAGCAGAGGGGACAATATTGGTTGGAGAACATTATGAAAGATAAATTTGCAGTGTCCATGTTCGGACAAAAACGACTGTCCCGAGAGGGTGGGATAGAGATTGTTGTAAAAGAACTGTGCACCAGAATGGCACGAGATGGATGTCAAGTTACCTGTTACAACAGATCTGGTCATCACGTGAGTGGTGCAGAGTATGACAATAAAATTGAATATGATGGAATCCGACAGAAATTTGTTCCAACCATTGAAAGAAAAGGTCTTGCAGCGGTGAGTTCCTCTTTCTTTGCGGCTTTGTACAGTGCTTTTGGAAAATATGATGTGGTTCATATCCATGCAGAAGGTCCGGCTTTTTTCTCATGGCTACCTAAGATGTTTGGAAAGAGGGTTGTGGTTACCATTCATGGTATAGACTGGCAACGGGAAAAATGGAAATCAGGATTTGGCTCTAAATTCATCCGGCAAGGTGAAAAGAATGCTGTAAAGTATGCAGATGAAATCATTGTTCTGAGTAAAGGTGTTCAGGATTATTTCAGAGATACCTATGGCAGGGAGACACATTTCATTCCGAATGGTGTGAACAGACCAAAAACCAGAGAAGCTGGTTTAATAACAGAAAAATTTGGACTGACGAAAGATTCCTACATATTATTTCTTGGTCGACTGGTACCGGAAAAAGGTATCCGGTATTTGGTTGAAGCGTTCAAGGATGTCAAAACAGATAAAAAATTGGTTATTGCTGGTGGCTCTAGCGATACGGATTCTTTTATGATGGAACTGAAAGAGCTGGCAAAGGATGATAATAGGATCATTTTTACCGGATTTGTTCAGGGGCAGATGCTTGATGAATTATATAGCAATGCGTATATCTACACATTACCTTCTGATCTGGAGGGAATGCCGTTGAGCCTGCTAGAAGCTATGAGTTATGGCAATTGCTGTTTGGTTTCTGATATTCCAGAGTGCGCTGAGGTTGTGGAAGATAAGGCATTGATTTTCAAAAAATCGGATGTGGATGAACTTAGAGAAAAATTACAAGATGCCTGTGATTATCCAGAAAAAGTTAAGGAGATGAAAGCGCAGGCAGCTGACTTTATCTGCAAAAAATACAACTGGGATGCTGTTATAAATGAAACGATGAAACTGTATAGGAGAAATAATAAATGAGAGTATTGATAATAAATAATCTCCTCTAACCGAACGCAGGTAGTGAGATGTACATAGTGAAAACGCCTGAAAAATAGCGTATTTACGGCACTTTTCGAGAGATGGGTAGAGCTGCGAGAGCAGTTTCAATCTCGCTACCTAGATTCAGCAACAGCAGATGATTTTATCATAAGAACTTTCAGTATCACTACCTGCGTTTGTATGGAGCACTCTGGTTTATGAACAACACATTGGAAGTGCTTCATCTGAACAGAGGTAGTGAAATAAAGTAGAGCACATAAGGAAAAATAACATGAGTAAACAAATTGGAGCAAGAACAAGAGAAAAATGGGTCGATGATGTAAAAGTCATTGCCTGTATATTGGTTGTGCTAGGTCATTTCTTCCAAAGCATGACGAAGGCAAGTATTATGCCTGAAAACGATTTGTACAAATGGTTTAACACAACGATTTACTACTTCCACGTGCCGTTATTCTTCATTTGTAGCGGATACCTTTATCAGAAGTACAGCAAGGTAAACAGTGTGGGAAGTTGGCGCAGAAATGTGGCGAAAAAGGTGTTGGCACTCGGCATACCCTATGTGACCTTTTCTACAGCTACTTGGGTATTGAAAAAAGTGTTCTCAAGTAGTGTTAATGACCAGGTTGGTGGATTAGGAAACACCCTATTATTTCATCCTGCCTCGCCATACTGGTATCTGTATGCATTGTTCTTCATTTTTCTTGTTACGCCGACTTTTAACAGTGTGAAAGTAGCCGCAGCTGGATTAGTAGTTGCATTAACTGCAAAAGGCCTAATTTTGACTGGGGGGGGTACGGCGTTTACGCAGTATCAACAGTTCTCTCAAACGAAATCTGGTTTGTGCTTGGTATGAGTATTTGTGCATTTAATGTGCAGTTGAAGGGCAGAAAAGTACAAGGAACGATATGCGGATTGTTGTTTATGATTTTGAGTGTGGTGGTGTATAAGGCAGGAATTAGTGGTGGCGTGATTCCTTTCGGAATGGGATTGTTGGCTTGTGTAGCCGTCATCCTGATGGTGGCGGAGGGTGAAAGAAGATTTGGCAGAGGCAAGGATTTTCTTGCAAAATACACAATGCCAATTTTTCTAATGCATACATTGTTTGCGGCACCAATGAGATCCGTCTTACTGAAGTTGGGGATCGGAAGTTCTGTAATTCATGTGGTGTTGGGGCTAGGAATTAGCATTATAGGTCCAATCATTGCAGCTTGGATTATGAAGAAAACGAAGTGGTTAGAGTTCTTCCTGTATCCGAATAAATTTGTGGAGATAAGAAATTATCAAAAAGTGTGATAGAGGCTGACAGTGACTTGAAAAATCTGCAACAAGGA
>OLOJ01003419.1_pt1 | contig 11297 bp, 6 predicted proteins | sample 1672251 | NCBI WGS metagenome assembly OLOJ01 (sample SAMEA3136664, study PRJEB25190) | human gut metagenome | biome: human gut; feature: human-associated habitat; material: faeces | place: Austria | collected 2013 | reverse complement strand
ACGTGGTATGAAGGAGGCAAAAACTCATGAATTATGGTAAAAGAAAGGCTGCCAGGCAGCAGAAACGAATAACATCCAAATCTGCCATGCAAGGGAAACGCGTCGGCGTCCGCCTGTTCAAAGCTTTGCTACTCTGTATTGTGCTGGTCGGAGTGATTGGTATCATCGGCGGCGGATTATTTGTAAAACGTATCATAAACAATGCGCCTGAGGTATCCCCTTCCGACAACTTTTGTTTATGCAGATGACGGTAAAACGGAAACACACCGTTTTGTAGCTTCCGGTTCAAACCGTGTTTACAAAACAATTGATGATATTCCGGATAATCTGGCTCACGCATTTGTTGCAATTGAGGATGAACGTTTTTACAAACATAATGGTATCGACTTACAGGGTATCGCCCGTGCAGCAGTTTCCACACTGACCGGTTCCGAACAAGGTGCCAGTACACTGACACAGCAGCTCATCAAGAATAATGTTTTCCCGAACTTTGTAGACGAGAAGACATTTGCAGACAAATTAGAGCGTAAGTTCCAGGAGCAGTATCTTGCTTTACAGATTGAGAAGCAGATGAGCAAGAATGAGATTCTGGAAAGTTATATGAATACGATCAACCTTGGACAGAACTGTCTTGGTGTACAGTCCGCATCCATGCGTTATTTTGGAAAAGATGTGTCCAAACTTACATTATCTGAATGTGCGGTTATTGCCGGGATCACTCAGAATCCATCCGGCTACAATCCGGTAACACATCCGGATGCCAATGCCAAGAGACGAGACAACGTTCTGAAAAACATGCTTGAACAGGGTTATATTTCAAAAAAAGAATATAACAAGGCAAAGAAAGACAAAGTTTATGCACGTATTCAGAAAGCCAACAAGAAAAACAGTGATAATAATAACGCTGCCAGCTATTTTGTAGATGCACTTTCTGACCAGGTTATCCACGATCTGAAAGAACAGCTCGGATACACAGATGCACAGGCATACAATGCTCTCTACAGTGGCGGCTTAAGCATCTATTCTACCCAAAACAAAAAGATGCAGAAGATCTGTGATGAAGAGATGAACAAAGACTCTAACTATCCTGGACTTAAGGAATACGGTCTGGATTATGCTCTTACCGTAACCCGTGCTGACGGTTCTGTTAAGAATTACAGCTCTGGCCATGTAAAAAAATACGTCCAGAAGAAATACGGCAAATCACAGGGGCTTTTATACTCCAGCAAAGAAGAAGCCAAGCGTATGGTAAAAGAATGGAAGAAGACCATCGCCAAAAAAGGAGACAAATATAACGAAGTAATGAACATTACTCCACAGCCTCAGGCCTCCGTTACTCTGATGGATCAGAGCAACGGCGAGATCAAAGCTATGGTAGGCGGACGTGGTGCCAAAGGTTCCAGCCTCAGTCTGAACCGTGCTTACAAGGGTGCAAAACGTCAGCCTGGATCTACATTCAAGGTTCTGGCAGCTTATGCACCTGCAATTGATGCATGTGGCAAGACACTTTCTTCTACCGTTGTTGATGAGCCTTACAGTTATAAAAATGGCAAAAGCGTGCGAAATGCCAGCCGTTCTTACAAAGGAACTGTTACTTATCGTACTGCTATCGCCAATTCCATCAATGTCTGTGCAGTCAAGGTCAGTGATGAGATCACACAACAGCTGGGGTATGAATACTGTAAAGACAAATTTGGAATCAGTACACTTGTTAAGAACAAAGAAATCAACGGAAAGATCTTCAGTGATGTTAACCAGACACTTGCACTTGGTGGTATCACAGAAGGTGTTTACAACTATCAGCTCTGCGCTGCATATGCTTCCATTGCTAACGGCGGTGAATATAACACACCTACCCTTTACACGAAAATCGTAGATCATGATGGGAATGTTCTGTTAGAGAATCCGGGTTCATCCCACAGAGCAGTCAAAAAAAGCACTGCTTCTCTTCTTACAAGCGCATTACAAAGTGTTGTTAAAGAAGGTACAGGACGTTCCTGCCAGTTAGACAATATGGCAACTGCCGGTAAAACCGGTACAACAACTTCCAACAAGGACTTATGGTTCTGTGGCTTCACTCCTTATTACACCTGTGCAGTATGGGGTGGATACGATGACAACAAGGAATGCGGCTATGACACAAGCTTTCGTTTCCGTCTCTGGAAAGGAATTATGAGCCGTATCCATGAGAATCTTGAATCAAAAGATTTTGATACAAACGCAGGACTGGAAAAAGTATCTGTCTGTAGCATTACTGGTAAGCTTCCGCGTTCCGGATGTCCGACCGAGACAGAATACTTCACGGAAGACACCGTACCTACAGAGACCTGTCCGGGACATTCCAGCTACGACAGTGGATCCAATTATAACAATGATAATAACAGCAATAACGGTAACACCGGTGATACGAACAATGGTAATACCGGCAACAACTCTGGCGGTAATACTGGCGGTAACTCTGGCGGTAATACTGGCGGTAATACTGGCGGTAACTCTGGCGGCAACTCCGGTGGCAACTCTGGCGGTAACTCTGGTGGCAACTCTGGCGGTAATACCGGTGGCAACTCTGGTGACAGCACTGGTGGCGGCACTGGTGGCGGCACCGGCGGACATGGTAATTAATCATCAATAAATGAATAGTAAAAAAGCATTGGGTTTGTAGAACCGAATGCTTTTTCATTTGCTCAGCTATTTTTTTATTTTATGATCTCTGCAATTTTAATTCTGCAATTTTAGTCAAAGATTAGTTTTGCAGCTCCGCATATTCCTGCATCATTTCCTAATTCTGCAAGTTTAAACTGTACATCCTGATTTGCAAAGAATGCATTTGCTCTGTAGTTCTTGACAATATAGTCAAGAAGGATCTCTCCTGCCTTTGATACACCTCCACCAATTACGATTACTGCCGGATCAACAACAACTGCAATGTTAGCAAGTGCATGTCCAAGATATTTTCCAAATTCTTCTACAATCTCTTCTGCAACTTCATCCTGTGCCTTTAATGCATCAAATACTGCTTTTGCATCTACATGTTCCTGACTGCGTAACAGGCTGGACTTTGCATCCTTTGCGAGACGCAGTGCTGCAAGTCTTGCAATACCTGTAGCGGAAGCATACTGCTCCAGGCATCCTTTTTTTCCACAGCCACAGGTTTCTGTCTCTGTTTCATTCACACAGATATGACCGATCTCCCCACCGGCACCATTCGTACCAACCAGAGGATGTCCTTCCAGGATTACGCCACCGCCTACACCTGTTCCCAGCGTAACCATGACGATATTCTTCTCACCTTTTCCAGCCCCAAGCCACATCTCGCCAAGGGCTGCTACATTGGCATCATTTCCCAGTCTGACTTTCAGACCGGTCAGCTCTTCCATTTCTTTTTTAACTTCCTTATAACCCCATCCGAGATTCGCTGTATTCTGTACAATACCCACTTCCGTCACCGGAGCCGGAACACCGATTCCTACTCCTTCGATCTGATCCTTTGCAATCTTCTTTTTCTCACAAAGTTCCTCTATAGAAGCGGCAACATCCGGAAGGATCGCAGCGCCTTCGTTTTCTGTGTGGGATGGAATCTCCCATTTTTCCAGAAGTACACCATCGATCTGGAACAATCCCATCTTCACAGTTGTTCCGCCAATATCTACACCAAAACAATATTTCATAATTATTCTCCCTGTTTCTTAGCCATATTTTCCTGCACACGTTTGTATAATTCCTGTGCAGCATTATATCCCATACTTTTCTGTCTGTGGTTGATTGCCGCAGTCTCAACAATGATAGCGAGATTACGTCCCGGACGGATCGGTAACTGATGACATACAACTTTATTGCCAAGAAATTCTGTATATTCTTCTTCCAGTCCCAGTCTGTCATATTCTTTATCACGATTCCAATCTTCTAATGTGATAACAAGATCGATATTCTGTGTCTCTCTTACACTCTGTACACCAAACAGCATCTTCACATCTACAATGCCGATTCCTCTTAACTCAATAAAATGTCTCGTAATATCCGGCGCCTTACCTACCAGTGTATCATCACTGACCTTGCGGATTTCTACAACGTCAAGACGATGTCCACGCTTGATCAGCTCAAGCGCCGCCTCACTCTTACCGATTCCACTCTCTCCCATGATCAGCACACCGACACCATATACATCAACAAGTACACCATGAATCGAAATGCAAGGCGCCAGTTCTACATTTAACCAGCGGATGATCTCAGCCGTAAATGTAGATGTATTGACCCCTGTAGAAAATACCGGAATATTTGCCTTATTTGCTTTCTCAAGAAGCATTGGTTCCGGTTTTAAACCACGGCAGTATACAATACACGGAATCTCATAAGACAATAACATGTCATAGATTTTCTCTTTTTTCTCTTCTTCTATATTCTGAAGATATGTGTATTCTACATATCCGATAATCTGCACACGTTCTGATGCAAAATGTTCGAAAAATCCAGTAAGCTGCAATGCCGGACGGTTTACATCCGGAACGGAAACTCCTGTTTTTGTATAATCTACATCCGGAGTCAGATTCTTTAGGTCAAACCGCTCTACAATCTGACTTAATTTCACTTGATTTACCATACTGTTTCCTCCACCCTTTCTTTCCAGTATTTCTTAATTGTGCAAAAAATAACACACAATATTATATCATATCAATGAAAGAATTTGTATACATCTTCTGCTGATTTTTTATTCATTGATGGCAGTTTCTGAAGCTCTTCTACAGATGCTTGTTTTATTGCATCTATATTTTCAAAATGCTTCATCAGTTCTTTTCTTCTTGCCGGCCCTACTCCCGGAATGTCGTCCAGAATCGAATGTACCTGTCCTTTTCCTCTCAGTTGTCTGTGGAAGGTAATAGCAAAACGGTGTGCTTCATCCTGAATTCTGGTGATCAGCCGGAATGCTTCTGAATGTATGTCGATCGGAAGCTCCACATTTTTATAATACAGCCCTCTTGTGCGGTGATGATCGTCTTTTACCATTCCACATACCGGGATCGAAATGTCAAGTTTTTGCAATACCTCTTCTGCAATATTTACCTGTCCGCGTCCACCATCCATCAGTATAAGATCTGGAAATACCGTAAATCCTCCCAGCTCTTTTCCTTCTTCCTGTTCTCTGAGACCATGGGTAAATCTGCGCGTCAGCACCTCTTCCATACTGGCATAATCATCCGGTCCCTGTACGTTCTTGATACGGAACTTACGGTAATCGTTTTTCTTTGGCTTGCCCCGCTCGTACACAACCATGGAGCCTACCGAAGCAAAACCACTTGTATTGGAAATATCAAATGCCTCCATTCTGGAAATGCCTGACAGTCCGAGTATTTTTTCCAACTCTTTGACAGCTCCGATCGTCCGTCCTTCTTCTCTTTTCAGCCGTTCCTTGTCCTTTTGTAATACCATGGCGGCATTCTTTTCAGCCAATTCAACAAGTTTCTCTTTCTGCCCTTTTTTCGGAATGATCAGGTGGACTCTCCGTTCCTTTTTCTTGCTCAGCCACTCTTCCAGAAGTTCCTGGTCTTCCACTTCCTGCGGAAGCATAAGCTGCGAAGGAATATACGGTGTTCCTGCATAAAATTGCTTGATAAAGCTTGACAGGATTTCGCTTTTTGTATCATTTTCCGCAATCTTCAGATAAAAATGATCCCGTCCGATCAACCTTCCTCCCCGGATAAAGAAGACTTGTACAACCGCGTCCTCACCTTCCGAAGCCATTGCAATAATATCCCTGTCGTCCCCTGCTGTATCTGTAATCTTCTGTTTCTGAGCGATCTTCTGAACGCTTGCAAGAAGTTCCCTGTATTCTATTGCTTTCTCGAATTCCAGATTTTCGGATGCATCCAGCATCTTTTCTTCCAGTTCTTTTAATATCGGATCATAATTTCCATTCAGGAATCTTACTACTTCATCAATAGATTTCCTGTACTCTTCTCTGGAAATGTAGCCCTGACACGGCGCATAACACTGATGGATATGATAATTGAGACACGGACGTTCTTTTCCGATATCTTTTGGGAGTGAACGATTGCAGCTTCGAATATGATAAAGCTTTCGTATCAGTTCAATAGTATCTTTTACTGCACCGGCACTTGTATATGGTCCAAAATATTTCGCTTTGTCTTTTATCATCTTTCGCGCCAGCATTATTCTTGGATATGCTTCATCCGCTGTCACTTTGATAAATGGATACGCCTTATCATCCATAAGCATCGTATTATACTTTGGATGGTGTTCCTTGATCAGATTACATTCCAGAACAAGCGCTTCCAGTTCAGAATCCGTAACGATATACTCAAATCTCCGGATATGCGTTACCATCTGCTCAATCTTTGCGCCTTTATTCCTGCTGCTCTGGAAATACTGACGCACCCGATTTTTAAGGCTGATCGCTTTTCCGACATATATGATCATATCTGTCTCATCATGCATGATATATACTCCCGGTTTTCCCGGAAGTTTTTTTAACTCTTCAGGTATATCAAACATTTGTCTTCCCTTTCTTTTTCTGATTCACATCGTAATTATTGTATCGGAAAAAAGGTCTGTAAGCAAGGTCTTGCAGAAGGCTTTTCATTATAACAGAAATCATATTTTCTCTATGCAAGCAAAAAAGAGTACGCAGATAAGAAAAATGGAGCAGATAAAATCTGCCCCATTTTGTATACTTACAATCTCTTATACTTCTTTCATTGCAATTCGTTCTTCGCCGGATGCCTTCTTCTCTTCCGGATCGGTTCCTTCCACTTCATGTAATATCTGCATAAATTCCTTACCTGTAATGGTCTCTTTCTCGATCAGGAATGCAGCAATCTTATCCAACGTTTCTCTGTGTGCCTGTAATAATGTCTTCGCCTGCTCGTAGGCCTCTTTTAGCATCTTCATGACTTCTTTGTCAATCTCAGATTCTGTCTCTGCTCCACAGTTGGAAACCGGTCTTCCGTTCAGGTATCTGTTCTGTACCGATTCCAGTCCGATCAGTCCGAACTTCTCACTCATACCATACTGCGTGATCATCGCTCTTGCTACCTGTGTTGCTTTCTCGATATCGTTTGAAGCACCTGTCGTAACCGTATCAAATACAATCTCTTCTGCAGCACGTCCGGCAAGCATACCAACTAACATTGCTTCCAGTTCTTTCTTCGTATTCAAATACTTCTCTTCCTCCGGAGTCTGCATAACATAACCGAGTGCTCCCATCGTACGTGGTACGATCGTAATCTTCTGTACCGGCTCTGCATCCTTCTGAAGTGCGCTCACCAATGCATGTCCGACTTCGTGGTAGGAAACGATTCTTCGTTCCTCCTGACTCATAATACGGTCTTTCTTCTCCTTGCCGACCAGTACAACTTCTACAGCCTCAAACAGATCTGCCTGCGATACCGCATGTCTGCCATGTTTGACTGCATTAATCGCAGCTTCATTGATCATATTGGCAAGATCTGATCCGACAGCACCGGAAGTTGCCAGTGCGATCTCTTCCAGATCAACCGTCTCATCCATACGGACATCTTTGGAATGAACTTTTAATACTTCCACACGTCCTTTTAAATCAGGTTTTTCAACAATGATACGTCTGTCAAAACGTCCCGGTCTTAACAGCGCCGGATCCAAGATCTCCGGACGGTTCGTTGCCGCCAACAGAACAAGTCCTTTATTGCTCTCAAATCCGTCCATCTCTGCAAGGAGCTGGTTCAGTGTCTGTTCTCTCTCATCGTTACTTCCCATCTGGTTGTCACGGCTCTTACCGATTGCATCGATCTCATCAATGAAAATGATACACGGCGCCATCTGCTGTGCCTGTTTGAACAGATCTCGTACACGGGAAGCTCCAACACCCACATACATCTCAACAAAAGCCGAACCGCTGAGTGAGAAGAACGGTACTTTCGCTTCTCCGGCGACCGCTTTTGCAAGTAATGTCTTACCGGTTCCCGGAGGTCCGACTAACAGTGCACCTTTCGGAAGTTTCGCACCAACACTTGTATATTTTCCCGGATTATGCAGAAAATCTACGACTTCCTGCAGAGATTCTTTTGCTTCATCCTGTCCTGCTACATCCTTAAATGTAACTCCGGTCTGCTTCTCCACATACATCTTGGCATTGCTCTTGCCGATTCCCATCATGCCGCCACCCTTAGACATACGCTTTGTCGTCCAAATGATCAGTGCCACCAGACATGCCACCGGAAGGAATGTGCCGAGAAGCTGGAGCATGACTGCGGATGTTGTATCCGGTATCTTTGCGTTATATTCTACATGCGCTTTATACAGTTTGTCAGACAGCTGATCGTCCTTGACAACTCCTGTATAATACTTCTTCGCAATCCGGTCTCCGGATTCTTTCTTCATTGTGATGATCAGTTTATCACTGTCGATCTCAACTTTGTCTACTTTTCCTGCATCGACATATTTTAAAAACTTGTCGTAGCTGATCTCTGTCTCGGATCCTTGTCCCTGAAACTGGTAAAGTGCCAGCACAAGTATCGTCGTGATCAGAGTCACTAAAATGACAAATGAAAAGCCCTGTCGGTTGTTCTTTTTAGGATCTTGATTTTTCTTATTCTGGTTGTCCATATTCTTCCTCCTATTACATTACATAATTATAAGGACAGCCCACCCGGAAATCAATAAAAGATTTATGAAAAGATTGTAAACTTCCCATATCCTGTAGTATACTTGGATAGAAAATAGTTCATACAGAAATTTACACTTTTATGAAATATTTTTAATATAACGTTATTAAGAGGATTGAATAATGAACATAGGATTTGACAACGAAAAATACTTACAGATGCAGTCCGCTCATATCCGGGAACGTATCGCCCAGTTCGACAACAAACTTTACCTGGAATTTGGCGGCAAATTATTTGATGACTTTCACGCATCCCGTGTACTTCCGGGATTCCGGCCGGACTCCAAGATGCGTATGCTGATGCAGCTAAGCGATCAGGCAGAGATCGTCATTGTCATCAGTGCCGAAGACATTGAGAAAAACAAAGTCCGCGGAGACCTTGGCATTACTTATGATGTAGATGTTATGCGCCTCATGTCTATTTTCAAAGGCCACGGACTGTATGTCGGCAGTGTCGTAATTACCAAATACAGTGGACAGCAGAGTGCTGCTTTATTTAAGAACAAACTGGAAAAACTCGGCATCAAAGTTTACAACCACTATCCGATCGACGGCTATCCTTCCAACATTCCACACATTGTAAGTGACGAAGGCTATGGCAAAAATGATTATATCGAAACTTCCCGCCCGCTGATCGTCGTAACAGCGCCGGGACCTGGAAGCGGCAAGATGGCTGTCTGCCTGTCACAGCTCTACCATGAACACAAACGCGGGATCTGTGCCGGTTATGCCAAATTTGAAACATTTCCAATCTGGAATATCCCGCTCAAGCATCCGGTCAACCTCGCTTACGAGGCGGCAACAGCCGATCTCAACGACATCAATATGATTGATCCGTTCCATCTGGAAGCATATGGAAAGACAACCGTCAACTACAACCGTGACGTGGAAATCTTCCCTGTCCTGAATGCGATGTTTGAACGAATCTATGGAAAGAGTCCATACAAATCACCGACAGATATGGGCGTCAACATGGCAGGTAACTGTATCTGTGATGATGAGGCATGCAAAGAAGCTTCCAATCAGGAGATCATCCGCCGTTACTATGATTCCAGAAGACGTGCCCTTGCCGGTGCATGTTCGGATGAAGAAGTATACAAGATCGAGATGCTGATGAACCAGGCAGGCATCACCGTTCATGACCGTCCGGTTGTTGACGCTGCAATGAAACGTGCCGAAGAAACAGGTGCTCCGGCTGCTGCAATGGAACTGCATGATGGTCGTATGGTCACAGGCAAGACTTCCGATCTGCTCGGCGCATGCGCTGCTCTTCTTTTAAATGCCTTAAAAGAGCTTGCCGGCATTCCACATGATCGTCCGGTTATTTCTCCGGCAGCAATTGAACCGATCCAGACTTTAAAGACTCAGTATCTTGGAAGCAAGAACCCACGTCTTCACACAGACGAAGTGCTTATTGCGCTGTCTGTCAGTGCAGCTTCCGATCCGGATGCACAGAAAGCACTGGAACAGCTTCCGAATCTGAAGGGCTGCCAGGCTCATACTTCCGTAATGGTAGGTGATGTTGACCGCAAGCAGTTTATGAAACTTTCGGTTCAAGCAACTTTTGAAGCAAAATATGAAAATAATTCTGTATTTTTTCCGAAAAAGGGTGTATAATTTTTAAGTATTTTTTTGGAGCATACTTATTTATTTGAACGCGAAGGAGGAAATTATGGCAGTAAAATATGTATTTGTAACAGGTGGAGTAGTATCAGGACTTGGAAAAGGAATTACAGCCGCATCACTCGGAAGACTTCTGAAAGCACGCGGCTACACAGTGACCATGCAGAAATTCGATCCTTATATCAATATCGATCCCGGTACTATGAATCCGGTACAGCACGGTGAAGTTTTCGTTACGGATGATGGTGCAGAGACTGACTTGGATCTTGACCTTGGTCACTACGAGCGTTTTATCGACGAAAGTCTGACAAAGAATTCCAACGTCACAACCGGTAAGATCTATTGGTCCGTATTGCAGAAAGAACGTCGTGGAGATTTCGGCGGAGGAACTGTACAGGTTATCCCGCACATCACAAACGAGATCAAGTCCCGTTTCTATCGCAATCCATCTGCTGAAAATACAGAAATTGCCATTATTGAAGTAGGCGGAACCGTCGGAGATATCGAAAGCCAGCCTTTCCTTGAGGCGATTCGTCAGTTCCAGCACGAGAAAGGACGCGAGAACGTTGTTCTGATCCATGTAACTTTAATTCCTTACCTTCGCGCTTCGCAGGAGATGAAAACAAAGCCAACACAGGCAAGTGTCAAAGACTTACAGGGAATGGGAATCCAGCCGGATATCCTCGTATGTCGTTCTGAGCATCCTCTGGATGACGGCATCAAAGACAAGATCGCACTTTTCTGTAATGTACCATCCAACCATGTACTCCAGAATCTGGATGTGGAATATCTTTATGAAGCACCGCTTGCAATGGAAAAAGAAAATCTGGCCGGCGTTGTCTGTGAATGTCTGAATCTGCCCTGTCCGGAGCCGAATCTGGCAGACTGGAAAAAGATGCTGGAGGATCTGCATCATCCCACCAGTTCTGTCACCATCGCGCTGGTTGGCAAATATGTAGCTCTGCATGATGCTTATTTGAGCGTAGCGGAAGCCTTAAAGCACGGCGGCATCGCAAACCGC
>OLOJ01003410.1_pt1 | contig 11339 bp, 9 predicted proteins | sample 1672251 | NCBI WGS metagenome assembly OLOJ01 (sample SAMEA3136664, study PRJEB25190) | human gut metagenome | biome: human gut; feature: human-associated habitat; material: faeces | place: Austria | collected 2013 | reverse complement strand
TGCGCGCCCTGTGCGACACGCTGGAAGGCGACGAGCGCACCGGTGCCAAGATCGTCCTGAAGGCTCTGGAGGCACCTCTGCGCCAGATCGCCAAGAACGCCGGTCTGGAAGGCAGCGTCATCATCGACAAGATCGTCTCTGCCAACAAGCCCAACTATGGCTTCGACGCTCAGAACGAGGTCTTTGTTGAGGATATGATCGCCGCAGGTATCGTTGACCCCACCAAGGTCACCCGTTCCGCTCTGGAGAACGCAGCATCCGTCGCTGAGATGGTGCTGACCACCGAGAGCCTGGTCGCTGACCTGCCCGAACCCCCCGCTGCTCCCGCAGCCGGTGGTGACATGGGCGGCATGGGCGGCATGTACTAATAGCTGCCAAAAAACCGCATGAATCCTTGATTTTTGGAGTGCGCAAAAGCGGATTTACGCCAAACTTACGCCACTTACGCCAAAAATCAAAGCGCACTATAGGGTAACAAAATCGGCACTTGCTGAAAAGCGGGTGCCGATTTTTGTGTCACGAAAAGCTGATGGATGCTGCACGCTACACACCGTCAGCTTTTTCGTTTACAGGGGAAAAAGTGGGTGGTATAATAGAAATAGAGTTTTGTAAGAGTGCTTTCATAGTCAAGGCTATAAAAAATACGGATAAGCATAAAGCCGGTGGATGATATGAAAATTCTGGATAACATCACCAATACCGTTCGAGATGATTTACGGGTCGAGATCAAAAAAGGCAGCAGGGTGTCTATTGCGGCAGCCTGCTTTTCGATGTATGCTTACAAAGAGCTAAAGAAGCAGCTGGAAACCATAGACGAGTTTGAATTTATCTTTACATCCCCCACGTTTGTGAAAGAAAAGGCTGAAAAGCAGAAGCGGGAGTTCTACATTCCCCGCATTTCTCGTGAAACAAGCCTTTACGGTACAGAGTTTGAAATCAAACTGCGCAATGAGATGACCCAGAGAGCCATCGCAAAGGAGTGTGCAGACTGGATCAGAAGGAAGGCTACGTTCAAATCGAACACCACCGGTGAAAATATGGCTGGCTTTATGACTGTGGATTCCGGCGCAGCACAGACCGCCTATATGCCGATTGGCGGATTTACGACAGTTGATATTGGCTGTGAGCGCGGAAATAACAGCTACAACATGGTCAACTGCATGGAGGCTCCGTTCGCACAGCAGTACATGAAGTTGTTCGATACCCTGTGGAACGACCGGGACAAAATGCAGGATGTCACAGATGTAGTACTGGAGAATATCAGCACGGCTTATGCTGAAAATTCCCCGGAGTTCATCTACTTTATGACGCTGTATCATGTGTTCAGCGAGTTTTTGGACGACATCTCGGAAGACGAACTGCCGAATGAGGCAACCGGATTCAAGCAGAGCAAAATCTGGAGTCTGCTGTACGACTTCCAGAAGGATGCGGTGCTTGCTATCATCAATAAGCTGGAAAAGTACAACGGCTGCATCCTTGCGGACAGTGTTGGCCTTGGCAAGACCTTTACCGCACTGGCAGTCGTAAAGTATTATGAGAATCGAAACAAGTCGGTTCTGGTGCTGTGTCCCAAAAAGCTGGCGGAAAACTGGAATACCTATAAGGACAACTATGTGAACAACCCGATTGCATCGGATCGGCTGAATTATGATGTCCTGTTCCATACAGACCTGTCCAGAAGCGGCGGAAAGTCGAATGGCCTCGACCTGGATCGCCTGAACTGGGGCAACTATGATCTGGTCGTCATTGATGAATCGCACAACTTCCGCAACGGCATCGGTACGCACAGCAAGACGCAGGACAACCGTTACCAGCGGCTGATGGACAAGGTGATCCGTGCCGGAGTTAAGACCAAGGTGCTGATGCTTTCGGCAACGCCTGTCAACAACCGCTTTGTTGACTTGAAAAATCAGTTGGCCCTTGCCTATGAGGGAAACTCCGAATATCTGGATGAAAGGCTGAACACCTCAAAGAGCATTGAAGACATCTTTAAGCAGGCGCAGAAAGCCTTTAACGCATGGAGCAAACTGAAACCAGAAGAGAGAACCACGGATGCGCTGCTGCGGACATTGGATTTCGACTTCTTCGAGCTGCTGGACAGTGTTACCATCGCACGTTCTCGGAAGCATATCGAGAAGTACTACAACACCAACGCTATCGGAAAGTTCCCAGAGCGGTTGAAGCCGATCTCCGTTCGGCCATGTCTGACAGACCTGAATAATGCCATCAACTACAACGAAATTTATGAGCAGCTGATTCAGTTGAGCTTGTGCGTCTATATGCCCTCCAACTACATCTTCGCAAGTAAGATCCAGAAATATCAGGAGCTGTCGCACAATAAGGGAGAAAATCTGACCCAGAGAGGCCGTGAGCAGGGTATTTGTCGGTTGATGAGTATTAACCTGCTGAAGCGGCTGGAAAGCTCTGTATGCTCGTTCCAGCTGACATTGACACGCATCAAGAAGCTGATTGATGGTACGATTCAGTCCATTGACCAGTTTGAACGCTCCGGCCATGCCGATCTGGATATGTACGACATGACCGGAGACGATTTTGACATGGACGATGAAAACACTGATTTTTTCACCGTCGGCAAAAAAGTCAAAATCGACCTTGCGGATATGGACTGGAAGAGCTGGCGTACGGAGCTTCGGAAAGATGCAGAAATTCTGGAGCTGTTGACCTTTATGGTGGCAGATATCACGCCGCAGCATGACACAAAGCTGCAAGAACTGTTCAAGCTGCTGTCTGAAAAAATTGAGCACCCGATCAATGCCGGCAACAGAAAAGTGCTGATTTTCTCTGCATTTTCGGATACGGCAGAGTACCTCTTTGACAATGTGAGTGCGTTTGTAAAGCAGAAATATGGGCTGAATACCGCTGTAATTACCGGCTCGATTGACGGACGTACCACGATCAAAGGCTTCAAGGCAACACTCAACAACGTGCTGACCTGCTTCTCTCCCATTTCCAAAGACCGGGATGTTCTGATGCCCGGTAGTGCCACGGAAATTGATGTGTTGATTGCGACAGACTGCATTTCTGAAGGTCAGAACTTGCAGGACTGCGATTATCTGATCAACTATGACATTCACTGGAACCCGGTACGCATTATCCAGCGTTTTGGACGAATCGACCGTATCGGCAGCAGAAACCAGTACATCCAGCTTGTGAATTTCTGGCCTGATCTGACGCTGGACGATTATATCAACCTGAAATCCCGTGTGGAGACCCGCATGAAAATCACAGTTATGACCTCTACCGGAGATGATGACCTTATCAACCCCGAAGAAAAGGGCGATTTGGAGTACCGCAAGGCACAGCTGAAACGCTTGCAGGAAGAGGTCGTTGACATCGAAGATATGTCGGACGGCATCTCCATTATGGATCTGGGCCTGAACGAGTTCCGGCTCGACCTGCTGGATTACATCAAACACAATGGTGATCTGGACAAGAAGCCCCGTGGACTTCATGCGGTGGTTCCGGCTACGGATGAACTGCCGGAGGGAGTGATCTTCGTACTGAAAAACATCAATAACAGCGTCAATGTGGACAATCGGAACCGCATCCATCCGTTCTACATGGTTTACATCGGCATGGATGGGCAGATCATCTGCGACTACCTGAACCCCAAAAAGATGTTGGACGATATCCGGCTGCTGTGCCGTGGAAAGACTGAGCCAATCAAAGAGGTGTATGAACGCTTCAACCGGGAAACAGACGATGGAAAGGACATGGCAGAAATGTCCGAATTGCTGAGTGAAGCCATTGACTCAATCATTGATGTCAAAGAAGAAAGCGACATCGACAGCCTGTTCTCTGCGGGCGGAACAACGGCATTGCTCAGTCAGGTGTCCGGACTGGATGATTTTGAATTGATCTGCTTCCTTGTTGTGAAATGATTGTCTGGAGGTGAGATGCCGTGCTGGGATTGCCAAAATCCACGGAATTTAACAAACGTATCCCGAAGCAGAAGTTCTATGAGAACATCGCCGTTACTCCGGCTATGAAGAAAGCCTTTGTCGAGCAGATCAAAATCATCTACTGGCGCAATAAGATTGCGACCACTACCCTGAATTTGGCTGCTGGCGAGCAGGTGACGGAGATCGAGGTGTTCGAGGTACGGCTGTCTGCCCCGAAGCTGGATGAGAGTGTCCTGCGCCAAATCGACCGGGAAATTCCGTATCACATCCTCTTTTTGCTGGAATACGAGGGCAAGTATCGTGCTGTCATCGGCTACAAGGAGGCTGCGGCAGGCAAGACGGCCTTTAAGGTTGACCGCTATTATTCTACGGACTGGCTGGACGAAGACGATCTGCCGGTGTATCTGGAAGGGCTTACGCTGGATGCTGTATACGAGAACTTTGTCCGTCAGATTGCAGGCGATGTTCTGGTTGAAGAAAATGGCACTACGCTGAAAGAAAGCATTGAGCAGCAGAAGCAACGAGAGCAGCTGGAAAAGCAGATCGCAGCACTGGGAGCCAAAATCCGTAAGGAAAAGCAACCGAAGAAGAAATTTGAACTGGTACAGAAACTTCAGAAATTGAAATTGGAGTAGCTATGAGAAAAAGTATTTTTGATATCGTGTCCTCCACTGTTGACATGGCAAGTGAGGTAAAGCGACTGCTTGTTATGTCTCAAAAAGAAACAGTACTTGTTGCAGAATACACTATAAATTACAATTTGTTTGACTTTGTGGACCAATATTGTTTTAAAGAATGGTCCGCTAGACAGCATTTTTTAAATGTTGACGATTTTTTGACTGCATTAAATTTCAACTTGTTATATCATGACGCTCTAAATAATGTTGATTCTCTTTTAACTCTGATCGAATTGATCTATAATTTTTGGGAACTATCATATCAAAAACTTGATGACACCTCTTTGCCGGTGGAAGGGGTTGGAAATTATTATCATCTGAAAGATGTAATGGATGATCTATTAGATCAGTATAACCATAAAGCTTATATTGATGAGGACAATGACTGCGTTCTTGTTATTGAAGACAAATCGCAAGTAAGCTCTGTCGCTGAAATAGTTCCAGAAAACTTATCGCTCAGCGTTATTAAATACAATCACCGCTCTTTACAAGGTGATTTGAACGCAAAAAAATCAATTCTAGTAGCATTAGGCGCTGAACTTGAACCTCGAAGAAAAGAACTTCAAGACTTAAATAAGCAATTGACCTCTGACATATTTTTTATGCTAAACAATATGAATATCCGACATAACAATCGGAGTAAAAGGGAACCAGCTAAATATAAGGACTATGTTGCCAAGATGAAGGATGACCGTTTGGAAAAATGGTATGATGAACTTTATCAAATGATTCTGCTTGCATTTTTGCTATTGGACAATGTTTCACGCCAGAAATCAGTAGCAGAGCTGAAAAGTAAAATTGGAGGATAATCATGGACAACCTTAAAATGCACAGCCTTGACGGCGTACAGCACAACATAGAATTGATCGGCAAGCTGTTTCCCAACGCCATTACCGAGGTGAAACGCAACGGCAAAGTAGAACATGCCATTGACTTTGACGTTCTGCGGCAGGAGCTTTCCGACTCCATCGTGGAGGGGCGGGAAGAGCGTTACCAGTTTACATGGCCGGACAAGAAAAAGGCAATGCTGGCGGCCAACGCGCCCATCACGGCAACGCTGCGTCCGGTGGTGGCCGACAGTGTTGGCAAAGATGGCACACCCGGCGGTTTTGACAGTGAAAACCTCTACATCGAGGGCGATAATCTGGAAGTGCTGAAGCTCTTGCAGGAAACCTATCTGGGCAAGGTCAAGATGATCTACATTGATCCGCCATACAATACGGGCAATGACTTTGTCTACGAGGATGATTTTGCACAGAGCACTGAGGATTACATGGGCAACAGCGGCCAGTACGATGAAGAAGGCAACCGTATGGTGACAAACACCGAAAGCAATGGCCGCTTTCATACGGATTGGCTCAATATGATTTATCCTCGGCTGAAATTGGCAAAGGATTTGCTGGCAGATGATGGGGTTATTTTTATTAGTATTGGAGATAATGAACTTTTCACACTGAAGCAAGCGTGTGACGAAATTTTTGGAGTTAAAAGTTTTATTTCTGTTGTAACACGTCCGACAGGGACACATACAGGTTTGACCAATAGAGCCATCGTAGGAGAATCTGATTATCTACTGGTATACTCTAAAAATTCTGAAAGTGTCTCTATTGACGGGCTTCCAATGTCGGATAAGGACACTAGAATATATGATATGAATGATGAGTTTGGGCGATTTTTAATTAGACCTTTACGTAGAACTGGTGGTGAAAATCGTCGTGAAGATCGTCCTAATATGTATTTTCCCATTGAAGCACCTGACGGAACAATAGTTTATCCTATTGGTCCAACAGGATATGAGAGCCGCTGGATATGTAATCCCGAAGGATATGATTATTTCAAAAAGGCGAATAGAATTTATTGGAAACAAGTGTCCGATGGGGGAACATTAAAGTGGCAAGTATATCAAAAATTTTATCTTGAGGATAAAAAACGAGCAGTCTCCAATTTGTGGGATGATATTGATGGCAATAAAAAAGCTACAAGAGATTTAAAAGGACTCTTTTCGGATTTTGATATTGGATTTGACTTCCCTAAACCCATTCAGTTAATTGAACGGTGTATTCAAATTTCTAACGATTCTTCAGCAATTATTTTTGACTTTTTCTCCGGTTCTGCTACTACCGCCCATGCCGTAATGAAATTGAACGCCGAAGATGGTGGACACCGCAAGTTTATCATGGTGCAGTTGCCCGAAAAGACGGACGAAAAGAGCGAAGCTTATAAGGCAGGCTACAAGAACATCTGCGAAATCGGTAAGGAGCGTATCCGTCGTGCGGGCCGGAAAATCAAAGAGGATGCCGGTTTGACGGCTCCGGCTGATTTGGACATCGGCTTCCGCTGCCTGCGTCTGGATGAAAGCAATATGAAGCCTGTATACTACACGCCGGATGAAGTCGGTCAGCAGGATCTGTTCTCGTTGGTGGACAACGTGAAGGAAGACCGTACCCCGGAGGACTTGTTGTTCCAGGTGATGCTGGATTTGGGCGTGCTGCTTTCCAGCCCCATTGAAGTGAAAGAGATCGCAGGCAAAAAAGTATTCAACGTAGCAGACGGCTTCTTGCTGGCCTGCTTTGACCATGATGTGACCGAGGAAACCGTCAAGGCCATTGCACAGATGAAGCCCTACTATGCTGTTTTCCGTGACAGCAGTATGGCAAACGACAGTGTTGCAACGAACTTTGACCAGATTTTTGAAACCTATAGCCCGGATACAGTAAGAAAGGTTCTTTAAGAATGAAAGGCTTGTATGATCGAGACTTTACGGTTTTAGCCCCTGAAGAAGAACAAGAAAAAGAGCGAATTGATGCCGAAGAAAATGCCGCTAGAAAAACTCAGTTTGGCCGGAAAAATATGTTTCACTACTATCCGGAAGCTGTCCGGCGTTATTACGCCAGCCTTTTTCCGAATAACTTTATGGATTTCATGTTGCTAAGGGATGAGAAAGTACTCAATGCTCAGTGTGATGGCTTTGAAGCATTGCTTAGAGATAGGTCTATCTCAGAACTTGACATCAAGAGGTACATTCAAAACAATAAATACTATCACATCCCTGCATCTATTTTCAGCAACTATACCTTTGGTCATCACGAAGCTGTTTTGTTTAAGGAGTTTCCGCTGGGAACACAGTATGTAGTAGATTATCTTTTGGCAGGTCGGGCATCTGGTGGCTGGCAGTTTATCTTTGTTGAATTTGAAAATCCATACAATAATATCGTGGTAAAGGATGGCGATTGGGGTATGACTGTCAGAAAGGGACTGAAACAGATTCGAGACTGGCAAGCCTTTATTGCGGCAAATTATGCGGTGCTGTATGAAGAATTCAAAAAATACACACCGAAGATTCTGACCGAAGAATTCTTTCGCTATGACCCTACACGGATGCACTATGCGGTAGTTGCAGGCCGCAGGCAAGATTTTGATGATCCTGCAATTCGTGTTTTGCAACGACAGCTGAAAAAAGAAAGCGACATAAAACTGCTACACTATGATAATCTGTTGGACGATTCCAGACGGCTGATTGGTATGTCTTCGTATTAAAAAGGTATTATGGTATGAATGAGAAAAAAAAGAATGAAATCATCCACAGCTCTGCGGCAGAATATTTGACCTTCGTGGCTTCTACCGGAGATAGTGATACCAGCTATGAAATGCGCTATGAGGATGAAAACATTTGGCTGACGCAAAAGATGATGGCAACCTTATATGATGTGTCAAAGCAAACGATCTCACAGCACATCAAGCGTATTTATGCGGATGGAGAACTCACGCCGGAGGCAACTGTCAAGAAATACTTGACAGTTCAAACCGAAGGGACCCGGCAGATCAGCCGCAAGCAGGATCATTACAATCTTCAAATGATTATTGCAGTCGGCTTTAAGGTGAACAATCAGCGTGCCGTGCAGTTCCGCAAATGGGCGGGCCAGATCGTAAAAGACCATACGATTCAGGGCTGGACAATGGATGTTGACCGTCTGAAAAAAGGCCACATGTTTACAGATGAATATTTCGAGCGGCAGTTACAGCAGATTCGGGAAATTCGTCTGTCGGAGCGCAAGTTTTACCAGAAAGTCACAGATTTGTACGCAACCGCGTTTGATTATGATAAAAACGCAAAAACGACGCGGCTTTTCTTCCAGACCGTACAGAACAAGATGCATTTTGCGGTGCATCGCCATACCGCAGCAGAGCTGATTTATGAGCGAGCAGATGCCACCAAAGAGCACATGGGACTGACCACATGGAAGAATGCGCCTGACGGGCGTATTTTGAAATCGGATGTATCAATAGCCAAAAACTATTTACAGGAAAATGAAATCCGTCGGTTGGAACGTGCCGTAACGGGATATTTTGATTATATCGAGGATCTCATTGAACGAGAGAATACATTTAATATGGAGCAGTTTGCAGCTAGTGTCAATGAGTTCCTGACATTCCGCAAATATCAGATATTGCCAGATAAAGGGCGCATTTCTGCGGCACAAGCAAAGGCAAAGGCTGAAAGTGAATACGATATTTTTAATAAAACTCAACAGATTGATTCTGATTTTGATAAACAAATAAGGAAGATGTTAGAATAAGGAGAGAAAAACCTTCCCCTCCTTAGCCTTAAACCAAGTATCAGACATTCAAATCTTTCATCGCCAATCCATAGTTTTCTTGTCCGAACAGGTCTTTATGGATGAGCTTCAAACCGAGTGTTTGATAATACTTGTAGTCATCACCTTCGGTACAGAGATATTTGTAACCGTAGCGTGGCATGTATTCCTTGAAGAAGCGAGCCAAGTCTTTCAGGTTTTCGGCTTGGTTCTTCTTGAAGTTGCTGCGCACAATGATGATGGACCAGTCGGGGAAGTTGCCTCTTCCGTCGCTGTACTCCCAAAAGCGGATGTAGCAGTCCAAATCACGCTCACGGATGTCCACACAAAAGCCATTGGCATTTTGCACCACGCTACAGCTTTCTCTGTAGCCGAACTTCTCACACAAGTAGAGGTTGAAATCAAGAATCAAATCTTTTTGTTTCATAAATAATTGAATTTAAAAAGTTAATAAATAGTGAATTATAAACGGAAGCCTCGCTTGCGCTTAGCCTTTTTCTTTTTTATCAGGCGATTGAACTCAGCTTCTTCTGCGGCAGTGGCATTGTATGATGAACTACCGTTCAACAGACCAAGACTGATACTTGAACCATTGTCGGAATGGGAAACGCTTTGCTGCACCTTTTCATCATTGTGCGTGAACCCTTGTTTTGGGTACTCAAATGAGGATGCGCAAGCATTCTGCTCCAATCGGTTGTCGATGTTCAAGTAGCTGAACTCCCGGCTGACTTTTGAGCCGGAGAAAGAAAAGCCGTTGTACTCAAACTTGACACCCTGTATTTCCCTTGTTGTCCTACTGACCTTGAATTTCATATCAATGTCACGGTCGGCAAGGGCTTCTTTCAGTTCATTCCAATTTTGAGCTTTGGGCAGTTCCTCTTTCAACGCTTTGTATATCTCGTGTTTTGCCCGGTCGTATGGGCGCAAGCGTTCCTCCTTGATATGGTCTTTGCCATTGGCAAAGTGCAAACGGTATTTTGCTGTCAGCATCTTGCACGCCTTTTCATTTCTACGGAAGTCATTCTTGTCGCTAATCGTTTTACCGTCATTGTTCACCCGATTGAAAACGATGTGGCAATGCGGATGCTCACGGTCGATATGCCGGTCGATGAGGTATTGCGTGTTTTCGATGCCCATCAGTTTCATGTAGTCGTGGGCGATTTGCAACATCAATTCATCGTCAGACTTCAAGCGGTTGCTATCTTCAGGTGAGAAGTTGAGCGAGGTGTGTCCGACAATATTCTTTACCTTGTCATTGAGCAACGCCTGTAATTCAAATTGCTCTGCCATCTGTTCGGGCGTACCATTCACTCCGACCGCTTCCAACAGTTTGGATTTCTCCTCTTTCAGAACATAGCGGACACAACCACCGAACGATGTTCCTTTTGTTTGCTTACCTATCATCTTTCAGTCGGGTTATGAGTTGGGACACTGCCTTTGCCATGTTCTCGCACTTATCGGCTACGGCAAAGAATCCGTAGGTGTTCGCCTGTCTTGCCAGTTGATTGAGATTGGTGCTCTCGCCAATCAACTGCCGGATGACGGCAAGATGGTCTTTATTGATTCGTTCCCGTACCGTGCCGTTCATGATGAGCGAACGGATGGTTTCGCTTTTACTCTGTCTGCTTCGTCTGCACAATGCACCCAGCCAACCGAGTTCATCGTCTGTCAGACGTAAGGTGATTATGTTGTTTTTCTTCATCTGTTCTATCTGTTTTTTTAGTGAATAATCCGGTTGATGTAACTTGAAAAGTCCGTGACCATCGGGAGCCGTCCCCTCATCTTTTTAAGGGGCAAGTGGTCGGGATTTGTAATACACCGACATTAACTTGCTATCCTAAAAAAGATGTGACTTATGGCTTAGAAGCCGAATCCCTTCCTCTTGGGTCTCGGTCGGACTGAAACCTCGTTTTTCTTATCCTTCACCGCTTTCCTGCCACATAGGAAGTCGTTCAAATCCTTGTACTCGGAGTAGTGGATGGAAGCATCCCGAACCCGATAGGAGAGTGCCCGTTGCAATTCCAGACAAGCCTTGTTCCCTGCTTGGTCGTTATCGAAAAAGCAGGGGATGCGCTCATAGTCCGACAACCTGTCCATAACCTTGCCAAGATTGGAAACGGAGTTGAGAACCATGTAGTCCTGTC
>OLOJ01003406.1_pt1 | contig 11346 bp, 8 predicted proteins | sample 1672251 | NCBI WGS metagenome assembly OLOJ01 (sample SAMEA3136664, study PRJEB25190) | human gut metagenome | biome: human gut; feature: human-associated habitat; material: faeces | place: Austria | collected 2013 | reverse complement strand
TGCCGGAGAAGAATTTCATGCCTTCGCCTGGCACGATTTCCCAAACCCACCTGCCGGGCGGCAACGGCGTGCGCGTGGACACGGCCGCCTACGACGGCTTCGAGATTACGCCGTATTACGACTCGATGATCGCGAAGGTCATCGTGCTCGGCCGCAACCGCACCGAGGCAATCGCCAAGATGCGCACGGCACTTGAGGAGATGGTCGTCGTCGGCGTGCAGACGAACCTCGATTTCCAATACTCCATCTTGGAGAACGAGACCTTCTGCGCAGGTGAGGCGAACACGAGCTTCATCGAGCGCTTCCTCGCAGGCGAGGTTTAACCACGGGCTTGGGCCTTCAAGGCTTCATAGCATAGCATTGTTGAGACGTCAGGGTAGTGCGCATCAAAGCGAAGCGCACTACCCTGAACTATGAAGGAAAGGCGGAACTCATGACTATCAAAATGCCGGCACCCGTAAAACCGGAAGGCGTAGACGCCGCGGTTTGGGAAAAGATGCTCTCCGCCACGCCCACCGAGGCGCGCCACCTCATCCGCGAGGGCAGCTTCGACGCGCCCACAAGCGGGCTTTGCCCCGGGTACGCGCAGGCGAACCTCATCGTGCTACCGAAAGAGCAGGCTTATGACTTCCTGCTGTTCGCCCAGCGCAACCCCAAGCCCTGTCCACTTCTGGAAGTGACCGAGACCGGCGCGCGCGAGGCCACCATCTGCGCCACCGACTGCGACATCGCCACCGACTTCCCGCGCTACCGCATCTACGAGTACGGCAAGCTGGTCGACGAGGTCACGGACGTATCGTCGTATTGGCGCGATGACCTGGTGTCGTTCGTCATCGGGTGCTCGTTCTCGTTCGAAAGCGAGCTCATCGAGGCTGGCATCGAGATGCGCCACAACACCCAGGGCCGCAACGTGTCGATGTACCTGACCAACGTCGCGTGCACGCCCGCAGGATCCATGTCGGGAAACACCGTCATGTCGATGCGCCCCATCCCCTACAACCAGGTGGTGAAGGCGGTGCAGATCTCGGGCGCCATCCCCAAGGTGCACGGCGCTCCGCTGCACATCGGCGACCCGTCGGTCATCGGCATCGAGGACATCTCGAAGCCCGACTTCGGCGACCCTGTCGATATCCACGAGGGCGAGGTGCCCGTCTTTTGGGCCTGCGGCGTGACGCCCCAGGCCGTGGTCATGAACTCCAAACCGCCCTTCGCCATCACGCATGCGCCCGGATGCATGCTGATAACCGACACAAAGAACGTCGACCTCAAAGGATAGGAGGCCCCCATGCGCTGTCCACGCCGATTACCTAAAACGATGCTCGCCGCAATCCTTGCGGTGGGAATCGCCTTCCCCGCACCTGCGCTCGCCTTTGCCGACGATGCCGCCGATGCCAACAAATCGGCTGGTGAAAGCGCTGTGGACACGACCGCAATCAGCGAGGGCGCGACGCAAGCCAACGATCCTGCGCTCTTCGACGAGCTTGTCGAGGGCGTGGACTACCGAGGCCTTCTCGTGACCCTCGATGAGGACTCAAAGATCAACCTTCTCTCCGAAGACGGCGGGGAAAGCGAGCTCGCGCAAGGGCTTGCCGATGCGGGGCTCGCCGTCACCAATCAGATCGAATCCGCGGACGGATCGACGCTCGCCGTTGCCGATGTGGCGGACAACATGCGCGCGTCGGAGGCCGTTGCCGCCGCCCAGGAAGTCCCCGGCGTCGTCTCCGTGCAGCCGAACTTCGTGTACAGGCTGGTGGACGACCTGCCCGCCGGCGCGCTGGACGAAAGCGCCGCAAGCATCGCCGACGAGCAGGTCGAAGGCGACGAGGGCATCTCGGCGCAGGCACTTGGCATGCCGAACGACGATTACGTATACACCCGCGATCCGAACGAACCCTACAACCAATACTGGCTCTACACCACGCGCATCACAAGGGCGTGGAACCTCGTGCATACGGACAACACCGTCACCGTAGCCACACTCGACACGGGCGTGGATTTCGACCATGCGGATCTGGAAGACAACCTGCTTATGGACTACGCGTGGGATGCGTACAACAGCAAGCCACTGAGCGCGAGCGTGCCTAACGGCGACCGAATCGGGCATGGCACGATGGTTGCGGGAATCATCTCTGCCAGGGCGAACAACGGGATCGGCTTGGCGGGCGCCTCATTCAACGCGACTATTCTCCCCGTGAAGGTCTTCAACGACACAGGCGCCCCGGAGGCGACTACCGCGTCTGTTCTTTCCGGCTACAAATACGTGGTTGACCTGGCAACATCGAAGACCGTTTCCAACCTGCGCGTGATCAACACGAGCTTCGGCTCCTACAACACCTACTCCTCAAGCGGCTATTGCCTGAAAGACGAGGCTCTTCGCAAAGCCATCGTCTCGGCGAAAACGTCGGCATCGTCACGGTATGCTCTGGCGGCAACGGCAAAGACGGCGAGCCGCGAACCGACAACATATACCCCGCCGACTTCGACGAATGCGTAGCGGTAACGGCACTCAATACCGACAACACGAACTGCTACTGGTCCGACTACAACAAGAAGAAAAACATCAGCGCCCCCGGTTTGCTGGTCACCACGACCGATGCTACGGGGGGCTACTCCAAGGCCAGCGGCACCTCGATGGCGGCGCCGATTGTCTCGGGTGTTTTCGCACTCCTGTTCGCCGCCGAGTCCGTCGCCACGGTTGACGACGCTTGCAACGCGGTGTACGCCACCGCAACGCCCATAAGCGACGCCGAGAACGACCGTACCGACATCAGCGGAAGCCACGGTGCGATCGACGCGAGTGCTGCGGTCGAAGCGCTTGAGGGGCTCGGCCGAACCGCATTTTCCGACGTGCACCCGGGCGAGTGGTTCTATAACGCCGTCTACTTCGCAAAGGCGCACGGCATCATGAATGGCGTCGGCGACACGGGGGAGTTCCAACCCTCCGCGCCGACGACCCGGGCGCAAGCCGCCACCGTGCTCTACAACGTCTACAGCAAAGGCGAAGTGGCTTCTAGCTGCAATAAACCCGATGTTGACCAGAGCGAATGGTACGCGAACGCCGTGAACTGGTGCGTTGCGCACGGCATCATGACAGGCTACGACGACGGGTCGAACACCTTCGGGCCTAACGATTCGCTCACCCGCGAGCAGATGTGCAAGGTGCTCGCCATCGCCACCAAGGCGGACTATGCAAGCGCCGACCCCGCCAAATACAACGCGCTTCTGGGCACCGAAGAAACCGACGAGTGGGCGCGTCCCTTCGTCGTGTGGGCGGTCGACGAGGGCCTCGTGAACGGCGTCGACAACCACGACGGCACACACACGCTCGACCCGCTCGGGCTCGTGTATCGCTGTCAGACGGCGCAGATCTTCACGAACGCCATCACCGCTGGAATCATGTAGGATAATCGAGACAAGCAACTGAAACGATGCGGCCCCGCAGGCGTCTTGCCGCGGGGCCGCATCTCTTAAGGGAAAGGAACGGCATGGCGCGTGTAGACTTGAACAGCGATTTGGGAGAAAGCTTCGGTCGGTACACCTTAGGACTCGACGAGCAGGTGATTCCTCTGGTGACAAGCGTGAACGTGGCGTGCGGCATGCGGGCGACCCTGTGGTCATGCGTCGCACCGTGAAGCTCGCCGCCGATGCGGGAATCGCCGTCGGCGCACACCCGGGATACCCCGATCTGCAGGGGTTCGGGCGCCGCAACATGGCGCTCTCCCCCGACGAGGGATACGCGTATGTGCTCTACCAAGTGGGCGCGCTCGCAGCGTTCTGTCGCGCCGAGGGTGTAAAGCTCGCGCACGTGAAACCCCATGGGCAGCTGTACAACCGCGCGGCCGTCGATGCGCCGTTCGCGCAGGCCATCGCCCAGGCTGTGGCCGATTTCAACCCCGACATCACCCTGGTAGCGCTCGCGGGCGGCGAGCTCGCACGCGCAGGGAAGGCCGCGGGGCTTCACGTGGCGCAGGAGTTCTTCGCCGACCGCAACTACACCGACGAGGGCACGCTCGTCTCTCGCACCCAGGACAACGCCACCATCACCGATGAGGAATTCGCCGTGGCGCGCGTCGTTCGCGTCATCCAAGAGGGTTCTATCGAGAGCATCACGGGAAAAACGATCAACATCGCCGCAGACACGATCTGCGTGCACGGCGACAACGCCCACGCGCTCGAGTTCGCCCGCGACATCCGCCGGGCACTCACGGAGGCGGGAATCGAGATGCGCCCGGCAAGCGAGCGATAAGCGCGCCGAAAGGACGTTATTTTCCGCCTTGCGCACCTTGTTAACCAAGCTGAAAAACTCTCAAGCACTACATTCTGCTAAAGTGATTCGAGTAATCTTCATATCCGCTTGTCAACGCCTCGAAAAGCAGGTCGCGACAAACGGACGAGACTCCAGTGAAAGGAGTGGAAAATGGCAAGTTCGCTCAAGCAAAAGTTTAAGAACATCGGCCCTGGCGCGCTTGTAGCAGCTGGCTTCGTCGGACCCGGCACGGTTACCACCTGCACGGTTTCCGGTGCAAGCTACGGCTACACGATGCTGTGGTGTCTCCTGTTCGCCACCGTTGCGACCATCATCTTCCAGGAGATGGCCTCGCGCATCGGCATCGCCACCCAAGAGGGTCTGGGTGAGAACATCCGCGATCGCATTTCGAATCCGGCGCTTAAGTGGATTGCAATCGTGATTGTTATCATCGCGATCTTCATCGGCAACACCGCCTATGAAACCGGCAACATCACGGGCGGTATCCTGGGTATCCAGGCAGTCTTCGACGTGCCGATGATTCCCATCGTCATCGTGCTCGGCATCCTCGCCTTCGCCTGCATGTGGGTCGGCTCCTACAAGCTGGTCGAGAAGATTCTCACGGGCATCGTCGTGTTCATGGGCATCGTGTTCTTCGTGACCGCCCTGTTCTCCCCCGTCGACTGGGGCGCGGTTGCCGCCGGCCTGTTCACGCCGCAGCTGCCGGCCGGCCAGGAAGCTTCCAAGGGCATCCTCACCGCCGTCGGCCTCATCGGCACCACAATCGTGCCGTACAACCTGTTCCTGCATGCCTCCGGCGCTGCCGAACGCTTCAAGGACCCCGAGCAGATCGTCGACGCGCGCTTCGACACCGTGCTCTCCATCGGCCTTGGCGGCATCATCTCCATGGCCATCCTCATCTGCGCTGCCGCGAACATCTACGGCAACACCGGCATCACCGTTTCCAACGGCAAGGACATGGCTATGGCGCTCGAACCGCTGCTCGGCTCCTGGGCGACGTTTATGATCGGCGTCGGCCTTTTGGCCGCCGGCTTCTCCTCCGCCATCACGGCGCCGCTTTCCGCTGCTTACGCGGTGAACGGCGTGCTCGGCTGGGGCAAGACGCTCAAGGACATCAAGTTCAAGGTTACCTGGATGATCGTGCTCGTGCTCGGCTGCGTTATGGCTGTCACGCTCGGCAAGAGCCCCACGCAGCTCATTCTGGTCGCGCAGGCAGCGAACGCCATCCTGCTCCCGATCATGGCGTTCTTTGTGATGTACGTCGCAAATGGCAAGGCTCTCGGCAAGTGGCGCAACCATGCGTTCGCGAACATCTGCGGCGTCGTGTTCATCGTGATTACGCTGTTCATGTGCTACCGCAACATGTCGAGCTTCATGACCTCACTTGCCGCCCTGCTCGGCCTTTCGTAAGGTCACAAGGCTGCAAGGAACGTTCTCGACACAAAACCGCTCTCAGCGCACTCCGCCGCACAATTATTGAAGGGCTCCCGTTCACGAACGGGAGCCCTTCTTTTTCGCCCTCTTAATGCGTACATGCACTTAAACCGCAGCGGGTACCGTCAATAGTTTTGCGCAAATTCAGCCAGCCGTCAGCATGACTGCTCCTTGAGAAGCGACACGTCCAGGTAGCGGCGCGATCCCCATTCGCTGTCGGCGACGTACTTCAGGCGGGCGGCCACCAGCATGAGCGCGGACTTGCCGTCGGGGAAGGTGCCGACCACGCGGGTCCTGCGCCTTATCTCCCTGTTGAGCCGCTCGATCGCGTTGTTCGTGCGGATGCGCCGCCAATGCTCGCGGGGCATCGCGCAGTACGTCAGCGTCTCGGCGAAGCCCTCACGCACGACCTTGGCGGCCTCCTTCAGCTTCATCGACTCGACCTTGGCGGCCACCGACTCGGCCTTGGCCGCCGAGGCCTCGCGCGACTCCATGGCGTGGATGGCCTTGAGCATGGCCGCGACCTGGGAGCGCTTCGATTTGGGGACCTTGGCGAGGACGTTGCGGTAGAAGTGCACGGTGCAGCGCTGGTATTTTGCCTTCGGGAACACCTCGGCGATCGAGCCGACCATGCCGGCGGCCTTGTCGCCCACGAACATGCGAACGCCGCGCAGCCCGCGCGATTTCAGCCACGACAGGAAATCGCGCCAGCACTCGGCCGACTCGGTGAAGCCCTCGGCGCACCCGATCACCTCGCGGTAGCCGTCCTCGTTCACGCCGATGGCGACCATGACGGCGACGTTCTCGTAGGAGCCGCCCCAGCTGCGCTTCAGGTAGATGCCGTCGACGTAGACGTACGGGTATTCGCAGGCCAGGGGCCTGCACCGCCACTCCTCGACCGCCTTGAAAGCCTTGTCGTTGAGGTTCGAGACCGTGCCGGCGGAAACGCCCGCGCCCCACAGGATCTCGCTGACGTCCTCGATGCGCCGCGTCGACACGCCGGCCAGGTACATCTCGATGATGGCCTCCTCGACCGACGTCTCGCGCCTTTTGTAGCGCTCGATGACCGCCGTGGCGAAGCGCATGCCCTTGAGCTTGGGCATCTTGAGCGTGACCCGGCCCGACGTCGTGGTGAAGCCGCGCTCGTAGTGCCCGGCGCGGTACGCCGCGCGCTCATCGGTGCGCTCATAGGGCCCGGCACCGACGAGCTGGTCGGCCTCCTCGTCGAGCATTGCGTTGATGGTCTCCTCGATGGTTTTCCTGACCAGCTCGCGTAATTCGTCTTTCACGGCCTGCTCGTCGAATGATACGATTGGGTTGGACATGGCCTGCCTCCTAGCATGATTGAACTCGACACTCAAATCATACCGACGGCACGCGCCATGTCTTTCTCTTTTTCTGGGCGTGTTCAGCTTTCAAAGTGCGCAAAGAATTTTACGTTACCGACTGGCTTGGCTCTGCTGCTGATGTCGTTCAGGCAAACTTGTATTCACCGCATCATCGATAGTTGAGCGTCGATCCTCGGGGAGGGCAATCCCTCCCCGAGGGGGCTTAAGGACGCTCTACTCCATGATGCCAAGCTGGAAGGCGCGCATGAGCACCATCGCCGCGCGCTCGCGTTTGACGGGCTCGCCAGGGCGCAGGTACTTGCCATCGGGCTCGTCATAGCCTGTGACAAGGCCCCTTCCGTGCGCCCACGCGAGGGCTCGGTACGACCACTCGCTCGCGTCGGCGCCGTCGACGAAGGCGGACAGGTCGCTGCCCGCGGCCGCGAGCTCGCCGGGCGCGGCGCCGAGGCGGCCCAGGATCGTGGCCAGCTGCTCGAAGGTCACGGGCTCGTCGGCGGCGAAGTCGAGCGCGCCGCCCGGGCGCTCGATGCCGGTGATGACGCCTTTCTCGACGGCCCAGTTCGCGGCGGCGGTGTAGAACATGCCGTCCGCGGAGCCCGCGATGCCCGTGGCGTCCTTCGCGGCCGCGGGGTCGTAGGAGGCAGCCTCGTCCGGGCAGGCGTTGCGCCAGAGGATCGTGGCCAGCTCGCCGCGGGTGAGCGCGTTGCCGACTCCGAAGATCGTAGTTCCCTCGTAGCCCCTCATGAGGCCGCGGCCCGCGACGAAGTCGACGCCGGGCGCGTACCAGGAGCTGTAGTCCACGTCGGTGAAACGCAGGGGCTCGGGCGGCATGGGTTCACTCGAATCCCGACCTATTGCCACGAGGTTGCCCGAATCATTGTTGTAGTACAAGGTGCCGTCGGAGTCGCAAATCGGGCTGCAGATGCAATACTGCGCCAGAGGCCCTTCGGGCACGTAGAGGTCGCTAACCTTCGCCTCCGTCTGCCCCGCCGCATCCTCGAGAACCAGGATGCCACCAGGGGTGTTGTTGTAGGTGAAGTACGCGTAGACCTTGCCACCGTCCGCAGCGTAGCCAGTGCTCAAAAGCGCCGAGGACTGCACATATCCCTGCACGTTGGCCGAATAGATAGGGCTCATCGTCGCTGAGTCCATGACCGCGACAACACCGGAGGAGAAGGAAGACGAACCGCCGCCGATGTAGAGACGGCCGTTGGAGACAACGGGCGTGCTGGTGCTCTTCGTCATGCCGTCGACCTGGCCAGACTTGGCAGACCCGCCGTCAAGCGCGCCGTCTGCGCCCATGGGAACGGAGTACACCTTCCCCGTGCTCGTCGAGAAGTAAAGGTTCCCGTCCGCGTAGGCAATAGACGAGCGAATCTGCCCATCAGCCTGGAACGTCCCTACGACCTCGCCGGTCTTCGCGTTGCAGGAGGTCAAAACGCCTGCATCGGACCCGAAGACAATCACGTCGCCCGACAGGTAGGCACCAGCCCAGTAGCAGCCCGTGCCCTCCGCGCGGTAGATCCAAGTGGGATATTTCACCTCGTCAGTCGCTGAAGGGTCCTCGTCGGTCGCCGACAAGCAAAGGTACGTCACCGCGTCTTCGCTCGACGATCCCTGGGTAATTCCCGTGTAGACGTAGCCGTCCTTGTAGGAAATCGGCGTCGTCGTGGAGCCGCCAAGCTCCTCGCTCACCCACAGCGACTCAAGCGTGTCGGCATTGAGTGCCTGAACGCGGCCGTTAACCGTGGCGAACAGCATTCCGTCGCCATATGCGAGACGGCCGTCGTACCAGCTGTTATCACTCGCGAGAGCGCCCGTCGCGATCACATTGCCGGTCGCCTTGTCTATCTTCTTGATTTCCTTGCCTGCAAGCGCATAAAGGTTGTCACCCACGATAAGCGTGTTAGAGACACGATCCCAGCCGCTCGTCAGCTTCGTGTTCCAGAGAGTCTTTATCTCGTCGGCCGTGCGCGGAGTCTTCGCATCCACAATGGCCATGTTGTCGTCAGAGCCGCGGAACGAAGGCCACGCGGAATCGAAATCGACAAGCGAGCTCGCGGGCACCTTCTCGAGCGTAACCGGGACAGATGTCGTGTCAGCCGAAGCCTCGATGGTGGCGCGCTTGGTCACGTAGCCGGCCTTGCTCACCGTGTACGTGTAGGTTTTTCCCTGCTCAACCGGGAACAGCAGAGGCACCGTCGCGGGGACGCTATTGCCATCGGGGTCGGTGACGCTGACGGTCGCATCTGCAGGGTCGACCGAGAAGGAAAGCATCGGGCCGACGGGCACGGTAACCGTGCAGGTCTTCGTCTCGGCGTCGGCGGCGTCGGACGCGGAGACCGTCACCGCAAGTGTGTTGATGCCTTTAACGAGCAGGTCGCTTCCGCTGAAGAGCGTCCAGCTCGAATCGCCCGACGTCACAGCCTTCGCTGCACCGCCGTTGAGGCTCGCCGAGATGACGGCCCCCTCGGGCGCCGACGCCTTGACGCGGAACATGCGCTCCCGGGAGTTGCTGCTCCACTTGACCGCGGGCACGCGGTATTCGGTCACATCCGCGTCAAAGGCGGGCGCCAGCTCGAGCGCGTTGGGGAAACTATCGAAGCTCGCCACGCTGAGCGCCGTCAGCTCCGCCACAGGAGCGGGCACCGGCGCATCGTTGCTGACGACGACCTTGAGCACGGGCGGGATGACGGCAGTGCCGCCAGCAGAGTGCGCCGTGTAGTAGTAGGTTCCCTCCTCGCTGGGGGCGACAAGCGCCACGCTGCCGGCGTCGGAAGTGATGGCGCCGTCCACATCTGCCCAGGTGAAGTTCTCCCCATCGACGCTCGCAAGCTGCGCGCCTGCAATCGGCATGCCGGCGGCGCGCATCGCTTCCGCGTCCTTATATTGGGAACCCGACCACGCGAATCCAACGCCCTTCAGGACGAGGTTCGTCTGGCTGCCAGGACGAACGGTGATCAAGTCGACCGCCACGCCGTCCTTGCAGAACCAAGCAGCCTGGTCGCCGTAACCGCTCTGGTCCTCGTAGATGAAGAAGTCGAGCACGTCTCCGGTCGCTACCGCCTGCGTGACCACCGTCGTGCCGTTATACCTGCCCCAGTTGCTCTCGGTTCCGTCGTTGGGATATGCGCCATTGAGCATGAAACCATTGGCTGACGTCTCCTGCCCGAAGAGCTTCGTCACGTAGCCGGCGTCGCTCACGGCCAGATAGTCGGCGGCGTCGTCCTTCGTCATCCCGAAAGCGTCTTCGTGAGCCTTGACCAGTACGTCGAGTGCTGAGACGCCGTCGGTCACCTGGTCGGCGAAGCCCATCGACTCCGCCTCGTCGCTTGCCACCTCGACGTCCGACTCGTTGACGAGCATCGTGCTCGTCGCATCCTGCAAATGGTAGCTCACCGTCACCTTCTGCGGTGCGGCGACCGCCCCCACTTCCGCGAACGCGAGCTGCGGCACAAGGCCGCACGCCAGCACGACGGACAAGAGCAAGGAAACGAACTTGTTCCTGCGATTCATCCAAGCCTCCTTATCTGCTTGATTATCCATTATCTGCCTGATTTGCTTTTCCGTTTGATTCACCGATCCGCGGCGCGCCTTCATCGGCGCCGCCACGACACAGCTTCGCACTGTCCCCTTTTCGGGCAACCCCCTTTCAAGCCGCGCCTTTTTGCCAGACGGCACAGGAACCCGCAGCTCCCAAGCCAAGCCATCCGGCGAGACGGGCTATTTCGTTTTGAGAAGGGAAATGTTTGCTGCCTCGAACATGGCACTGCGACGGCGTTCCCGCCAATTCAAATGAGGGCACAACAAGTCGAACCATCCTTCCCAGGGCTGTTTGGCAGATAGGTAATCCGACTTCGGCTTGGCCCGCCCCTATGCTCGGGCGAGCGCAAGCGCCTTACGGTTGCTGGTACAGCGCAGGGTTCTCACCTGCATTCCCCTCTGCGGGCCGCTTCTATCCGAGATGCGATCCGCACACGTCCGCCAACGCCATTTGCTTGATTTACAAGCGCATTATATTGCATGGGAAGGTGAGCGATTCGTACAGGGGTCCAAAAACCGTCGAATCGCGCGAAGAGAAGGGGCGTTGGGGGGCCAAGCCCGCGGCCCTGCTGGAACAGCCCCCTTCGGCGGCGCCCACAAAGCGAGTTCCTTAAGCGAAGCGAGAGCTGTCTGAGCGACTGGACGTTGCCGAAAGGGACTGGGACCCGCGGCCTGACAGGGGCTCTTCGGCGGCGCCCACAAAGCGAGTTCCGCAGCGCAGCGAGGACTGTTTGAGCGACTGGGCGTTGCCGA
>OLOJ01003398.1_pt1 | contig 11352 bp, 8 predicted proteins | sample 1672251 | NCBI WGS metagenome assembly OLOJ01 (sample SAMEA3136664, study PRJEB25190) | human gut metagenome | biome: human gut; feature: human-associated habitat; material: faeces | place: Austria | collected 2013 | reverse complement strand
CGCCTGCGAGGATTACCTGCACGATCTTGATCTGGCACAGGTACGCGCGCGCTTGATCGGCGGCTGCATGCATATCGAGGCCGCACCCGCAGATGTCGCCAAGATTGCTGCCCTCGGTGGCAACGCCGTTGACGCCGAGGGCAAAACCCCGCTGCCCGCCGCCATCGAGTCCGCGCTGCACGAGCTGGGCTGCGACCATATCTCCCCCGAGGTCACCCCCTACATTCACGGTGCCATGAATCAGTAACCTGCCAATAAGGGAAAGGTTTATTTTGGCAGGTTTTATCTGGGGAAATATCGCGAGGCAGTCACTCCTCTAGCACCCATCTAACTTCGAGAGGCACTAGAGAGGCGACCCGGCTGCATCTACTTCTTCCGATATCGGCGGTTACGACTCGTCGATGAACCCATTACTTCGATGAGCCCTTTATCCGCCATTTTTGGCAGATGGTAACGGACAGACGAAATTCTGACCCCCGATGCAACCGCTATTTCTCGCGCCGTCATATCCACTTCGGCGCTGAGAGCCTCCAGGATCCTATCCGCCGTCGAAGCTGACGGCTCTCTGTTCCTATCGATAATTTCGAACGTGTCTTTGCCGCATTTTGACAGGGCATGTTTATCTACAAGGTCCCCGCAGATCAGACGAATGTCATCCGAATCCCACTTCAGGGCCTCTCGTATTTTTTGAACATCGCATACGCACCCATGCTCCCGCATAAACATGAGCAATGTTTCTTCGCGATCCGTCAGCTCGGCGCCCACATGGCTCTGAATCCACGTGCGGTTTTCAGCAAGCTCCGCCCCGTGCCGGGAAAGCAGCACCGTAAACGAATCGGCCTTAACGATAAATTTCGGCCTGCCAAGCGAACGAGACTCCATCTCGCGAATCATAGCCGGGATACCAGATCCCTGGCTTTCCGCAACGGCCCCCTCGGCATGCTCTAACGGCGTCGCCCCCATTAGGCTCATGAGCTTTGGGTTTCGGCAGCGCGATTCCCCGTCTGCAAGATTGTCCACCGTCTTTCCGCCCCAAAGCCCGCCAGGGTTTTTGATCTCTATTCTGTCTGGATAGATATCGACACTCACGGCCTGCCCCACAAACATGGGCGAATATTCTCGATGGATGCAGGCATTTGCCAAGGCCTCGCGCAAAACCTCCTGGGGAACTTCCCAATCCTCCCTTCTGCCAGCGCCTTGCACTATCGTCGCTTTGCGCAAGTTTCGTCCAATCGCGGCAAGGGCATCTTCGATGCAAGCCGGAATCGGGCCATCGCACAACTGGCGGTCAATAAACCGGGGTTGCCCGGGTGCAGATTTTTCCACATCGGAATGAACGGCGACATCGATCATCAGTTTGGGATAGAACTGCTGGGGGTAAATTCCCGCCGACAGAAGCCCCGCGAGCTTCACGGCACCATCCTTTGTAGTGATATTGAGTCTGACCAGCTGCTTTTCCAGCGTATCGGCCCCGCGCAAAACGCGCGGGGTCTGCAGCCGGCGATTTGCGATAATAGACCGCACGACATCTGGATCCAAATCCTCGACCGTTGCCTCCGAAACCACCGTGCCGTCTGCATCGCTCGGAAGCAACGCACTCTGCAGCTCATATAGCTCAGCGGGTGACATCTTGATATCTTTATCATCCACGCGCTTGTAGCTACCGTTCTGCACGCCGCGCGCGCCGATATAGCAAGGCTTCGCTTTAAGCTCAAGTTCAAAGATGCGCACCAGAAGCACCTGGAGCCCGTCGACCTCGCCTCGATCAAGCTCGTACCGCGGCGCATGGGTCACCACTGCCGCTGAGCCTCCGTCTCCGATACCCGAAACAAACTGATCGCGCACCCTATCGATAGCAAAGTTAGCCGAAGGAACAAATCCTTCGGCTTCATTCAGGCCCAAAATAATGAGCCCACCCGCAGTGTTCGCAAAAGCGCTCACTGTCTCCCATACGTCTGCGCTCAATTTATTCGTGCAGGCTTTAACTTCTACCGATGCGTCATCAGTCCCCCGCCTGCGAAGGCGCTCAACGATAAGGCCAAGAGGTTCATCCAGCAGCATTGGCATTCCGCCTCTCTAAAACAATAGAGTTATCTCTCTAAAGTGTAGTATATCTCTCTAACTTTAGAGAGATAAGCACCTTATTTTAGAGAGATGCATCAAATTCACTGCTAGATTGCCTAATGCTATCTCTTTAACTGACCTTCTCGTTAGAGAGACATTTAGAGAGACGAGCGCAATCTCTCTAATCATGGGCTCCACTCTTTAAGGTGCACACTTCCTAACCGTGCCCTAAGTTGCGGTGAAATAACTCACGATTAACCTGCCAATAAGGGACAGGCTTATTTTGGTAGGTTTTATCTGGGGAAACTCCGAATAGCCCCACATGCGTAACCGCTGCAGCTCCATATGAGGCAAATGAACCAGCAGCGTTTGCCCCAAAATCTTGAGTATTTGTTCGACAGAACGGCCCCTGCCGGCTCCTGCTAGACTGGTAGATTCCCAACCGTCCATCCAGGAGCCTCCATGTCGCGCAAGTCCGCCTACAAGCAAGTACTTTCCATCGGCACCGCCGTGGTGCTGGGGTTTGCGCTGTTCACAGGGTCGCTCGACGAGGCGCCCAAGCTGTTGTCGCCGCAAAGCGATGAGCAGGCAGCGGCTCTGGCCGAGAAGCAAGACGAGAGTCCCAGCCGCACCGACGACGAGGCGGACCTGGTTGCCCGACTCGAATCGGGAACAGCGAGCTCCTCGGACTCTCAAAATAGCCAAGACTCCGGCGATGGCTCCAATTCCGCCGGAACCGACACCGGCGACGGTGCTTCCACAGACAGCGCCGCCACCCCCATCGACGAGGTCGAAAACCCCGATCTCCACCGCGCCCGCGGCGTATATCTCAGCAGCATTCCCGACTACGCCGGCAACCCCTACGTTGCCCTGCGCGCCGACAGCACGCACCCGCTCGGCACGCCGTCATTCACCCTCGATGAATACGAGCGCGCTACAGAAGAAGGTTGCTTTAAAAAGTTCTCCAAGCTCGACAGCTTGGGCCGCACCCGCAAAGCGCTCGCCTGCGTGGGCCCCGAATCACTCGGACAGGGAAAGCGCGGCGACATCTCGCGCATCCATCCTGCCGGTTGGCACCAACAGCGCTACGACTTTATTCCAGGCCAGAGCCTCTACAACCGCTGCCACCTTATCGCCTGGTCACTCTGCGGCGAGAACGCCAATCGCAAGAATCTCCTCACCGGCACGCGTTATCTCAACGAGACGGGCATGCTGCCGTTTGAAGAGCAGATTCTCGGCTACATCCGCGATACGGGTAACCATGTGCTCTACCGTGTCACGCCCATGTATAACGAAGAGGAACTTGTCTGCCGTGGCGTGCGCCTTGAGGCGCAATCGGTCGAGGACCACGGCAAGACCCTCTGCTTCCACGTATACTGCTACAACCTGCAGCCGCACGTGCAGATCGACTACGCCACCGGCCGCAACCAGACCAACGGCGACTAATCCCAAAATGGAGACTAACCCCAAATTGGGACTATGCTACCCATGCGACACCATTACCCCAATTTTGGGTCTATCCTCACTTTAGGGTTGAGGAGGGATTCGAGGCTACGGATGTAGATGGCGAGGGCGCGCTTGAGCTGGCGCTCCCAGATACCCTCGTCGGGGCCGTGCTCGGGGCCGACCCAATCGGGCAGCGGCTCAGCGCGGTCGAGCGGACCGAACCCCACGGCACGCGGAAAGTGATGTGCATACGTGCCCCCGCCAATAGCAAACGGCACCGCGGGCCGGCCCGCGAACTCCTCGTAGGCACGACGGAGCGCCATGACCTCGGGCGATTGGGGGTCCATGGTGAACGGCTCCCGCACATGGATGATACGCGCCTCGCAGCCGTACTCGCGCGCAACGTCCTCGATGCGACGGCCCACCTGCCCAACATCGGCCGCACCCGGAAGGCGCGCATCGAGCGTGAGCACAAAGCTCCCCGCCTGAGTGCGTATAGTTCCGCCGATACACGTGAGGCCGCCGAACAGCTCGTCTGCGACATCGATTCCCAAGCCGGAGCCGTCCCATACACCAAGGGCCCGCTTGCAAAAGCCGAGGAACTCGCGCTCGGCCGCGCTGCAGACACCGCATGCGGCCAGATAGGCCGCCAACACGCCGATGGCGTTCACCGTACCCGCCGGTTCGGCGGCATGCCCGGCGACGCCGTGGGCCACAATGCGGGCAGTGCCGTCGCCGACGGGCTCCATATCGATCCCCTCGGCGCGGGGTAACCCATCCACGCAGGCGTCCATGCACACGAGCGCTTCGGCACGGGCGGGCACCGCGTTTCTCGCCACGCCGCCCGTAAGCTCGATGATTGCCCCGGCGCTGTCGACCGCGCGCGAGACCTCGGCGTTGACGCAGCCTTTCTCCCCGCAGCAGACGGCAAACTCGGCATCGGGTGTGAACAAAAATGCCGGCGGTTCGTGATCCGTTAGGTAGCGACGCACGTCCATCATGCCCGCCTCCTCCGAGGCACCCAAGATGCAGCGGAGCGTCCGCTGCGGCTTCCAGCCGTTGCGCACGCGGCGCGCCAAAAACCCGGCAGCATAGATCGAGGCCAGCGCCGCGCCCTTGTCATCGAGCACGCCGCGGCCCATAAGCACGCCCTCGCGACGCGTTAAAGCATAGGGTTCGACCGTCCAGCCCTCGCCCGCTGGAACCACGTCCACATGGGCAATCGTCGCCACCTGTTCGGGCGTCTCACCGGCAAGCTCGCCATACGCGACGTACCCATCGCAGTCAACGACCGAAAGCCCCTGGCGGCGCGCCACATCCATCGCAACGCAAAGCGCACGATGACATTCCATGCCCCACGGGGCGCCCGCCACGGCGCGCGACTCGTCGACCACGCTCGGCACGACCACGAGCGCCTCAAGATCATCAAGAAAGCTCGGCCAGACCTCATCCACATAGGCGCGGATCTCGGCAGCCGGCGTCAGCCCAGCCCCCGTTATCGATCCAGTAGCGCCCGCCACGCCATATGCGGCCGCAAGCGCCCCGCGCGCCCCCATCGCCTCGTCACTCATCGCTCTTCTCCTCGGCATAGCCAAAGTCGCGCCCTAAGAACGCGACGGTCTCCTCATAGGTGCGCGGCAGGCGCACGTGGGCGCGCTCGGCATCGTGCAGCACGGAGAACAGATAGTTGAACATGCTGCTCTTGTCGGCCAGACGCTGACTCGCAAGCGTCACCACAACCAGGTCGATCTGCTCGTCGCCGTCGCACAGGGGCGCGTCGGGCATGATGGCGAGCAGACGAAACGTCGAGGCCGCGACCGGCGTGATGGTATGCGGGAACGCGACATGTCCCAGCTGCAGACGGTCGCCCTGACGCTCGCGATCCATGATGAGGGCCGCCTCATCTGCCGAGATCGCATGCGCTGCCACCAGCCCGCCGAGGGCGCGCGACAGCTCATCGAGGTAGTCGCCGGCCCCAACATGCAGCTCAAGATAGCTCGCGCGCGGCAGCAGGCTCGCGATATCGCGCTCGTAGAGCACACGCAGCGCCATCTGGCGGATGCGGTCGACCTCGTAGGCCGAGAGCACGCCCGAAAACGAGAGGTCCCATTCACGTGCGGCCTTAAAGTTTCGCACTGCCGCGGCGTCGCCCACCACCAGGTCGAACGACCCATCTTTGAGCGCGCGCCGGGCGAGCGGCTCGCTGTCCACGAGCTCGACCTCAACGCCGTCGACGCCGCGCTCGATCAGGGATTTGTTAATGGTCGCCACAGAAGGGCGCCCGCAGACCAAAAGTAGGCTCACGGGATGGCGCGTAAAGTGCTCCAGCGAGGCCAGCACGTAGAGCGAGAGGAAGTCGGGCTCCACAAACAGATGCTCGTCAAATGCGCGCAGGCACTCGGAGAGATCAGCGCCAAAGTCGAACTCAAACGGGTGCTCCATACGGATCCCGCGCATCTGCTTTTGGATTTCCGCCGACATGAGCGTGGGAAAGAGAGCGCAGCGCAGCACATGGTCGAAGATAAGACTACCGAGGTCCTCGCGCGTCGACTTAATGCCGTGCGAGACGAGCACCTCGCTGATGCGCGCCAGAATGGCCGCACGGCGCGTGACCAGGCGGTAGAGCAGGTCTTTTTTGTACTGCTGGAACTCGGTGACGGCACGCGCGCCGGCGCCGGCGCCGCCCGGGGCGTCGGGCACGAGCCACGCGCTGCACCAGACGGCGGCGAGCGTCTGCATCCTCAGCTGGCGCTGCGACAGATACGGCTCCATGAGCAGGCGGTATTCCTCGCCCCGTTCGCCGATCAGGCGCATCAGGGAGTCCCAGCCGCATGAGCGCTCGAGCTCAGCGGCAATACCGGTATTGTCGATGGCGAGCGCCGCCAAGAGGTCCGCCGGTCCCATGCCGCTAAAGTCCGCATCGATCCCGTAACCCACGCGCGCCTCGAGCGCGACGACCCCGCGCAGCCGGACGTTGATCTCATCCATCGCTGCGCGCACGGAGCGGACCGAGAGATAGGTCTCCCCTGAGATCTGCGCCGTCGAGATCCCCGGCCGGGAGAGCACGCACATGAGGACGCGCGCCTCGTCGGTGAGGTCCTGCGACAAGATGGAGGCGATCGCATCCTCGGATGTGACCATCAGATGGTAGTTGGGATCGCTCGAGATACTACCGGCGCCCACGGACTCAAGCCACGCGCTCATGCTCGCCACTTCGCGCACCACGGTGCGGCGGGAGACGCCGAGTATCTCGGCGAGCTCGGCACCAGAGCGTGGGCCGTCGTCGAGCGCCCGCAGGAGCTGTCTCTGTCTCTTGCTGATCATGCCGCTACGAGCGGATGCCGGCGAGCATCCGCTCCATCCCCCTCTCAACCTTCGAGCGTGGACAGGCGAGATTCATGCGCAGGTACCCGGCACCGCCGTACGTCTCACCCGACATGATGCCAATATGGCCCACCTCGACGAGCCGGCGCTGGAGCTCGGTCGCATCCAACCCCAGGCCCGAGGCATCCATCCAGGCAAGATAGGTCCCCTGCGGCACCGCAAAGCGGATCTCGGGCAGATTGGCGGCAAGGAAATCCTTGAGCGCCTGCATGTTGCCGCGAATATAGGCCACAAGCTCGTCCACATACTCGGAGCACGAGCGATACGCCGCCATCTGGGCAGTCATCCCCAAGATACTCACGCTCGACAGGGCGTTTTTTTTGCTTGAGCTCAAACAGGAAGCGTTCGCGCAGGTCATCGTCGGGGATGAGCGCATAGGACCCGATGAGCCCGGGCGTGTTGAACGTCTTGGAGGCCGAACACAGCAGCGCCACGCCCTCGCGCGTGATGTTCGTCACGGGTGTGTAGGGAGTTTCGCCCAGAATCATATCGCGATGGATGTCATCCGAAATGAGAAAGACCCCGTTGGCATGGCAGAGCTCCACAATACGAGCAAGCTCGCCTGCCGTGAAGACCTTGCCTGTGGGGTTATGCGGGTTGGTGAGCAGCATAACCTTTGCCTCGGGGCGGGCAAGCGCCACCTCAAGGGCATCCCAATCGAGACCGTAGCCGTCCATGGCGCTCGCCTGAGCAACGGCCACAAGCTCGCGCCCGTTGCCCTCAATCAGGCCGTAGAAGGCGTCATACATGGGAGTGAGCGTCACCACGGCGTCATTCGGCTCGCTCACCAGACGAATGACCGTCGCGGCCGAGAAGATAACGCTCGGGCTGTACACGACCCAGTCCATGTCCACGTGGGACGCCCCGTCCCTGGCAAACCAGCCGGCAACACTACCCTTGTAGTCACTATGGTTCCAGCGGGTATAGCCAAAGATGGGGTGTTCCATGCGGGCGCGGAGGGCATCCATGACCTCGTCGGGCACGGCGAAGTCGGTGTCCGAGATGGAAAAGGGAAGCACGTCTGCGCTGCCAAACCGGTCGGCCGCATAGTCCCATTGGGTGCTGTAGGTACCCATTCTGTCGATGACGCGATCGAAGTCGTAACGCATTTCCCCATTCCTTTCATTGAAACCTGCGGAGCCGCCGAACAGACCGGCGACCCCGCAGGACTAATTATTCTATCGAGACTTAGGCGTTCTGAGCCTCGCGCTTCTTCATCCAAGCGGACTTGAAGACGATGATGAGGGCGATGTTCAGGACCAGACCCACAGCGACGGCGATGTAGTAGCTGGTCGCCGGGTAGATGAGGCCCAGGAATGGATCGAAGATGCCGATGCCCGGAGCGATGCGCTGGACGCCAAGGGCCATGGAGATGGCACCGGCGACGCCGCCGGCGATGACGTTCGCGGAGATCATAGGCAGGGGTGCGGCCAGGGCATAGGGGATAGCCGGCTCGGTGGCGACGGTTGCGCCGACAATGAGCGCAGGGATTGCGGAGTCGCGCTCGGCCTGCGTGAAGAGCTTCGGACGGATCCAGGTAGCGATGGCAGCGGCCATCGGCGGAAGGATCGTCACGACGCCTACAATGCCGTACCAGTCGTACACGCCGGAGCCCAGCAAGGAGAAGGAGAAGAACCAAGCGGCCTTGTTGACCGGGCCGCCCATGTCGAAGGCGAGCATGGCGCCTACCAGGAAGGCGGCGACGAGCTTCATCGAGCTCGGGATAGAGCTCAACAGGCCGACGAAGGCGTTCATAAGCCAGGACATGGCCGGGCCGATGATATAGTACGTGCCCAGGCCAAAGATAAAGAGCGTCACAACCGGGATGATCAGGAAGCCAAGCAGGGACTGGAAGTTCTTGCCCAGGTTGATCTTTTTTCATCGCCTTGACGAAGTAGCCGATCGCAAGGCCAATTACGCAGGCGCCAAGGAAGCCAGCGCCGACCTCGGTGCCGAGCAAGTCGGTGCTGTTGGCGAGGTAGCTGCAGATGAAGGCGGGCATGATAGCGGGCTTATCGCCGATGGCGTTGGCGATAAAGGCGCCCATCATCGGAATCATGAACGTGAAGCCCAGGCCGCCGATGGTGTTGAGCACCCAGGCGAGCGAAGCCATCTGGCCGTCGCCGGGGGCCACGTTGGGCGCGCCGAACTGGGCCATGATGGAGCCGATGGCCATGAGCACGCCGCCGCCGATGACAAACGGCAGGGCCGCGGAGACGCCGGCCATGAGGTAGCTCATGATGCCGGTGGTGACGCTCTCCTGCTTGGCGCCAAGCTTGACCGCGGAGGCCTGGAAGACCTTGGCCTCACTCTCAAGGTTACCCATAAGGCTGTCGATGCGCTTGAGGGCCTCGGAAACGGGCACTTCAACGACCTTCTTGCCGTCGAAGCGAACACGATCGTCATCGTTCATGCCGCGACCGAGCGCGAGGACGACGTAGTCGGCCTCCTTGATCTGCTCGGGCGTAAGCTTGTTCTCGACGCCGCTGGCACCCTGGGTCTCGACGTGAACCTCATAACCTAGCTCGATGCCCTTCGTCTTGATCGCCTCGGCCACCATGTAGGTGTGTGCAATGCCGGCCGGGCAGTTGGTGACGGCCACGATTGACTTTGCCATATGCTTCTCCCCTCTTTCCTTTCACACGGGGTTGAACATTACCTGCTATCCGACGACGCCCTGGATGAGGGCGCACACGTCTTCGATGGAGTCGCCCTTGAGATGGTCGACGAAATCCTTGTGCACGAGGCGACGCGCCAGTTTGGCGAGCAGCTGCAGATGGGTGTCGCTGCCACTCTCGGGGACAAGGATGTTGATGACCGTGTCGACGGGAGCGTCGTCGAGCGCGCGCCACTCGACGGGCGCGGTCAGGCGCGCGAAGAGAATGGCGGGGGTACCGACGTTGGCGCTCTTGGTATGCGGGACAGCCACGCCGTTGCCAAAGCCCGTAGAAGCCTCGGCCTCGCGCTCATGAAGGTCGGAGACGATAGCGGACGCATCGGCGGCGACGCCCAGTTCCACGGCCTTCGCGGCGAGGGCCTCGAAGACGGCGTTCTGGTCGGCGGCGTCGACGGCATCGAGCGTGTGTGTCGAATCGAACAGTGCCATGTCTGCCTCCTCTCGTTTGTTGTCGTTTCTCTACGCCATTTAGTTTAGGAGGTATGGGCAAACCGCTTAACGGGCGCTTTGTCACCCGCGGTGTGCACGTCCGGGCCCCTCATACGCCAAAGAGTCACCCGCGTGCCCCGATTACGTCGCTTTTGTCACCGGGGAGGTGGGCAGGCTCCGAGCGCCCGGCTCGCATCGCGCGCCGAATGATACAGCGTTAGACAAACGGCTCGTCGCAGAAGAAAAGCCCGCTCCGGAACCTTGTCCGGAGCGGGCCACAACCGTCCCCAACCCAAATTGGAGTTATGTCACGCGACGTTACGCGCGGGCTTGCTACCTTCCCGCGTTGTACAGCTCCACGAGCTTGGCCTGAACGTCATAGGGAACCTGCTCGTAGCCAGCGGGCTTCATGGTAAAGTCGCCCGTGCCGCGCGTGATGGAGCGCAGGCGCGTCGAATAATCCGTCAGCTCGGCCAGCGGTGCCTGGGCAATGACCACGGTATCGCCGCGCTCATCGGTCTCCATGCCTGTCACGCGACCGCGCGAGGCCGAGATGTCGCCCATCACGGCGCCGGCGTAGCTCTCGGGAATAGTCACCGTGATTTCCTCGATGGGCTCCAGCACCACCGGGTCGGCATCGGCGCATGCCTTGCGCAGGCCGATGCGAGCCGCCGCGCGGAACGCCATCTCGTTGGAGTCGACGCTGTGATACGAGCCGTCGTACACAGCCACGCGAATGCCCGTGAGCGGGTAGCCGGCAATGATGCCGTCTTTCATGGTCTCCTGGACACCCTTGTCCACGGCGGGAATCAGCGAGCGCGGAATGCGACCGCCCACGACCTCGTCTACAAACTCGTAGCCGTCGCTCGTACCGTCGGGCCCAATGAGCGGCTCAACGCGCAGCCAGCAGTCGCCATACTGGCCGGCACCGCCAGTCTGCTTCTTGTGGCGGCCCTGTGCGCTCGCCGTGCGGCGGATGGTCTCGCGATACGGAATGCGGATCGGCACGCTTTTGGCCACGACCTTAGTACGGTCCTCCAGACGGTTGAGCAGCACCGAAACCTGCGCCTCGCCCACCGCCGAAATGATGGTCTGGCCGGTCTCCTCATCACGATCGATACTCATGGTCGGGTCGGCCTTGCACGCCTTCTCAATAAACGTGTAGAGCTTCTCCTCGTCACCGCGGTTCTCGGCCTCGATGGCAATGCGGTACTGCGAGTTGGGGAACTTAAACGCCGCCGCCTCGACCTTGCCGGTAATGGAGAGCGTGTCACCCGTCTCTGCCGCCAGCTTGGGCGCCACGATAATGTCGCCGGCATAGGCGTGACCGACCTCGGTCATGTCGCGGCCGC